>Ga0207675_100004168_pt1 | contig 13995 bp, 11 predicted proteins | sample KBSSwiS42_FD_184305 | JGI IMG/M metagenome (GOLD analysis project Ga0207675, IMG submission 184305) | Switchgrass rhizosphere microbial communities from Kellogg Biological Station, Michigan, USA - KBS Switchgrass S4-2 (SPAdes) (version 2) | ecosystem: Host-associated > Plants > Roots >... | reverse complement strand
TTGGCGCCGGCCGCTTCCACATCTTCCGCCGCATCATCCTGCCGACCGTGCTGCCTGCGCTGCTCACGGGCTTCGCGCTGGCGTTCGCGCGCGGGGTCGGCGAGTACGGCTCCGTGATCTTCATCTCCGGCAACCTGCCGATGAAGACCGAGATCACGCCGTATCTCATTGTGATTCGGCTCGAGGAGTTCGATTACGCCGCCGCCGCAGCGCTGGGCGTGGTCATGCTGTCCATTTCCTTCGTGATGCTGCTGGCCATCAACCTGCTGCAGGTCTGGGGTCGCAAGCGCCTGATGGTGTCGCGATGAAAATCGCGCAAGAGAAAAACAGCTGATGGCCGGCCCTTCAACCAGCGAAGCCATCGCCGCGGAGATTGCCAGCCGCCCCGGTCATACCAATCGCCGCTCGACGCTGGTGCGCTGGATGCTGATCGGCGTGTCGCTGACGTTCCTCGGGGCGTTGCTGGCCGCGCCGCTGTTCGCGGTCTTCGTCATGGCGCTGGAAAAGGGCTGGAGCGCCTACTTCTCGAGCTTCGCCGATCCGGATACACGTGCCGCCATCCGGCTCACGCTGACGACCGCGGCGGTGGTCGTGCCGCTGAACACGATCTTCGGCATCACCGCCGCCTGGTGCATCGCCAAGTTCGAATTCCGCGGCAAGAGCATGCTGATCACGCTGATCGACCTGCCACTCGCCGTGTCCCCCGTGGTCTCCGGACTCGTCTATGTGCTGCTGTTCGGCGCGAACGGCTGGTTCGGGGCGTGGCTGCAGGAACACGAGATCAGCATCGTCTACGCGCTGCCCGGCATCATCCTGGCGACCATGTTCGTCACCTTTCCGTACGTGGCGCGCGAGCTCATCCCGCTGATGCAGCAGCTCGGCAACGACGAGGAGGAGGCGGCCATCACGCTCGGCGCCGGCGGCTGGTTCACGTTCTTTCGTGTTACCCTGCCGCGAATCCGCTGGGGACTGGTGTACGGCGTCATCCTCTGCAATGCGCGCGCGATGGGTGAATTCGGCGCCGTGTCGGTGGTCTCCGGCAACATACGTGGACTAACAACCACGATGCCGCTGCACATCGAAATCCTCTACAACGAATACAACTACGTCGGTGCGTTCGCGGTCGCCTCGCTGCTCTCCATGCTTGCCGTCGTGACGCTGATCATCAAGACGCTGGTGGAGCGCTCCGGGTACCGGCGCCGATGAAGCGCAACAGCCTCGGTTGGTGGCTGGCGGCCAGCAACGTGGCGATCGTGCTGCTGGTCGCCGCGGGCATCTCGTATTTCGCCATCGACATGCTGCGCGACCTGGGCGACGACCAGCAGAAGGTGCGCGTGCAGCTGGCGGGCGCCAACTCACGCCAGGAAGTCACGCGCATCACCGAGAAGGCGCTCAACGACGCGCGCGCGCTGGCCGCGCGACCGGAGATGCGCCGCCTGGTGACCGAGCCCGCGCGTGCGGGTCTGCCGCCGGTGCTGCGGCGATTCTGCGAGGAGAACCAGCTCGACGGGTGCGTTGTTTACGACGGCGCGCAGGTGGTGGCCGCGGCCGGCACCGAGCTGCCCTGGGCAGAGCTGTTCGCGATCTCGGAGGAGCAGGGCGAGCGCTTCATGGCGGTGCCGGTCAAGACGCAGCTGTCGGTGGCCGGCGCCACGGCCAAACTACCGGGGCAGTACTCCGCGTTCACCGTCATGGTCGTGCGGCTGCTCGACGACCGCCTGGCGAAGGTGGTGGCAGAGCACTCCGGCTACGCCGTGCACATCATCAACTACAACACCTTCAGCGCCACGCCGGTCAACGAATTCACCTCGCTGCACTCGCAGGCCATGACCTACGGCCGGTTCGTGCAGCGCATCGACTCGCTCGGCCTGTACGCGTCCAGCTTCCCCATCTTCACGGTGAGCGGTGAATGCATCGCGCTCATCCAGACCACCGCGCCTTCTTCCGAGACCGACCAGTCGGTGAGTACGCTGATCAAGCGGTTGATCATCACGGCCATCGTGTTCGCGTTGCTGGCGCTGGTCGCCGGCGTGCTGCTCGGCTGGCGCGTCACCAAGCCCACCGAGGCGCTGACACACGCCGCCGTGCGGCTTGGGCAGGGCGACTTCGCGACCTCGATACCCACCGAAGGCCCGGCCGAGATCGGTCAGCTCGGCAGGACCATGGATGACATGCGCCGCAACCTGGTCGACCTGAACGTCGAGCTGCGGCATCGCGAGGCCGAGGCGCAGGCGGTACTCGAAGCGGTGGTCGAAGGCGTGTACGCCGTCGACCAGGAACGCAACATCCGTTACATGAACCCGCAGGCCGCGAAATTGCTGGGCGTGGATCCGGCCGAAGCCATCGGCAAGTTCTGCGGCGACGTGCTCAAGCCCTGCGAAATGCCCGGATCGGCGACCGGCGCGCGGCCCTGCGGCACCACCGCCTGTCCCATCCTGCGCGCGCGCCAGGCCGGCAGTGCGCAATCGGTGGAACAGCTGCAGACCCGCTCCGGCAATCGTCAGACCGTGATCACCAGCTCGCGCGTGGTCGGCGGGCTGCAGGTGCAGGTGATGCGCGACGAGACCGAGCTCGAAGGCGTGCGCCGCGCGCGCGACACGGTGCTGGCCAATGTGTCGCACGAATTCCGCACGCCGCTCGCCGCGCAGCTCGCCTCCATCGAGCTGCTGCGTGAAGGCCTGAAAACCAGTCCGCCCGAGAAACTCGAGGAGCTGGTGCTGTCGCTGGAACGTGGCACGCTGCGCCTTACGCGCCTGATCGACAACCTGCTGGAGAGCGTGCGCATCGAGTCCGGCCAGCTCGACGTGCGTCGCCAGAGCATCGAGCTCCGCGACGTGGTCGACGATGCGCGCGGCCTGGTCGATGCGCTGCTGCGCCAGCGCGGGCAACCGCTCGAGATCGAGGTGCCCGAAGGACTCGCGTTGCAGGGTGATGCCACGCGCCTCACGCAGGTGTTCGTGAATCTCATCGCGAACGCCAGCAAGTTCGCGCCCGAGGGCACGCCGATTCGCATCGGCGCGCAGGGCGCGCGCGACAACATCAGCGCCTGGGTGGAGGACTCCGGTCCGGGGCTTCCCGAAGGCGGCGGCGACATCTTCGAGCGCTTCAAGCGCGGCGGTGCGCAGGAGCCGGAGCCCGGCGGCCTGGGCCTCGGGCTGTGGATTTCCCGTTCCATCGTTGAGCGCCACGGGGGCAACATCACCGCCGCGCGTACACCGCAGGGGTTCACGCGATTCACCATGACGTTGCCGGTCGAGCCGCGCGTAAACGCGGGTGGCGACACATGAAGATCCTGGTGGCGGACGACGATCTCGACCTGCTGGGCCTCGTCGCGTATTCGTTGTCGCTGGCCGGATACCTCGTGGTCAAGGCGAGCGACGGGCCCGGCGCGCTGGCGACGTTCGACTCGGAGTCGCCGGACCTCGTGATTCTCGACATCAACATGCCCGGCACTTCGGGGTTCGAGGTGTGCACGGCGATCCGTGCGCGCGGCGACGTGCCGGTGATGATGTTGACGGCGCGCGGCGAAGAACAGGACCTCGTCAGGGCGCTCGACCTCGGCGCCGACGACTACCTGACCAAACCCTTCAGTCCCAAGACCCTGCTGGCGCGCGTCAAGGCACTGCTACGCCGCGCGAGTGCCGAGCGCAGCCACGCGCCGCTGACGGCCGGGCGCGTCACCCTGGATCTCGAGAACTACACCGTGCGCATCGCGGGCGGCAATCCCATCAGCCTCACCAAGCTCGAGCTGCGGCTGTTGCAGATGTTGCTGGCGCAGGCGGGGCGCACCGTGAACTCCGACCGGCTGCTGGTGCAGGTGTGGGGTCACCGCGGTTCCGGCGACCGGCAATTGCTCAAGCAGCTGGTTCACCGGCTGCGTCACAAGATCGAGGCGAATCCGGCCGTGCCCCAGCTACTGCAGACAGCGGCGCCGAGCGGCTACAAACTCGTCGTCGAATAATGGGGACATTCCTCATTTCGTTGTAACAAACGGAAACAGCGCCGGTCTTTCTTGTCGCGCGCGTCTCGATCAGTCAGCCGATTTCGGCGTGGTCGCTCGCCGGCTTCGCCGTACTCAGCCGGTGCAGCTTGCGCGGCGGCCTCAAGGGTTGTCTGGATTCAGACCGCAGCACCCAGAGGTTGCCGCCGCCCTTCGCCCCCGGCTGCCTCGCGCCGAAACGCCTGCATCGACTGACTGATCGCGCCACGCGCAACAGCAGCTCGCACGACGGGTCCCGTTTGTTACAACGAAATGAGGAATGTCCCCATTATCTGGCGGTGATCTGGTCGAAGATGCCGCCGGTCGCGAAGTGTTCTTTCTGCGCGCGCTTCCAGCCGCCGAAGTGATCGATGCTCACGAGTTCGATCTTCGCGAACTGCGCGGCGTACTTTTCCGCGACGGCCGGGTTGCGCGGCCGATAGAAGTGCTTCGCGACGATCTCCTGGCCTTCGGGCGTGTACAGGAACTCGAGGTAGGCCTGAGCGACTTCGCGCGTACCGCGCCGCAGGACCACCTTGTCGACCACGGCCACCGACGGCTCGGCCAGCATGCTGATCGAAGGCACCACGATCTCGAAATGATTCGCGCTCAAGTCGCGCAGCGCCAGGTGCGCTTCGTTCTCCCACGAGATCGCGACGTCGCCGATGGCCCGCTGTGCGAACGTCGTGAGCGCGCCGCGCGCGCCGGTATCGAGCACCGGGACGTGGCGGTACAACTTCGCGACGAATTCACGCGCCGACTCCGCATTGCCGCCCGGCCGGCGTTCCGCCCAGGCCCAGGCGGCCAGGTAGTTCCAGCGTGCGCCGCCCGAGGTCTTCGGGTTCGGCGTGATGACCTGCACGTCGTCGCGCACCAGGTCGCCCCAGTCGTGGATCTTCTTCGGATTGCCGGCACGCACCAGGAACACGATCGTCGAGTAGTAAGGCGTGCTGTTGTCCGGCAGGCGCTGCTGCCAGTTGGGCGGCAGTAGTTTGGCCTGCTCGGCGATGGCGTCGATGTCGCCGGCCAGCGCCAGCGTCACCACGTCGGCGGGCAGGCCGTCGATCACCGAGCGCGCCTGGCGCCCCGATCCGCCGTGCGACTGGTTGATCTGCACGGTCTGGCCGGTCTTCGCCTTCCACTGCGCGGCGAACACCGGATTGACCGCTTCGTACAGCTCGCGGGTCGGGTCGTAGGAGACGTTGAGCAGCGACACTTCGCTCGCCGGACCCTTTTTCTGGCAACCCGCGATCGGCAGCAACAGGGCGGCGGCGAGCAGGGCGACTGCGGCGGACTTCAGCATGGGGCGCGAAGCCTATCAGAGGCATCGTCTGCCGCGTACTTTCATGGTTGTTCGATGGGGTCGCCGCTGACGCCGCTCCGGGACTGCCGTTCATGCGGCCAGTATTCGCGGCGCGCGGTCACAAGGTCGATTGCGCACCGGTTTGAATCTGGTGACAGGTAGAATTGCGAACAGAGCATCAAGGAGTGACCATGCGAAGCAACCCCATGAAGCGCGCCTGTCTATTGCTGTTCGCCTGCGGCCTGGTTTCCGGGGACGCATTCGCATTCAAGCAGCTCACGCGGCTCGACAATGCCTACGATAATTTCAAGCAGATGAAGATCCAGAGCCTGGAGTACCAGGCCTCGGGTCGCTACTACCAGTTCGGGCAGGCGTCGGCGCCCGGCGCGCCGTGGCCGGCGTTCGAGGTCGACCGATACGTCGGCACGCTCGACTTCGCGCGCGGCGCGGTACACGCGAAATACCACCGCGTCCAGGTCCAGGAGCCGGGACGCGCGCGCCCGCATTCCGAGCAGACCCAGGATCAATATGCCGTCAACGGTGTGACCTGGAACCTCGCGCCCGGCCCGGTGGCCATGCCCGCGAATCTCGCCGAGCGCAACGCGGAACTCTGGGGGTCGCCGCTCGGTTTCATCAAGGCCGCGTATGAGCACAAGGCCAGGTCCGAAACACACAAGGACGGCAGCGTGACGCTGCGCTTCGTGCTCGACGGCAAGTATCGCTTCGAGGGTGAGCTGAGCCCGAACAACGAGGTGGTCCGCGTCCGCACCTTCATCGATTCGCCGGTGCTCGGCGACACGCCGATCGAATTCCGCTACCTCGAATACCGCGATTTCGACGGCGTGCGGTTCCCGACGCGCATCGAGCGCTACGTCGCCGGCCTGCCGTGGTACGAGCTCACCGTCAGCGACCTCAAGCTGAATGTCGCGACGCCGTTCCCCGTGCCGCCGGAAATCGCGGCGAATCCGGCGCCCTCGGTGGCCAACATCGAAGTCACGGAGCTCGCACCCGGACTGCTCGTATTCGGGGGTGGCACGCACAACAGTGTGATCGTCGCGCAGCGCGACGGCATCGTGGTCATCGAGGCGCCGTTGTCCGAACAACGCTCGGACGCGGTGATGGCGAAGGTACGCGAGCTGTATCCTGGTAAACGTATCAGTGGCGTGATCAACACCCACGCACACTTCGATCACGCCGGCGGGCTGCGCAGTTACGTGGCGGCCGGCGTGCCGGTAATCACGCTGAAACGCAATGCCGACTACTACGCGCGCGCCTGGGCGGCGCCGCACACGCTCAACCCCGACCGGCTGTCGACGGTGAAACGCAAGCCGGTATTCCGGACATTCGATACGAAGCTTTCGATCGCCGACGACACGCATCCGATCGAGGTGCTCGCCATCGAGGGCAGCGGCCACAACGACGCGTTCGCCATGGTCTATCTACCGAAGGACCGCGTGCTGGTGGAGGGGGATGCCTGGACGCCGGCGCCGCCGGGTGCGCAGGCACCGGCGGTCGTGAACCCGCTGTGGGTCAACCTCGACGAGAACATCCGGCGGTTGAACCTGGATGTCGCGCGCGTCGCACCGCTGCACGGTGCCGTGCAGGACATCGGCGTGCTGCGCGCGGCCCTCGGCGCGAATTAGCGCGCCCCCCAGCCGGGCAACGCGAGCGGCACCAGCGCCGCGCCGATGCGGCGGAAGTCCGCGCGGTCATATACCCTTCGGGTATGGAGGCCGATCACCACTGTCGCGCACCGCAGTTCGACGCCGGCAACCCGCTGGCCGAGGCCAGTATTCGCCGCGCGTTCTGGCTCACCACGGTGATGATGATCGTGGAGATTGCCGGCGGCTGGTGGTTCAACTCCATGGCAGTGCTCGCCGACGGCTGGCACATGAGCTCGCACTCGCTGGCGCTGGGCCTGTCCGCATTCGCCTATTCATTCGCCCGCAAACAGGCCGGGCATCGCCACTACGCCTTCGGTACCTGGAAAGTCGAAGTGCTGGGCGGATACACCAGCGCCATCCTGCTGCTGGGCATTGCCTTGCTGATGGCCTACCAATCCGTCGAGCGGCTGGTGGTGCCGCAGGCGATTCATTACGACGAGGCGATCGTCATCGCCGTCGTCGGCCTTGCGGTGAACCTGGTGTGCGCCTGGTGGCTGCGCGGCCATCACCATGGGCACGATCACGGTCATGAGCATGCGAACGAGCACGAGCACGAAGATGACCACGCTCACCACCAGGATCTCAACGTGCGCTCGGCCTATCTGCACGTGCTTGCCGATGCCGCGACCTCGGTACTGGCCATCCTCGCGCTGACCGGCGGCAAGCTCTGGGGACTGGCGTGGCTCGATCCCTTCATGGGCATCGCCGGCGCCATCCTGGTCGCGGTGTGGGCCCAGGGACTGTTGCGCGATTCGGGCCGTGTCCTGCTCGATGCCGAGATGGACGCACCCGTCGTGCGGGAAGTGCGCGAAGTCATTGAACGTGGCGCGGTGCCCGCACGCATCACCGACTTGCACATCTGGCGAGTGGGGCGCGCGAAGTATGCAGTGGTGGTCACTGTCAGTACGCCTTCCGATGCCAGTGCGGATGATTTCCGGCGGGCGCTCGGCGTGCACGAAGAACTGGCCCACGTCACCGTGGAAGTCGAAAGGTCGGAGGCCACATGAGTGTATCCACAAAACCGCGGCGTGCCATGAACCGTCGATCTTTCTTTCTCGCCGGCGGCGCGACCGCGGGTGCGCTGGGAGTCGGCGCGCTCACCGCGCAGTTGATCCCGGTGCGCGCCCGCGGTGCGGACGTACCACCCGCGGATCCCGCCGAACTGCTCAAGATTCAGACGCAACGAGCCCTGCGCTGGGCGGGACGAACTCCCGACTGGGTGAGGTCGCCGCCTGGCGTGGATCACAACGTGGTGATCGTCGGTGGCGGGCAGTCGGGCCTGGGCATCGCGCACGGCCTGCGCCGCAAGGGTATTGGCCGCGTCACGATCATCGATCGCTGCGAGCCGGGCCAGGCCGGCATCTGGCGAACGATCGCGCGCATGCATCAACTGCGCTCCGCCAAGACACTGCCGGGCCCCGAATGGGGCAATCCGGAGCTCGGATTTCGCGCCTGGTACGAAACCCTGAATGGGCCTGCGGCATTCGATGCGCTCGACCGCATTCCGCGACTCGCCTGGGCAGACTATCTATCCTGGTACGAGCAGGTCACCGAGGCCGGCGTGCGATATCGCACACGCCTCGTGGGGGTCGAGCCCGCCGGAGATGCGCTACGCCTGCACCTGGATTCGGATGGCGCGCAGCGTACCGAGACCACGCGCAAGCTGGTGCTCGCGAACGGCTTCAAGGGTGCCGGTGGCGTGAGCATTCCGGCTGTCCTGCGCGAATTGCCCGCGGATCTCTGGTCGCACACCGATGCGCCCATCGATTTCACGCGACTTTCGGGAAGAGTAGTGGGTGTCATCGGTTCGGGAGCGTCGGCATTTGACGCCGCCGCCACGGCGCTCGAGCACGGCGCCAGGGAAGTGCATCTTCATAGCCGGCGTTCGTACATCGACTATCCAGCGCCGGGCAGCACGCTGCCGCCCGGACCTCCCGGTGATCGCGGCCATGCCTTCGTGCTCGAACTGGCCGGCGAGCTACCCGACGAGGTGCGTTGGCGCGACTGGCGGGCGCGCGAGAACGCTTCAGCAACCGTACCGCTGGATTCGATGGCGCGCGCGGTGGCATCGAAGAATTTCCACGTGCATCTCGACTGCAATTGGACGGATGCGGTGGCGGGCCGCGGCGGCGTGATTGCGCACATCTCCGGCAAGAAACACCGCTTCGATCACGTGATTGCCGGCACCGGGTATCGAATTGACCTGTCAGCACAACCGGAACTCGCGGCGATTCACCCGGACGTCGCACTGTGGAAGGACCACTATCGGCCGCCGGTCGGCGAGGAAGACGCGGCGGTCGGCCTGTATCCGTATCTCGGCGCCGGGTTCCAGTTCCAGCCGAAAGCGGATGTACATGCCGATCACCTGCGCAACATCCATTGTTTCAACATGGCGGCGAGCGCGAGCTTTGGAACGCTGGTCGGCGACATCCCGAGCGTGCCGCAGCAGTCGCAGCTGGTCGCGACGATCATGCGCGACTTGTACCTCGAGGGGATCGACCTGGCACAGAATCGGCGGTGGGCGGAAGCCCCAGTCGTGCCGCCCAGCCCGGCTCCTTATCAGAGCGCGCTGAGCCCGGGCTGAAACGACCAATCAACGCAGGAAGGGAATGCGGATCGCGGCGAATTCGCGTTCGACCTCGTCCTGCGATGCGGATTTCTCGGCGGCCTGCACCAGTCGCGGCGTCAGGTGTTGGGCCAGCATCTGGAGGAACTCGTACATGAAGCCGCGCAACAGGATGCCGCGCCGGAAGCCAACCCAGGTGGTGTGCACGGGAAACAGGTGCGAACCGTCGCGCACCTTGAGGTCGCCGTCTTCGGCTCCGTCGATGGCGAGGTTGGCGATGATGCCGACGCCCAATCCTTCGCGGACGTATTTCTTGATGACATCCGAATCCCAGGCCGTCAGCGCGATGTTGGGTGTCACACCCTCGCGTGCGAAGAGTTCCAGCAACGACGAGGGACCCGAGAAGCTGAACGAATAGGTGACCAGCGGATATTGCGCGAGCTCGGCGAAGGTCGGCCTGCTGATCTCACCCAGCGGGTGGCCGTCGGGCACCACGATGCAGCGATGCCAGCGATAGCAGGGCAGGCGCACGAGTCCGGAAAAGATCGGGCTCGCGCCGGTGGCGATGGCGAAGTCGATGCGGTCGGTGGCGGCGAGATCGGCGATCTGCTCGGAATTGCCCTGGTGCAGGTGCAGCCGGACCTTCGGATACTTGTCGCGAAAGCGTTTGAGCACTTGCGGCAGTACGTAACGCGCCTGCGTGTGCGTGGTGGCGATCGACAGCGAGCCTGCATCGTCGCGGCGCAGCTCCGCGGCCAGTGCCTTGATGCTGCGTGCCTGGCGCACGATCTGCGAGGCGCGGTCGATGACCTTGCTGCCGGCGTCGGTGGGCCGGATCAGTGCGCGTCCTTTGCGTTCGAACAGCGCGAAGCCGAGTTCATCCTCGAGCTGTTTCAACTGCTTGCTCACTCCGGGCTGTGCGGCGTGCAGCACGCGGGCCGCATGGGTATATTGAGGTCGTTCTCGGATACGGCCACCAGGTAACGCAGCTGGATCAGTTTCATCGTGGGTCATCTGGTGGGCCATCGAGGGGAAAATGGGGGACATTCCTCATTTCGCTGTAACAATTGAGCAATTCGTCGGAGGGGGTCGACGGCTCTCGGATTGTTACAACGAAATGAGGAATGTCCCCATTTTCTCCCCCGCGGCCCGGGTTGAGACATTACGCGGCGTCCCGCCGCAGTGGAAATAACCGCAGGCGAACTAACTATTCCAGAATCATTGGGTGGTGATCTGGTCGAACACGCCGCCGTCGGCGAAGTGTTGTTTTTGGGCCTGGGTCCAGCCGCCGAAGTCCTTGATGGTCACCAGTTCGAGCTTCGGAAACAGTTCCTGATGCTTCGCGGCCACCTGCGGATCGCGCGGGCGGTAGTAGTTGCGCGCCGCGATCTCCTGGCCTTCCGGCGTGTACAGGTACTTGAGGTACTCCTCGGCCACCGTGCGCGTGCCCCGGCGCAGCACCACCTTGTCGACCACCGCCACCGGTGGCTCGGCGAGGATGCTGATCGACGGAATCACGATCTCGAATTTGTCCGGCCCCAGCTCCTTGGTGGCGAGCCAGGCTTCGTTCTCCCACGAGATCGCCACGTCGCCGATGCCGCGCTGCGCGAAGGTCGTGGTCGATCCGCGCGCGCCTGTGTCGAGCACCGGCACGTGCTGATAGAGCTTCTTGACGAATTCGCGCGCCGTGGCGTCGCTGCCGCCGGGCTGCTTCTTCGCCCAGGACCAGGCCGCGAGGTAGTTCCAGCGCGCACCGCCCGAGGTCTTCGGATTCGGCGTTATTACCGATACTCCCTCGCGGACGAGGTCGCCCCAGTCCTTGAGGTGCTTCGGGTTGCCCTTGCGAACCAGGAAAACAATGGTCGATGTGTACGGCGAGGAATGCTCCGGCAGACGCGTCTCCCAGTTGACGGGCAGCAGCTTGCCGTTGTTCGCGATCGCGTCGATGTCCGCGGCCAGCGCCAGCGTGACCACGTCGGCGGACAGGCCGTCGATCACCGAGCGCGCCTGGCGGCCCGAGCCGCCGTGCGACTGGTTGATGGTGACCGTGTCGCCGGTCTTCTTCTTCCAGTACTCGGCGAAGGCCTTGTTGAAGTCGACGTACAGCTCGCGGGTCGGATCATACGAGACGTTGAGCAGCGCGATGTCCCTGGCGCTGGCCTGGCTCGCGCCGCCGATGAAGACGGCGGCGGTGAGTGCGAGCAACAGTCGCCGGTTCAATTGATTGAGTTCCATGTCTGTCCATTCCTCAGTAGTTGATGGCGAAGCGTGAAAAGATCGCCTGCTCGTCGGCCCGATCACCGGTGGCGGCACCGCCTTCGAAGCGGGTCAGGTCATAGTTGAGCGACAGCTTCACGGTGTTCCACGGGTACCAGTTCACGCCGATGCCATATGAAGTTTCCTTCGTGATCGCGGTCAGCGGATTGGCGAAGGAATTCGCGCCACCCGCAAACGCGTCGTCGTCGACGTCGAGCTCCTGGATTCGCGCGACGAGTTCCCACGCGCCGGAACCTGACTTGCCGGGCTGGAAGGTGCTCAGCGGCGTGAACCCGCGGTAACTTTCATCTTCGCCGGTGATGAACCACGAGAACTGTCCCTGCCACGCGGAGTTGGTCAGCGAGTCGGAGCGCGTGACGCCGCCGACCGTGCGCGAGACGTCCTGCTTCACCTGCGTGTACTCGCCCAGGAATCCGAAGCTGCCGCGGTAGTAGTACACCTGCGGCGCGAGGCGCAGGCGTTCGCCGTCTGCGAACGTCGCGTTGTTGGGAGTGGTGCCGGTCGCGGTGTTGGCGCGATAGCTGAACACGCTGAGCTGTCCCTGGGAGCGATACGACGGCAGATAGGGATTGGTCGCGACGCCCTCCAGATCCTGCCAGGTCGAACCGATGCCGAAGCCGAGACCGCGCAGGCTGAAGTTGTCGGAGTTGATGAACGGCTGGAAGAACACGCGCGCCGCGTAGTCTCCGCCGGTGTCGCTCTCGACGTCCGGGGAGGCGAGGTTGTCGCTGCTCTGGCCATCGGTCACACCGTTGAAGTAACCGACCTGGTAGGAGAAGGCGCCACCGGCGAAATCGCCGGAGAGCTGCACGCCCAGATCGCGGTTGGGCACGAGCAGCGTCGGCAGACCGCGTTCCATGAATCGCAGGTCGGGTTCGGATGCCAGGCGCTCGAGGCCGACGGACGGCTTGAACTTGCCGACCGTCACCACGAAGCCCGCCTTGAAACGCGCGGCGGCATACGCGTCGACGATGATGCTGCGGCCGCTGCCGAAATCCGGTGTGAACCTGAAATCGTATATGCCGCCGAAGGTGCCTTCGAAGGTCGGGCGCACACTGCGCAGCAGGAATGTGTCCGCCGTCTCGGGCGCGGAGTCGCCGGCGTAAGCACGGTTGTCCGCGAACAACGTGCCGCGGAAGCGGATGAAGTTCGAGTTGTCGGTGGTGCCGATCTGGAAGCGGCTCGCGCTGATGGTCAGGCGCGGCGCGCTCGCGGCCGCGGCCTTGGCGGCTTCGTCCTGGATCTCGAGCTTGCGCTCGAGCACGGCCAGCCGCTGCTTCTGATCCTCGATTTCGCGTCGCAGGTCGGCATTGCCGTCGCCTGGTGGGGTGGAAACGTCCTGTGCGAAGGCGGCTCCCGTGAAGGGCAGCAGTGCGGCGATGGCCGCAGCGACTGCGCGTTTCTTGTTCACTCTCATTCTCCTGAAGGTCTTTGGGTTCTGCCAGAAGGCCCGGAGAGCGTAGGAATCGAGGGGTTATGCCGTCAGTCGTGGCCCGGTCACGCGCTGGTTACGGGCCAAGGTCGTCCGGTTATATGCATATATGAGCGCCCGATTCGGGCGAGAAACATGGGCAAGAAAAACCCCCGTCATGCCGCGTGGCATGCGGGGGCGAGGGGGCCGGCGATGGGAAGGTTCGGCGGCCTTGGGGGTTGTCAGTGGTCGCGAAGCGAGGCGGCGTAATTCGAAAGGAGACGCGCCGTGCGGCCGTTGTCTCCGAGCGGCACGGCGCTTCCACCCGCGCCCAGCGCGGCGAACAGTAGTTTGAGATCGTTGAGCAGGGCCAGCTTCTGCCGGCGCTCGCGCTGCGGCGTCACGGACCGGGATACCTCGACGTCGAGGTCCTCGAGCAGGGAGCGGGGTTCGTTCAGGTGAAAGGGCGCCAGCCGGGCGTCGAGCAGGCCGTCGACGGTGCAGGGGATGTGGTTTCGCTGGCTCATTTGGGTATCTCCAATGGCAGAGTTGCTATGGGTGCAATGTGCGCTACAGTTCCGCCGCGAACAAACGCGCTTGTTAAAGCGCTCATTAGGAAAACTGACGTGAGCACCGCTTATGCCCGCCTGCCGCTGAACGCGCTGCGAGTCTTCGAGGCGGTGGCCTCGCGGCTGTCGTTCGCGGACGCGGCCGAGGCGCTGCACGTCACACCGGCCGCCGTGAGCCAGCAGGTGAAGTCGCTGGAGGACTACCTGCAGGTACAGTTGTTCAAGC
>Ga0207675_100004165_pt1 | contig 13997 bp, 12 predicted proteins | sample KBSSwiS42_FD_184305 | JGI IMG/M metagenome (GOLD analysis project Ga0207675, IMG submission 184305) | Switchgrass rhizosphere microbial communities from Kellogg Biological Station, Michigan, USA - KBS Switchgrass S4-2 (SPAdes) (version 2) | ecosystem: Host-associated > Plants > Roots >... | reverse complement strand
CTGAAGCGCGACGACATTGATGCCGTACGGCTCCGCCCGCATCCTCATGAGTTCGAGCTCTACTACGACGTCTAATCTCCGTCGTTCGCAGAAACCCCCGGATTCACGCGTGTATCAGGGGGTTTCTGCGAACGACGGACATTAGACGTCGTAGTAGAGCTCGAACTCATGAGGATGCGGGCGGAGCCGTACGGCATCAATGTCGTCGCGCTTCAGCTCGATCCAGGTCTCGATCAAGTCGGGCGTGAACACATCGCCAGCCAGCAGATAGTCGTGATCGGCTTCCAGGTTGTCCAGCACCCCATCCAGGCTGTCCGGAACCGTATTCACCGACGCATGCTCCTCGGGCGGAAGCTCGTACAGATCCTTGTCGATGGGCGCTGCCGGCTCGGTCTTGTTGAGAATGCCGTCAACGCCGGCTAGCAGGATCGCCGCAAAAGCCAAGTACGGATTCGATGACGGATCAGGGCAACGGAATTCGACCCGCTTGGCCTTGGGGTTGGAACCCGTAATCGGGATGCGCATCGCGGCCGAGCGGTTGCGAGAGCTGTAAACCAGATTGACCGGCGCCTCGAAGCCAGGGACCAGCCGGTGGTAGGAGTTCGTCGTCGGATTGGTGAAGGCCAACAGCGACGGAGCGTGCTCGAGAATTCCACCGATGTACCAGCGCGCGACGTCGGACAGGCCGCCATATCCAGCCTCGTCGTAGAACAGCGGCTCACCCTCGTTCCAGATCGAGGAATGCACGTGCATTCCCGAGCCGTTGTCGCCGAAGATCGGCTTGGGCATGAAGGTCGCGGTCTTGCCGGCGGCCCAGGTAGTGTTCTTGACGATGTACTTGTACTTCTGGAGGTCATCGCCCGCCTTGAGCATCGTGTCGAAGCGGTAGTTGATCTCGGCCTGGCCGGCAGTGCCGACCTCGTGGTGCGCTCGCTCCACGGTGAGGCCAGAGGCCTCCAGATTCTTCACGATGGCGTCGCGTAGGTCGGCGAAATGGTCGACCGGCGGCACCGGGAAGTACCCACCCTTGTAGCGCACCTTGTAGCCGCGGTTGCCGCCATCCTCGATTCGACCGGTATTCCAGGCGCCGGCCACGGAGTCGATGGCGTAATAGCCGGTCTGTTGCTTGGTCTCGAACCGTATGTCGTCGAACGTGTAGAACTCGGCCTCGGGAGCGAAGTACGCGGTATCGCCGATCCCGGTCGAGGCGAGGTAGCTCTCCGCCTTACGGGCGATGTTGCGCGGATCGCGGCTATAGGGCTCCTTGGTCAACGGGTCGTGGACGAAGAAATTGATGCAGAGGGTCTTCGCCGTCCGGAACGGATCTAGGTAGGCAGTCGCGGGGTCGGGAAACAGCGCCATGTCCGACTCGTGAATCTTCTGGAAGCCACGGATCGACGAACCGTCGAAGTTGACTCCATCCTCGAAGTACTCGGGGCCGAACGTGCCCACCGGGACCGTGAAGTGTTGCATGATGCCGGGCAGGTCGCAGAAGCGAATGTCGATGAACTCGACGCCCTCATCCTTGACATAGGCCAACAGGTCGTCGGCTCCTTGGAACATCTGTCCTCCGGTGAGATCGGTCGTGCCACTGGGCACGCTTTGTGGTTACGCACCCATGGGCGCGCAGATGGACATCTTGCTCAGCCTTGAGCACCGCGTACTCGACACTGAGCAGAAGCTGGACGAAAGCGGACCCGTATGCTCCGCCGTCGGTTGCTCGGAAGCCTAATGGAGTCGCGATTTCCATCCAGTTGCACAAATGTTTCACACATGTAACACGGCGGTGGTCAGTCTCACGATCCGCCTGGCGGCGCCCCCGGTTAGAGCTGCTCGTGCATGTCGCGTGCTGGTAGCTGCAGGTAGCCTCGGCCACGTGGCGGACAATGCCCCCGATACGACCTCGGCCGGAGAAACCTATCCCGGCCAGAGTCTCGGCCTGCCGCCCGAAGGCCGTGGGTCGCTGGCGAGTTGGCGCGCGCGGATTGGCGCGTTGATCATCGACTGGGCCGCGTGCATGATCATCGCGATTGGCTTCTTTGGCACTGGAGTGCTCACGGGCGGTGGCTGGCGGGCGTGGATGATCTTGGCAACGTTCTTCGTGGAATCAACGGTGCTGTCCTGGCTGGTCGGTGGCAGCTTCGGGCAGCTAGTGAGTCGCATCGCCGTCGTCCGGCTCGACGTGCAGCCGCTCGGCCTGCCACGAGCACTGCTGCGGGCCTTTCTGGTGTCCCTGGCGCTGCCCCCGTTGATCATTTCCGCTGAACGCCGCGGTCTGCAAGATCTTGCCGCGGGCACTGTGGTCATCAACCGCCGGTGATTCGGCGTTGATCATTTACCAGCCGATTGGCTGGCCATCCCGGAAGAGCCCGCTGCGCGGTCCGTCGTCGGGCAAGGTTGCAGCCCACAGCACCGATGCAGCGCCATCAATCACCGGTCGGGCACCCATGGCCTCGGCACCGGGATAGGTGGCGGTCAGCCCGGGGCAAACGGCGTTGACGATGATCGGCGTGTCGGCGAACTCGGCCGCCTGGGTGCTGGTGAGCGCGTTGAGAGCTGCCTTGCTGATCCCGTACGCAGCCGCAGCCCCGTGCCGCTTGCGAAGCCCGAACTGCTCATCATCGTGACTCCCTGCGCCGCTGGAGACGTGTACGACGCGCGGATGCTCGCTACGGCGGAGCAGCGGCAGGAGCGCGTTGGTCATGCGCCAGGCGCCCAACAGGTTGACCTCCAGCACCGCACGAGCAGCGTTCAGGTCCGCTGTTGAGGCCAATTCTGCCCAGTCGACGTACGCGGCCGCATTATTGATCAAGATGTCCAGCCGCCCCGGGTCTTCGGTCAACGTCGCCACCGCAGTTCGTACGCTCTGCGCGTCGGCGACATCAAGGCCGACCGGTAGCACCTGCACACTCCTGCCGATTGCTCTGAGCAGTTGCTTGCGCTCGATCGACGTTGCGGGCGGAGACGATTACGGTGATGCCGGCGGCAGCAAGCTGCCGCGCAACCTCGGCGCCAATTCCGCCAGATGCCCCGGTCACAAGTGCGATGGTTGTCAATGTTGACACCTCTCTTTATATGCACCGAACGACCGCCGTCAGTGCGGCGAATTCGGTAGAATTCTGTCTTCATCGGGTGACTCACGGGCGTTACCGGGGGGCAGTCATGGGCACCGAACTACCGAACCAGCCTGACGAGCCAGCAAACCCGCCGCCGGCCCAGGCATCTCCGCCGCTGGACAAGGCGTCGCTGTTGGCGCTGATCACTGCCGGTCCCGGTCTCGGGCTGGTCTCGGTACCGCTGGGCATCTGGGGCGTCATCCGCACGAAGAATCACCAGCGCCGCGGTCGCACTCTGGCCGTGATCAGCTTCGTGCTGATCGGCCTGTGGGCGATCGTCGGAACCGTCGTAGGCGTGATGGTCGCACTCCCGGGCACCTCCACCACGGACCAGGCCGCGGCGCCCGCACCCAGCGGCATCGTGGCCCCGACCACCGTCCCGACCACCGTGTCGCCGGCGCCGGCCACCGTGTCGCCGACGTCGGTCGCGCCGTCGAAGAAGAAGATCCCGGGGCATCAGCCGCACGGCCCGCTGCGCAAGGCGAAGAAGGTGTATTGGGACCAGTTGAAAACCGGTGACTGCTTCAAAGGGTGGAGCGAGAAGGGCAGCACCGTGATCACCCGGGTCGACTGCCGCTCGCGGCACGAGGAGGAGGTCACCGGCACGTTCAATCTTCGGGGCGGCAGTCGCTATCCGGGCGACAAGGCGGTCGAGAAGGCCAGCGACGCCCGCTGCAAGAAGTACTTCGCCCGCTATGTCGGCATCGACTGGGACTCCTCGGCGTACAACTACACCGACGCGACACCGGACCGCTCGGACTGGCGGTATGGGGACCGCCTGGTCATCTGCATGGCCGAGGACCCGGACCATCTCGAGAACAGCAGGATCTCCCTGCGCAAGGTCAAGGAGTAACGCGCCTTTAAGGGAAGGACCTTGTGCAGCGGCGCGCGCGAAGGTTGGCCAGCTCGATTGGTGGGTGAAAGAACGTCATCGTGAGCGTCGGCTTCGTCGAAATCGATCAGGGATGCCCCTAGCTGTGTTTCGCGCGCGCGTGCACGTAATAGAGGTCTACGCGACGACTAGGCCCCGGAGAATCCATCAAGCCATAATTGCTCGTATGGAAGGGCCCGGCCACACCGGCAGGGCGTCCGAATACGGTGACGCCCACATTCCGCTGCTGGTCATAGGCGCCGGACCCTACGGGCTGTCCACGGCGGCGAATGCCAAGACTCATGGAATCGAACCACTCGTCCTTGGCGAGCCGATGGGCTTCTGGAGAGGCAACATGCCGGAGCGGATGCTGTTGCGCTCCGGCACCGACTGGCACCTGGATGCTGACGGCATCGACACGTTTGAGGCATTCCTGGTGGAGCGCGGCGTTGATCCCACTCGCGTTCCTCCAGTTCCCGTGGGGACCTTTCTGGATTACACAGACTGGTTCTGCGAGCAGAAGCAGATCCAACCGCGCCCGTCGTTTGTCTCTCGCCTTGACGTCGCAGACGGGCAGTTCATTGCCAGCCTCCACGACGGGCAGCGGCTGATCGCGGACGCGGTGGTGGCCGCCCCAGGCATCGCCCGATTTGCGGTCATTCCGGAATGGGTACCTGCGTCGCTTCCGAACTACCGCTGGACGCACACCAGCGAGCTTGTACGGTTCGACCAGCTTTACGACGCTCGGATACTCATCGTGGGAGGCCGGCAGAGCGCGTTCGAGTGGGCGGCTCTGCTGGCTGAAGCCGGCGCCGCGTCCATCTATGTTGTGCACCGGCACGATCCGCCGAGCTTCGAGGCGTCGGACTGGGGATTCGTCAACGAGCTCATCGACGACACCATCCGCATCCCCGGCTGGTTTCGCCGACTTCCAACAGCGGAACGCGAGGGAATCTCGCAACGATTCTGGGCGGAAGGGCGGTTGAAGCTTGAGCCTTGGCTAACCCCGCGCTTGCCCGAACACGTCATACAGCGCCGCCCGCGCACCGCAGTTGCCACTTGCCGCGAACTAACCTCCGGCGAGATCGATATCACGCTCTCCAGTGGCGAGCAGCTCGTGGTTGATCATGTATTGCTCGCCACCGGCTACAAGCCCAATCTGGCGAACATCGAGTATCTGCAGCCACTCCTTGACCGCATCGAGACCGTGGATGGCTTTCCCGTACTCGACGAGCGGTTCCAAACCAGCGTGCCCGGACTCTTCATGCCGGGCTTCGTCGCGACCCACGATTTCGGCCCCTTTTTTGGATTCGTCCGCGGGTGCCCGGCGGCCGCCACCTTGATCGTCGCCGCACTCCTCGACGCGGACCAGCGACGGGTCCGGTAGCTCCGGCATGGCCGCCTCGCTGGCGAGCCGGTTGTGCCCACGAGCTAGCTGATCATGTGCTGCGTCGATCTCCGCCGTCACCTCTCGAAACGTCTTGGCGTCGACCTCTCCCCGGAGCTTCATTCGCAGCGCCTCGTTCTTCTGCTCCTGCAGATGGCGCATCTCGTCGGTGATCTCCCTGATGCGCGTCATCCTTTCGTCGTCTGACTGCGCGATCTTGATGGCCTTGGGATTCCGCCACTGGTTTTCCCTCTAGGGCACTAGAAGATGGCCCCGGGATTGAGGATGCCGAGCGGGTCCAGGGCTTTCTTGATCGTCAATGACAAAGCCATCACCTCTGACCCGAGCTGAGCCGGCAGTGCTGCTTTCTTCGTTCGCCCTACGCCGTGCTCGCCGGTGATCGTGCCGCCAAGATCGATGGCCACTTGCATGATCTCATCGAAGGCGCGATAAGCGCGGTTTCGCGCATCCGGATCGCCGCGATCATAAACGACAATCGGGTGAGTGTTGCCATCTCCGGCGTGCGCGACCACCGGAATTTCGAGCGAATACCCATCCGCCACTGCGGCAATACCAGCGAGGAGCTCCGGCAACTGAGGCACCGGTACACCGACGTCCTCCAGCAAGATCGCACCACGAGCCTCAATCGCAGGAAATGCGGCGCGGCGGGCCGCAACGAATAGCTCGCCCTCCTCAGGATCGTGGGTGACGAAGACCTCTTTGGCACCAGCGGTCGTACACGTGGCCTCCATGAAGTCGATCTCTTCGGCACAGGCCGCGCCGGGCGCGTCAGACTGAGCGAGAAGCAACGCGCCCGCGGAGCGATCCAGCCCCATCGAGCGATAGTCCTCGACCGCATTGATCGAGGCGTGATCCATCAGTTCCATCATGGATGCTCGAAGCGTCCTACCGATCGTCACAACGGTGTCGGCCGCAGCCTGCACGTCGGGGAAGTAGGCAACCAACGTGGACCGCGGTCCCTGCGCTGGTACCAGCCGGAGGATGGCCCGCGTGATGATGCCGAGGGTGCCCCCGCTCCCGACGAAGAGCTTGACCAACGGCAGCCCAGCTACGTCCTTGATCCGCTTACCGCCCAGAGTGATCAGCGTCCCGTCTGCCAGTACGACGTCGAGCCCGAGGACGTAGTCGGTGGTCACGCCGTACTTGACGCAGCACAACCCACCCGCATTTGTCGCTATGTTGCCCCCGATAGAACAGATCTCGTCCGAGGACGGGTCCGGCGGAAACCACAGGCCGTGCTGAGCTGCCGCTGCCTTGACATCGGCATTGAAGGCACCGGGCTCGACCACGGCGACTCGAGCAGCGACATCGATTTCTACCGAACGCATCCGTTCCAGGCTCAGCACGATGCCTCCGGACACCGCCGAGGCTCCACCGGAGAGGCCACTACCAGCGCCCCGAGGAACTACGGGTACGCGGTGCTCGGCTGCCCATCGGATCGCAGCAGCTACCTCCGAGGAGTTGCTGGGCCGAACCACGGCAATGGGGAGGCCCGCGCTCGGGTCGCGTGACCAGTCGAAACGGTAGTTCTCGCGGCTAACGGTGTCAGTGCGGACGGCGTCACCGAGGAGCGCGACGAGCTGGTGCAACGCAGTCTCCATACGACCACGTTAGTGCCGAGCCACTAGTCCCTAGCCGGCGATCTCGGCTGCCTCGAGCCACGCGTGCTCCAGATCGTCCTTGCTGGCAGTGATCAATTCGATCTCGCGCTGCAGCTCAGCGAGCTGTTGAAAGTCACTGGCCGCGGCCGTCATCTGCTCGTGCAGCGCAGCGATCCGCTGGTCGAGGCGGGCGATTTGTTGTTCGAGACGTGCGAGGTCTTTCCTCGCTTGGCGTGTTGCCGCGCTGGCAGTAGCGGAATCGCGCTGCAGCGAGGTTGCCGAGGGTGAGATTTCTGCCGATCTGTCGCTGCGCATCCGCAGATATTGATCAACACCGCCGGGCAGCAGCACACACGAGCCGTCGCCCAACAATGCGTAACTCACATCGCAAACCCGTTCCAGGAAGTATCGATCATGCGACACCACGAGCAGCGTGCCTGGCCAGCTGTCGAGGTAGTCCTCAAAGACGGTCAAGGTGTCAATGTCGAGGTCATTGGTTGGCTCATCGAGCAGCAGGACGTTCGGCTCGTCCAGCAGTATGCGAAGCATCTGAAGTCGGCGCCGTTCGCCACCTGACAGGTCGTCGAGTCGGGTAGTCAGCTTGTCGCCGGTAAACCCGAAATCCTCAAGTAGCGAACCCGCACTGGCTTCCCCGCCCGAAGCAAGCCTCGCCTGCCGCCGTAGCTGATCGACCGATTCCAGGACTCGTTCGGTGCCACGCAGCTCGGTCACGTCCTGACTCAAGTAACCGATACGCAGCGTGCTGCCCCGTTTGATGCGTCCCGAGTCGGGTGCGAGATCACCGTGCAGCAGCCGTAGCACGGTTGTCTTGCCGGAGCCGTTCACCCCGACGATCCCGATCCGCATGCCGGGGCCGATTGACCAGGAGAGGTCATCGAGCAGCATCCGGCCACCCAGCCGCACACTCACCCGATCAAGATCGAAGATGTCCTTGCCGAGGCGGGCGATCGCAAATCGTTGCAATTGAAGTCGATCACGCGGCTCGGGCTCATCGGCGATCAGCGCCGCGGCTGCGTCTAGCCGAAACTTCGGCTTCGAGGTACGAGCTGGTGCGCCGCGGCGTAGCCAAGCCAGCTCCTTGCGCAGCAGATTGTTGCGCCGTGAGGTGATCATGGCGGCCTGGCGGGCGCGTTCTGCCCGCGCCAGTACGTACGCCGCGTAGCCACCGACGTAGGCCTGAACCCTGCCGCCATGTACTTCCCACATTCGAGTACAGACGGCGTCGAGGAACCAACGGTCGTGGCTGACGATCAGCATCGCAACCTCGGCTGCCTGCCGATCATTCAGATGCTTGGCCAACCAGTCGACCGCCTCAACATCAAGATGGTTGGTCGGCTCATCCAGAATCAGCAGATCATGATCAGCAAGCAGCAGTTTCACTAGTGCCGCCCGGCGACGCTCGCCACCACTCAGGCTTTCCAGTGAGGTGTCAAGATCGACCTCCGCCAGCAGATGTTCGACGATCTCTCGCGAACCAGGATTGGCTGCCCACACGTGGTCTGGCGCACCGGCGACGATGAGATCTCGGACCGAGACGTTGGACGGCGTGTAATCGATTTGATCCAAGAAACCGATCGACAGCTGGGCGGTGTGGGTGACGCGACCACTATCAGCTGTCAGAGTCCCTGCGAGGACGCGCAGCAGGGTGGTCTTTCCCGCCCCGTTGCGGCCAACGACGCCCACCACGTCGCCGCGGCCCAGGCCCAGGCTGAGGTCGTCGAGCAGCGTACGGGTGCCGTAGCTCATGGTTACGCGTTCGGCGTTGATCAGATTGCTCATCGATCAGTCATGCGGCTATGGCGCCCAGCGATGGCACGCGATGCTGGGTGCTGAATCAGCGACCGCGCATGGCCTGCCGGGCGCCCTTGACCTGTCGAGGACTGCTCGGCATCGGTCCCTTCGGCATCGGCACGGGCGGACGGAGAGCGTCAAGCGCGCGTAACCGCTGCCTGAGGTCGGTGATCTGGTGAGGCTGCAGCGCCTTGGGAAGTTTGCGGATGTGGTCGGCCAGCTTGTTCAGCGGCACTTGACCTTCCTTGTCGCCCATGATCACCGTTGTGACGGTAATTCCGTACGCCACCCGCTCGTGCTTCTTGACCTCGCTCGCGAGGAGTTGCCGGACCCGGCCTGTCTCGCCTTCGCCGATCAGCACCAAGCCGCCGGGGCCGATGGTGCGATGCACGACATCCTTGTTGCGATTGGCCGCGATGATCGGCGTCGAAATCCACTTCTTGGGCAGCATTCCGAGGGCTACCTCGGCTGAGCCCGTGGTTCCTGCGTAACGCTTGAAGGTGGCTGCCTTGGCGCGTCGTACGAGCATGAACATCGTAGCCAGGATGCCGAGCATGACGCCGGCGAAGATCACGTTGAACGCATAACCCCAGGTCAAGCCGATCACGATGCTGATCGCGGTCGGCAGTAGGAAGGCGCCGATCAGCAGGTAGGGCAGCGCCTTGTCGTACTCATGGGTGACCTGGTACGCGCGAATGATCTGCCGAATCCGGCCCATGTCGGCCGGATTGTCGCTTGCCTTCTTGCGGGCCTTCTCCGACTTTTTTGCTTCTTTGGCCTTGACCTTGGCTTCCTTGGCCGCAGCCTTCGGATCCTGGGCCGCAGGCTTCGTCGCCTTGGTGCCGCTCTTGGCGTTCCGGGACGCCGCGTCAGCCATTGCCACTCACTTTCAGCTCTCGATTCTCTGCTCAGTGTGGTTGCTAGACCGCCGATGCGCGGACAGTCAGGGATTCCCGGGTGTGGACTGCCTGACGATACAGCCGACCGGCGCGATAGGAGGAGCGTACGAGTGGTCCGCTCATCACGCCAGCGAAACCGATGGCCGTTGCTTCGTCGGCTAGCTCCACGAACTCCTCCGGCTTGACCCACCGATCGACCGGATGGTGCCGTGGCGAGGGCCGTAGGTATTGAGTGATCGTGACAATCTCGGCACCGGCGTCGTACAGGTCCCGCAGCGCCTCACTGATCTCGGACCGAGTTTCACCCATGCCGAGAATCAGGTTGGACTTGGTGACCAGGCCGGCGGATCGGGACGCTCGCAGCACGTCCAAGGAGCGCTCGTAGCGGAAACCTGGCCGGATACGCCGAAAGATTCGTGGGACGGTCTCCACGTTGTGCGCAAAGACCTCCGGCTCGGTCTCGAAAACCTGGCCGAGATAGTCGGAATTGCCGGAGAAGTCGGGTGCCAGCATCTCGACGCCTGTGTCGGGATTGAGCTGGTGAATCTTACGAATCGTCTCGGCGTACAACCAGGCGCCCTCATCGGGAAGATCATCACGGCACACCCCGGTGACCGTTGCATAGCGAAGACCCATCGCTTGCACCGACTCGGCAACCCGGAGCGGCTCGCTGGCATCGAAAGTGGCCGGCTTCCCGGTGTCGATCTGGCAGAAATCGCAGCGCCGGGTGCAGACGTCGCCGCCGATCAGGAATGTGGCCTCGCGGTCCTCCCAACACTCGAAGATGTTCGGACAGCCCGCTTCCTGGCAGACCGTGTGCAAGCCCTGGCTCTTCACCAATTGCTGAAGCTCGCGATACTCCGGCCCCATCCGCGCTGTGGTCTTGATCCACGACGGCTTCTTCTCAACAGGGGTGCTCGCATTGCGAACTTCCAGGCGGAGCAGCCTGCGGCCTTCGGGAGCGATGGTCACCCTGTCACTTTACTGTGTTGGATTGCTCCGCTCGTCGAGCTCGCTCTCTCGAATGGCTCGCTCCGCTCGCTCCGTGCGGATCACCGGCGTAGACGCTCAAACCACGTCGCGGCGGCGGAATATCAACAGGGAACCGATGATCACGAGCATGATCAGGATTGACCAGTAGATGGCGCCGTGCGTGAGGCTGACGGTCTGCTCCACCCACTCGACACTCGCACCCTCCGGCGTCACCTTCTCGATCGGCACGGAGTAGGCGTAGCCGTGCTCCACGATTGCCGCGAGACTCGCCTCGGGAGTCCACGGTGTCACACGCTGCGCCCACACCAGCGAGCCCAACGGCCCACTGCGGACGAACCAGAGAACGGCATAGCCAAGCAAGACGCCAATCGCGCCCGCGGTATGCCGAGTCACCAGAGCAGCACAGAAGCCGAGCACCGTCAGCCCAATCACTGCCAACACACCTCGCCCTCCCATCGCGCCAAGCTCGGCAAACGACTCGATGGGGGAGCCGTAGAGCCGTGCCAGCACTGCGGCGGCAAAGAGTACGAGCGCAGCAGCGAACGCGCCGAGCAGTGCCGCAAACCCGATCATGGTGAGAAGCTTCGACCAGAAAACCCGCCCGCGCCGTGGCACAAAGGTCAACCAATTGGCAATCGAACCGGAGCTGTACTCAGCGCCGATGAAGCTGGCGGCGATCATGAAGGCGGCGAGCGCGACAAAGACGGTCGACACTTCGAGTGCCGTTCTGGCCGCCTCCTTGAATGGCGTCGGATCCGCGCTGAAATCGGCCAGAGTCGGCTCCGGGATGATGCACTCCTCTGGCGTACCGCCCGTGTTCCGGCAGTCCCCCTCGTACTTCTCGTGGTTGTCCACCCAGTCTTTGTGCGATTGCTCGTACGCGCGCTGGGCAGCGGCGAGTTGTTCGCCGGTTGCCGGCGAGAGGGAGTCGTTGACGACCAGCTGATATGCACCAAGCCCGAGCAGCAACACGATCAGGGCAATGGCGGTGAACCGTCGGCTGAGCAGTCTGGCGATCTCGGCAGCCACCAGCCGGGTCATTCCCGCTCGCTCCAATCCGGCCGCTCCGGCTGACGCTGGCGTTGAGCTTGCGGTTTGCGCTGGGCTGGCATGCGCTGGCGTTCAACAGGGCGCCGCTGCTGCGAGTTGTCCCGGCGCTGACCTCGCGCGCCTAAATGCTCACCGGCCGTGAGATTGAGGAACACCGACTCCAGATCAGGCTGGATCGGTGTGAGCTCGGAGACGTACAGGTTCTGGTCCGCCAGCAGCCGCGTGATGACCGCAAGATCCAACCGCTGGTTGCTCAGACTGACCTTGAGCAGCCGGCCGGCCAGCGGTTCGACCGTGAAGCCGGAGCTCGTGAGGACCTCGGCGGCTCTCAGGTGATCGGAGACCCCGACCCGAGCGGACAGCTGTCCATCCGCGGAGAGAATCTGGCTGACATTGCCCTCGGCGAGTAGTCGGCCCCGGCCGATGATCGTGACCGTGTCGGCGATCTGCTGCACCTCGCTGAGAATGTGGCTAGAGACAAGCACCGTCTTGCCCCGCCGGGCTAGGTTCCGCATCATGCCGCGGATCTCGTGAATGCCAGCTGGATCAAGTCCGTTGGTGGGCTCGTCAAAGATCAGCAAGTCCGGGTTCTTGAGCAGCGTCGCCGCTATGGCGAGGCGCTGTTTCATGCCGAGCGAATATTTGCGGAACTTGTCGCTGCCGCGGCGTGCCAGCCCAACCTCATCAAGTACGGCCGCAACCCGCCGTTGTGGCGCGCCAATTGCGCGGGCCAGCAGTCGCAGGTTCTTCTCCCCAGAGAATGCCGGAAAGAACTTCGGCTGCTCAACGATGGCGCCCACCCGGTCGATGATCCGATCAAGGGCCAGCGGCACCTCATGATCAAAAATCCGGATGTGGCCCGCGTCAGCGTCGATCAGTCCCAGCAGCATCCTGATCGTCGTTGTCTTGCCCGATCCGTTGGGTCCTAGGAACCCGTGGACGCCGCCGACGGGCACCCTGAGGTCCAAGCCGTCGACCGCCGCTTGTTTGCCGTTGCGGGTCCGATAAACCTTCTCCAGGCTGTACGCCTCGATGGCGTAGTCGACCGCAGGCGGCCTGACGACAGTCCGCCGGCGCGCTGCAACACTCGACGTAGGTGGATCAGGCAGCGCCAACTGCAAGCCTGGGGTGAGCAGTCTCGGGCGCGGATCCCACGTCGGGTGACTGGGCGTAATCCTCAAAAGCCAAATAGTGCTGCAGCTGGGGACGGAGCACCTGCGCCGCCTCACTGACGGTAACCGGTCGGCCCAGCTCTGCGGTCATCGACGTCACTCCGACTCCAGTCAATCCACACGGGATGATCCGGTCGAAAGAACGAAGATCAGGATCGACATTGAGCGCAAAGCCGTGCATCGTCGTCCCTGCTGCGACGCGCACCCCGATCGCGGCGATCTTGCGCTCCAGCCGCTGATCATCTCCAGCCAGCCACACGCCGGAGCGGCCGCGGATTCGGCCCGTTTGCAGGCCGTAGCAGGCCAGCATCGTGATCAGAGCCTCTTCGAGGCGGCGCACGTAATCGACCACGAGCACCGACTCCGGCAATCGCACAATCGGGTAGCCCACAAGCTGTCCGGGACCGTGCCAGGTGATCTTGCCGCCGCGGTCCACATCGATCACGGGTGTGCCGTCGACGGGCCGCTCTTGCGGCTCGGTTCGCTTGCCCGCCGTATAGACGCTGGCATGTTCGAGAAGTAGCACGGTGTCCGGTCGGGCACCCTCGGAGACCTCGGCGTGAACAGCCCGCTGCAAGTCCCACGTGGCCTGATAGTCGACGTGCTCGCTGCCCAATCCGAGATCGCGGAACTCCAGTTCCATGGCGCCGAGTCTAATGTCGCCCGGTCAGCCACGAGCACAGTCGGGGCGGGCTTCCCCCCAGCGCGCAATCAATCCCCGTGCAATCAATCTCGCAGTGCGGATGCGACGAGGTCCGTCACTGCCGGATCGCTGAAGACAAAGCCATCACCGGTAAGTCGCTCGGGAATTGCGTACACGTCGCCGACCAACTGCCCCGCCAACTCACCGAGGGCCGTGCGGATGATCGGGGTCGGTACCCGAAGAAACCGTGGCCGATGCAACGCAGCTGCGAGGGCGTCGCTGAACTCTGCATTGGTCGTGGGCTGCGGCAAGGTCAGGTTGTACGGCCCGGAAGCCTGCTCAGTCGTGGCGGCCCACCGCACGACGCCGAGGTAGTCCCGGAGGCTGATCATGGGCATCCGTTGAGTGCCGTCGCCAAGTGTCGCTCCCAGA
>Ga0207675_100004163_pt1 | contig 13998 bp, 13 predicted proteins | sample KBSSwiS42_FD_184305 | JGI IMG/M metagenome (GOLD analysis project Ga0207675, IMG submission 184305) | Switchgrass rhizosphere microbial communities from Kellogg Biological Station, Michigan, USA - KBS Switchgrass S4-2 (SPAdes) (version 2) | ecosystem: Host-associated > Plants > Roots >... | reverse complement strand
GACTTTCCGATCCCGGCGCTCGGCGCGATCGTCATTTACGCTGCCACGCGCCTCGTCGACGTGCACGGGTTCCGGCGATTGGCCCGGTTCCGCCGCAGCGAGTTGCTGCTCGCCGTGGTCACGCTGGCCGGCGTGCTCGTATTCGACATCCTGAAGGGCATCGTGATCGCGGTCGTGATCTCTGCCGCCGAGGTGCTGCGTCGAGTCGCGCGCCCGCACGACGCTATCCAGGGACATGTCGCCGGGCTGGCATGCATGACGTCGACGATTATCCGCAGGCTCGGCTGACCCCAGGCCTGCTCGTGTACCGGTATGACGCGCCGTTGTTCTTCGCGAACGCGCGGGACTTCCGCCTGCGTGCCCTGGCCGCGGCCGACGCACAGGGTGAAGGTCTGCGCTGGTTCGTGCTCAACGTCGAAGCGAACGTCGAGATTGACATCACCGCCTTGGACGCCGTCGAGGAACTGCGGGCCGAACTCGTCGGCCGCGGTGTCGTGTTCGCCCTCGCTCGCGTCAAACAGGACCTGCTGAGCCCGCTGCGCGCATACGGGCTCGCCGATCGGATCGGCCCGGACCGGCTCTTCCCCACCCGCCCACCGCCGAGACGGCCTACCAGGACTGGGAACGCACCCACCCGCCTGACCCGCAGCGGCTCTCGGGCCCGAGCCTCCCGCAGCGGACCGAGACGAGCAAAGCGGCATGGCCTTGGACAAGACGCCCCGTCAGGACATGACCACGCGCCACGGGGCTGATGACGACCAGCACGGAACCACGGCGGCGACCTGATTCGAATGGCCTTCGAATCTCCGGTCGACCCCGCAACTGGGAGACTCCGTTGACAGGGCCAGCTAATCCACGATCGATCCGGTTGCCGCGAAGGCAATCCTTCCGAGGAGAGTGATGTGATAGCCGAGCCTATAGATAAACGCGTCGTTGTCACTAATGGCGACATCGACGCTGATGCCGGTGAAAATTCTGTCGATCGTTTGGGTTACGTCAGGGTATTTCACCGCGTGCATGAAGTGGCGTGGACGCCAGACGTCGACAGCGTATCCGGCGTTTATCGACTGAGATTGGTCGAAAATAGCGCTCAGGGAAGCGAACGGCGCCCATTCTTCGAGTGAAAAGACGAGGTCATAGTCCCTCGGGTCTTGCGACGGCGTTGGAATTGAGTAGTGGCTGATCGCGTACTTCAGTGGTCCCTCACTGGGCCCGAGGCCCAGAGACAGACTATTGCCGGGAAGGAAAGTCACGGTCTCCCTCGACCAGGCTGCGTTGCTGTTTCCTTGCAGGTTTGTCACCACGACGCCGGACAGGACCAACAACCATTTCTGATCAAGAATTGTCTCGGGGGGGCTTTCCCCTACCGCGAGGGCGGCTGGGGTGATCAGCCAGTTCTGCCCCGCGAATTGGTCGGGAAAGATTTCGGTCATCAGGACTCACCTCGCTTGACGTCGTTTGCGCGACCCTAAATGTTGCCCGAACCAGACCCCTAGTCCAAAGAGAAACCCTCGCGGCGGATGCCAGCGCGACTGACTTGCGCCGAGGCGATCATGATCTCACGCAGCGCGTCGATGGCGTCAACCAGACTGGCGACGAACGCCGGCGACGCGACGACGCGCTTGCCGCATCCGCCGCTGCGATGTATCGATGACCTTCTTTGCCGGGTCAAAGCGAGCAATCCGCGTACACGCGCAGATGCTCACCAGCCGCTCGTTGCCAACTGAAGGCCGGCAGCAGCTCCCGCCCGCCACGGATCAACTCCGACCGCAGGGTCGCGTCCTCGACCATCCGGCGCATCCCCGCGGCCAACGATTCCGGATCGCCGGCCCGGGTCAGTACGGCCGTCCGATCCGGGGTGAGGTACTCCCGCAGTACGGCGATGTCGCTCGCGACCACGGGCAGGTCAGCGGCCATGGCTTCGAGGACCGCCAAACCCCAGCCCTCTTTGACCGAGGGAAACGCCAGCCCGTCGGCGCTCCGGTACCACTCGTGGAGGATCTCGTCGCTCACTGTGCCCGCGAGGACCACGTCCTGCCCGAGCCGCAGGCCGAGCGAACGGAGGCGGGCGAGCGCCTCTTCCCGGTACTGGGCGTAGTCCTGGAACGAATGGCCGCCCACGATGACCAGCGCTGGGCCCGGCGGATGTTCTCGGGCGAGCTTGCCCAGAGCTTCGAACAGGACCTTGCTGCCCTTGCGCGGTTCGATGCCGCCCACCGACAAGAAGACGAAGCGGTCGGCTGCGACTCCGGCATCCCGCCGGCGCGCATCCCGGCGGGCTGCGTCGATGGGGCCGAATCGGGCCGGGTCCACGCCGTTGTGAATGACGACGGAGTCGACGCCGTAGTCGGACCGCAGCCGCGCCCGCCACTCCTCGCTCACCACGATGATCCGGTCCGGTTCCTCGATCGCCTTGCGTTGGCACTCGATCAAGGCGCCCGTCGTGAAGTCGTCGACATGGTGGACGGTCCGGAACACTCGGACCGCGGCCCCGGCGTCGCGCACCCGGGCCGCGGCGCGTGCGGAGATGCAGTCCTGGGTGTGCAGGATGTCGACGTCCGGGGCGATGTCGGCGAGACCGGCTTCGAGCGCATCGATCGAGTTGAAGACTCGTTGCTCCAGCGTCTCGGCCGGCGGGGCGGCCGCGATCACTCGGTACGGCGCCTGCACCGTGCGGAAGAACCCCTCAGCGGGATCGCCAAGCGTCACCACCTGAACGGGTGCACCGGCTCGGGCGAGTTCCTCGGCGAGATACAGCGTGTGCACGACGCCCCCGCGGGGCTTCGTCGAGTAGCTGACGAGCGCGACGCGCGGCCGACTGGCGGACTCGCTGCTGATCGTCACACCGGCCGGGTCGCGACAGTCGGATCGCCCACCGCGATGGCGGCCGCGACGAGCGACGCGCGGCATGCGGTCTCGGTGACGATGCAGCCGGCGTCGACCAGCGCCGCGCGCTGGGCGTGATAGCCCTGCGGATCGGCCTCGGTGCCGAGTACGTACGCGACGACCTGCGGACCTCCGTTCGCCATCACGGCCGCGCAGGCGGGCGCCAAGGTCGCGGCTGGGTTCGGATTCGCCCCATAACCCAGCACCACGTCGAGAATGATCGCGGCCACCTCCTCATCGGCGGCATGCTCGGCCAGCAGCTCCAATCGGGCCGCAGGGTCGATCATCGGATGCGGACGTCCGCGGGTGTACTCCTCCTCGCCCAGATCCAGACACTGATGCGACTGCCGTGGAGCCGGAAGTCCCCACACCGGATTCAGGGGCGTGTTCGAGTAGACCGCGTCGAGAACCCGCCCGAGCACAACCAGCGACTCGAAGCACAACGTGCCGCCCGAAAACAATCCGCGCACCCAGCGGCGTTCGGGCGCCAGCCGGCGACGCACGTCGAGCACCGAAGGACCCGCCGTCACAGTCGTATCCGGTGCCACTCGGCCGAGCGGGCGCATCGTTGCCACCGCACCGGACTCGAGCGTGTCGGCGAGCACGACACCTGGAGGCGCTGGCGTGGCTGGGTCCAAGCCGATCAGCGCTGCGACGATTGGCGTCTTCCCCGATCCGGCCAGCACCGCCGCGGCAACGTCGGGGCTGGGCGGCTTGGAGATGACCAGAATGACCTCGGTGGTCCGGTCCCGCTGCAGCGCGTCAATTGCCGACCGGGCCATCACCCCACCGACCTCGGCGGACAGGTCGTGGCCGCCGAGTCCGATGACCTGGCTGACGCCGACGCCCCACCGGTCGAGCAACGCCATCGCCTCTTGCGCACCCGTCCCCGCGGCGGCCACCACGCCCACCGGGCCCGGCGTGACCGCATTGGCAAAGCCGAGGCCCGCGCCGCCCAGGACCGCGGTGCCGGCACCCGGACCCATGAGCAGCAGTCCCCGAGCGGCGGCGTAACGCTTGAGCGCTATCTCTTTCGCCACTGGCACGTTGTCGCTGAACAGCAACACATGCAGTCCGTTCGACAGAGCTTGATACGCGGCTAGGGCTGCATAGTCGCCAGGCACGGAGACGACGGCGACATTCGCGGTGGGCATGAGTAGCCGCGCGTCACTCAGGGAGCGGGGCGCCGGGCGGCCCGAGGGTGCGCCATCGGGCGAGGCCGGGACGGCGGCAGAGAAGGCGGCCCGTCCGACGCCGAGCGCTTCGTCGGCGGCCTGCGGACTGCTGGCCCGGACCACCAGGACGAAGTCGTTGGCGCCCGCCGATGCTACGTCGCCCGCCGCGACCCCTTCAGCGAGTAACGTCTCGACATTCGCCGGCGTGGCCATCCCCGCGCTCGCCCAAGCCACGCCGTCGAGCTCCCGCATCGCCCGAATGCAGCGCAGTTGCACCACGGAATCGACGTACATGTCGGGAAACAGGGTGATCGCGACGGTCACGCGATCGCTCCGGCCCGATCGTCGGCCGGCACGATCCGGGTACCCACCGACTGGTCAGCCCGGTTCTGGCTGCGCAGCGTCCGCTCGACGAGGGCCGCCGTGGTGATGACCGCAACCTGGCCGCCATGGCGGACGAATCGGGTTGCCGCGCGAACCTTCGGCCCCATGCTGCCCTCAGGAAACTGCCCGTCAGCCAGATGCTGCTCAGCCGCAGTGGCATCGAGATACGTGACGCGCCGCTGGGACGGCTGGCCGTAGTCCAGCAGCACCGCATCCACACCGGTAATCAGGACCAGGGCGTCCGCGGAGAGCTGGTGAGCCAACTCGGCCGCCGCATAGTCCTTGTCGATCACCGCGTCGACCCCGTCCCAGACGGTGCCGCGCCGGCCCACCGGAATGCCACCACCACCTCCGGTGACGACCACGTGACCGGCATCGAGCAGACACCGAATCGCATTGATCTCGACGAAGCCCTTGGGCTCCGGTGAAGCGACCACGCGACGGTATCCCCGCCCCGCGTCCTCGGCGATCGTCCACCCCCGTTCCCGCGCCAACCGGGCCGCCTTGTCCGCGGAGAAGAACGGACCGATCGGCTTCGTCGGCCGAGAGAATGCCGGATCAGCCAGGTCGACAATGACGTGGCTGAGCATTGCCGCGATGTGATAGCGACCGCCGCAGGCGCGGTACAGGGCGATAGCGATCAGCGAGCCGAGTTGCCCCTCGGTCATGGCCCCGAGACTGAACAACGGCATCTCCGGCACCTCGTCGCGGCCCATCTCCTGCTGGATCGCCAGATTCCCGACCTGGGGTCCGTTGCCGTGGACGACCACGACCCGCCAGCCGTTGTCGAGCAGTTGCGCGATCGACTCGGCCATCGTGATCGCGTTCGCCCGCTGCTCGTCATAGGTGCCAAGCTGCCCCTCTGCCGCGAGGGCATTGCCGCCGAGGGCGACCACTGCGGTCCTGGTCACGAGCCATCGCTTCCGGTGGAGATCGATCCGGCCCCGGAACGGGTGCCTCCGTATCGGATACTATCGGCTTTTGGACGATAGTGAATGCTCGATCGTGGGCCCAGCCACGTCGCCCAGGAGGTGTGCGGGTGCCGTCGTCGAGTGATGTGCTGCCCGGCGCGGCCCAAGCCCGGCTCACCGCTGCCGAAGGCCAGCTCTACCCACTCGCGCTGGTCGATCCCGACGAATACGAACAGGTCACCCGGGTAGTCGGCCTGCTCGCGGCCGAGTTGCGCACGGAGGCACCCGACATTGCGACGGTGCTGGGCCTGCGGGAGGAGCTGGTGACCCGGGTGCCGATGATCGCGGCGGAGGCGGGGCTGACGATCGGCGGATTTCCGCGAGAGACGATCGCCGACGCAGCGTCGGCAATCCGGTGCCGTGAGCTGCAGGCGGCTCGATCCGCGACGCGATGGGCAGATCGCCTCGAAGCCGCGCGATCGACGGGCGAGGAATGGGTTGACGAGGAGCCGGACGCTCAAGCGGCGTGGGCCGGGAGCTATCGGTCAACGGCCGTGCACGTACCTACCGGCACCCGGCTGATCGGCGCGATCGAGGCGGGATCGGCCGGCGCACCGCCGACCTACACGATCGAGATCATCGCCGCGGAGACCGACGAAGCGGCCGCGCAATCATCGGTGTACCCGGACCGAGATTCCTGGCTCGCGGCGCTTCGCCGGCTTCGCGCCGAGATCTCGAGCCGACGGCTATAGCGTTTTCTGGCGGTATCCACGCTTGACAGCAAGCCCGGCCTTCCGTTTGCTAAAAGAGACAACTCGTATCGCGAAGTAAACGGTCCGTGGAGCGCGCGATGACCTTGACCGAGCGGGGAGTCGCCGAGGGGCTGCGTTCGTCGTCGGACCACGACGCGGACGCCGCAGCCCGCTTGGCGACGTTGATCGTCGATCTGCAAGCGCGCGGACTGCGCGTCGAGGTCCCGATGGAGCGGCGCCAGGGCGGGGCCGGCCCATCCGACTCGGGAATGCTGTGGGTCGAGGGCATACCCGTCACGGTCCCGACCGACAACCGCACCGCCTCGGACTCTCCGTACGTCCTGAGGTCCGAGGACGACGGTTACGCGATCTTCGACGGCGGCCGGAGGCTCGCGGGCGCATCGGGTCAGCGCCGCCCCCGCTTCTACGACCTGACCACCGAGGACGGGATTCCGTACTGGAAGATCGGCCTGCTGCACCTGGATTCGTTCGCCAGCACGGTGGTGCAGACCTGTGCGTACTGGGGTAACGACGATCAATGCAAGTTCTGCGGCATCGGCGTATCCCTGGCGGCTGACCGAACGATCGTCAAGAAGACTCCGGAGCAGCTCGCCGAAGTTGCCTTGGCGGCCAAGGAACTCGACGGAGCCGTCGACGCAACCCTCACCACGGGCAGCTCGAACGGCGTCGACCGGGGTGCCCGCTATGTTGCCCGCTGCGGCCACGCCGTCAAGGCGGCGGCCGGGCTGCCCGTCGAAATTCAGTTCGAACCGCCGCGCGATCTCGACGTCATCGACGAAGTCGCGGATCTCGGCATCGACTCGGTCGGCATTCACGTCGAATCGTTCGATCCGGCCGTGCTGGCCCAGGTCGCACCGGCCAAAGCGCGCACCGGCATCGAGTGGTACTTCCGGGCGTGGGAGCGTGCAGTGGCGCGGCTCGGCGCGGGTCAGGTCTCGACCTACGTGATCCTCGGAATGGGCGAGGACCCAGACCTGACGGTGCAGGGCTGCCGCCGTGCCGTCGACCTGGGCGTCTTCCCATTCGTCGTCCCGATCCGGCCGGTCGCCGGGAGCCTGATGGCGGATGTCCTGCCCCCCGGGCGCGAGTACACCGAACGCATCTATCGCCAGGTCGCGCACTACATGTCTGAACGCGGCCTCGACCTGAGCGCGCCCAAAGCCGGGTGTGCCCGGTGCCAAGCGTGCTCCGGGCTCAATGGTGTGCACCGGACGCTACAGATCGGCCGACGGCCGGGCGTCGATGAGGGATCGACCGGCGCCACCTGGCCGAAGACAGGCTGACGCCCGTGACTGGGCTCGTCCTGCCGTCTCGTTCGCTGCCCGCGCCGGCGTCCGAGGGAGCGTGCATCGTCTGCCGCCCGGTAGATGACGCCAAGGATCTGGACATATACCGAAGGATCCGTCACCGCGTGTTTGTCGAAGAGCAGGCCATCTTCACCGACACCGATATCGACGAACGCGATGCGGATCCGGCCGTGATCCGACTGCTCGGGTACTGCGACGGCGTTGCCGCCGGGTGTGTTCGGCTGTTCGTCGTCGACGAGGCGGCCGGGCTCTGGCAGGGCGATCGGCTGGCCGTGCTGGCTCCGTACCGAACGCGCGGCGTCGGCGCGCCGCTCGTCCGATGCGCTGTCGCGACTGCCGGTGTACATGGTGGCCGGCAGATGATCGCCCACATTCAGGTGGCCAATGTCGCGTTCTTCCGGCGCCTCGGATGGAGCGCGGCCGGCGAGCCGGAGGTCTACGTGGGCCGGTCGCACCAGCCGATGAGCATCTTCCTGCCGACGCCCGAGGACGGAGCGGCCGTCACGGCGCAGCTGGCGGCCGGGATCACTTCGCGAGACCGGTAACCGGGGTCGCCGACAGGTCGATGACAACCGCCCGCCGGCCCGGTGATCGCACGGCCACTTCCGCCGAGTCGTCGATCGAGCCGACCACCGCTGCGGCGAGCCCGCGGGCGTGGAACGCGGCGACGCACTCGTTCTCGCGCCCCGGTGGGCAGCACAGCAGGAAGGCAAAGGCCGGGAAGCACGTCAGCCAGGCATCGAGCGCCACGCCGGGCGGCCGTGGCAATTCCGCCAGATCGACGGTAGCGCCGAGGCCGCTCCACTCCAGCAGCATCGCCAGTGAACCGATGAGGCCGGCCATGCTCACGTCCTTGGCGGCGACGCAAGCGCCCGACGCCGCGATCGCCGGAAGTAACCGGACGTCGCCTGCCATCCGGTCCGCCCGCCGGTCGAACGAACGGAAGAACGGAAAGTCCGGGCGCATCGCTCCATCGAGGCACGCGGCGACGATCAGCGATTGGCCGAGCGCAACCCGAGTCGACGACAGCACGGCGCCCACGCGCCCGATACCGAAGGCGGACAGAGCCGGACCGCCGGTATGGATCGTCAGGTGGCCCCCGACCAGCGGTACGTCGTACCAAGCCGCGGCGTCTCTCATTCCCCGCAACGCGGCCCGCGCAAGGTCGGCGCTGCCGACAACCGTGTCGACGATGCCGAGCGGCGTGGCCCCCATCGCGGCCAAGTCGTTCACGTTTGTGAGAACCGCCGCGATACCTGCGCCGTAAGGGTCCGCCGCCACAAATGCAGGCAACAGTGCCTCGCCACACGCGACGACGCGAGCGGGATCATCCGGTGCCCCGCCGCCAAGGTCGATCACCGCGCCGTCGTCACCCGGTCCCTCGACCCACCCGTGCCGGCCGAGAACCTCGCTGACCAGCCCGATTTCGGCCTTCGCTCGCAGCGCCGGATGGGAACGAAGCTGCGCGGCAAGCGATTCCAGTTCGCCGGCCCCGGACGGCTCGACGATCATGCTGGCTCCCCGGCGACCGCGCCGACCGATAGACCCAGCTATCGGAAAGTGGACGAGATGAATACTATAGGCAACGTGAGCCGGCCGACGTTTCTGATCGTGCCCGAGCGCAGTCGCAAGCCACGGACCGTCGGCGTCACGCATGTCCTGGACAAGGGCGCGAGCGTGGCGCACACCGAGGCGATCCTGGCCAGCGTGGCTCCATTCATCGACATCTGGAAGTTCGGCTGGGGTACCGCCTACCTGGATCCGGCACTCGACCGGAAGCTTGCGCAGCTGCGCGCGGCCGGCGTATGGAGCTGCCTCGGTGGCACGCTGCTGGAAATCGCCTGGCTCCAAGGCAAGGAGACCGAGTGCCTCGCCTGGGCGCACGACGTCGGTTTCGCTTGCGTGGAAGTTTCCCGGGGGGTCGCCGACATGACCGCCACCGAGAAGCACGAACTCGCACGGAAGGCGGCCGACTCTTTCGTTGTGCTCACTGAGGTCGGCCGCAAGGATCCGGAGCACATCATGGCGCCCGGCGAGTGGGCTGAGGAGATCGCGGGCGACCTGGACACCGGGGCTCGTTGGGTTCTTACCGAGGGACGGGAAAGCGGCACGGTCGGCCTCTACCGACCCGACGGGAGCGTGCGCGAGGACGTCGTTGCGGCAGTGACGAGCGTCGACGGTGCGAGCCGGATCCTCTTCGAGGCACCGCGCAAAGACCAACAGGCCTGGCTCATCCGCGCCTTCGGTCCGGACGTGAACCTGGCGAACGTCGCATTGGACGAAGCCATGGCGCTGGAAACGTTGCGGCTCGGACTTCGCGCCGACACGTTCGACCTGGCCCGGCAATGGCTGACCGTTTGAACTCGGCCGGAATCGCGGCTGGCAGCAGTCTGTTCCCGGACGAGTACCGCGGCGTTGCGGTCACCACGGTCAAGGGCGAGCTCGACGAGGACGCCCTGCGGCGCTACTTCCACGGTCGTGAGGCTTACCGCCGCACCCGCTACGTCGTTGTCCGCAACGGGGATCGAACGGCGATCGTGGCTGTCCGCAAGGAGTCGGACGGTCCGTTGTTCTCGCCGATCGTCGAGGTGCGCGTCCTCGCAAACGAAACCGAGTGCGTGTACCTGGTCTGCCCGGACGTGGACACCGCCGTGCCGTCGGCCGTCGCCCAAGTGGCGCGTGAGCACGCGCCCGCTCGCCGCGGTGTGGTCGTTCAGGGCCGCTATGGCCACGTCAGCTTCATCGTCGATCCAGCGGCAGTGCGGGTGACGGTCACCGAGGTCGTGCCGCCATATCCGGCCAAGCTCGTCGATCAGGCCCGCCGGGTGCTCGACGTCGCGGAGGGCATCCGCCCGATCGAGCTCGTCCCCGACGTAGTCTCCCTTGAGACGTTGACCCGGCGCCGACCGTCGGCCAACTACCTCTTGCCGTGCCGGGGCGGCGGATTCGCTGTCGAGGGTGCCCAAACGGCGTACCTGGACGAGCGGCCGGAACGCGCGCCCTGGGTACTCATCGGCTGTGAGCGCTCGCAACAGATTCACGAGCACGTCTACGGTGCGCGCGCGGACCAGGTCGACATCTGCCCGCGAAACCGCACTGGCTTGACCGGCGCCGTGCTGACGAAGTGCTGCCTGCTCGAACGGCATATCGAAGTGAACGGGGACCGCGCGGTCGTGCCGTGGGGGGCCACCCTGACGCAAATCTTGCAAGCTCTGACCGCGCTGGTAGGTGAACGGGAGCAGGCGTGGGAGCCCGCCTGACCGACTCGGCGCAGTACGCGCATCTGTGGGGTACCCCGGAACTCCTTGCCCTCTTCGACGACGACGCGCGATTGCAGAGCTGGTTGGACATCCTCGCCGCGCTCGCGACGGCGCAGGCGAGATTGGGCATCATCCCCGTCGATGCGGCGGACGAGATCCATCGCCATGCGCGCGCCGATCTGCTCGATATGGACTATGTCGCAGAACAAACCCGGCTCACGTCCCATTCGACTCTTGGGCTCATCCAGGCCTGGCAGCGAATTCTGCCCGACTCGGCGCGGGAGCATGTTTACCGCGGCGCGACCGTGCAGGACGTGACCGACACGTGGTTCGGCCTCGTGATGCGGGCGGTCGGCCGGGTGGCCTGGCGCGATCTGCGGGTCATCGAGGACACGCTGCTGGATATGGCAGCACAGCATCGGGACACGGTGATGGCTGGGCGGACCCACGGTCAGCCGGGTGCGCCGATCACGTTCGGTTTTAAGGTCGCGTCCTGGGCGGACGAGGTCCGGCGACATATCGCCCGGCTGGCAGAGGGCCGGTCCCGATGGGTGGTTGGCCAACTCGGCGGCGCCGTCGGCGTCTTGGGTTTCTTCGATCCCCACGGTCTGGCCTTGCGCGCCGAGTTCTGCCGCGAATTAGGCCTCGGCGATCCCGGCATGTCCTGGTTGACCGCCCGGGACCGGATCGCGGAATTCGGCGGTTTACTCGCGCTCATCTGCGGCACCCTGGCGCGCATCGGCGACGAAGTCTACGAGCTGCAGCGTCCGGAAATCGGCGAACTGCGTGAGCCGACGACTCCGGACACCGTCGGCAGCATCACCATGCCGCACAAGCGGAATCCCGAGGGCAGTGAACATCTGAACACGCTGGCTCGACTCGTCCGGACCTATGCGGCGGTGCTGTACGAAGGCATGGTCGGAACGCACGAGCGGGACGGACGAAGTTGGAAGGCCGAGTGGGTCGCGTTGCCGGAGACATGTCTACTCACTGGGGTGGCGCTGAGGCAGGCGCAGACGTTGCTGGGCGGATTAATCGTTGACGCCGGGGCGATGCGGGGCAATCTCGCGCGGTTCGGGGACCAGCTGGCATCGGAGCACGTCCTCGCCGCGCTGACGCCACGGCTGGGCAAGCATCAGGCTCAGCAGCTGATGCACGAGCTGCTCGCACCCGGGCGGGGCGAAGTCCAAGACGTCGTCGGCACTCTCATCGCCGCCGGCGTCGTAGCGGAGGCCGACCGGGCAGCGCTCAGCGGCGGCTGGGCGATCGGAGACGCGCCGGCGATGGTTGATGCCGTGGTCGCGCGCGGCCGTACGGCGCGGGCGTCCGAACCCGAGGTGTGGATGTGACGCCGCGACGGGTCCCGTTGGCGTGCCTGCCGACGCCGCTCGTGCCGGCGCCCCGCCTGGCCGAGATCCTTGGGTCGGGCCCGCTGTGGATCAAGCGGGACGACCTGACCGGATTCGCCATGGCAGGCAACAAGGCGCGAGCTCTGGAGTTCCTGCTCGGCGACGCTATCGGCAATGGTTGCGACGTGCTCGTGGCGGCCGGAAGCGCCTCCTCCAACTTCTGCGCCGCGGCCGCCGTCGCCGCGCGCCGTTGTGGACTGGACTGCGAGCTGCTGCTCTCCGAATCGGCTTCGGCTGCCGGCTCGACGAACGTCGCGATCGCGCGGGCGGTCGGAGCACGGCTGCTCTTCGACGCTGCTCCGACTCGTGAGGCCCTCGAGGACGTCCTCTGGGACCGCGTGGACGTGCTCCGAGCGGCCGGGCGGCAGCCCTATCCACTGCCGCGAGGTGGGGCGACACCCATCGGTGCGGTCGGCTACGCGCTTGCGGCTCAGGAGATCGCCGAGCAAAGTGCCGCGCTGGGCATCCAGCTCGACACCGTTGTTGTCGCGACCGGATCCGGTGCCACTCAGGCTGGACTCGTCGCTGGCCAGACGGGATACGGACTTTCGTGGCACGTCGTCGGCGCATCGGTGAGCCGGCCGATCGCGGAAGCGACGGAACGGGTGCGGACATTGGCCAAGGCGTGCGCTGCGGAACTCGGCTTCCGGGATCCGAACCCCGACGACGTGGACGTTCGTGATCTTCGCGGCGCCGGCTTCGGCATGGCATCGCCGACGGACCGGATGAGCGCCGAGCTGGCGCTCACTGCGGAAGCCCTTCTCCTCGATGACCACTATGGCGCCCAGGCCCTGACCCTGCTCCGACGCGTGCTGGCCGAGGAGCGCCCCGGATCGGCCGTCTTCTGGTCGACCGGCGGCCTGGTGGCGGCGCTCGCCGCGCTCGGACGGACAACGTCGCCATGACGGCTCGTCGACGGGGCGGACCGCCCGAAGGGTCAGCGGCACGGGAGCTCATCGACAGCGGCTTCGCGTTGGAGAACGCGGACGCCCCGTTCCTGCACGCCGGGCTCAACCTCGCCGACATTGCCCATGTGCTGGATCTGCTGCGCCGAGGCATCGTTCCGCCTGCCGCCGCAAGGGATCTGCTGAGGTTGCTGCTCGAAGTGCAGGCGACTGATGCCGCGCAGTTCCCCTACGATCCCGAGTTCGGCGAGCCCTACAACTCCCGCGAGCGGTTGTTCGTATCGCGCCTCGGCGACACGGCGGGCTGGCTGCACGCTGGCCGACCCCGCCGGGAAGCAGCGCGGATCGCCCTGCGGATCTACCTGCGAGACCAGCTGCTGGACCTCGTGGACGTGGTCGTCGACTTCGTGCACCGCACCGCTTCCGTCGCTGCGGAACACGTCGAGACGCTGATGCCCGACCAGACCTACCTGCAGCAAGCCCAGCCGTCTACGTTCGGCCACTACGTGCTCTCCTTCGCCTACCCGGCTGTGCGCGATGCGGAGCGGCTGCTGGACGAGTTCGGGGCGATAAACCGCAGCCCCGGTGGTGCCGGCTGCGTCAACGGAACTCGGCTGCTGGACGACCGCGGCTTCGTTGCGCGTGCGCTCGGGTTCGACGCGGTCATCGAACACACTCGCGACGCCATGTGGCAGATCGACGGGTTGATCCACGTTCTCGCGACGGCGGCCAGCCTGCTCTCGACCCAGAGCAAACTGGCCGAGGACCTGGAGATCTGGTCGAGCAACGAGTTCGACTTCGTGGACCTGGCCGATGCTTACACCCGATCGAGCATCCTCATGCCCCAGAAGCGAAATCCCTACTCCTTGGCAATCGTGCGCGGCGCGTCGGGCGTCCTCATCGGTCGCCTCACCGGGTTCCTCGCGGTAGCCAAGAGCCCGTCGGCGCGCAGCGACAACCTGATCTTCGCTTACGGCGAGGTGCCGCG
>Ga0207675_100004162_pt1 | contig 13999 bp, 16 predicted proteins | sample KBSSwiS42_FD_184305 | JGI IMG/M metagenome (GOLD analysis project Ga0207675, IMG submission 184305) | Switchgrass rhizosphere microbial communities from Kellogg Biological Station, Michigan, USA - KBS Switchgrass S4-2 (SPAdes) (version 2) | ecosystem: Host-associated > Plants > Roots >... | reverse complement strand
CAAAAAAAACGAGCCCATGCAAATCGCAAGGTAGTTTGCAATGAAGAACCGGGGCGTGTTCCATGCCCAACCGTCGAAGCCCCATTTGGTGAACGGGTAGAACACCGGCACCGGGTAGAAGTCGCGCGAATGTGCGAAGAACATCAATCAGGATGTGCGACCACCACCCTAACAGTGGAAGCCAGATCGAACGCGTCGGCAGCGCCGTTGCGTAGGTCGCAATCAGTCCGATACCGCTCCTGAAAGCGCACTTCCGACCAGCGGCAGCAGTTGCACGACATCTGGCGCAGTCGCCAGAACGACGGTCGCGATCGCGTCGCGGCGAGAGATCGCCCCACGGCGCCGCGCCAGCGCAACACCCAGCCCGGCCCACAAGCCATGCGCGACTATGTCCAAAGTTCAGTGCGCTCCGGCTGGGGACGACCCAGACGCGAACGCCGCTTGCGCGTCCTTCGCCATTTGGCTGACGCACCAACGTGCATACCAGCGGCCCAGCATTCGGGCAAGCCAACGGGGCGGTAGACCGCCGAGGTCATAGTCGATGAAGATCTTCAGCATACATCCGGGGGAGACTGGATCGATCTCGAATCCCATCCGATAGCCGCCGATCACGATTAACCTAGGCTGGCCTGTCGTCTCCCAAGACTTGCGACTTGGCGGCAGCCGCTCCCGCACGACTTCTTCTAGGGATAGCGGCGCGCCGACGATCTGTCCGGTCAGTGTTATCACTGACCCCACGGCGCGCCCCTCATGCTGGTCGAACGAATACTTCATGGCGCTGCCGAGCGTGCGCCACGAAGGCTTTTCCATATGGCCACCGAGTCGGCGCGGATCGTCCAGATGGTCGAACAAGATCGCCGGGTCTGCGCTCACGTAGACCGTCGTCTCATCGTGCAGCGGGAAACTCATCATGACCTCGTTGCCGTAGCCGCGTGGCAACGCATCTTGCCCGGCAAGGGATTGGGCGCCGACCTAGGCTGACCAGCCATACACCTTGGCCGGTGAACGCGACGAGCTCACTTGTGAACCTTCTGGTGGTCGTGCAAAGGCTTTTTGGGCGCACCCGATGCCGCATTGGCGGCCATGTCCGCGCATTGAGCCGACATGGGCGTGGGCATTCCTTTCTCTGCCCTGTGGTCGTGCTTGGCTGCCTTTTCACAGTCTTTGGTGCTAGGCGCCGAGGCCGCGGGTGCCGGCTGGGCCACCACCGCAGAACAACCCAGTGCCAACGCGGCGATGAGACTCCAACGGTTGATTGTCATGGTGCTCTCCTGCAGTGATGTGGTCCGTATTCGTTTGGTCGCGCAGCGCGCTCAACAGTTCCAGCATCCTCTCTAGAGCAGCGCGAATCATTGATGCACGTCAAAGAGCGACCGCGTCATCGCGCACCTTCGATGGCCGTCACCGTGATGACACCGTTGATTCGGTCCGCGGCGAACTTCACCTTGTCTCCCTCCTTCAGGCCCTCGAGCAACTTCAGGTCGGCCACGCTGAAGACCATGGTCATGCCTGGCATGTCGAGGTTGGCAATTGGGCCGTGCTTCAGGGTGAGCTTGCCCTGTTCTTTGTCCACCTTGCGAACTTCGCCGTCCACCATCGGCGCGGACGCTGCCGCCTGTGGGTGATGACCAGCGTGCCCCGCATCGGTCTGCTGCGCGTACGCGCCGACCGCGAAGGCAAACGCCGCAACGGCAATGTTGTAAGACCTTTTCATTTGCAAACTCCTTGAGATGTGTGACGCCGCAACGTGTGAGCGTCACTTGACCGATACCGTGCCGACCATGCCGGCCTCGAAGTGCCCAGGCTGCAGGCACGCGAACACGAACTCGCCTGCCTTGGTGAACTGCCAGACGATCTCGCCTGATTGGCCCGGCTTCACGTGAGCCATGTTCGGGTCAGCGTGCTCCATTTCTGGGAACCTCTTCATCAATTGCGCGTGCTCCTCAATGGCCTTCCTGGTGCCAAGCACCATCTCGTGCAGCAGTTGCCCGTTGTTCCGAACCACAAACCGGACGGTTGCACCGCGCTTGACCGTCAGTACTGCTGGCGAGAACCGCATGCTGTCTGCCATGTCGACCTTGATGGTTCGCGTGACCTTCTTCGGGTTGCCTTCCTGTCCGAATTCGGTCACTTCAACCTTGCTGGCGTCGTACTTAGGCTTGGCATGGGTGTCGTCGCCATGAGCGATCGCCGTGAGCGGCCCGAATAACAAGGCAGCGAGGACCCCTACGCACGATGGATGCATTGCAGCTCCTTCAATGGCCTTCATGGCCCGTCGGCTTGCGAACCTGCAAGGTGTTGCGGTCGCTCTTGAGCGCGGCAACGCGAGCCGGTTCGGGCAACTGCGCCGTGTACTCACTGGCGAGCGTGCCTGGCGGATGCTTGTACGGACCGGGGTCCTTAAAGTCACCCGGCTTCGCGTCGTCGCGGACCTTGACGGCGCTGAACATGCCGCCCATGCCAATCGGTCCGAACGGACCGGTGCCCGTCATCATCGGCAGCGTGTTGTCCGGCAGTGGCATTTCCATCTTCGCCATCTCGTGCATGCCACGCTCGCCCATGACCATGTAGTCCGGGACCAGCCCAGCAATTTTCTTGGCCACGTCTCGATGGTCCACCCCGATCATGGTGGGCACGTTGTGGCCCATCGCATTCATCGTGTGGTGGCTCTTGTGACAGTGGATGGCCCAGTCGCCGGCGAGCGCGTTGAACTCGATGGCGCGCATCTGTCCCACCGCCACGTCGGTCGTCACCTCTGGCCAGCGCGCGCCCTTGGGCACCCAGCCGCCGTCGGTGCCGGTGACCTCGAAGTGCGGCCCGTGCATGTGGATGGGGTGGTTGGTCATCGTCAGGTTGCCGATGCGGATGCGAACCCGGTCGCCTGTGCGCGCGACCAGCGGATCGATGCCGGGAAATGCACGGCTGTTCCACGTCCACAAGTTGAAGTCGAGCATCGTGTTGACGCGTGGCGTCAAGCTACCGGGCTCGATGTCGTAGGCACTGAGGATGAAGCCGAAGTCGCGGTCGACCTTGTATTGACGTGGGTCCTTCGGATGGATGATGAGCAGGCCCATCATTCCCATCGCCATTTGCACCATCTCGTCGGCATGTGGGTGGTACATGTGCGTTCCCGGGCTTTGCAGCACGAACTCGTACATGAAGGTCTTGCCCACGCCGATCGGTGGCTGCGTGAGACCGGTGACGCCGTCCATGCCAGACGGCAGCAGCACGCCGTGCCAGTGCACGCTGGTCACCTCGGGCAACCTGTTGGTGACAAAGATGCGGATGCGGTCCCCTTCGACCGCCTCGATGGTCGGGCCGGGGCTCGAGCCGTTGTAGCCCCACAGGTTGGCCTTCATGCCCGGCGCAATCTCTCGCACCACGGGTTCTGCGACGAGATGGAACTCCTTGACGCCGTCCTTCATCCGCCAGGGCAGTGACCACCCGTTGAGGGTCACGATCGGGTTGAAGGGGCGACCGGTGGGTGGCGGCCCGGGCGGCAGCGTGGCAGCGGACGATTGGGACACCGCCTCGGGAAGCACGGCGGCTCCGACGCGGCTGACGGCGGCTGCGCCCAGGAAGGCGGCACCGGCTCGGAAGAAATCTCTGCGGTTCGACATGCGCTTTCTCTCAGTGGCTGGCGGCCGGTTCGGCGGCAGCGGATGGCGCAGACACGGCGGCGCTGGGCCCAGGCGAGCGGCCGGTCAATGCGGTTTGGAGGTTGGTCTCGGCGACCAAGAAGTCGCGCAGTGCCAGCACGTAGTCGGTCACGCCACGGACTTGCTCACGCGAATCGGCGAGCAGCTCGAACACACCGATGAGCATGCCGTTGTAGCGCAGCAGGTTCTCCTCGGAGATGCGCTTGCGCAGAGGCACCACTTCGTCGCGATAGTGCTTGGCCAGGTCGTAGGCGGATCGATAGGCCGCGTAGGACTCGCGAACCTCCGAGCGCGCATCGATGGCAACTTCGGCGGTCCGATGGACGGCCTGCATGTAGGTGGCTTCCGCGCGCGCGGTGCGAGCAGCGCCGAAGTCGAACAGCGGCAGCGGTAACTCGACCGTATATCCGTTCTTGCGCTCGTCGCCGGTCTCGCTCTTGTTCTGATAACCGAGCTCGAGCCCATTGATGAAGCGCGTGGCTCTTGTCAGTCCCAACGACCGCGCCGTGGCTTCCGTTGCACGCTTGGCCATCAATACGTCGAGCCGCTTGTCGATGGCCGTCTGTTCGGCATCCTGGGGCTCAGTCGGCTGCTTTGGCAGGTCGGGCAGTCGCTCGGGCAGCTTGAAGTTCAGTTGTTCGCCCGAGAGACCGAGCAGGCGCGTCAGTCGCTCGCGCTCTGCAACCGCCTGCTGCTGCGCTCTGGCCAAGCCTGCCGTCGCGTCGGCGTAGAACGCTTGCTCGCGCATCTGGGCCAGCTTGTTGAAGTTGCCGGCGGCAACCATGCGCTTGGCCAGTTCGTTGGACGCATCGGCCGCTTCCTTTACTTGCTGGAAGTAGCGCACCAGCTCCTGTGCCGCAACGGCGCCAAAGAATGCCCGACGCGTGTCCGAGGCGATACCGACGGCTGCATACGCGGCTTGGTACTGGGCTTGCTCGAAGTGGTGCTGCTGCACCTGCCTGGCCGCCGGCATCGTCAGCAGGCCCAACACGTCGAACACGACGGAGCGCTCGATTTCGACAACCCCGCCAGCGGCCAGGCGGCTGAAGCTGAAGGTGGGGTTGCGCAGGCGACCCGCCTGCACGAGGTCGGACTCGGCGATGCCGAGCTGGCTGAAGCTTGCTTGTAGGCCACGGTTGTTCAGCAAAGCCAGCTCGACGGCGGTGTCGGCCGTCAGTGGTTGCTTGAGGACCTCTGACACGCGCGCGCGAGCTGCATCTGCCTCCTGTTCCGAGCGCTGTGCCGAGACTGCTTGTCCGGTTCGCTCCTTGGTGAGGTCCGAGACCTTGCCCATCCCGCCATCGGGCGAGAACGAGGCGCAACCGACGAGGACGAGCGCCGTCGCGGTGACTGCTGTAAACCGCATCATTGCTTGCCTCCATGCCTGCGATGCCCGTGATGCGCCGGCGCTGCGGGTGCAGAGGCCTTCGGCGCCGCGAGCTGCGCAACAGGTGCATGGCCAGCGTGGCCACCGGTCTTGCCAGGCGCAGGAGCGACGCTGTCGTTCAGCTCCCGCCAGCTGCCCGGCTTGATGTCCCGCCAAGGCTTGTAGTCGGCGAAGACCGATTGATAGCGCAGTGGCTGCGTCGGCGCCTTGGCATCGGTTGGGTCAGCGGCTAGGGCTGCAGACAGCAGCGCAATGCTCAGCGCCACGGCGGGCGCCAGCCAATGGAAGAAGGTGTTCATTTCTCGAAGACATCTGATTCGCCGACGTCGTGTCGACTAGCGTCCGTGCGCTGGGCGCACGAACTCCATCAGGCCTCGCGCGGAGGCCGTGCTGGGTCAGATGCTTCGGGGAGGACGCTCCTGGCCATCAGACAGGAATGTCGGAGCTGGAGTGGCGAGTTCAGGAAAGGAGGTCGCGGTCAGCGCCATCGGCGCATTGATGCCGGTCGACGCGCTTGGCAGCGGGGGACTCGAGCACGACGCCGAACAAAGGGGGCATCTGTCTTGGGTGGACTCGTCGTGCCCGTGGTGCGCACTGCTCCCATGCTGATGGTGAGCATGGTCGTGGGCCTGGACCGCCTGGTCAGGGTCACCGGCATCGTGAACATGTGCAACTTGATTGCTCGACATCGGCGATTCGCGGTCGCTGCCCATCGGAGCGCAAAGCATGGCCGCCGCCAAGGCACCCCGAACGGGTAGCAGCACGGAGAGCAGGACAAGAAGCCAGATACGCAGCAACTTCACGGCAAGCAGGTTAGCAGAGGCGGGAGATGCAACCTAGCTCGGACGACGACGGCCCGGCTGCAACCCAGTGCGGCGGTGTCCGCGATGCGTCTGCGGGGTGACAGGGGCGTCGCCTTGCAGCGTCTCGATGATGGGGCAGTCAGGCCGATCGTCGCCGTGGCAGCAGTGCACGAGGTGCTCGAGCGTTGCCTTCACGGCTCGGAGCTCCTTGAGTTTTTCGTCCAGCTCTTTGATGTGGGCCTGCGCCAGGTCACGGACTTGACGACTGGAGCGGCGCCTGTTCTGCCACAAGCTCAGGAGTTGGGTGATCTCTGGCAATGAGAAGCCGAGGTCACGTGAGTGCCGGATGAAGCGCAGCGTCTGGACGTCCGCGTCGACGTATTGCCGATAGCCCGACTCCGTCCGTTTCGCAGCTGGCAGCATGCCAACATCCTCGTAGTGGCGAATCATCTTGGCCGACACGCCCGAAGCGGCAGCTGCTTGACCGATGTTCAGCATGGCTTGAGACCCACTGGCCTTTCAATGCACGCCACTTTAAAGGTTCCCACAATTGGAATGTCAAGCCTGCTGCTTTACGCAACAAATTCGGCGCATCATTCCGTTCACTCCGTTGGAGGGTCGAATGCTGATACCCGCTTTCGCTCGAAAGTTCGCCTTGACCGCGCACGTGACCACGTCGGTCGGTTGGATGGGCGCGGTCGCCTGCTTCCTTGCGCTGGCCATCGGCGGGCTGGCAAGTCCACGGCCTGCTCAGGTCCAGGCCGCGTATGTCGGGATGGAGTTGGTCTGCTGGGCGGTCATCGTGCCATTGAGCCTTCTGTCGCCCGTCACCGGTGTTGCGCAATCGCTTTGGACTCCGTGGAGGCTGGTGAAGCACTACTGGGTACTGATCAAGCTCTTGGTGACATTGCCGTGTACCGCCATCCTCTTGCTGCACATGCTACCCACGGCCAGACTTGCCGCGGCAGCCACTCAGGATCGGCTCGATGATCCGGCGATGCACGACTTGCGCATCCAACTCGTGGCGGACTCTGCCGTGGCCGTTGCGGCGCTGCTCTTCACCACCGTCTTGGCCGTCTACAAGCCGCAGGGCACAACATCACGTTCCGAGCCGATGCCGGCTTGGGTGAAGTGGCTGCGTGGCCTGGCTCTCGCCGGCGCCGCTGCATTCGCGCTAGCCCACTTGCTTGACGGCGGCATGGGCCAACACGGAGTGCACTGAGACTAGAACAACGCCACCGTGAGCGCAAAGGTTAGTTTTGTGCGTCGCGGTCGCAGGCTTCTATCTCCTGACCGAGCACACGGCGCACGTCTTCGGTGCGCTACCGTACCTGCTGGTCTTGGCCTGCCCGTTGATGCATGTCTTCATGCACCGCGGCCATGGCCATGGGCACGGCGCTCAGCCTCACGGGCAACCCCGGAGCAGCGACGATGAACAACGCGGGCAATGACTACGGCCTATCGGCGTTGGTGGTTCTGAACTCCATCATCTTCATCGGCTTCGCCTACAGCTTCTTCAAGCCGGTCAACGTGCGTGACTGGCGCAGCTTTGGGGCTTACAGCGCCTTCATCGTGGCGCTGTTCGCCGAGATGTACGGCTTTCCGCTGACCATCTACCTGATGTCGGGATGGCTCGGCTCGAGATATCCGGGCCTAAACGTGTTTGGCCACGATGCAGGGCATCTCTGGTGGGTCGTGTCCGGCCAGCAGGGCAATCCGCATTTCGGCGTGCCGCACCTGCTGAGTTTCGTCTTCTTGTTCGCCGGCTTCACGCTGCTGTCCAAGGCATGGCACGTGCTGTACCACCCAGCGCCGGCACCAACTCGCCAAGGCCGGCCCATACCGCCTGGTGCGTCATCCGCAATACATCGGCTTCGTGGTCATCATGTTCGGCTTCCTGCTGCAATGGCCGACGCTATTGACGCTGGTGATGTTCCCGGTGATGGTCTTCATGTACGTTCGGCTGGCCATCGCCGAGGAACGCGATTCGGACAAGGCATTCGGAGATGCATGGCGCGAGTACGCTGGAACGACACCGCGCTTCATCCCCGACTTTTCGAAAGACCACGGTGCACGGCCGATCGCCAGCCGCGAAGGGCGCTGAACTCGCTTCCGGTCTTGGTGCCATCGTCCTGGGTGCCGGGCTGGCCCTCGTGCTGCCCGACTGGCTTCGGGCGTACGCTCTGCCGTTGCTCGTCGCAGGCGTTCTTGTGCACGGCGTAGGCATGACATTGAAGTACCGCTTGGAATCGCGAGGCGGTCAGCCACTGTGGTGGGAAAGGGCGCTCTTCTGGGGTTGCTGGGTTTGTCTCGTTGGGCTCGCCATCTGGCTAGCGGCGGCCGCCATCGGATAGGTTGTGGCAGGGATATCGCTCCCCCTTGACCTTCCTACAAGGTCATGGTTGAGACTGCAGAACAAGAACGGGAGTGCACCATGCCGTCTTCGAGCCACGAGCATCACGACCACGCTGAGCACCAGCATCACAAAGCGCCAGCAGGTAGCCACGTGATGCCCGATGGCACGGTCATGAAGGGCGACACTCACCAGGACCATCACGACCATTGCGCACACCACGGGCACGCTAGCCACCACGCTGCATCGGCTGCCGCAAAGCCAGCTCCGAAAGGCGACCAGAGTCAAGTCGAGTACACGTGCCCGATGCACCCGCAGATTCGTCAGATGGGCCCGGGCAGCTGCCCCATCTGCGGCATGGCGCTGGAGCCGGTGCTGGCGACCGAGGAGACCGGCGAAAGCCCAGAGCTGCGCGACATGACGCGTCGGTTCTGGATCGGAACGGTGCTGACGCTGCCTGTGTTCGCGCTGGAGATGGGCGGACATCTGACCAACCTGAACCATCTGCTCGGCCAACAACTGTCCAACTGGATTCAGCTTCTATTGGGCACGCCCGTCGTTCTCTGGGCTGGGTGGCCCTTCTTCGTGCGCGCAGTGGCGTCGGTCAAGAACCGCAGTCTGAACATGTTCACGCTCATCGCGCTGGGCACCGGCGCGGCCTGGCTCTACAGCATCGTCGGAACGGTCGCCCCGCAGTTGTTCCCTGTGAACCTTCGCATGGCCGATGGTGCGGTGGCCATCTACTTCGAGGCTGCCGCTGTCATCACTGTCCTGGTGTTGCTCGGCCAGGTGCTCGAGTTGCGTGCGCGGGAGAAGACCTCTGGCGCCATCAAGGCGCTGCTCGGACTGGCACCCAAGACCGCCCTCAAGGTGAAGGCCGACGGCACTGACGAGACGGTGCAGGTTGACAGCATCCAGGTCGGCGACCTTCTGCGCGTGCGGCCTGGCGAGAAAGTCCCGGTCGACGGCGAACTGACCGAGGGCAAGGGCAACGTTGATGAGTCGATGGTGACCGGCGAGCCCATGCCGGTGGCCAAGGCGGTCGGCTCCAAGGTGACGGCCGGCACGTTGAACCAGACCGGTGGCTTCGTGATGCGTGCCGAGAAAGTCGGCGCGGACACGCTGCTCTCGCAAATCGTGCACATGGTGGCGGCCGCGCAGCGCAGCCGCGCGCCAATTCAGCGCATGGCTGACCAGGTCGCCGGCTGGTTCGTGCCCGTGGTCATCCTTGTGGCTGCGTTGACCTTCGTGGCCTGGTTCGTGTGGGGCCCGTCTCCGGCGTTCAGCTACGCGCTCATCTCCGCAGTGGCGGTCCTCATCATTGCCTGTCCGTGTGCGCTGGGGCTGGCCACGCCCATGTCCATCATGGTGGGCGTCGGCAAGGGGGCGCAGCATGGCGTGCTCATTCGCGACGCCGAAGCACTGGAGAAGATGGAAAAGGTCGACACCCTGGTGGTGGACAAGACCGGCACGCTCACAGAAGGTCGTCCCAAGGTGGTCCACGTCGAACCAGCCGCCGGCTTCTCCGCAGACGACGTGCTGCAGAAGCTGGCGAGCGTCGAGCGCGCGAGCGAGCATCCGCTGGCGATGGCGATCGTGATGGACGCGCAGGAGCGCAAGCTCATGTTGTCCTCTGTCGCGGACTTCGATTCACCGGTCGGCAAGGGAGTGATGGGGACCGTCGAAGGCCGTGCCGTCGTTTCGGGCAGCGCCAAGTTTCTGGCGGAGCATTCCATTGCCACGGCCGCGCTCGACAAATCGGCGGAGGAGCAGCGCCAGAAGGCCGCCACGGTCATCTTCGTAGGCATCGACGGCAGGCTGGCGGGCTTCGCGGCGATTGCTGACCCCATCAAGGCAACCACCTCGCAGGCCCTGCAAGCGCTCAAGACTGCGAACGTTCGCGTCGTGATGCTGACCGGCGACGGCAAGACCACGGCCGAGGCTGTTGGCCGGCAACTCGGCATCGACGAGGTTGTGGCTGAGGTGCTCCCGGAGGACAAGGCTTCCGTCGTCAAGCGACTGCAGTCAGAAGGTCGGGTGGTCGCGATGGCAGGAGACGGCGTCAACGACGCGCCGGCACTCGCTCAGGCCACGGTTGGGATCGCGATGGGCACCGGCACGGATGTCGCAATGGAAAGCGCCGGCATCACGCTGCTCAAAGGTGATCTCCTCGGAATCGTTCGGGCACGCACGCTGTCGCGCGCCACGATGCGCAACATCAGGCAGAACCTCTTCCTGAGTTTTGCCTACAACGTCGCAGGCATACCGCTGGCAGCCGGCGTCCTCTATCCCTTCTTGGGGTTGTTGCTTTCGCCTGTGGTCGCAGCCGCCGCCATGGCTCTGTCGTCGGTGAGCGTCATCGCGAACTCGCTGCGGCTCCGCACCGGTGAGGTGGAGTGAGATGAGCGGATCGGCAAAGCGTGGCGTGTCGGAGTGGCTCTTAGCCTGCTGCGGCGTGTGGCTCGTCGGTCTGGGTCTGTACTTCGTCTTCCTTCGCCCTGCCATGCTGCCAGAGGACATTCGTTTCATCGGCGCCCAGCCGGGGGTCCTTCAGACCACAGCGCCACGTCTGGAGCAATGGCTGGGCCTTGTCTTCACGGTGCTGGGTGGCTTCATGGCTGGCGCCGGTGTGCTCGTCGCCCACTTCGCGTGGATCCTGATGCCACAACGTCCCCGTGGAGCGACTCCCGTGCTGGCTCTAACGGGGGCCAGCACCGTCGCGCTCATGAGCGCCATCAACTTCGAGTTGAGTTCCGACTTCCGGTGGTTGCTTCTTGGGCCCCCGTTGGTGTGGGTTGCCGCGGTCGCGTTGTACATTCGTCGCGACTGACGTTGCGGAGGGGCGTGGCCATCACTTGAACTACGGGCAGGATGCCGTCGAACTGCTGTGGGCTCAATACCGTCGTTCAACGTGGCCGCGACGTCCGCCGCAGGCGGCCGATAGCGGACATTCAAGCAACTTGAGGGTCAAGCGATTTCTGTCGAGCCAGCCCAGTGGTCAAAATCCCGGTCATGGAACTGCTCAAGACCTATGCCTTGTTCGTCGCCACGGCCGTGGCCGAAGTCGTCGGCTGCTACCTGCCGTACCTATGGCTGAAGCAAGACCGCTCTGCGTGGCTGCTGGTGCCAGCGGCTGCAAGTCTTGCTTTGTTTGCCTGGTTCCTATCGCTGCATCCGACCGCTGCAGGGCGCGTGTACGCAGCGTACGGTGGCGTCTACATCGGCGTGGCTATCCATCCTGTGGCTTTGGGCGGTCGACAAGGTGCAGCCCACGGTGACTGACTGGCCAGGAGCCGGTGTGAGCGTGCTTGGAATGGCCATCATCATGTTCGGGCCCAGGGCTTCGCGGTAGATCCTGTGCTCAGGGGGAGCAACATGACGAGCCGCCGGCCTGCTTCGGCGGGCACTTTATGGTGCCGTACGAGCAGAAGACACAACAGTCGCCAGCCTTCGGGCGCAGTACCACCTTGCAGTTCTCGCATTCGTAGAACCATTGACAAGCGTCGGTGGGCATGACCTCCCGCTTGGCGTGGCCGCACTGCGGACATATCAGAGTTGATTCGAATACGTGCGTTGCCATTGCGAGCTCGGATGCTCAGTGCCTATGTGCGTGATGCTCGTCGGGCACGTGCGGGTGCGCATGCCGCATCGGCTCGTGGCTGTGCAGGTGGCTGTGCGTTCCAGCGGGCATCGGATCGTGACTGTGGGTGTGGTGCCCGTCGTCGTGGCTGTGGGCATGCTCGTGCTGGAGCCCTTCGTGCTCGTGCTCGTGAGCATGGCGCTCCGCCAGGTGCAGGACGATGCCCGTGGCCATCAACACGGCGGCGACCAGCATCCAGGCACTGCCGCTGCGCTCGCCGAGCGCCACAGCCAGCAACGCACCGACGAAGGGGGCGAATGCAAACACCGAGCCAGTGCGCGCCGCACCGAACGCCCGCTGGGCCAGCAGGTACAAGCGCAGGCTCAAACCATACCCGGTGGCGCCCACAACCAATAGGGCCAGCGCCGGCCATGGGCCGGGCAACGGTTCGCCGAACGCCACAGCCAGCAGCGCGGTGGTGGCGGCACCGAGCAGCCCTTTGAACATGACGACCTGGCCGGGGTCGCGCTGCGAGAGGCCACGCGACAAGCTGTTGTCCACACCCCAGGCCGCGGTGGCCAGCATCACCGCCAGCAGCCCGAGCATGGCGCCAGCACCGAATTCGGCACGGTCGAGCACCAATGCCATGCCGCCCAGCGTCAGCAGCAACATCGCCAGGGTGACGCGCCGGTCCAGCGTCTCGTGATACCAAAGCCGCGCCAGCACCGCGGTGAAGACAGCTTCGAGCGTCAGCATCAGCGAGGCGCTGGCACCGCTGGTGCGCAGTAGGCCCCACACCAGCGCTACCGGGCCGATGACGGCCCCGAACAACGCCATCAGCGCGAGCCGCGTTGCGTCGCCGCGCTGAACGCGCGCTTCGAGTGATATCGGCTGGCGCAGCACCGCACCAATGAGTGCCGCGCCGGCGTACAGCAAAGCTGCCGTGCAGAAAGTGCCGACGCCGACGCCCAGGCGCTGCACAAGTGGCGTGCTGACGCCGAACAGCACAGCCGCCAACAAGGCAAGCAGGCCGCCGCGCAGTGCTGGGCCATGCAGTGGTGACTGTGTTGGTGCCGGTGGCATCTGTTGACCGTTGACTCAAGATCAACGCGCTGCAGGTAACAGCGCGAGCATCCTCCTTTGCGGATCATGAGGTGGCGCGATGTTGCCCTTCACCCTTGAGCAGTTCAACGGCATTTCCGTCAGCACGAGGGAGATCGCGCGTGGGCGGAACGCGTCGTCGGCCACTTTGCTGGCGGCGAAGCGGTAGAACTGCGCGAAGGCCTGGAACGGACCAACCAGCAGCGTGCCGAGCGATAGCAGCGACAACATGCCGAGCCAGATGCCGGCCGCACCAATCAGTCCTCCAAGCGTGCCCAGCATCGCACCGAGCACAAACCCGAGCGCCGTCCGAACTTGGCCATCCATGCAGAAGCCGGAAACGTCGTGATCGCAGTGCCCAGGAACATGGTCGCAATCGGCAGCGTGGCCCACTCCGCGCTGCTTGCGATCTGTGTGCCGGCCAGCCCCCCCACGGTCATCACCAGCACCGAAGCCGTTTGAAAGACCGCCTGAGCCAAGGCCAAGATCAGGACTTGGCGGTGCATGAATCGATTGTTCATCGTCGTTTGGGGCGCGCCTCAGTGCGCAGCGTGCTCGTCATGCCAGTGGCGATGGCCTATCCCGTAGCTACCGGCGTCACCGTGGAACGGCATCATCAACATGCCAGGCAGTCGGGCCACCTCGCGTGGATCGGGATGCCCTTGGACGCCGATCGTCATCGCACCGTGTCCAGCCATCGGCTGGGCGCGGTACGCGCCGAACAGGCGATCCCACCATGGCAAGTTGAAACCGAAGTTTGAGTTGGTCTCTTGCTCGTCGATGGAGTGGTGCACACGATGCATGTCGGGCGTAACGACAACCCAACGCAGCCAACGATCGACCGCAGGCGGAAGGCTGATGTTGGCGTGGCTGAACAGCGCCGTTGCGCTCAGCAGCACCTCGAACAGCACGACGGCAACCACCGGGGCGCCGATCAGCGCCACGACGGCCAGCTTGACCAACGCGGACAACACCATTTCGATCGGATGAAACCGCGCACCAGTCGTGAGATCGAAGTCCAGGTCGGCGTGATGCACGCGGTGCAACCGCCACAGCGCCGGAACGGCGTGGAACGTCACATGCTGCAGCCAGACCGCCAAGTCCAGCGCAACGATC
>Ga0207675_100004158_pt1 | contig 14009 bp, 10 predicted proteins | sample KBSSwiS42_FD_184305 | JGI IMG/M metagenome (GOLD analysis project Ga0207675, IMG submission 184305) | Switchgrass rhizosphere microbial communities from Kellogg Biological Station, Michigan, USA - KBS Switchgrass S4-2 (SPAdes) (version 2) | ecosystem: Host-associated > Plants > Roots >... | reverse complement strand
CGCGTACCTCGCCCGCCTCGAGCCCTTCGAGCTCGAGTACGGCGCGCCGGCCGTCTTCGAGCGCCGCGAGCGCGGCGCGGGCGCGCGGCACGAGCGCGGCGCCGGCCGGCGTGAGCTCGGCTCCCGACCGACCCCGATACAGCATGCGCGCGCCGAATGCCGTCTCGAGCCGGCGAATCGAAGCCGACAGAGCCGGCTGCGAGAGATGCGCGCGCCGCGCCTCGTAACTGTTGTGGGAGCGCCCGGCATCGGCGACTCGCCCGCGGGCAGCGACGAGGGGTACTGGAACCGCTGGAACTGGTCGGTGCCCGGATACATGATCGAGTCGACCGTCGCCAGCATGGTGACGCGCCCGTCGCGCGCGTAGCCGTTGGCCGTGACCTGGCGCCCGCGCAGGATCTCCTCGCACACCATGCTGAAGGGATCCTCGGTCATGCCCGTATGCGCCCGCATGACGTCGGCGAACGGCTGCACCAGGCGGTCGATGATCGCGCGCTCGAACCAGCCGAAGCGCGTGTGGCGGTGCAGGTCCTCGAAGCGCTCCACGCGGCGCGCGAGCACCGAGAACGCCGCCTTCGCGGGCTTCACGTAGAACGGGAACGGCACCGGCACGTCTTCCGGGCGGCCGTCGCGGCCGAAGTCGCGGCGCAGCAACCCCACGCGCGTGTTCGCCTCGGGGGCGATGCGCTGGAAGGCCTGGCGCGCGTAGTACTTGTGCTGGATGCGCAGCACCGGCTCCACCGGCGTGTGCGGCAGCCCCAGGCGCTCGGCCACGAGCGAGGCGAGGAACGGCCCGAACTGCTCGTCCGAGGTCACGATGGCGTCGAGCCCCTTGCCACGGTACTTGCGCACGACGCGCTCTACGAAGGCGAGGGCATCGAAGGTCATCAGCCGCAGGTTGTCTGGAAAGCTGAAGAGGTCGAAGCCCTCGGTGAAGAAGCGGTAGCGGGCGTCGTATCGCGGATCCTCCGCGGCCGCGAGGTCCCATTCGTCCGGGAAGAGGACGAGGACGCGGCGCTCGCGCTGCGTCATGCCAGCGCGTCCCCCCAGATGTTCCTCGCCCAGTTCATCGCGTAGACGCCCTCGAGCTCGTTCATGGCCCGCGAAACGCCGCCCGATCCCGGCACCGCCTTCATGGTGCGCTCCTTCTCGTCGTACTTGTGCACCGAGGCGACGTGGATCGCGAGCTTGTCCGAGACCATGCTGTAGCAGGTGTTGATGAGCGTGGGCGACGGATTGGGCGGCTGCCCGTTCAGCAGGGAAACAACCGCCGCGGCGCAAACCTTCCCGTGCCCGTTCGCCATCGTCGCCGATTTCGGCATCGCCGGGGCGATCTGCAACGAGTCGCCGAGCAGGTGCACGCCCTGCGCCGCCTTCGACTCGTAGCTGATCCAGTCGACCTCGCACCAGCGCCGGTTCACGGTGATGAACGGCGCCGCGATGCTGCCCGCCTTCATCGGCGGCAGCACGTTGAGCACGTCGCCCTTCACGTCGCCGAATTCGAGCTTCACGACCTTCCCGGCGACGTCCACGTCGACCGCCTTGCTGTTGGGGCGATACTCGATGATGTCCTTGTAGAGCTCGCTCCACGCCTTCTTGAAGAGCGGCCCTTTCGACGTGACGTCCGCGTTCGCATCCAGCAGCAGCACCTTCGAGCGCGGCTTCGCCGCCTTGAAGTACGCGGCGACCTGGCAGGCGCGCTCGTACGGGCCCGGCGGGCAGCGATACGGCGCCTCCGGGATCGCGAGCACGAAGACGCCGCCGTCGGGCATCGCCTCGAGCTGCGCGCGCAGCTGCTGCGTCTGCGGCCCCGCTTTCCATGCGTGCAACACCGTCTCCTGCGCCTCGGCGCGCGCCATCGCGGGCAACGCCTCCCAGATGAAATCGACTCCGGGGGACACGATGACGCGGTCGTACGACAGCGTGTCGCCGCGCGCGAGCCGCACCTGCCTTGCCTGCGGATCCACGGCCGTCGCCGTATCGCGCAGCAGTTCCTTGTCGAAGCGCTGGTGCTCTCGCTCGCCGGCGGCGTGCTCGGCGTCGTCCTCGCGGCGTTAGGCGTCAAGGGGCTCCTCGCGCTCGAGCCCGGCGACCTACCGCGCTTGAGCGAGGTTGGCGTGGACTGGTCCGTGCTGGCGTTCGCGCTCGCGCTCTCGGTGGTCGTCGCCGGCGTCCTCGGTCTCCTGTCGGCGCTGCGTGGTACGCGTGGAGACCTCAAGCAGGCGATGGCGCAGGCGCAGCGGACACAGGCGGGTGCCGGCGCGAGCTACCGCGTTCGCGGCGCGCTCGTCGTCGCCCAGATGGCCCTCACGCTCGTGCTGCTCGTCGGGGCCGGGCTGCTCGCGCGGAGCTTCCTCCGCCTCGCCCGGATCGACCCCGGATATCGCACGGACCGCGCGCTCGTGCTGGACATCTCGGCATCGGTAGCGGAAGGGCCCGACGGCCAGCGTGAGCGCGTGCGGCTCTACGACGAGATCATCGCGCGGCTGTCGGCGCTGCCGGGGGTCACCTCGGTGGGCGGCGTGAACGCGTTTCCGTTGACGGGAGGCAATCGGAGCAACGGGACGTTCCTGATCATGAGCCGGCCGGACGAGCCACTGGACATGGCGCAGCTCCCGAAGCTCGTGCAGGACCCGGCGCGCAGCGGCGACGCCGAGTACCGCGTGGCCAGCCCGAGCTACTTCCGCGCGATGAACATCCCGGTCATCCGCGGCCGCGTATTCGAGGATCGCGATGCGCCGGATGCCCCGCACGTGGGCGTGATCAGCCAGGCACTGGCGAAGGCCAAGTGGCCTAACGAGGACCCGATCGGCAAGATCATCCAGTACGGCAACATGGATGGCGACCTCCGGCCATTCACCGTCATTGGCGTGGTGGGCGACGTGCGGGAGGCGAGCCTCGCCGACCCGCCGCGCGCGACGTTCTACGCGAACTACCGGCAACGTCCCCGCGGCGCGAGCGCATTCAACTTCGTGGTCCAGGGCAGCGCGCCGCCCGAGGCGATCATCCCGGCGGCGCGCCGCGTCGTGGCGGAGCTTCGGCCGGACGTTCCGCCGCGCTTCCGCACGATCGAGACAGTGGTCTCGCAATCGGTGGCGGACCGCCGGTTCGTGCTGCTGCTGGTTGGCGTCTTCGCCACAGCCGCGATGTTGCTGGCCACGCTCGGCGTGTACAGCGTGATCGCCTACGTCGTCACGCAGCGGCGTCAGGAGATCGGCGTCCGCGTCGCGCTCGGCGCCCAGTCGGCGGACGTGCTGCGCATGGTGCTCCGCCAGGGGTTCGCGCTGGCGTTCATCGGCATCGCGATCGGCACGGTGGCGGCGCTGCTCGTGGGGAGACTGCTGTCGCGTTTCCTGTTCGGCATCGCGCCGAACGATCCGGTGGCGTTCGGTGGCGTGATCGTGGTGCTCGCGGTGGTGGCGTTGCTGGCGAGCTTCGTCCCGGCGCTGCGCGCGACGCGCGTCGATCCAATGACTGCGCTGCGCAACGGCTAGTCGGCTCCCCCCTGTCATTCCGAGCGGAGCGCCGAAGGCCGGCGCTGCTGTCATTCCGAGCGGAGCCGCGCAGCGGCGGAGGCGAGGAATCGCCATCCTCCCGGTAGAGGGGCCCCTCGGTCGGGACGAGTGCGATTCCTCGCCTCCGCCGGCGCTTCGCGCGGGCTCCGCTCGGAATGACAAGGGTCCCCGTACGGTGGAGCGGCTGAGGAAGGTCAGCGCGCGAGATTGATGTTCTGGAACGCCGGCTCCGTCGTCACTTCGCGCTGCACCGCCGGCGCGAGCCAGTCCGGGAACGTCACCGGCTCGTCCTCCGAGTCCAGCTCGATCTCCGCGAGCACGAGCTCGCGGTTCTTGAACTCGTCGAGCTCCCACGTCCGGTCATCCACGTCGACCCGGAAGCGGCGTTTACGCAGACGGTGGCCCTTCGTCAGCGGCCACATCGCCTCGAAGATCGCGGCCGTCGTCTCCTCCTCGATCTCGGTCCGCGCCACGCCGTCGCCGAGCTTCACCGTTCTATAGAAGTGCTCTTCCACCCGGCCGGTCCCGTGGCGTATCGACACACGCCTGACGCGCTCGTGCAGCTGTGCGCCCGGGATGTACCCCTGCGCGATGTCCAGGCGGTGGCCGTCGCGCGCTTCGTCCGGCAGAAAGCGCAGCAGGTACTTCCGTTCGATCTCGACGCCGGCCCGCGCGCCAGCCTCGATGCGGTCGGCGACTGCGTCCAGCTCGCGGAAGAATTCCGCCGAGCGATCGCCCAGCCACTCGGCGGAGAATGCAGTGAACGCCGAGCTCGCGCGCTCGCGAAGCCGCTCGCGTATCGCTGCGAGTCCGGGGAGCGGGTCGGGTCGCCGTCGCTCAGGCACGGGCCCTGCCGCAACCGGGGCAGTCGTCGCCGCTTGAGCGGCCGCTGGTGGCGGCGCCGGACTGGTCTCGGCGGGTGGGATCGACGCCGCCGTGTCCCCGCCCGCCGATGGCACTGGCTCCGGGGCGGCCGCATCCGGCGGGCTCGCTGAGCGGCGATCCACGTTAGGCGTGCCCGGACGGACCGCCTCGGCTGCAAGGGCCGCGACCTCGGCGTCGAACACCTGCGCGTCGTGCAGATCGCCGAGGACGTCCTGGAGCGACTTGAGGCGCGTCACGAGCTCGTCGGCGCCGGGAACGAGACGCCCGATGGGCTCGAGCAGGTACCGCAGCCGCTTGGCCGCGATGCGGGCTTCGTGGGCCTCGTCCTCGTCGACCATCGAGCGTACGTGCTCGAGGTGCTCGAGCAGGATCGCTCCCGCATCACGCACGCGCGGCGCGAGGGCCTCCGCGAAGGGGGTCGGCGGCGCCGGGTGGCCGTTCTCCCGGACGTGCAGCGTCTCCCGATACGAAGCCAGCGCACGCTCGAGCCTCGATCGAAGCCGTTGGAAGCGGCCGTCGACGTCGTCCTCGAGCACCGCATCCGCGTCGTCCTTCCGCGTGTGGAGGTGCGCGAGCAGCCAGGCGAGGCCCGGTCGCTGTCGCCGGCCGAGGCTCCGGCGCTGCTCGCGAAGCCATGCGAGGTGCACCTCGAGGTCACGGCTCGCGCCCGTATCACGCGCGAGGTCGCGAAGCCGGCGCCGCAGCCGCTTCGACACATCATCGCGAATGTACGGCCGAAACGCACGCTCCCAGCTGCGCAACCGGCGAAGCGCTACCCGGAAGTCGTGCAGCGCCTCGTCGTCGGCTTTCTCGACGAGGCGCTCGTGTGCCGTCGTCGCGTCGGCCAGGTGCCCGAGCGCGACGAGTCGGACGACCCGGCGCGTGGATTCGCGAAGATTTTCGACGCGCGGAGCCATGGACCGAAGAACGAGCCTCGCTGAGCAGTGGAGGACGACGCGGGGGCAATAATCTCCGCGCGGAGGGGTGACAACGCGACCGGCGCCCGGGCATCGTTACAAACGCTGAGACCGGCGACCACCCCTCGCGACCGACATGCCCCAATCTCCTGTCACGATCCTCTGTCTCGCCAGTTACTTCAAGGGCCACGACCTCATTCGCGAGTGCCATCGCCTCGGGGCCCGTGTCCTGCTCGTCGCGCGCGAGTCCATGCGCGACCTCGACTGGCCGCGCGACAGCATCGACGAGCTGCTGCTGATCCCGGATCTCACGCGACGCGATCACATGATCAACGGGGTCAGCTGGCTCGCGCGGACGGAATCGATCGACCGGATCGTGGCGCTCGACGAGTTCGACCTCGAGATGGCGTCCACGCTGCGCGAGCATCTTCGCGTTCCGGGCATGGGTGAAAGCACTGTTCGCCACTTTCGCGACAAGCTCGCCATGCGCATGCAGGCGGAAGAGCGCGGCCTGCTCGTGCCGGAGTTCGTCCCGATCCTGAATTACGATCGCATTCGCGCGTTTCTCGATCAGGTCCCGCCGCCATGGTTTCTCAAGCCGCGGCACTCCGCCTCGGCGATCGGCATCAGGAGGATCAGCCGACCGGACGAGCTCTGGCCGATCCTCGATGCGCTCGGCGATCGGCAGTCGTTTCACCTGCTCGAGCGCTACGTGCCCGGCGACGTGTTTCACGTGGACGCGATCGCCTGGGAAGGGAAGGTCGTGTTCGGGGAGGCGCACGGGTACTTCCAGCCGCCGTTCGACACTTATCATGGCGGGGGGCTGTTCTGCACGCGCACGCTGGACCGGGACTCGACCGAATCGTCGCATCTGCGCCAGCTGAATTCGCAGGTGGTCGCCGCGTTAGGCATGACACGCGGCGCACTGCATACGGAATTCATCCGCGGACGGGACGATGGCCGCTACTACTTCCTGGAAACGGCGGCGCGTGTGGGCGGCGCGAACATCGTGGCGCTCGTCGAGGCGGCGACGGGCATCAACCTCTGGCGCGAGTGGGCACGGGTCGAGGTCGCGAGCGCGCGGGGCGATACCTACACGCCGCCGGTCGGTCGCTCCGACCACGCCGGCCTGCTGATCTCGCTCGCGCGGCAGGAGTGGCCGGACCTGTCCGCGTACGACGAGCCGGAGATCGTCTGGCGCCTGTCGAAGCGGCACCACGCGGGACTCATCGTCACGTCGGCCGCGCCCACGCGGGTGGACTCGCTGCTGTCGGCATACATGCCGCGGTTTCAGCACGACTTCTTCGCGAGCATGCCTGCCGCGGAAGAAGCCACGGAATGAAGGGAACCGGGAACCGGGAACCGGGAACCGGGAACCGGGAACCGGGAACGGGGAACGGGGAACGGGGAACGGGGAACTGGGAACTGGGAACTGGGAACTGGGAACTGGGAACTGAGGCTGCGAGCCGCCTGTTGCGTCTGCCGTTCCGCGAACCCCTACGCGTCGGCTGCGGCTGGCGGCAGCAGCGGGCAGCCAGCAGCACCAGCACGCGGCCGTCGGCGAACAGCAAGCAGCTGCTTGCAGCTCGCAGCTAGCAGCTATCTGAACGTCCCAGGGCTGAATTCGTATGTCTGTTGCCGGGCGCCGACTTCGTCCTCGGCCCGCCAGAGCCCGAGCTGCTGCGTCCATCGGACAGCCTGCAGCCGACGGCCGCCGAGCGTGAGGAAGCCTCCTGCCCGTGTCGTCACGACGCCGAACTGCCGCAGGTCGGCGAGCGTGCGAATCACCGCCGACCGACGCTCGGACACCAGCCGTCGTGCCGAGCGCGGGCCAACGCCCGGGACCCGTAACAGCTGCTCGAAGGTCGCGGTGCGGACCTCCACCGGAAACTGCTCGGGGTGCGCGAGCGCCCAGGCCGCCTTCGGATCCAGCGCGAGCGGCAGGTTGCCATCCGCCTCGTACACGACCTCGTTAGGCGCGAAGCCGTAGTCGCGGACCAGCCAGTCGGCCTGATACAGTCGATGCTCGCGCAGCGCCGGCGCCGCGGGCGCGTCCTCCATGGGCGTGTCTCGAATCGGACGGAACGCGCTGAAGTGCGCGTGATGGATACCGCCGCCGGCATAGAGCGTCGTCACGCGATCCATGATGGTGCGGTCGGAGTCGGGCGTGGCTCCGACGACGAACTGCATCGTCATGCCGGCGATGCCGCCAGGCCGACGGCCGTCGCGTGGCCGGCCGGCACGCTCCTCCTCGCGATTGTCGACGACGACGCGACGCGCCCGCTCCAGCGTGACGAGCGTTCGCGCCATCTGCTTCTCCGGTGCGATCCGCTCGAGCGTATCGCCGCAGGCTGCCTCGAGGTTCACCGACACCCGCGTGGCCAACGCTGTGACCCGCTCGATCTGCGCCGCCTCGGCTCCCGGAACCAGCTTCACGTGGATATAGCCCGCGAACCGGTGCCTGACGCGGAGCAGCTCGAGCACGGTGATCAGATCGTCGGTGACCTTCTCTGGCCGGGCCGGTATGCCGGTGGTGATGAACAGCCCCTCGCACCACCCGCGACGCAAGGCGCCGAGGAAGATGCGAACGAGCTCCTCGGGCTTGAGGAGCGTCCGGCGCATCGCGCGATCGCGACGCATGGGGCAGTAGTGGCAGTTCAGCGCACACGCATTCGTCATCAGAATGCGCAGCAGCTTGACCGGACCGCGCGTACCGCGAAGCACGCGGATGTTGAGCGGTCGAAGAGCGCCGGCGTCTCCCGCATTCCGCAGCCGCGGAGGGAGCGGCTTCGCCGTCTCTGGTGGCCCTTCCCGGTCCTCTGCCGCGAGCGACATGAGGATGTCGAGCTTCTCGCTCAGTTCCAGCTCGCGCACGACGGCCAGCTCCCATGCGGGTCCGGCCATACTATTACCGAATAAACGCCGAAAGTCCAGAGTCTAGCGTTGATTCCGAGAGGAGCACCGAAGGTTCGCGGGTGCCCGCCGGTGGCGGGCACCGCGGCCTTCGGCCTCCCCTCGGAATGACAGCGCGCTTTGTCCCGTCTCTCGTGCCGCTGCCGCCGAGCTATTGGACGGCTACCGTGCCGGTCATCCCCGCGTGATTCGTGCACGAATACGAGTATGAGCCGGTCGTGTTGAACGTTCTGCTGACCATCCCGGAACTGAAGTTCCCCGTGTTCGTTGGCGCGCCGGCCGTCGGGGCGAAGGTGACGTTGTGCGCGACCCCATTCCCGTTCGACCAGGTCACCGTTCCGCCGCGCGTGATGGTCACGGATGCCGGCGTGAAGGAGAACGTGGCTGTCCCGTAGCCGTCGTCGGTCTGAGACGTCGAGACGTTAGCCGACCCCGATGCCGTCCCTGGCGTGGGTCCCGGTGTGGGCCCGGGCCCAGTCGTGTAGCCGTCGCCCCCACCGCCCCCGCCGCACGCCATCGCCACGACTGCCAGGAAGACAATCCTCATTTTCATTGCGCACTCCTTGGTTCACCGATTTGAGTCTCGCGGTGCTGCCTGAACGTCGTGGATGAGTGCGAACCGGCGTGCTCGCTGGCAATTCGTGGACGGCGGGGTGCGATGATCACGCGGCGAAGGCGCGGTAACGCGCGGTGAGCGCGGCGACGGGCGACGGGAGACGGGAGACGGGTAGCGGGGAAACGACGAACCCTCCGGAAGCCATTCTCTCTGTGAGAGGCATCCCGAGGGTTTTCCGCTACCCGTCTCCCGTCTCCCGTCTCCCGTCTCCCTACTACAGTCCCAGCTTTGCCAACACGTTAGGCGGGCAGCCATCCCACTTCGCCATCGGCATGTTGCCGATGTAGCGCAGGTCCTGTACGCCCATTTTACTGGAGAAGAAGCCCGCCGCCGTCATGTCGCGCATTCGCGTGAAGAATGCGACGCCGTGGCTCAGCTCGGGCTTCGCCTTCGCCGGCCACGCGATGTCGTCGAGCACCTCGCGCCGCTGCGGGTCCGCGGCGGTCAGGAACGTCTTTTCCGCGCCGAAGCGTCGCGCGCACTCCGTGTCCAGCCAGGCCAGCCCGCCACGCACGTTGATCTGCGCGGCCGTGGGCGCAACGTAGAACCGCCGCGTCGGGTTCGGCGGTCCCGGCGGTGGCGTCTGGTCGGACAATACGAAGTCCATGTACTGCGGCACCCCGGCGTCCGTCGCCGAGCCGGACCGTTCGTCACGGGGAATGATGTAGTCGACGAGCACGCGGACGGTCTGAAACTCATGGCGGGTGAAGAACTTCGGCGTGTACGGCGTGCCCTGCATCTCGGCGAGCACCGCCGACTCGGCCGCCTCGCGAGCGCGAAGGAGGTGCTCTTCACTCGCTTCGAATGTGCCTAACACGGGCACGGCGGCGGCAGCCGCCATCGCCTTGAGCGCGCCGCGTCGACTCACCTGATCGGTATTCGGCTCCCGGCTTCCGGCTTCCGGCTCCGCCGATTTCCCATTCCCAATTCCCGATTCCCGCGTCATAGCGCTCCTGTCTTGCGCTGCCTCGCGATGAAATCGCTCGTTCGCATGGATAACGCGAGGATGGTCCACGTCGGATTCTTGTCTGCCTGACTGACGAACGGTGATCCATCCGTCACGAACAGGTTCTTCACATCGTGCGCCTGGCAGTTCGCATTCACGACCGAGGTCTTCGGGTTGTTCCCCATGCGGGCGCCGCCAAGCTCGTGGATGATCGCGCCGCCGTTCGCGATCCCGTAACCCTGCTCCTTCGTCGGCATGGGCGAGAACACCTGGCCGCCCATCTCGGCGATGATCGCGCGAAACGTCTCCTGCATGTGCTTCACCTGGTTGTACTCCGCGTCCGTCCACTTCCAGTGGAATCGGAGCACCGGAATACCATACTGGTCGACGACGTTCGGGTCGATCTCGCAGTACGAGTCGCCGTTCGGGATCATCTCGCCGCGACCGCTGAAGCCGATCGTCGAGCCGTAGTAGCGGCGATAGTCATCCTTGAGCGACGCCCCGTAGCCGCCGCCTTTCGGGTAACGATGGATGCCACCCATGAATCCGGCGCCAGGCAGGCCGCGACCGCCCCACGTCTCGATGTGGTAGCCGCGTGGAAAGTCGAGCTTCGAGTTGTCGAGCCACCACGGCATGTAGATGTGCATGCCGCCGACGCCGTCCTCGTTATGCGGCGGCATGTCCATCATCTTCGGGATGAAGCCGGCGACGTCGGTGCCGGTCGTGTCGGTGAGGTACTTGCCGACCGTCCCGCTCGAATTGGCGAGGCCGTTCGGGAACGTCGACGACTTCGAGTTGAGCAGGAGACGCGCGGTCTCGCAGGCGCTCGCCGCGAGTACGACGATCCGCGCCGAGAGGTGCGTGTCGCGCCCGGTCTTCTTGTCGATGTAGCTGACGCCGTTCGCGAGCCCGTCGCGCCCCACGGTGACCTCGCGCGCCATGGCGTCGGCGACGAGCGTGAGGCGACCGGTCTTCATCGCCGGCGGGATGAGCACGCCCGTGGATGAGAAGTTCGAGTGCGTCATGCAGCCGCGGTTGCACTGGCCGCAGTAGTGACACGGGGCGCGACCGTTGTGCGGCTTCGTGATGATCGAGAGCCGGGACGGAATGACGGTGAGCCCGAGCTTCTTCGCGGCGTTGCTGGCAAGGCGCTCGAAACAGCGCGGCACGGGCGGCGGATGGAAGATGCCGTCCGGCTCGTTAGGCAGCCCTTCAGCGCTGCCGAAGATCCCGACGAGCCGGTCGACCTCGTCGTACCACGGCTTCACGTCGTCGTACGTGATGGGCCAGTCATCGCCCAGGCCATCCCGGCTCTTTCGCGTGAAGTCGTACGGGCCGAATCGGAGCGAGATGCGTCCCCAGTGGTTCGTGCGTCCGCCGAGCATGCGAGCGCGCCACCAGTCGAAGCGGGTGCCAGGGGCAGTGGTGTAGGGCTCGCCGTCGATCTGCCAGCCGCCGATGCAGCCGTCGAACTCACCGAACGGCTTCTCGCGCGTCGACGCGCCGCGCCGTGGCGAGTCGTACGGCCACTTGAGCATCGCGCCGTCCTTGATCGGGTCCCACATCTGGCCCGCCTCGAGCAGCGCGACGCGCGCGCCAGCCTTCGTGAGCGCATGGGCGGCCATCCCACCGCCGGCGCCCGATCCCACGATACAGACATCGTACACGGTCGCGCCGGACCGACTCTGCATTGCCATCTCCTTGTCGCGCACTGGTGACGTGTCGGCGAAAAGGTATCGTCGAGCTTACCTCGGCGCGAATCCGGCGCCGGGCGCGATCAAGGGGTCAGAGCCCTTGAATTCGGGGTCAGGGATCCAGGGCTCTGACCCCTTGATCCTAACGACGGGGGGTTGGCGGGAAGGTCAGCTCGTGGCGCGCACGCTCGAGCAGGTCGTGAACTTCCTCGTCGCTCGTCTGCCGAAAGTCCTCGTACCAGAGGCCCACGGCGTGGAAGGGCTCCGGCGTGACCGCACACACGACCTCATCGGCGGCCTGACGCAGCGCCTCGCACGTTTCCCAGGGCGCGACGGGCACCGCCACGACGATGCGAGCGGGGTGCTCACCGCGGAGCGCCGCTACCGCCACTCGCATGCTGGCGCCCGTCGCGAGACCGTCGTCCACCACGATGACTGTGCGGCCGGCCAGCTCGGGAAACGGTCGGTCTCCGCGGTACTGCCGCTCGCGACGCTCGAGCTCCCGCGTCTCCGCCTGCGCGACGGCGTTGATCTCGGCGGTGGAGATCGCGAGGTCACGGACGAGGGCGGCATCGATGACCCGCGCTCCGCCGCTCGCGATCGCACCCATGGCGAACTCTTCCTGACCGGGAACGCCGAGCTTCCGCACGATGAAGATCTCGAGTGGAACGCCCAGCGCTCGCGCGACCTCGAAGGCGACCGGCACGCCGCCCCGCGGCAACCCCAGCACAATCGCATCAGGCCGGCCTGCGTAGCTCGAAAGTGCCGAAGCCAGCTGGCGACCCGCCTCGATCCGATCGGTGAAGCGCGGCCTCATGGTCGACCTCCGACGGTCGCGAACGGTCTCCGCAGTCGGGCTCGGCCGCTCGCCAATACCGCTCTCGACCGCATGCACCCTGCCACTCGACCGGCCTCATGCGCGAAGATCGGCGTTAGGCGTGACCGGCACGCGGCGTGCCGCGATTGAACGGGATCCAGCCAGGGATGACTGGCGAGCTCGTGCGAGCGATGGTGCTGGGCGCCCCGTCATCGACAATCGACGCGGCGCCACCGTTGCAGGCGACCGACGTCGCCGCGCCGATCGCGGCGCGCGGGGACGTGCTCGTGCGCGTGTCCGTCTGCGGCGTCTGCCGGACCGATCTCGATCTCGTCGAGGGTCGCCTAACGGCGCCGCGCTATCCGGTGATCCCGGGCCACCAGGTGATCGGTCGCGTCGAGCGCGTGGGCGAGGGCGTGACCGATGTCCAGGAGGGCGATCGCGTCGGCGTCGCCTGGATTCATTCGGCATGCGGACGCTGCGAGTGGTGTCGAACCGGCCGTGAGAACCTCTGTCCATGGTTCCGGTCCATAGGGTGCGACGAGAACGGTGGTTACGCCGAGTACGTGACTGTGCCGGCGGCATTCGCCCAGACCATTCCGGCCGCGCTGAGCGACGTGGCGGCCGCGCCGCTGCTGTGTGCCGGGTCCATCGGCTGGCGGTCACTGCGACTCACGGGGATCGTCGACGGTCAGCCGCTCGGCCTCACTGGATTCGGCGCGTCCGCCCACCTGGTGCTTCAGCTGGCGCGTCAGCGGTTCCCGCAGTCTCCCGTGTACGTGTTCGCGCGCAACGCGCGTGAGCGCGACTTCGCGCGCGAGCTCGGTGCCGCGTGGGCGGGCGACACCTCGGAGCCGCCGCCGGTGCCGCTGGCGGCCATCATCGACACGACACCGGCGTGGAGGCCGATCCTCAGCGCGCTCGAGCACCTCGCGCCTGGAGGACGGCTGGTGATCAACGCGATTCGTAAGTCGCGCGCGGACCAGAACGAGCTCCTGTCGTTGGACTACGCGAAACACCTCTGGATGGAGCGGGAGATCAGGAGCGTCGCGAACGTCACGCGAGCGGACGTGCGGGAGATGCTCGACGCCGCGGTCGAGATGGGGCTAACGGCGTCGGTGGAGCAGCTTCCTCTCGCGGAAGCGAATGCGGCACTCTTCCGACTCAGTCGTGGTGAGGGCGTTCGTGGGGCGCTGGTGCTTCGAGTCGGGGAGGGGGACTAGCGGCGCCGTGTCATTCCGAGCGGAGCCAGCGCGCAGCGCAGGCGGAGGCGAGGAATCGCCAGATGTGTCATTCCGAGCGGAGCCAGCGCGCAGCGCAGACGGAGGCGAGGAATCGCACTCATCCCGGTAGAGGGGCCTCTCGGTCGGGACGACGGCGATTCCTCGCCTCCGGCCCTTCGGGCCTCCGCTCGGAATGACTCGACCTCCCACCAATTGATTGTAAACGACCATTCACTTATTCTGTCTCGTCGCTCCTTCGAGGAGAAACCGTGGGCGTACTGGATGGACGAGTGGCGCTGGTGGCCGGCGCGACGCGCGGAGCGGGACGTGGCATTGCCGTCGCGCTTGGCGAGCAGGGAGCAAGCGTGTACTGCTCCGGACGCTCGGTGCGGGGCAACCTCGCGAGCGGTGCGAGCCGGCCGGAGACCATCGACGAGACCGCCGAGCTCGTGACGGCGGCCGGAGGAAACGGGATCGCCGTGC
>Ga0207675_100004155_pt1 | contig 14015 bp, 15 predicted proteins | sample KBSSwiS42_FD_184305 | JGI IMG/M metagenome (GOLD analysis project Ga0207675, IMG submission 184305) | Switchgrass rhizosphere microbial communities from Kellogg Biological Station, Michigan, USA - KBS Switchgrass S4-2 (SPAdes) (version 2) | ecosystem: Host-associated > Plants > Roots >... | reverse complement strand
CGACCCGCTCCGCCTCGTCCTCGCGTCCGTGGAGCGCGCGCCAGCGCGGGCTCTCGGGGACGTTCCGGCGCACGAGGAGGATGCCGAGCGCCATCACGGCGCCCATCGCGAACGTGAGCCGCCAGCCGACGTTCGCGTCGAGCAGGTCGGGATTCAGCAGGAGCGGCGTGACGGCCGCGCCGAAGGCGGCGCCGAGCCAGTAGCTGCCGTTGATCGCCAGGTCGACCCAGCCGCGAACGCGCGCCGGGATCAGCTCGTCGATCGCCGAGTTGATGGCCGCGTACTCGCCTCCGATGCCGAACCCGGTGAGGAAGCGGAAGAGCGCGAAGCTCGCGAAGTTCCAGCTGAACGCGGTGCCGACGGTCGCGGCCAGGTAGACCGCGAGCGTGATCAGGAAGAGCTTCTTGCGACCGAAGCGGTCGGTCAGGAAGCCCCAGAACAGCGCGCCGCTCGCGGCTCCGAGCACGTAGATCGTGCCGGCCAGCCCGAGCTGGCTGTCGGTGATGCCGAGCGCGTCCTTCTCGGTGAGGCGCGCGCCGATGGCGCCGACGATCGTGACCTCGAGGCCGTCGAGGATCCAGACGGTGCCAAGCCCGAACACGACCAGCCAGTGCCACGAGCTCCACGGGAGCCGGTCCATCCTGGCCGGGATGCGCGTCCGGATGGTTCGCACGGCGCCCCTGTACCCGAAAGGGCGGGCAAAACACCTTCCGTGGCCTCGATGGCCCGTATGGGGCCGTCAGCCCTCGGTGCCCGTGGAGCTGTGCGGCGCACCGACCGGCTTCGACTCGGGCGACCCGCGCTGCTACGCCCCGACCTTCTGCCGCTGGTCCGACTCGCGACCACCCTGGTCGAGCTCCTTCGACTCGGGGGAGCCGCGCTGGAGCAGCCACACCGTCAACAGGATCATGAGCGTGAACTGGAGGTACTCGGACTGCCAGTTCTCCATCACGTCGACGCCGAAGTCCGAGGAGACCAGGTAGCGACCGAATGAGATCGTCGAGTCCCCGTGCCGGAGCGCCTGATCGTTGTAGTCCGCGTGCCCGGACACGGCCTGACCCGTCAGGGCTCCGAGGAACAGGATCAGGAAGACGATCGAGAGGCTGTTCTCCCTGAGGAACCCGCGCATCAGTTGTGCAGGAACCCGATGACCGAACAGAACGTGATCCCGACGGTGATGAGGACCAGGTAGACGACGAACATCACTCGCATCTCAGCCCTCCAGCTCGCAGTCGTACGGCTGCTTCGGCGCCGTCGGGCGGCACCCGGCGGCCGAGATCGTCCAGCCATCGGGACCCTCGCTCAGGAAGTCGGTGCCGCCCTCGCCGCGAAGCGCATCGACGCGGTCTCCTCGCTGAGCTGGTCGCAGGCCGCCTGGCCGTCGCCGGCCTCGAGGGCGGCGTGGAAGCGCTGCGCGACAGCGGCCACATCCTGTCCGCGGTCGCCCGCTCCGCACCCGGCAAGCGCCAGCAGGCATGCGAATACGGCGGCCTTCGGTCCCACGGCAACCTGTCTCATGCCCCGGTGGGCCTGGTCTGAAAACCGGGCGTTACGGGTCCATCATGCGGCGGCGGTCGCCCGCGATCTCGAGCACGACCTCGACGTCGCCGTCGATGTGCGCGTCGGCGAGCGTGACCTGGTCGCCGGCGCGCTCGAAGCGCAGGTCGATGCGGGCGCCGGCGATCTCGAGCCCGGTCACCTCCACGCGCTGGAGCCAGCGCGGCAGCGAGGGACGCACGACGCGCAGGCGCTTCTCCATCGCGTCCGGGCTCAGGCCGAGGCCCGACTTGAGCAGGTACGGAATCGATCCGGCCGCCCACGCCTGCGGCTGGCACGCGACCGGGTACGGCACCGGCTCGTCGAACTCGGCACGCGCGAAACCGGCGAACAGCTCGGGCAGGCGGTAGTCGTTGAAGCGCGAGGCCGCCTCGAGGAGTCCCTCGAAGATCAGCGTGAAGTCCTCGTCGAACCCGTAGCGGCGCAGGCCGAACGCGATCAGCGCGCTGTCGTGCGGCCAGACGGAGCCGGTGTGGTAGCCCACGGGGTTGTAGGACGGATGGCTCTGCGCGAGCGTCCTGACTCCCCAGCCGCTGAACATGTCCTCGCCCATCAGCACGTCGCGGATCGAGCGACCGCGCTCGTCGCCGACGGCGTTGGCCCAGAGCAGGTGCCCCTGGTTCGAGGCCAGTCCGGTGCCGGGCCGCTTGTCCCGGTCGAGCCCGATCGCATAGGAGCCGCTGTCCGGGAGCCAGAAGCGCTCGAGCTGCGTCTCCACCGCGGCGGCCTCGCTCCGCAGCTGCTCGGCACGGGCGCCGTCACCGTCCAGCTCGAACATGCGCGCCATCGCCCGCTTCGCACGGATCACGTAGCCCTGCACCTCGACGAGCGCGACGGGCGCGGAGAGCGGCTCCCCGGCTTCGTCGGGGATGCCGTCCCTCGAGTCTTTCCAGCCCTGCGTCTCGAGGCCGTTCGGCGAGCGGCGCCGGTACTCCACGAGCCCGTCTCCGTCGAGATCGCCGTAGCGGTCGATCCAGTCCAGCGCCGCGATCGCCGGCTCGCGCAGCTCGCGAAACAGGTCGAGGCTCCCGGACCAGTCCGCGTACTGGCCGAGCAGGCACAGGAACAGCGGCGTGGCGTCGACGCTCCCGTAGTAGCGCGCGAACGGCGTCTCGCCCAGCGCCGCGGGCTCGCCGACGCGCAGCTCGTGGATCACCTTGCCGGGCTCCTCGTCGCGCGCGTCGTCGTACTCGCGCCCGAGGCGCCCCGCGAGCAGCCGCAGCGTCTCCTCCGCGACGCCAGGCACGAACGAGAGCGTCTCGAACGCCGTGATCAGGCTGTCGCGGCCGAACAGAGTCGCGAACCACGGCACCCCGGCGGAGTAGTAGGAATGGCCGTCGAGCTGCGAGCGGAGCAGCTCGAGGTCGTGGAGCGAGCGCTCGAGGATGCGGTTGAAGAGCTGGTCGTCGGAGCTGACCTGGGTGCCGTCCGAGTGGCGGCGCCGCGGGATCGACACGGGCAGGTCGCCGTCCCCCCGCTCCGAGACCTCGAACTCCAGGGTCAGGTCCGCCCCTCCGCGGGGCGGGAGGTCGAGGTCGAACACGAGCGCGCCCCCGCCCGCCGCGCGAGGCTCCGGGCTCGCGCGGACCTCGGTGGTCCGCCGCACGCCGTCCCGGCCGACGGTGGAGAAGCCGTCGAGACCGGCCGTCGACAGCTGGCGCTCGTGCCTCGGCACGAGGCCGCGCAGCTCCAGCATCGGGAGGAAGTCGGCGCCGAGGACCACCTCGAGCGGAAGCTGAACAGGCCGGCGATGGTAGCTCCGCACGGAGATCGTCTGTCGCAGCGCGCCGGCGGCGTCCGCGCGACGCTCGATACGGATCCGAAGGCTCTCCGCGGGAAGCATCTCACCGCTCGCCAGATCGAGGTCCGGGTTGGTGAGCTCGTGCACGGAGCCGGTCCCGGCGGCGTCCGTCGCCGTGAGCAGCCGCGGCAGGCGACCGCACAGCCGCAGCTCGTGCTTGCTTAGAAAGCGACAATCGTGGAACCAGAGACCAAGAGGATGTTCGATGTCGGCCGGGAGCCGGCCATCACGGAGGGTGACCATGAAGACGTTCCCGTCCTTGATCACGATGCTTTCCGAGAGGTTCGCCAGCGCTCCGAGTGGGCTGCTCATTGCGGGCAGGCTATGAGGGTCGCGATGCTGGCGCCCCCGTGGATCGCCGTGCCGCCGCCCGGCTACGGGGGGATAGAGCAGGTGATCGCGCTGCTGACGGATCAGCTGACGGCGCGCGGCAACGACGTCACGCTGTTCGCCGCGCCGGGTACGCGCTCGGATGCCCGGGTGCGATCGCCGCTCGAGGGCACGCATCCCGACGAGATCCAGATGGCGCTCTACGAGGTGGATCACGTGGCGTCGACGTTCGCCGGCATGGAGCAGACCGATCCGCCGTTCGACGTCCTGCATGACCACTGTGGCTTCGCCGCGTTCGCGTTCGCGGACCGGATCGACACGCCTGTCCTCCACACGCTGCACGGGCCCTTCACGGAGGAGACGTTCGCCTTCTACAGCCGGCATGCGCACAAGGCGAGCGTTGTCGCGCTCAGCCGCTACCAGGCCGAGCAGGCGCCGGACGAGCTCGATGTGGTGGCGGTGATCGGCAACCCGATTGTCGTCGGCGACTTCCCGTTCGGCGAGGAGCAGGGCGACTACCTGCTCTGGATCGGCCGCCTCAACGACGACAAGGGTCCGCAGCGCGCGATCGCCGCCGCGCGCGAGGCGGAACGGCCGCTCGTCATCGCCGGTCCCGTGCAGCCCGGTCAGGAGGAGTTTTTCGCCCGCGAGGTGGAGCCGCACGTGGACGACAAGCAGATCCGCTACATCGGCGAGGTGGGGGACGAGAAGGGCGAGCTGTACGCCGGCGCGAGCGCCCTGCTCATGCCGATCCGCTGGCCCGAGCCGTTCGGCCTCGTGATGACGGAGGCGCTGGCGTGCGGCACCCCGGTGATCGCCTTCCCCGAGGGGTCGGCGTCGGAGATCGTGCTCGACGGAGAGACGGGCTTCGTCGTCGAGGACGAGCACGCGATGGCCGACGCGATCGGGCGGCTCGGGGAGATCGACCGCGCGCGCTGCCGCGAGAGCGCGCGCGAGCGCTTCGACGTGACGACCGTGGCGGAGTCGTACGAGGGCGCATACGAGCGCGTGATCTAACCCATATGTTGACCTCGGCCGCGAAGGGGGTTACGCTCCGCGGTCCATGGCCTACCTGAACTGCCCGAGCTGTCGGCTGACCGTCTACAGCCCGGCCACGGGGATGAACCGCGAGGACTGCCCGCGCTGTCGCGCGAAGCTTGGCAAGGTCAGCAGGTTGTTCAGGTCCTCCGTCCCGGCACGGCTCGCACAGGCGCGGAGGCGGGACTTGCCAGAATCCCCAGTGGATGGAGCGCGCTCACTCTCCTGACACGGCGAACCAGGTCGGCGAGAAGCTCGCCGGCGTGACGAACGCCATCGTCAAGCTCTTCCGCGACTACTACGGTCGCGGCCCGACCAAGGCGAAGAGCTACATCCTCGACGACCGCATCGTCGTGTGCGTGCTCGAGGAGACGATGACGAAGGTCGAGCAAACGCTCGTCCAGAATGGCCACGGTGCCAAGGTGCGCGACGTGCGCCTCACCTTCCAGGAGGCGATGGCGGATGAGTTCATGCGCGAGGTTTCTGAGTGCATGGGCCGCAACGTGGCCGCCTACCACAGCCAGCTCACGCTCGACCCGGACATAGGGTTCGAGTTCTTCGTCCTGGAGGAGCCGGACTCCGGCTAGTCGCCGAGCCCGCGATCCTCCGCGGCCTTGTAGGCGATCTGGAGGAAGTCGGAGACCGTCATGGCGGTCAGCACCGAGGCGCTGAAGCGAGTCGCCCGCGGCGCGAACAGGAGGCCGGCATGGAAGGCGCCGGACGCCCACAGTCCCAGGCAGTAGGGGCAGACGAGCAGCTCGCCCATCGCGCGCCGGAGACCGCTGCCGCGCGGGTGCTCCTCAAGCTCGGCGGGCGCCCCCTTGCCCTCCAGCTCGGTGAAGGGGGCACGCACGAACGCGGTGACCTTCTGCTTGGAGATCAGCCGGCTCAGCCTGAAGCTCGCCGCGCCGATCAACGCGACGTCGCCCGCATGGACGTGCTCGGGCAGGCCCCGCCCCGAGCGCCTGGCCGCCGCGACCGCGACCCCCATCGCGCCATGGAAGGCGATCGCGAACGTCGCGTAGGCAGCAAACGGGGGCCGCTCTCGAGGCGGCGCGTAGCCGGCGTACGGCTCTGTCACGTCGCCTTCTGATTCTCGATCTTGCGCGTGTCGCGCGGCTCCGCGAACGGCTCCTTGTCCTCCGGGCGCATGCCTCCCTCGATCGCCCGCTGGCGCTCGAGCTCGGCGTTGAACTCGGCGCCCAGCAGGATCATGCTGTTCGAGATCCAGAGCCAGACCAGGAACACGATCACGCCGCCGAGCGCTCCGTAGGTCTTGTTGTAGGAGCCGAAGTTCGACACGTAGAACGCGAAGGCGCCCGACGCGACCAGCCACCCGACCACCGCGAGAATGCCGCCGGGAGAGACCCAGCGGAAGCCCGGTTGCTTGACGTTCGGCGCCGCCCAGTACAAGAAGGCGAACATCAGGCTCACGATGAGCAGGAGCACGGGCCACTTCGCGATGTTCCACACCGTTACCGCCGTGCTGCCGAGACCGACGAGATCCCCCGCACTCTTGGCGATCCCGCCCGTCAGGACCACGGCGAGCGTCGTGACCACGAGGAGCAGCAGCAGGACGATGGTCATGCCGAGGCGCACTGGCAGCGTCTTCCATACCGGTCGGCCCTCCTCCATGTCGTAGATCGCGTTGGACGCGCGCATGAAGGCGGCGACGTAGCTGGAGGCCGACCACAGCGCGGCTAGGAGGCCGACGACGAAGAGCACCCCGGCGGCGCCCTGGTCGCCCTGAAGGTTCTTGATCGCGCTCGTGAGGATGTCGTTGGCGGGCCCGGGCGCGACGTTTCCGAGCTCGTCGAGGAGCGGCTTCGTCGCGGACTCTCCGATGAGCCCCAGGACCGAAGTGAGCACGATCAGCGCCGGGAAGATCGCGAGGACGCCGTAATAGGTGAGGGCAGCAGCCCAGTCGCTGAGGTTGTCGTCCCTGAACTCTTGGACCGTGCGCTTGAGCACTGCCCACCAGCCGCCACGCCCCACGTCTGTCGGCCCATCGGGGCCCTTGTCGCGGCGGAAGCGGGCCATCATCCTCTCCTCCGGATCAGCCGAACCACGACCAGGAGCGCGATCGCCCCTCCGATCGCGGCCGCGAGCGGCATCGGGTTGGCGCTGACGCGCTGCTGGACCTCTTCCTTCTTCTGACGCGCCTGCTCCTTCACGTCGGCCTTGTGCGAGAGCGCGTCCACGGTCTCACCGAGCTCCCGGCGGGTCTGCTCGATCTCCCGCCGGAGCTCCTCGGGTGTCTGCTGGGGCGTCATGACCTCGCCCGTGCCTTCACGGTCTCGACGTCCTGGTGGACGCTCTCGAGCGTCTGCTCCGGCTTCGGCGGCCCGGCCTCGGCGAGCTCCTTCTTGCCGGCCAGCGCCGCGATCCCGGCGATGAGGAGCAGAGCGACGCCCACGGCGGCCGCGGCGATCCAGGGCTCTATGACGGTCGCGAGGCCGAGGATCGCGGCAGCGATGAGCCCACCGACCCCGTAGAGGGCGATCAGTCCCGCGCCGCCGAACATGCCGGCGCCCTTGCCCGCGTGCCTGCCCTTCTCGGTCAGCTCCGTCTGGGCGAGTCGCATCTCCTGGCGGATCAGCGTGGAGGTCTGGCGCGAGAGGGCCTGGACGAGCTCGCCGATCGGCCTGTCGTCCCCCGTCTCCCGGCGGAAGCGCGCTGAAGTTTCTTCCATGTGCGCCGACTACCCAGCCTGCCGACCGGTATTCACCTACGCCGCCTCGGCGAGGCCCGCGACCTCGCGAGTGGACGCGAGCCGCTCGAGCGCCTTGTGCTCGATGCGCCTCACCCGCTCGGGCGAGAGGCCGAGCCGCCTGCCGGCTTCGCGCAGCGGCGTCGGCTCGTCGCCGTTGATGCCGTAGCGCAGCCGGATCACGTCCTGCTCCTGCTGCGAGAGGTTTTCGAGCGCCCGGTGCACCGCCTCCTGCCGCAGCCCGATCTCGACCTCCTCGACCGGCTCGGGCGCGTCGCTCGGAAGCAGATCGCCGAGCTGCGTGTCGCTCTCGGAGCCGACGGGCCGCTCGAGGCTCGTCACGGTGCGGCTGAACTCGCGCGTCTCCTGCAGCTCGCGGAGCGAGATGTCGGCCGCCTTCGCCAGCTCGTCATCCGTCGGCATCCGCTCGAGCTGGACGGCCAGCTCGCGTTCGACCCTGGCGATCTTCCGCTCGCGCTGGCCGATGTGCACCGGGAGCCGGATCGTCCGGCCCTGGTTCGCGAGCCCGCGCTGGATCGCCTGTCGGATCCAGAAGGTGGCGTAGGTCGAGAACTTGTAGCCCTTGCGCCAGTCGAACTTCTCGGCCGCCCGAATCAGCCCGAGGATGCCCTCCTGGATCAGATCGAGCAGCGACAGCTCGTGGCCCTGGTACTTCTTCGCGAGCGAGACGACCAGACGCAGGTTCGAGGTCACCATGCGCTCCTTCGCCTCGAGGTCACCGCGCTCGATCCGCTTCGCCAGCTCGACCTCCTCTGCGGCGCTGAGCAGCGGGTGGCGGCGTATGTCGCGCAGGAACAGCTGGAGCGTGTCGCCGGTCATCGTGGACAGCTCGTCGAGGGCGTAGGTCGGCCCGGGCTCGCCCGCTCGGCCGCAGTCGTCGGACACCTCGATGCCGCGCGCCTCGAGGCGGTCCGCCAGCTCCTGAGCCTCGTCGTCGGACAGGTCCTGGGTCAGCTCGGAGAGCTCCGAGAGGTTGACGCAGCCCTCCTCCTCACCGCGCTGAAAGAGGACTTCGATGGGGGGCATGCTCATGTCGTTCCGCTACCCGCCGGGGCACGCACAGAAACGGCTCACCCTTGCCCCCGCTAGTGCTCCTTCCGCGCCCGGTGGACCACCGAATGCAGGTTGGCGTTCCTCGCGCCGTTGTCGGCGAACGCCTTCTCCTGGATCGTCGGGTTCGGGAACGAGCTCGCGCTCACGCCGCCGCTCGGCACGAAGATCCTCTGGTTGAAGACGGTGCCGGTCGGCTGGCTCGCGACCGAGAAGGCGCCGAACGCCCGAGTGCCGATCCACGAGGTCGAGATGTAGTCGCCGACCATGCGCCCCTGGCTCGTGTCGGCCGTCCAGGTGACCGGGAACGGCCCGGCGAGCGTCTGCGGGTTCGACCAGTTCGCGCCGCCGTCGTTCGACTGGACGTAGCCGACGCTCAGCTCGCACGGATCGGTCTTGTTCCCGCCGCAGCTCGGGTCTGCGTAGAAGTAGTAGGTCAGCCCGAGCTGGCCGGTGGTGCCGGGCCTGACGCCGATGCCGGGAATGAACTGCTCGCTTCCGTCGTTTATGGGCACCCGCCGCACGTTCGACCAGTTGACTCCGTCGGCGGTGCTGGAGATCACGAGCGAGTTGGTCTTGCAGCCCTTGGAGAAGCGGCAGTCGCTCCAGACCGTGTAAACGCGGCCGTCGGAGCCAACCTCCGCGCTCGGGAGCGCGTCGTTGCGCAGGTCGCCGGGCACGGTGTGGTCGCGGACGTGGGCCACGATCACCTCGTCGCCCCAGCTCGCGCCGCCGTCGGTGGAGCGGAAGGCGATGATCGCCTTCGCGAAGGCGTTGGCAGCGGGGACGATGACGTCGCCGTCAGGCTGGACGACCGGCTGGCCGCCCAGGCCGTACACGCGCTTCGCCGTCATGATCGGCGCGCTCCATGTGAGCCCGCCGTCGCTCGACGTGCTCATCAGGATGCGGTCGCCGTCGCCGAAGTTGTCCCACGTGTGGTAGCAGTTGCCGTAGTGCGGGCTCGTGGAGGTGTTGTCGCACGCGACCCAGTTCTTGTCGAAGTCCTGTCCCGGCCCCGCGTTCGCCACGGTCACCGGGCCGCTCCACGCAAGGCCGCCGTTCGTGGACCGGTTGACCACCACCGCGGCGGCCAGCGGGCCCGGGTCGGTGAGGCCGAGCGAGGAGATCATCCAGACGTTGTGCTTGGCGTCGAACGCCACGACCGGGTCGGTCGTGCGGTTGAAGCGGTCGCTCGAGGTCGGCGCCAGGCCGGGAAGCACTCCCGAGGTGAAGCTCGCACCGCCGTTGGTGGACGTCGCGAACGCGGTGCTCGACGCGCCGCCGTCGAAGAAGCGGCCTACCTGCGAGGTCACGACCAGCGTCGAGCCGAACGCGAACGTGTCCGGCTCCACCGCGGTCGCGTGCTGGCTGGAGGCGTTGGTGAACGTATCGGTGATGACCACGGTGTTCGCCGCCATTGCCGACGCCGCCGAGAGGAGGGAAGCCGCCACGGCAAGGGCGACGGCGCGCACGAGGGTCTTCATGCGCGAGCACTCTACGCCCGCGGAGGCGCCCGGGGAGTATCTTGGCGCCATGGCGGTTCGGCTGCACCGGTGTCCCAACGAGTGGGTCAAGCTCTCGGGGCATCCGTGCTGGAAGGTCCAGAAGGCGCTCGACGAGTCCGGAGTCGAGTACGAGCTCGTGAAGGGCCCGCTCCGATCCGGCAAGCGGGACGACCTCGAGCGGATCAGCGGTCAGCGCAAGTACCCGGTGATCGAGTTCGACGACGGCTCGGTCTACCGCGAGGAATCGAAGGACATGGAGGCGACCATTCGCTCGGGCCGCCTCGACGAGAAGCGCTCAACATCCGTCCAGTGAAGTACCCAAAATGGTGGCGCCGGGCTAAATTCCGGTGCCACCAGACGAGGAGACCTCTCGTGAGACGAGCGCTTCTGTTGCCCCTGGTCGATGCTGGCGTTGCTGGCCGCGGGGTCGTTCTCGCCGGCGGCTGCGAAGAAGCCCACCCCCAGCTGTGACGGCCAGACGGCGACGATCGTCGGGACGCACGGCGACGACGTCATCCCGGGCACGCCTGGCAACGACGTGATCGTCGGCCTCCCTGAGCGGCGGGAACGGAAGGGACCACCTGACGGACGGGGACGACGGCGGTGCGAACAACGAGACGGTGACCATGCTCGGCGGCAACGGCAAGGACGAGCTGGAGTCGAACGACGCGACGAGCACCGCGAACATGAACGGCGGCAACGGACGCGACAGCTGCACGGGCGGTGACTCGACAACGCGCTGCGAGAGCTGACGGCGGCGCCCTTCGCCTCGCGAACGACGGCATTGAGGGGGCGCCCGAACGGATGCTGTATGCGTTGACCGCGAAATGCGCGGTCAATGCAGACACGGTCCGATGGCGTCGGCGTTATGCATGACATAGGTGCACAACGCCGACACGAATCCCGCCGCGGCGACCAGCCCGCCTCCCTTCACTGCGTCGTTCGCGTCCTGTAGCTCAACCGGCGCTCTCGGAGACGGAGCGGAGCAGCGACTCGACGCGCCTGCGTGCTCGGGAGATCCCGCGGGCGTAGGAGGAGATGTCGGCCCACGGATCGCCCTTTGTGCCGAGCCGCCTCAGCACGTTGCCGACGTTCCAGCGGTCGGGCCGGAGCTTCGAGTCGGACAGCTCCTCCCATTCGATCGGCGTCGCGACGGGGGCGCCCTCCCGCGGCCGGACGGCGTAGGGCGGCACCGCCGTTTGCGCGTAGGTGTTGCGGGCCGTGTCCACCAGGATGCGGCCGTCGCGTTTCTCCTTGCGCCATTCGGTGGTCAGGTCGTCCGGGTGGCGGATCGCGAGAACGCGAGCGAGGTCGCCCGCGAACGCGCGCACCTCCTCGTGGCCCGCGCGCCGCCGCAGCGGCGTCCACACGTGGATGCCCTTGGAGCCGGTGACCTGGGCGAAGGGCGTGAAGCCGAGCTCACGCAGCAGGTCGCCGCTGTGGCGTGCGGCGCGGCGCACGGCGTTGAAGTCGCTGCCGGGCGGCGGGTCGAGGTCGATGACCATCCGGTCGGGCTGCCAGACGCGGTCCGCGCGCGAGAGCCAGACGTGCGGCGTGATCGTGTTCTGGTTCACGAGGTACACGAGCGCGTCGGTGTCGCACACATAGACGTGGGTGACGGTGCCGCCCGACTTCGGCACCTCCACGCGGCGGAGCCAGTCCGGGAAATAGGCGGGGATGTCCTTGTGGAAGAAGCCCTTGCCGTCGATCCCGTCGGGGAAGCGCTGCATGCTCACAGGCCGGAAGCTGATGTGCGGGAGCATCCACTCGGACACCCGCTCGTAGTAGCTCGCGAGGTCAGCCTTCGTGATCCCGTCAGCTGGAAACAGCAGCTTGTCGGGGTGCGTGATCTCGACCGTGGTCACGACGGCACCTCGCGCACGACCTCGGTCGCCGGCTTGTCGTCGCGGAGCCCCAGGTAGCGCGGCTGGCGCAGGCGGCCGTCGCGCGTCCATTCCTGGAAGGCGATCTGCCCGACCAGCTCGGGCCGCAGCCAGCGCGTGCCGGGCGGGATCGGCTTGAAGGGCTCGAAGGGCGATCCGTCCTGTTCCAGCGCTCGCATCTGCGCCCCGAGGGTACGCAGCGTCTGCTGGTCGAAGCCGGTGCCGACCTTCCCGGCATAGCGCAGGACCCCGTCCTCGTAGTAGCCCACGAGCAGCGCGCCGAACTCCGTGCGCGAGCCCTTCGGCGCGGTGAAGCCGCCGATCACGAGCTCCTGCTCGGCGTGGCACTTGAGCTTCAGCCAGTCGCGCGAGCGCTTGCCGACGTACGGGCTGTCGGCTCGTTTCGCCATCACGCCCTCGAGGCCCTTCTGGCAGGCCTCGCGGTAGAGCTCCTCGCCGTGCTCGCCCTTGCGGTGCGGGTTGAAGCGGATCGGGCCGTGGAAGTCGAGCCCCCGGCGCAGGCGCGCCTTCCGCTCGCGGAGCGGGAGCGGGCGCAGGTCCTCGCCCTCGTATCGAGGCAGGTCGAAGACGTACAGGAACACCGGCACGTGCTCGCGGGCGCGCTGCTGGAGGCGGGCGAAGCTCGTGACGCCGTTCTCGAACGCGACCAACTCGCCGTCGACGATGAAGTCGTCAGCGGGCTCCTCCTCGAGCGCGCGCACGACCTCGGGGAACTGGTCGTTCATCCGTCGCGCGGTGCGCGACATGAGGCTCACGCCGGAGCCGTCCTTGATCGCGATGGCGCGGATCCCGTCGAGCTTGCGCTCGAAGATCCAGTCGGGGTCCGAGAAGGGCTCGCCGGAGAGCACGGCCTTCATCGGCTCGATCACTCGCCGAGCTCCTCGATGGTCAGGCCGCTCACGACCGACTCGGGGCGCTCGGCGACGGGGTCGCCGCTGTCCGCCTCCTCGTCGCGGCGCTTCACCAGCAGCCAGCGCCGGCCCTCGATGCGGCGCAACGACCAGCCGCCATGCAGCTTCTCGCCGTCGAGCCGGAACGACGCGTGGCCCGCCTCGAGCGCCTCCTCCATCGGCTCCTCGTGGAGGTTCTCGTAGGTGCCGCGGTCCCAGACGATCACCCTTCCGGCGCCGTACTCGCCCCGCGGGATAAGGCCCTCGAAGTCGCCCCACGAGATCGAGTGGTCGTCGACGGCCATCGCGAGACGCTTGTCGCGCGGGTCCATCGACGGGCCCTTCGGGACGGCCCAGGACTTGAAGCTGTCGCCCACCTCGAGCCGGAAGTCGAAGTGCTTGCTGGTGGCGTGGTGCTGCTGGATCACGTAGCGGGGCATGTCACGCCCCGCTTCCGCGCTGGAGCGGCTCGATGGCCAGCGGCCCCTCGTGGCGCGTCTCGACCTGGAGCGTCGAGTGCGTGATGCCGAACCGGTCGCTGAGCAGGGCGGCCAGCTCGCGGCGGTGGGCCTGCGTGTCGCACCCGGCGCGCACCGTGACGTGCGCCGAGATCGCCGGAAAGCCCGACGTGACCTCCCACACGTGCAGGTCGTGGACCTCGACGACGTGGTTCTGCTCGGCAAGCGCCCTGCCGATCTCGTTCGGGTCGAGGTCGCGCGGCGCGGCCTCGAGCAGCACCCGGCCGGAGTCGCGCAGGAGGCCGAGGCCCGAGCGGAGCATGATCGCCGCGATGACGAGCGCGGCGATGCCGTCCGCGCGCGAGAAGCCCGTGATCAGCACGACGGCGCCGGCGATGGCCGTGGCGATGAACGCGAACAGGTCGGTGAGCACGTGCTGGAAGGCGCCCTCGACGTTGAGGCTGCGGCGCTCGGCGCCGCTCAGGACCATCGTGGCGGCGAGGTTCACGACGATGCCCACCAGCGCGACGACCAGCACGACGAGCCCCTCGACCTCGGGAGGGTCGATCAGCCGGCGCACGGCCTCGATCGCGATGACCAGGCCCAGGGCGACGAGCGTCGCCCCGTTCAGCTGGGCGGACAAGATCTCGGCACGGCGGAACCCGAACGTGAACCGGCCCTCGGCAGGACGGCTGGCGAGCCGGGCCGCGAAGAGGGCGAGTGCGATGGCGCCCGCGTCGGTGAGCATGTG
>Ga0207675_100004153_pt1 | contig 14016 bp, 13 predicted proteins | sample KBSSwiS42_FD_184305 | JGI IMG/M metagenome (GOLD analysis project Ga0207675, IMG submission 184305) | Switchgrass rhizosphere microbial communities from Kellogg Biological Station, Michigan, USA - KBS Switchgrass S4-2 (SPAdes) (version 2) | ecosystem: Host-associated > Plants > Roots >... | reverse complement strand
CCATGAAGCAGCCATCAGTGATTTTCTCCGCATCACCAGACCGATGGAGAAATGTAAGAACCGACCTCCCCCAAATATCCACGCGGGTGGTAATATCTTATAATCTCTGCAGGTTCCCCGCCAAAAGGCTTATTTCTGTTGCCCCACAATAATCACGTCAGGGAGTACTAACAGGGCATTTGTTCGCTGAACATTTATTGACTTCATAACGTCTGGGATATATGCAGCAAATCTTCATCAGTTATTCACGCAAGGATATGGGCTTCGTCCGCAAGCTGGCAGGCGATCTCGAAAAGGCCGGATACGACGTCTGGTGGGATCTTACCGACCTGCGCGGCGGTGACGACTGGGTGCGCGTCATCCCGGCTGCCATCGAGTCGAGTCAGCACTTTATCATTGTGTTGTCACCGAATTCCATCGAGTCTGAATGGGTGCGCAAGGAATACACGCAGGCGCTGTCATTGCGCAGGAAGATCATCCCTATCATGCTGGCGGCAACCGGTGTGCCTTTCGCCCTGAACACCATCAATTACGTCAATTTCACATCTGGTGAATACGTTGATAATTTTAATAGTCTGCTATCTGCCCTGGGATTCACCGGTGAGCCACCGGTCGTAGCGCCCCCTGCAGATCCATTCGCATTCCTGCCGCCTGCGCTTCGTCAGTACGCCATTCCCATCATTGTCGGGATCGTAATTCTGCTCGGACTGGTGTTGATTTCCATCTTCAGGCAACCTGCGACACCAACACCTACTTCTGTACTTCTTCCGTCAAAGACTCTGGCAGCAACCTTTACACTGGACCCTGATACACCGACTGTCGTTCCGACCACTAGTTTGACTGTTACCACAATCTCTACATCCACTCCGACACTGACATCGACGACCAGTCCCACTCTGACTCCAACGCCAACAAACCAGCCGGTCGATCTACTACGCTACTGTGTCAACTACCCGTATGCATATGCCATTAATGTGCGCTCCGGTCCCGGCAGCACTACTTTTGCACCCCTGGGAGAACCATTACGTGTGGGAACATGCCTCAACTTCAGCGCCCGCAACGAAGAGGGTACCTGGCTGCAGGTGGCGCCCGGTCAGATCGACCCAACGCTGGCGCAATATGAAGGTGGCTGGATCTTTCGCGAACTTCTGGGGCTGGGATCCGGCGGTCCTATCGATCTGCCTGCCGTGACCTTGACACCCACGCCTACCGCCAGTGATACGCCTACTATTACGCCAACCTTCACACGTACATTGACCTCAACACCGACCGATACGCCGACGCTTACGCCTACTGATACCCCCACTGAGACACCGTCACCAACCGAAACAGATACTCCGATTCCGACAGATACCCCCACACCTTGATTGCGTGGAAATCTGCAATACGCGCTTAGCCAAATTGCTGACGGGAGATACGCATCGGATTTTCTGTTGAAGTCAGTATTGGGGAAAGACCAAGGAACCTGCCAAATTGCGCGGCCTCCGTAGCAACAGCGTGCTGTTCCGCCTTGGTCAAACGAGCATTAAAGTTTGTTTCAATTGAGACTTCGCGCTTTGATAAAGTTCGTTTCCAACTGCCGACCAGCATGCCATCGATCACAATGAGATTATCAAAGGCGATACTACCAGCATCCAATTTTTCGCGCTCCAAGGCGCCTAACATCGCGCTGCGGTCTTTATAACCCATCACATATTCATCATAGATGGGTAACAAATGTGCTCTCGTAGCTGATCCTTTTGGAGGGGATGATGATTCAACAAACCAATAGGACTGTCCATCAATAACTTCATGCTCAAGTTTCGGCTTGAGCATTTCGATGCCATGCTTCGCATCCGCCATGGTCAACCCGGACCAGACCGTGAAATCCTTCATCGTTGCTGGGCCACGACTTGTGAAGTATCGTTTGATGAGTTCCACCAATGCTTCATCGCGTTCCATTTTCTTCACTTGCGGCGCGCGTTCATCGAGCAGCGCATACATGAACTGTTTGCCACGGCGCGGGCCGCTGCAAATGAGCGCGTCTAATTCGGCACGCATCAGGATATATCCCATTCGTAATTCACCCACCGTGGCAATTCCAGCCTGCTGAAGTGCGGATGCAAGTTCAACCCGCGTCAATTGTTTACCACCCCGTAATGCCTTCGTTAGCACAGTATTACTCCGCTTGAAGAGCGCGCTGTCCAATTCCAGCTTGCGATACATGAATGCATTCACCGCATGGACACGCGGCGCAGTGAGCGCCAGCACCCAGCGGATATCAGCAGGTGTGACAAAATGCCACGTTGGTCGCAACAGGTGCGTGCGCAGGATCTCTCCATTTGCAAACGCTTTATCGATTTCTGGCTCTGTGATTTCCTGCATGCGTTGCGCAATGCCCCATTTTGCCATCGCATATTCCTGCGCCTGCATGGCGCCCAGCCAGGCAACTACCTCATCCGGCTTTTCAAATTCTGTGCGCCCAATGTGTTGATTAAAAAAACGATGACGAGCCACATCTAAGAGAGTCAACATATACTCTTATATCCCGTGCCAGCGCAACAAATCCATCATAAACGCGCCACCAGACCAAAGTCGGATGGCAGCAACGAGTACATGTGCGCGTCGAAAATGGAAGTGCCCACTATCATCCGATTCAATAATATCCCCTCATAATGTGCGCCGATCTTTTCTGCCACGCGCATACTGGCAGTGTTATCAAGGGCAATAACGATCTCAGCGCGCACCAAACCCACATGCTCAAATGCAAAGCGTGCTGCCAGTTTCGCGGCGCGTCCCGCAATACCTTGTCCATGTTTGCTCGTCCGCACCCAGTAGCCCACGTTGCAAAAGTGGTAAATTGGATGAATACTGCTCAACGTGCACCCGCCGAGCAATTCATTATTATGTGTGATGGCAAATGCAAAAAGCGTGCGCTCCTCCCAACGCGCCTGTGTAATAGCAATATACCCGCGGGCTGTGAGCTCTGTATAATTTTCTGTCGCCCAGGACATCCAGGGCTTGAGATCGTGCAAAGATTCGTGCACAGCCTGATGCAACTGCACTGAATCTTCGATCTGAAAGGGACGGAGAATGATATCAGCGTCCATCAACTGCATCAAAGATAACATGAGGTCTCCTTGAACAAAGAGATTACGATTCTGCGGCTTGCTTTTGAAACCCTGTGTTAATTTTACCCCGCGCTGTTCAATAAAAAGCGTGGATTAAAACGCCGGTCCGCCTCCGCTTAGCAAGACTGAGGTTGATTCCGTTTTTTTTGATCATTATGACCCCTTCTAAATGATCTCGTTAAAAAAAGTGACAGTCACTTTTTGAAAGTGACTGTCACTTGGGATATTACTTTGCGTTGACGGTGATCGTCCTGGGTTTGGCTTCTTCTGCTTTCGGCAGGGTGATGGTCAGGATACCATTCTCGAATTCAGCCTTTGCTTTATCCGAGACCACATTCGTTGGCAAAGCCACCGAGCGTTGGAACGAACCCCAGCGATGTTCACGGATATGCCAGGCTTTGTCCCTCTGTTCTTCATCATGTTTCACTTCGCTTTTTAGGGTGAGTACATCGCCTGTAATATTGATCTGCACCTCATCAGCTTTAATGCCCGGCAGAGCTGCCTTCACAACGACCTCATTATCGGTCTGATACATGTCGATCGCAGGCGCAGACCAGCCATCACTCATGGAGAGCGGACGGGTGAAGGCGTCCTCAAAAAGACGATCCATGGCTTCACGCAGGGTCATTATCTCACGTGCAGGTTCCCAACGGGTTAAGTTAGACATAGCAACCTCCTTATAATATATGGTTGAAATTTATGCCCATAATATAAAAGGCCTGCGTTAAAAAAACGCAAGCCCGTTATTAAAATTTTGTCAGAGTTTCATCGCGCCGCCGGCGTGGTCTTTTTTCCAGCAATAGGGGCAGCGGGCGCCGCGATACTTGTGTCCACGGCTGCACGTTTTCCAGACGCTCTTCTTGACAATTTTTTTTGTTTCAGCCATATTTCTCTCCTTATGGCACAGCAGGACATTCCATTCCAACCGAGAAATTCCAAAGGATCACTATATGACTATATCCCTGCTGACGCCATGAAATTGATTTCATATACTTTACGCTGGTCTCATAAATTACTAAACTTTCGGAACAATTTACAATCTAAACTGTTAGTTTAGCTATTTATGCAGTACTACTTAAATGATAACGAGCCACATTAGAAAAACATGGGCTCGTCATAAAAACCGCATTAGAGATTTTCTTCTTATCAGTTGTCTATTCTTTCAGCCTCTTATAATCCACAAAGCGATATCCCACGCCGCGTTCGGTGAGGATATATTTTGGGTTGGCGGGATCCTTCTCGAGTTTCTGGCGCAGGTAATTGATATACAGGCGCACATAATGAGGTTCGTCACGGTATTCATATCCCCACACTTTTACAAGCAACTGGTCGTGCGTTACGACCCAGCCCGCATTTTGAACAAGGTGATACAGCAGGCGATACTCGGTAGGGCGCAGTTTAACGAGCTTGCCCTCCAGCCAGACCTCACGGCGGTCAAAATCGATCTTGAGCCGTTCATCCACCTCGATAATGTCGTGCATCGAGCCGCCCGCGCCTTCCGTGCGGCGGATGACAGCTTTTACGCGGCTTACCATTTCACGCGGGCTGAACGGTTTGGTAATGTAATCATCTGCACCCAGCTCGAGGCCGCGCACACGGTCATCTTCCTCGCCCTTGGCCGTGAGCATGATCACTGGCACATTACTCCCCTCACGAATGGTCTCCAACACTTCAAACCCGTCCAGGTCGGGCATCATTACATCCAGCAAAATTAGATCTGGGGTCACATCCCGCAACTTTTGAATCGCCTGCTTGCCATTGAAGGCTTCCGCGACTTGAAAGCCGTCGTGCTCCAAATTCATACGGATGAAACGCACCATACGCTCCTCATCATCCACGATGAGGATGCGGCGACGGCCAAAGTCTTCAGACATGTATTATTCCCTCACGAAGCCGATCAGGTTTTCTTCCTCTTCACTTTCCAGCACTTCGATCAGGGCGATTTTGGAAAGGGGCCAGATCACTTTGACAACATTATGTTCCAGGTAATGGATATCCTTGCCGTCGCGCAGGCGCGGATTGGTAAGTGTAATAATCGTATCCGCAGCTTTGGGGAGTTCTTCAATTTCACCAAGGATGGATGACTCACCCACAACATGGAGTATGATTGAATAAGCCATAAATCGCCACCTTTCCTGAATATCAGATATTGCGCAGCAGAATTTGAATCTTGAGTTTACCCAGAGCAACAATGTCGCCGTGGCTCAAGGACTCTTCTGTATGCGGATTAAGGCGTCGTCCATTAACATAAGTACCATTGGATGAGCCCAAATCCATGACCGCCACCCTGTTATCTTCGCGCTTAACCACGGCATGCAGACGTGAAACTCCCGATGCATAGGCCTGATATGGAGTCAAGTCTATATCTGGCATGATCGGCTGACCTTCGCTGAGGCGTCCAAGCGTGAATTCATTTCGCGAGGCGAGTGGCAGGATCTTGCCACTATCCATAAGGTGTAGAGAGATCCAGCTATTCGATGGAGCAGCGACAGGTTCGGGACGGCTAGATTTCTTTTTTAACTCTTCTTCGATCTGCTCGTCCGTAATAGCCTGAGTGACAAGTGTTTCCACTCCATCCAGCTGTGCGCCGCACTCGGCGCAGAAAACTGCACCCGAGACATTCTTATATTGGCAATTTGTACAAATGATCATGAGACAAACTCCTTCTTTGACGAGTCTAGGAATAATGCACGGGTACCATATTTGATCTTCTTGCTTCCATCCTCTGAGAGGGTACTTTTTTGCTGTAAGTTACTTACTTCTAGCAGAATGGTCTGAGCCAGATTGCGCTCGCCTTGCGCCAATAAATTTGACGCAAGAGTTTGGAGCTGACGTGTGGCTGTGTCGATGTTACCATCCTCTACCTCTTTACGTGCGCGTTCCTGCATACGATACAGCATAAGACGCGACAATGCTTGAACGATCTTTGGAGGTGGAGGTTCGACTTCCAGCGAGCTGGATATAGGACGCTTAAGGTGAATTCTCAAAGGGAGAACAGGAAACGGATGCGAAGCAATCGACACCTTCAGCGTACCATTTAGAACCGTCAACGAATCAGATTTTACCGCTTCTGGACGAATTATATACTCAAAAAGCACACTCGTGGAAGCATCTTGCAATATTGAACCAAGATGCAGTTGGCTTTCAAGCGCAATCGGAGAAGGGTCCGGCTGGAGGCGAAACGCATAAGCCAGATCCACGCCTGTAGAGGGAGAAAACTCAAGCGTAATATCTTCTGCGAAGGTTTGGGCAAGCGCATTGAACTTCTCAAGCAAAAGCCGTTTGATATCGCTGGGTTGGGCAATGAAGGCTGTGCTGCCTCCAGTGCGTGTTGAAAGTTCATCCAGAAAAACATCGTTCCATTCCCGCCCAATGCCCATGCAACTGATCCCTATTCCGCGCTCCGCAAGTTTGGAGCTCAAGGCAAGACATTCCTCTTCATCGCCATAAGTATGGCCGTCAGTGAGCAGAATGATGTGATTAACACGTTTCGAATCAAGGCTTCTGATCACCTCTTTGGCACCCAGCTCAAGTCCCTGAAACATCTCCGTCGCGCCGGAAGCCTGGATCATCTGAACTTTCGCTTCCAAACGTGGACGGTCCTGCTGATAGGATGCTGGTATGATCACCTCTGCACGGTCACTGAATGCAACAACACTCAAAATATCCTGCGGTCTCAGATTCCGCAATACCTGGATGGCTGAGGCTTTCACAATGTCCATCTTCTCGCCTTGCATAGAGGTGGAACGGTCCAGCACGAGGCATACATTGAGCGGCGGCGCTGCGGTCTGGCGGGCACCTTCAGGCGTTTCGAGTTCGAGCATTACATAAAGCATTTGCGGCTCATCCATGTGCATCAAACTCGGACGGCTGCAAAAGATCCTATGCTGGTATGGCAGGACAGGCTTTTTTTCCGGTTGCAGGGTTGCATCATATTGGGCGCGGCGTTGAGGGTTGGAGAGCGCTTCGTAAGCCTGTTGAACACCCAGAAATAATTCAGTTTCTCCCGCTGCCTTGTTTTTATCGGGATGCAGTTTTTGAGCCGCACTAAAGTAAGCCCGCTTGATCTCCTCCTGTGAAGCATCGCGGGCTACACCCAAAACGGCATAGTAATCTTTCTGTGGAGATGTCATGATCACCCGATCAGCTGGGCAAGAACCACGCTGATATTATCAGGACCTCCTGCCGTATTCGCCGCGCTGACAAGGTTCTGGCAGGCGCGCTGAAGATTTGGAGCATCGATCACAGCTTTTATAAGATCCTGCTCGGCCACAACTCCCCACAAGCCGTCACTGCAGATCATTAAATAACCAGGTTGAGGAAACCCAATTGTAAAAATATCGGGGTCGAGGATCTCGCCCTGACCCAGGGCGCGATACAGGACGTTACGATGAGGATAGTTGGCAGCTTCATCGGGGGTGATATGTCCCAGTTCCTCCAGGCGTTTCACCAGCGAATGATCGCGTGTGATCGGTTCAATGCGTCCATCGGGATAGATAAAATAAGCTCGGCTATCCCCAACATGTGCAACCGTGATCTGCTGGCCAACTACGAGGGCAGCTGTTAAGGTGGTGCCACTTCCGGGTGCTTCGCGCTGAATGGCGCGCTGTGCTTCGGTAACGGCCGCCTGCATTATCTCTTGAAAAGATTCCTCCATCGTATCCGTCTTCACGTGGAACAAATAGGGATGAAATTTACGCAGGACATATCCTGCCACTGTGCGGATGGCCGCATTGCTTGCCACCTCGCCAAATTGATGGCCTCCCATACCGTCTGCAACAATATAAAGACCAAATGGCAAATTACCTGAATTGCCTGCCATGGTTGTGGTAATGGCAAGGATACTATCTTCATTTAGGTCACGTTGCTTTCCCACCGATTGCCCACCAGCAGAGATCAATTGTTGAAGATCAAAACGCGGGTTTTGGTTGGTGACAATGGATTGGATCTGTTGTTCAGAAAGAGGAGCGGTATTTGCAATCTCCTGCGTGGTTGCAGAAGAGGATTGTTGATTACCAAATAGCCAGCGAAATAATTTATTCACAAATAACTCCTTGTCAGGCGAGTAGGGCATAAACCTGATGATCTGTGGAGCCAATATACACAATATCATCATATACCAGAGGCGTACCTGTAATGGCCCCTTGTGTTCCAAATTTCCAGCGCAGACGTCCGGTGCGATATTCCAGACAATAAAGAGTGCCGTCCACCGATCCGCAATAGAGTGAGTCTTTGTAAACCACTGGCGAACCGTTCACTTGATGCTCAGTACGAAACCGCCAGACCTCTTTTGAACTTTTTGCCTCCACCGCATATATAAAACCATCTGCCGCGCCCACAAACACAAGATCATCCATAACACAGGGCGTGCTAATGGACGCCTTGCCCAAACGAAAACGCCAGATCACCCAGCCGTTACGAGAATCGAGTGAATAAAGTGTTCCATCCATGGATGAGAAATATAACATCTGACCCGCCCCTGTGGTTGATGAGGTAATGGCCCGCTTGGCGCGAAACCGCCATTTCAATTCGCCGCGGAAATCCACGGCGTAGTAATCACCGGTCTCACATCCTACATATACGAGGTCATTCATTACAAAAGGCGTTGAGCGGACAAAATCAGCTGTTTCAAACCTCCATGCCATTCTCCCGCTATTAATGTTTACGGCATGAAGATGCGTATCGTCCGAACCAATAAAAACATGCCCTTCAGCAATGCGAGGCGAGGAACGAATTGGCCCATTGGTAAAGTATGTCCATACCACCTTGCCCGAGCGGGCGCTTACAACATGAAGACGCTTATCTTCCGAACCTACATAGACGTTTCCCTCAAACAGCGCCGGACGTGAAACAATGCCGCCATCTGTGGGATACTTCCACTGGAATTTCCCCTCAGCCGCATCTAGCGCATATAGATTATTATCGTACGAGCCAATGTAAAGAGTGCCTTGAAAGAGTGTAGGTGTGCCACGGATCTCATCTTCGCACTTGAATGACCACAATGGCTTGATCCCGCTTGTTTGCACAGGCCCAGTTTGTGGGCCCATACGTACAAGTACTCCTGTTTTGCGGGCAACAGCTGTGAGTGCCTGCTTCATGTCTGCCGCAGTGCGAAAACGGCTTTCGGGGTTGTATTCAAGAGCCATGTTGACAACTGTCTCGAGATCAGGTGAAACAGCAGAGTTTATCCTACGGATGGGCCGCTCTGAAAAAGAGAATGGAGGCTCAAGGCGCGGGTCACGACGTGTCAATGCATGGTGGATGGTGGCGCCCATGGCGTAAATATCAGCTGAAGGCGTAGCTTCGCCGCGATATTGTTCGGGAGGTGAATAACCTTCTGTACCAATCATCGTTCCCCTGATCCCGCTTTGAAACGTCTTGGCGATCCCAAAATCCACCAGGATCACATCACCATTATGATTGATCATCACATTGGAGGGCTTCATATCTCGGAAGATGATCGGATCAGGCTTATGTTTATGCAGATAGTCCAGCACGTCACATAATTCAATGGCCCAGGTCAACACCTGACTTTCAGGGAGGAAGCCACTGGTTTCGTTAATAATAGCTTCCATATCCTTGCCGTGGATAAATTCCAACACGAGGTACGAACGGCTTTCCATTGTGAAATAATCGGAAATACGGGGAATGGATGGATGTTGAAGAGTGGCCAGCAAATTTGCTTCCCGCTCAAAATTTTGAACAATATTCTCACGGACAAGAGGGTCAGGCGCGCCATTGATCATTTCCTTTACCGCCACTAATTTGGTGACGCTCGGGAAGTGCATATCACGAGCGCGATACACTGACCCCATCCCACCTACGCCAATCACCTCCTGAATCGCATAGCGTTTGGCAAGTGTAACACCTGCCTGAAGTTGACGCGGAGGGGAAGAGCCTTGATCGCCCCGATCGTCTGATAACTCAGGGAATATCCTTGTTTCCAGTTCGCTTCTCCTATTCAGTAAATTATAGTTTGCACTGCTTTGTTTGACAACCACCTAAAGTCAAATAACATTTCAATTTCGTACATATATGGCATTTTTATGCGCACTTTCTGAATAGCGTTCCCTTGCAGGGAACATGGTTCTGCGGCACAATACGTGCACCGTGAAAATCCTTGTCTTAAGCGATGAAGTTGTCGAACGTCTTTACAGCCTTTGCACAAGCGGGCATTTCAGTGAAATCGAATTGATCCTCGGGTGTGGAGACCTGCCCTATCCCTACCTTGAAAACCTGTTGACCTTTCTAAACCTGCCTTTGCTGTATGTGCCCGGCAACCACGATCCAACTTACAACCCTGAAAATCACCTCGCACATGCAGAAGGTGCCTCCAATCTGGATCTGAAGTTGACGCGCTATAAAAGATTTTTGATAGGCGGCTTTGGGGGTTCCATCCGCTACCGCCCGGATGGAACCAATCAGTACACTCAGACTGAAGCCTATTTCAGAGCCTTTCGGCTTCTACCACGCTTATATCTAAACAGAGTCAATTACGGCCGTTCGCTGGACATCCTGATTACACACTCGCCTCCACACGGCATCCATGATGAAGAGACCCAGGCTCATCAGGGACTAAAAGCCATCAACTGGCTCCTGCGCGTGGCAAAGCCGCGCTATCATTTCCACGGACACACACACTTCCAGCGACGCAATCTCTCACCATCGGAGACCACTCAAGGTCTCACAAAGATCGTCAACGTCTTCCCCTATAAGATCATCGAAGTAAGTCACTAACGCTCGAGCCACCTTTTGCTCACGCCGCCGTCCTCGGCGGCATAGACGGCCGCGGGCATAACTTAAGGAAACAATGTCTGATCCAATCTCCGAACAAGCACGCCAGGATTTTCAACGGGCGCGCTTCAAAGCCTTTATGAACCGCGCCTGGGCCACTCTCTCGGGCAAACCCACCACCCTGCTTTCCTATGACGAGATCAAGGAGAAGCTGCACATCGGCGGGCCCATCTATCGCGGCGTCAAGACCGTTCTTGTGGACCAAATTGCGGGGAGTCTGAATCGATATCACGAATTTGACAACGTCTTTTTGCCGGCCAGCGATCAACTCGCCGACCGCTGGCAGAGCGTCAATCGCGCCTTCTACCAGGAGATCAGCCTGCCGCCTGTCGTGCTATATAAAGTGGGACAGGTCTACTTCGTGGTGGATGGACATCATCGCGTCTCTGTCGCGCGCCAACAGGGACAGATCTACATTGAAGCTGAAGTGCGTGAATGTGCCACGCGCGTCAACATCACGGCAGATATCCAACCGGAAGATCTGATAATTCTCGAAACGAAAGTGCAGTTCCTCGAACGAACTTCGCTCGACTCATTGAGACCAGATGCCAATATTAAATTGACCATTCCCGACGGCTTCGACCGCATGTTGGAGCATATTGCTGTTCATCGCTATTTTATGGGCATCGATTGGAAACGGGATATTTCGGAAGAAGAGGCAATTATCCATTGGTATGATACTGTATACATGCCAGTCATCAACGTAATCCGCGATACAGATATTCTCAAGGAATTCCCCACCAAGACCGAAGGCGATCTATATTTATGGGTGCTCGATCACCAACAATATCTCGTGCAAGAAGGCAAACCGCTTCAACCTCCCACTGACGCGGCGCGCACTTTTTTTATCGATGATGGCGATAAGCCTGCCCATGCCAAGAAAATAAAGACAAAAAATAAATCTCGTAAATTGGAGAAAAAATGACATCTCAACATCCTCTGGCAGGAGTCTACGCCGCAGCGGTGACTCCGCTTAAGCACGATTCAACTCTGGATCTTGAATCCGTTCCCGTTTTATTGAATTTTCTTGCATCCCGAGGCTGTCACGGCGCGGTACTCTTCGGCACGACCGGTGAAGGACCTTCATTCTCTCCATCTGAACGTGAAGAGTTGATGCGGGCTGCAAGCGCATATCGTGCTCAACTGCCGGGCTTCCGTTTGATCGCCGGAATAGGGACGCCGAGTCTTTCTGAAACCATTGACCTGACCAAACTTGCATTTGAGCTCGGTTACGACGCGGCACTGGCTCTGCCTCCCTATTACTTCCGCACCGCGACAGATACGGGCCTTTTCAACTGGTTCAGCGAGCTTATCAAGAAGGCTGTTCCATCAAATGAATATCTGCTTGGTTATCACATCCCCAAAGTTGCAGGAATCGGATTCTCAGTTGACTTACTGGCTCGTTTAAAAGATGCATTCCCGACACAATTTGCGGGCATCAAAGACTCATCCCATGATGCCGATCTTGCCCGTAATCTTGGCGAAAAATTCGGCTATGACATGGTTGTGCTCACTGGAACAGATTCGTATGTTCAACTTGCCATGCAAAATAAAGCCGCTGGCTGCATCACAGCACCCGCAAACATTCTTTCGCCTGACCTGCGCGCAGTATGGGATTTGATGCGAGAGGGCAAGGATGCTTCACAGGCCCAGGAGCGCGTAACCGAACAAAGAGGAATTCTCAATAAGTATCCGCCCTTCCCGCCTACGCTCAAGGCCATACTTCATCGTTTACATGGTTTGCCACGCTGGTCAGTCAAGCCGCCACTGGAAGATATGACTGACTTAATGGCGGAACAGCTTGCGAATGAATTGAATGAATTGGCAGAAATCAAACAGTAATTTTTATCGAGAGTGTTTAGAAATTCAATCATCAATACTGGGCGAGCAATTCAAGAAACCCGTCCACGACTCTCGGATCAAAATCGACGCCTGATAGTGACTGGATATATTTGAGCGCTCTTTCTTTGGTCCATGCAGGTCGATAGGGACGGTCTGAAACCAGCGCGTCGTAAACATCTACTACTGAAAAGACCCTTGCCTCCAATGGGATCTCCTCGCCCTTGAGACCACGTGGGTAGCCGGTGCCATCCCATTTTTCGTGATGGCAGTAGGGAATACCCAAAGCAGGGCGCAGATACTCGATCCGTGACAACAATTCGTGTGCATAGACCGGGTGGCGTCGCATAATTTCCCATTCTTCATTCGTCAGATTGTCAGGCTTGAGCAGGATCCTATCAGGGACGCCCATTTTTCCTATATCATGAAGAAGCGCACCTCGCCTGATTTGTACTAAATCTTTGTCCTTCAGGCCCATATGCTTCGCCAATTGCAACGTCAGGTTTGTAACTCGTAGCGTATGACCTTCTGTTTCCTTATCCCTTAAATCGAGAGCTGCAGACCAGCCTTCCAGGGTGGTTTCATAGGCCATGCCCAGTTCAAGGTTGGACCGCTGCAGGTTCTGGAAGAGGGTGGCGTTGTCTATGGCAAGACCAGCCTGCCCCGCCAGAGATTCAAGGAAATCGACCCACTCCTGATCCACCTCCATATGAGCGCGATGAAAGACCTCCAATACGCCTTTGACCTCCCCTTTTGTGATCAGTGGCACACCATAATAGTCGGTGAAATTCTCGCCTTCCAGAAGCGATCTGCGTGCAAAGTCCTCTCTGCTTTCATACAAAGAATGGATGCTGACCATCTTTCGTTCCAGTACGGCCCGGCCTGCATTTCCTTCTCCGATCCGCACGGATGACCGCTCAATACTTCTTGTATAAAATCCGATCCCGTCTGCATACTCAAGGATATGTGTGGTTGGGTTGAGGAGCAGAATATCAGCCGCATCAACCTGCAATTGAGAGATAGTCTGCTTCAGGATGGCCTGCAGGGACAGGTGTAAATCAGCGCTGGCTGTGATGGTCATATCAATCATACGCAGGGCTTTTAAGTGGCTGACCTGGCGTTTGATTTTATCTTCAGCCAGTTTGAGTGTGGTGATATCAACCATTACACCTTGAAGATACTGTATCGCGCCCTGATCGTCCAATATAGCAGTTCCCCATTCATCCACCCAGCGCCATTCGCCCGATTTATGACGAATACGGTAGGTGATATG
>Ga0207675_100004152_pt1 | contig 14019 bp, 15 predicted proteins | sample KBSSwiS42_FD_184305 | JGI IMG/M metagenome (GOLD analysis project Ga0207675, IMG submission 184305) | Switchgrass rhizosphere microbial communities from Kellogg Biological Station, Michigan, USA - KBS Switchgrass S4-2 (SPAdes) (version 2) | ecosystem: Host-associated > Plants > Roots >... | reverse complement strand
CACCGGGCCCACCCGGGCCGCCGCCGGGTCGAGCACTACTCCGGGGCTGCCGCCGCGCAGGTTGAACAAGGCGAGCACGGCGCATTCCCGGACCTCCTCCATGAGGCGGAAAGAGCGGACATTCTACCACAAGACGGACATACTGGGGAGGGCCGAATCGGCGGATCTCAGGTGGTGGTCGCGGCCGGGAACCCGGGGGCCGGGTCGGCGGCCAGGACGGTGATGGCCGCCGGCCGGACCTCGAAGGTGGCCGGCAGGGTCCCGGCGGGCTCGCCGTCGGCGTAGACGGCCAGGGGGCGGTCGGCGTCCAGCTCGACCCGGGCGGCGCGGTGGACGGCCACCGCCGGGTGCTCGATGTGGCGGCCGGAGAACACCTTGGGGAAGGTCCGCAGGAACTCGAGCTTGCCGATGCCGGAGATGACGACCACCTCGAGCAGGCCGTCGGCCAGGCTGGCCGCTGGGGCGACCAGCATGCCGCCGCCGTAGCTGGGGCCGTTGGCCACCGCCACCAGCCAGCCCCGAAGCTCGGTGGCGTGGCCGTCCAGGGATAGCCGGAACTGGGCGGTGCGGCCCACGACCAGCTCGGCCAGGACGGCCCCGACATAGCGGGGGCGGTTGCCGGCCCAGCCGAGGCGCTGGTTGGCGATCCGGTTGACCTCGGAGTCGAAGCCGGCCCCGGCCACGTTCAGGTAGGCCCGCCCGGCCACCGAGGCCAGGTCGGCCGGCCGCCGGTGCAGCCGGGTCAGCATCCCCGCCGCGGCCAGCGGGTCGCCGGCCGGCAGCCCCAGGCTACGGGCGGCGTCGTTCCCCCCACCGGCCGGGACCACCCCCAGCGCGGCCCGCACCCCGGACCTCCCCGGCCTGCCCGGGCTGGCGTCGGCGAGGCCGGCCGCGCAGGCGCCGACGGTGCCGTCACCGCCGACGGCCACCACCGCGTCGAACGAGGTGGCGGCCTGGCAGGCGGCCAGCCGGGCGTCCTCCAGTGACCGGGTCTCGTGCCGCTCGGCCTCGACCCCGTCGGCGGCCAGCCGGGCCGCCACCTCGGGCACAAGCCGACCGGCCCGCCCACCACCCGCGGTCGGGTTGTGGACGAGCAGAACCCTCAACGAAGCCAGTCCCCTGACGATGGCACAGGCGCTTCTGGGGGGCCGTGGGGGGAGCCGGCTCCCCCCACATGGATCTGGGGCCGCTGGTGGTGGGCCGCCCCCGACATCCCTCGTCGACCGGCTAGTTCGGCGGCAGGAGGTTGCTAGGGGCGGCGCCGGAGTAGCGGGCGCTGAAGGCCTCGGTCGACTCGCCCGGCATCTGGCGGGTCAGGTCCAGGCCGTAGCGGCCGTGCACGCGGGCCAGGATGCCGGCGGCGGCGTCCATGGCCTGGCCGGCCTGGGTGCCGACGGCCGCGCCCTGCTCGATCAGGGCGGCGGCGGTGGCGCTCCCGGCCGGGGCCTCGCCGGCCTTCTGGTAGATGTTGGCCGCATCCGAGTACATCCCGATCGCGGCCACATAGCTTTCGCGGACGCTGGTCAGCATGGCCTCGCGGCCCCCGACGGCGTTGGCCGGCTCGCCGTCGGTGCTGGCCTCGGCCGGGGGGTCGCCGACGGTGATCGACTCGACCCGGCCCTGGATCTGGTCCAGCTTGGCCGACCAGCCCGAGGCCCGGACGGCCAGCTGCTTGGGCTTCAGCTTCCCGGCGGGCAGGTCCTGGGCGCTGGGGAACCCGGGCAGGTCCTTGGTCCCGGCGCCGATGACCGCCGGGAGCTGGTCGGTCTGGGCGCGCAGGTCGGCGGTGAAGCGGCGCACGTCGTCGCGGGTCCAGCCCTCCTGGACCCGGTTGGCCGCCGCGATCAGGGTGCCGAGCAGGGCGATCACGGCCAGCGTGACCGGGAAGGCGGTCGCCCGGTACCAGGGGAGGCGCCGCTCGACGCTCTGGATCCGCGGCCCGGTCGCCGGCCGGCGAACCGGCCGCCCCTGGCTGCGCTTGCTCTTGCCCTTGATGGCCACCCTTGCTACCCCGCTCCCGCCGTCGCCGTTGCGGCCCAGCGGCCGCGATCTGACCAAGCGTACCGCGAGGCGGCTAGGCCTTGCGGGCGGCCGAGCGGACCGGCCACACGTACGGCAGGTCGTCGGGGGTGTCGGGGAACATCGGCCGGTAGAACTCCGGGTCCTTGCGCAGCAGGCTCGACTGGTGGCTGCGGTGCAGCGCCGGGTCGCCCAGCCAGGGCGGCAGGGCGCCGGCGGCGGCCAGCTCCTCCTGGGACCGGGGGGTGGCCACCCCGACCAGGGCCAGCTCCTCCCGCAGCTTCAGCTCGCAGGTGTCGGCGAACCCGAGCACGAACCAGGCCCGGCAGACCGTCACCCCGTAGCTGCCCAGCGCCTCCTCGTGGCCCTTCCACATCAGCACCGCCGGATGGTGGCGCCAGCCGTAGCCGGGGGTGGTCAGCGCCCGCAGCACCTGGAGCGCCTCGACCCGCTGCTTGCCCAGACGGCGTGGGTCAAGGGCCCGGGCGCTGGCGGCGAACTCGGGAAAGGGCAGGAACGTCTGCAGGGTCACGGCTCCCCAGTGTTGGCGAGGGCCTGCCGCCGGTTGCGGCGAGGCTCGATGATGAAGCGGGCGATGGCCGCGGCGGCGAAGTAGAACAGCCACATCGGCACGGCCATGGCGAACAGGCTGATCGGGTCCTGGCTCGGGGTGATGACGGCCGCGGCCACGATAATGATGGCCGCCGCCGGCCGCCAGGCCCGCAGCATGGCCGCCGACGACAGCGCCCCGACCAGCGACAGGAACACCAGCACGAGCGGGAACTCGAAGGTGAGCCCGAAGGCCAGGCCCATGAACAGCACGAACCGAAGGTAGCGGTCGGCCTGGAAGAACACGGCGATGCCGTTGCCGCCCATGGAGACCAGGAAGTCGATCGCCTTGGGCAGGGTGAAGAACGCCACCGCCACCCCGGCCACGAACAGCAGCGTGCTGGCCAGCGCGAACGGGATGGCGAAGCGCTTCTCGCTCGGCCGCAGGCCAGGGGTGATGAAGCGCCACAGCTGGTAGGCGATGAACGGCATGGCCAGCAGCAGCCCGACCGTCAGCGACAGCCGGATGCGGATCGACAGCGGCTCAAGGGGGCTCAGGGCGGCCAGCCGGCAGCCGCCGTCGGCGGCCGAGGTGCCGATCCGGACGTCGGCCGGCAGGCTGCAGTAGGAGCGGAGCACGAAGTCCAGCACCGGCTCGTACAGCACCGAGAAGGCGACCACGGTGGTGACGACCAGGGCGGCGCAGCTCTTGGCCAGCCGGTTCCGGAGCTCCCCGATGTGCTCGAGGATCGACATCTCGCCCGAGGGGTTGGCCGGCGGGCGGCGGAGAAGTCGCACGGTCGCTACCGGCTAGCTCGCCGGCTAGGGGGTCGTGCCGTGCTCGCGCTCGTCGGCCGGCCCGGCCTTGCCGATCTCATCCTTGTCGTCGTTCCTGGAGCCCTCGGTCACGCCCTTCTTGAACTCCTTGATGCCGAGACCGACGTTGCGTCCCATGGCCGGGAGCCGGCTGGCGCCGAAGAGCACGACGATCGCGATGATGACCCAGATCCACTCCGGCCCTGGCATTGCCCAACTCCTTCGCATCGTCCCAGCTGGCGCACGCTCTGGACGAGTCTACCGCTTACTCACCCTGATCGGCGGCCCGGGCGCGCCGCTCGGAGAGGCGGGCGGAAAGCTCGGCGGCCTGCTGGCTGGACTCACTGAGCTTGTCCAGCTCGGGAGTGAGACGCTCGCTCAGGACCTGGACGGAGGCGGCGAGGGCCTTGAGGCTGGCCACCATCCGCCAGACGGTGAAGGCGACGGTGACCAGCACGGCGAGCCAGAACACGCCGAGCAGGATAGCGAGCCAGAGCGGCAGGGTGACCTCCGGGCGGTGGGGACGGCCGCCGGATCCTACCGGGTCGGGCGCCTCAGCGGCACGCCGCCTGGAACCGCGACCACCAGTCGGGCGACTCCAGCTCCAAGTGCAGGTCGAGCAGGTCGTCCCAGGTGAGCGCGGGCCCGCTGCGCGGCTCCAGGACCTCCGAGGGCGGGTCCCAGGGCTGGGCCGGCACCCCGCCGGAGGTCAGCAGCCGCACCACCCGCCGGTCGGCCGGCTTGGTGACGGTCTGGTAGCACTCGGGGCAGACGAAGGCGTAGAAGCTGTGCTCCTCTTCCCTGCAGACCCGCAGCTCCACGTCGGGCGGGGTCAGCTCGACCTCGCCGCACCCCGGGCAGGTGGCGCGGATCCTCGTTGGCGGCATGGAATCGTGGCTCATGCCCCCGGATATCGGTCCCGAAGGCGAAGTCCTTGAGCCGGACTACGAGGAGTAGGCGGCGAGTGCGCTGCGTGTCGCCTCGGCGACGGCGTTGCGCAGCTCAGGGGGCGAGACCGGCTCGGCCGCGGGGGCCAGGCGCAGGACCAGGCGGACCAGCCAGGAGAGCTGGTGGGTGGCCAGGCGGACCCGGAGGCGGCCGTCGGGGCGGCGCTCGGAGCCGAGGATCGGGAAGTAGTCGGCCGCCCACTCGGCCTCGGGGGCCAGGTCGAGCTCGCACTCCAGGCCGCCGGCGAACAGCTCGACCCCGCCGACCTCGCCGTGGGCGGCCGGGTCGAAGCCGGCCGGGCGCTGGAACGGCTCGTCGGTCGGCCGCACCGACACCACCCGGTCGACCCGGAACAGCCGCTCCCCCACCGCCTTGTGGCACCAGCCGGACAGGTACCAGTGGCCGGAGGCGCTGAACACCACCCACGGGTCGACCTTGCGCCGGCTCAGCTCGCCCCGGGAGGCCGACCAGTACTCGATCTCGACCCGGTGGCCGGTGGCCGCCGCCCTGGCCAGCTCGGTCCGGGAGCTGGTCTCGGCCGGGTCGCCGCCCTCCAGGTCGACCGAGACCTTGCCGGCCAGCTCATGGACCCGGTCGAGCTGGTCGGCGGGCAGGACCGCCTCCAGCTTGGCCAGGGCCCGGGCCAGCGCTCCCTGCTCGGCCACCTCGGGCAGGGCGTCGAGGGCCCGGCCGGCCAGGTACAGCCCGGCCGCCTCCCGCCAGGTGAGCCGGGGGGCGCGGGCGAACCAGTCGGCGAAGCCGATGTGGACCTTGTCGCCGTCGACCCAGGCCTCCATCAGGTCGCCTGGCCCATACGGCGGCACCCCGGTGACGTACAGCAGCTCGACGTCGGCGATCAGCATCTCCCTGGTCATCTCGAAGCGCTCGCAGACCTCGTCGACGGTGGCGCCGGGGTGGTCGAGGACCCAGGGGACGAGGGCGAGCAGCCGCTGCAGCCGCCCGGCGGCGCTGGTGTCGGGGGTGCGGGCCGGGCTCACCGTCCCACCGCCTGCGCCAGGGCCTCCAGCCGGCGCCTGGCCTCCTCGCGGAGGTCGGCCGGCTCGACGATCTCGACGCTGTTGCCCATCGCCCAGCCCATCAGGCCGTCGCGGTCGCCGACGGGCAGGCGCAGGGTCACCAGGCCGTCGGGCCGGGGCGGGCCGGTGGGCACGGCCCCGCGCAGCTCGGCCAGCCGGGCCGTGGCCCGGGCCGCCCGGACCAGCGCCATCGGCGCCCCCTCGGGCTCGCCGGCGGTGGGCAGGAGCTTGCCCGGGTCGAAGCCGGCCGGGACCTCGTAGTCGGCCCCACGGCTGGCCGGGCGGAGCTTGCGGATGTCGGAGGCGATCCGCGACACCCGGAACGAGCGCAGCGCGTCCCGGTCGGCGTCATGGCCGACCACGTACCAGGTGCCGCGCCGGTTCACCAGGGCATAGGGATCGAGGCGGCGCTCGGCCAGGTCCCGGCCCGGCGGCCGGTAGCTGAACACGATCCGCTTGCGGCCCGAGACGGCCTCAAGCAGCACGGCCAGCAGCGGGCTGGCCCCGTCCAAATTGGCCCGCAGCGCGTCCGGTCCCGCCCCCGGGTCCAGGTCGAGCTTGGCCAGGCCGGCCACCGCCGCCGGGTCGCGGGTCGCTCCCGACCACGCCCGGGCCGCCAGGGCCAGGGCGGCCCGCTCGTCGGGGGCCAGGTCGAGCTCGGGCATGCCGTAGGCCTCGGGGTCGATGAAGTAGCCTTCCTCGCTGCCCCAGGCGTCGATCGGGGCCCGCTCGACCGGCACCCCGAGGCCCCGCAGCTCCTCCTTGTCCCGCTCGAACATGCGCCGCAGGCTCTCCCCGCTGGCGTCGTACCCGGGCACCAGCTCGGCCACCTGGTCGAGGGTGAGGGGCCGCCGGGTGTCCAGCAGCAGGGCGATGAGATTGACGAGCCGCTCCACCTTGCGCATGCCCCGATGCTAGTGGAATTGCCCGCTGCCCGGGTGGGGCCGTTGCCCCGGCCGGAACGACGGCGCTAGCCTGGGCCGATGAGCGAGCCAGTGAGCGAGCCAGCGGGGAGCGCCCCGACCCGGCGGGCCGTGCTCGACCTGCTCAAGCGCAACGGCGAGCAGACGGTCGCCCAGCTGGGCGCGGCCCTCGGGCTGTCCGGGGTCGGGGTCCGGCGGCACCTGGAGGTGCTGGAGCACATCGGGCTGGTCCGCCAGACGACCAGGCCCCAGGGTCGCGGCCGCCCGGCCTATGTCTACGCCCTGACCGAGATGGGCCACGACCTGTTCCCCCGCAACTACCACCAGCTCGTCGGCCAGCTGCTGGAGGCGGCCACCTCGGCGCTCGGCCCCGAGGCGGTGGAGCGGCTGTTCGACCACCGCCAGCAGGAGCTGGCCGAGCTGTACGCCAGCCGCACCCAGGGCCGCCCCCTGCCCGAGCTGGCCAGCGCCCTGGCCGCCATCCAGGACGAGAACGGCTACATGGCCGACTGCACCCGCGCCGGCGACGGCGACTTCGTGGTCAGCGAGCACAACTGCGCCATCGCCAGGGTGGCCGGGTCCTGGCCGACCGCCTGCGCCCACGAGCTGGCCCTGTTCCAGCAGCTGGCCGGCCCCGAGGTGCAGGTCGAGCGGATCGCCCACATCCAGGCCGGCGACCCCGTCTGCGCCTACGTGCTGCGGGCGGCCTCCCAGAACGGCCACCCCGAGCCTGGGCCCTGAGCGGCCGTGATCCGCATCCGCAACGGGCGGGTCACGGCCATCGGCGACCGCCGGCCGGGCGCCACCGAGCTCCAGGTCAGCATCGACGAGGAGGATGGCGAGGTCGACGCCATCAGCTACGACCAGCTCACCGGGCCGGTCGCGGTCGGGGACCGGGTGGTGCTGAACACCACCGCGGTCGCCCTCGGGCTCGGCACGGGCGGGTTCCACGTGGTCATGGCCCGCCTCGGCGGGCCGGTCGACGCCCCCGGCCCCGGGCACGTCATCAAGGCCCGCTACACCCCCTCCCAGGTCCGGGTCCTGGCCGTTGAGGAGGAGGACAGCCCCCACCGGGCGGCGGTCGCCGCCTGCACCGGCCTGGACGGGCTGCCGGTGGTCTGCGCCGAGCTGCACTCGATGGTCCCGGTGGTGGCCGCGGCCGCCCGGGCGGTGGCCGACGACCTGGTCGTGGCCTATGTGATGACCGACGGCGGGGCGCTGCCGCTGGCCTTCTCACGGCTGGCCGCCGAGCTGCGGGCCGGCGGGCTGGTCGCCGGGACGATCACCGCCGGCCAGGCCTTCGGGGGCGACCTTGAGGCCATCTCGCTGTACTCGGCCCTCGCCGCGGCCCGGGTGGTGCTGGCCGCCGACGTGGTCGTGGTCGCCCAGGGGCCGGGCGGGATGGGGTCGGGCACCGCCTTCGGGTTCTCCGGCACCCAGGTCGCCGAGGCGGTCAACGCCGTCGGCGCCCTGGGCGGGCGGCCGGTGGCCTGCCTGCGGCTGTCGGCCGCCGACCGGCGGCCCCGGCACCGGGGGGTCAGCCACCACAGCCTGACCGCGCTGGGCCGCCTGGCCCTGGCCCGCTCGGCGGTGGCCGTGCCCGAGCTGGCCGACCCCGAGCTGACCGCCCTGGTCGACCGCCAGCTGGCCGAGGCCGGCGTGGCCGGCCGCCACGACCTGCACCGGGTGGCCACCCCCGAGCCGGCCAAGCTGCTGGCCGGCTGGGGCCTCCAGGTGACCTCGATGGGCCGGGGCCCCGAGGAGGACCCGCTGTTCTTCGCCGCCGCGGCCGCCGCCGGCACCCTGGCCGGCCGACTCGCCCGGTCATGAAGGGCGGGGTGGTCCCCCGGTGGATGCCGGCGCGGTTGAGCGACCGAACCATGTTCACGGCGTGTCTTGCCGGGCTGGTCGCCGGGATCGGGCTGTTCCTGGTCCTGCCCCTGGCGCCGAAGTTCCTGGAGCTGCACCAGCTCCCCACGACCCGCGACTTCGACGTCGAGGTCCGGCCCCAGGGGCAGGTGACGGCGTTCTGGGTCGTGTCCATGGCCAGCTTCGCCCTGGCCGTCTGGCAGTGGCGCCGGGGCCGGCGGCCCAGCTGGGCGCTGCTGCTGGCCGGGGTGGCGGTCCTGCACCTGCTGGCCCTGCTGGTCCCCCCGGTCGCCTCAAAGGACGTCTACGCCTACTCCTTCTACGGCAAGGTCCAGACCGAGTACGGCGCCAACCCCTACCTGTCGTTCCCCGACCAGCACCCCACCGACCCCTGGCACAGCTTCTGGTCGTGGCGGCTGTTCGGCCCTGTCTACGGGCCGCCGTTCCTGCTGCTGCTGCGGCTGATGGCGACGGTCGCCGGGCCGAGCCTGCTCACCTGGGTGGTGCTGTCCAAGCTGGTCCTGGTCGCGGCCGAGCTGGCCGCCATCTGGCTGCTGGTCCGCGCCCTGCAGGCCGACCCCACCAAGGGTGAGGACCCGCGCTGGCCGCTGCTGCTGATCGGCTGGAACCCGATGGTGCTCCAGTCGTTCGCCATGTCGGCCCATGTCGACGCGCTGCTCCTGCTGGTCCTGGCCGGGGCCGTCCTGGCCCACCGGCGAGGCCGCCACCTGCTGGCCTTCCTGCTGCTGGTCGGCTGCTTCCTGATCAAGGTCTACATGGGGCCGCTGGCCGCCCTGTACGCCATCTGGCTGGCCAGCGGCCGGCCCCGCCTGCGGGACCGGGTGGCGGTGGTGGCCGGGCTGGGCCTGCTCGGCACCGTCCTGACCGCGCTCGTCTACCTGCCCTATGCCAGCGCCGGCTCCAAGCTGTTCACCAGCGCCGTCGACGTCAGCGGGCACTTCTCCAGCGGCAGCCCGCCCAACCTGGTCCGCCGCCTGCTGGCCGTCGCCCTGCCCGTGTTCGGCCTGTCCGACCCGGCGGCCGCCGCCACCGGGGCCCGGCTGGGCCGCCAGCTGGCCGTCGCCGGCATCCTGGTCGCCTTCGTGCTGGTCGCCCGCACCCTGCGCCGCGACGCCGACCCGTGGCCGCCGATCGCCACCTTCTTCCTGGCCTACCTGCTGCTCACCCCCTGGGTCTTCTACTGGCACGAGGCGCCCCTGCTCGGCATCGTGGCCGCCATCCCCTGGAGCCTGACCAGCCTGGTCGCCGTCGCCCTGTCCATCACCCTGGTCCCCCTGGCCCCGGCCGGCCCCCCGGCCGTGGGCACCGCCGCCCGCGGGTCGGCCGCCGCCGACCTGCTCGACACCCTGGCCGCCTTCGCCGCCCGCTACGGCGGCGCCGTGGTCGTCCTCTGCCTCGGCCTCCGCGCCCGCCGCCGCACCCGGCCACCCGCCACCCACCCGGGCCTCAGTCCCTCCCCCGAGCCGGCGGAGCCCAGCCAGACGCCACGCTGATGCCGGTCAGGGACGCTGGTCGTGCCAGTCGCGCAGGATCCGGTCGAGCTCGGCCCGGTAGAAGGCGAAGAAGCGGCGGGTCTCCTCCAGCCGGTCGCCGGCCGGGGTGTGCGGCCCGACGGCCTTGATGCCCTGTTCCAGGTCCTGCTCCCAGCGAACGATCATGGCCTCGCGGCGGTCGGCCACCTCGTACCAGGTCTCGCTGGAGATCTGATAGTGGTCGCGCCGCTCCCCCGGCTCACGCTCGCGTCGCACCAGGCCCAGCTGCACCAGGTAGCGGACCGCGCCGGAGACCGCGGCCGGGCTCACCCGCAGGGTCCCGGCGAGGTCGGCGGCGGTGGAGCGCCCGTCGTCGGCGCTGAGGATGGCCGCGAACGCCCGCGCCGGCATGCGGGGCATGCCCGCCTCGGACAGGTCGAGGGCGAACCGCTCGATGAACCGGCGGACCCCCTCCTCGTCGCGCCCGGCATCGGTCGCGTCGACCACCAGCCCCTCCTTTCCCCGGTCATCGCTTGTCGTTCACAACTTCGTGAAACAAGTGTAGCGTGTGAAATCAGAAGAGAACGGCCAGCGGATCGCCAGAGGAGGCGGTAGCACCGATGGCAACCACGATCGCGATCTCGGGACTGGTGAAGCGCTTCGGTCCCACCCGGGCGCTCGACGGGCTCGACCTGGAGGTCCGGACCGGGGAGGTGCACGGGTTCCTCGGTCCCAACGGGGCCGGCAAGACCACCACCCTGCGCATCCTGCTCGGGCTGCTACGGGCCGACGCCGGCGAGGCCCGGCTGCTCGGCGGCGACCCCTGGCGCGACGCGGTCGCGCTGCACCGCCGCCTGGCCTATGTGCCCGGCGACGTCACCCTGTGGCCGAGCCTGTCCGGTGGCGAGGTGATCGACCTGCTGGGCCGCCTGCGGGGCGGCCTCGACCCCACGCGCCGGGCCGAGCTGCTGGAGCGGTTCGACCTCGACCCACGCAAGAAGGCCCGGACCTACTCCAAGGGCAACCGCCAGAAGGTCGCCCTGGTGGCCGCGCTGGCCTCCGACGTCGAGCTGCTGCTGCTGGACGAGCCGACCTCGGGCCTGGACCCGCTGATGGAGGCCGCCTTCCGCGAGGTCATCGCCGACGAGCGCCACAGCGGGCGCACGGTGCTGCTGTCCAGCCACATCCTGGCCGAGGTCGAGGCCCTGTGCGACCGGGTCAGCATCATCCGCGCCGGGCGCACGGTGGAGTCGGGCACCCTTAGCGACCTGCGCCACCTCACCCGCACCTCGATCCAGGCCGAGCTGGCCAGCTCGCCCGACGGCCTGAGCGGCCTGAGCGGCGTGCACGACCTGCACGTTGACGGCACCCGGGTCCGCTGCCAGGTCGACACCGCCCAGCTGAACGAGGTGCTGCGGCACCTCTCGGCGGCCGGTGTGCGCAGCCTGACCAGCCAGCCGCCGACCCTCGAGGAGCTGTTCCTGCGCCATTACCAGGCCGAGGAGGTCACGACCCCCGCCGGCAACGGCCAGTCCACCCGGGAGGGGGCGCAGCGATGACCGGGTTCACCGGCACCGGCCAGCTCTTCCGGCTCGCGCTGCGCCGCGACCGGATCGTGGGGACCGTCTGGGTCCTCGGGCTGTTGGTGTTCGCCCTCAGCCAGGCCGCCAGCATCGTCTCGCTGTACCCGACCCAGGCCGACCTGGACCGGCTGGCCAGGACGGCCGGGGGCATCGGGGCCAACCCGGCGGTGGTGGCCCTGCAGGGCCCGGCCTATGACGCCAGCACCTACGGTGGCGCCACCGCCTGGCAGGTGGTCACCCCCTGGGTCTTCCTCATCGGCCTGATGAGCCTCCTGCTGGTGACCCGCCACACCCGCCAGGAGGAGGAGACCGGCCGGGCCGAGCTGGTGAGCGCGGCCGCGGTCGGCCGGCACGCCTGGCTGGCCTCCAGCCTGCTGTACGTGCTGGCCGTCAACCTGGTGCTGGCCGCGGTCACCGCGCTCGGGTTCGTCGCCATGGGCCTCCCGGCGGCCGGGTCGGTCGCGCTGGCCGCCGACTGCGGCCTCAACGGCCTGGTCTTCGCCGGCGTGGCCGCGATCACCGTGCAGCTGACCGAGTACGCCCGGCCGGCCAACGGGATCGCCTTCGCCGTGCTGGGCGCCGCGTTCCTGCTCCGGGCCATCGGCGACACCGCCTCCGGGCTGTCGTGGCTGTCGTGGCTCTCGCCGATCGGCTGGGCCGAGCGGTTCCGGCCGTTCGCCGGCGAGCGCTGGGGCGTGCTGGTCCTGCCGGTCGTCCTGCTCGTGGTCCTGGTCGCGGCGGCCGGGGCGCTGCTCGTCCGGCGCGACCTCGGTGCCGGGGTGCTGGCGACCCGGCTCGGCCCGGCCGCCGCCTCGCCCGGGCTGCGCAGCCCGCTCGCCCTGGCCTGGCGGCTCCAGCGCGGCTCCCTGATCGGCTGGACGGTCGGGTCGGCCATCGCCGGCCTGTCGTTCGGGGTGATCGCCCAGGACATGGCCCAGTTCGCGGCCGAGGACCCGGAGACCGCCAAGGTCCTGGCCACCCTCGGCGGGTCCGGCAGCATCACCGACATCTACCTGGCCGCGGTCCTGTCCTGGATCGCCCTGCTGGCCGCCGGCTACGCCGTCCAGGCCACCCTGCGGCTGCGCGCCGAGGAGGCCGAGCAGCGGGCCGAGCAGGTGCTGGCCACGGCCACCTCCCGGGTCGAGTGGGCCGGCAGCCACCTGGTCGTGGCCGCCGGAGGGGCGGCGGTCGTGCTGGCCGGCGGAGGGCTGCTGGCCGGGCTGGCCCACGGCCTGCGTTCCGGCGACCTGGCCGGCCAGCTGCCGAGGGTGCTGGGCGCCGCGATGGTGCAGCTCCCGGCGGTCTGGGTCATGGCGGCGGTCGGGGCGGTGCTGTTCGGGCTGGCGCCGCGGCTGGTGGTCGGCGGCACCTGGGCGGTCCTGGCCGTGGTGCTGTCGATCACGATGTTCGGGGAGCCGCTCCAGCTCGGCCAGTGGGTGCTCGACCTGTCGCCGTTCGCCCACCTGCCGAGGCTGCCCGCGGCCGAGTTCACGGCCACGCCGGTGGCCTGGCTGGTGGCCGTGGCCGTGGTGCTCGCCGCCGCCGGGCTGGCCGGGTTCCGCCGCCGCGACCTGGTCTCGAGCGCCTGACCGGCCGCCTACATGCTGGCGATGAGCTTGTCGACCCGGTCGTCGTGGGCGCGGAAGGGGTCCTTGCACAGGACGGTCCGCTGGGCCTGGTCGTTGAGCTTGAGGTGGACCCAGTCGACGGTGTAGTCGCGGCGGCGCTCCTTGGCCTGGCGGATGAACTCGCCCCGGAGGCGGGCCCGGGTGGTCTGGGGAGGCTCCTGGGTGGCCCGGTCGATGGCCCGGTCGTCGCAGACCCGCTCGACCGAGCCGTTGCGCTCCAGCAGGTAGTAGAGGCCGCGCTTGCGGTTCACGTCGTGGTAGGTCAGGTCCATGAGGGCGACCTTGGGGTGCGAGAGGGGCAGGTTGTCGCGCGCCCGGGCCCGCTCGATCATCAGGTACTTGGTCACCCAGTCGACCTGGCGGCCGATCCGGTCCAGCTCCTGGTGCTCGAGCGCGTCCAGGACGTGGCCCCACATGTCGACCACCCGCTTGGCCGTCTCGCCGGCGTCGCGGCGGTCGACGAACCGGGCCGCCTTCTCGAAGTACTCCCGCTGGATCTCCAGGGCGCTGGCCTCGCGGCCGTTGGCCAGGCGGACCTTGCGCCGGCAGCTCATGTCGTGGGAGATCTCCCGGATGGCCCGGATCGGGTTCTCCAGGGTCAGGTCGCGCAGGACGGTGGCCTCCTCGACCATGGCCAGGACCAGGTCGGTGGCCCCGACCTTGAGGAAGGCCGACCACTCCGACATGTTGGAGTCGCCGACGATCACGTGCAGGCGCCGGTAGCGCTCGGCGTCGGCGTGGGGCTCGTCGCGGGTGTTGATGATCGGCCGGGAGCGGGTGGTGGCCGAGGAGACGCCCTCCCAGATGTGCTCGGCCCGCTGGGCGATGCAGTACACCGCGCCCCTCGGGGTGGCCAGGACCTTGCCGGCCCCGCACAGGATCTGGCGGCTGACGAAGAACGGGATCAGCACGTCGGCCAGGCGCTGGAACTCGCCGTAGCGCGACACCAGGTAGTTCTCGTGGCAGCCGTAGGAGTTGCCGGCCGAGTCGGTGTTGTTCTTGAACAGGAAGATCTTGCCGGCGATGCCCTCCTCGTGGAGGCGGGCCTCGGCGGCCGCGAGCAGGCTCTCCAGGATCCGCTCGCCCGCCTTGTCGTGAGTGGTCAGCTCGGTGACCGAGTCGCACTCGGGGGTGGCGTACTCGGGATGGGAGCC
>Ga0207675_100004151_pt1 | contig 14021 bp, 12 predicted proteins | sample KBSSwiS42_FD_184305 | JGI IMG/M metagenome (GOLD analysis project Ga0207675, IMG submission 184305) | Switchgrass rhizosphere microbial communities from Kellogg Biological Station, Michigan, USA - KBS Switchgrass S4-2 (SPAdes) (version 2) | ecosystem: Host-associated > Plants > Roots >... | reverse complement strand
TACCATACGTAATCATACTTTCATGACGCGCAGTTACTGGGTCGCCGAGATCCTGCAAGCCCTCGCCGAGCGGAGCGTGGTCTGGCTTTCGGGGGTGCGCCGCGCCGGCAAGACCACACTCGCGAAATCGCTACCCGGCGCGCGCTACCACGACTGCGAGCTGGTGCGGGTACGTCGGGCGCTGCAGGAGCCCGAGCTCTTCTTTCGGCAGTTTCAGGACGAGCTCGTGATCCTGGACGAGGTGCATCGCCTGCCGAATCCGTCGGAAGTGCTCAAGGTCGCGGCCGACCACTTCCCTCGCGTGCGCGTCGTCGCCACCGGTTCCTCCACGCTGGCGGCTCGAAACAAGTTCAAAGACTCCCTCACTGGTCGCAAGCGTGAGGTCTGGTTGGTACCGATGATAGCGCGCGACTTGCTGGATTTTGAAACGTGGGATCTCGACCGCCGCATGTTGAACGGCGGCCTGCCACCTTTCTTCCTCGCCTCACGCCCGGACGACAAGGACTATGAGGAGTGGGTCAGCTCGTACTGGGCAAAGGATCTTTCGGAGCTGTTTGTAGTGGAAAAGAAGGCGTCCTTTACCCGCTTTCTCGAACTGCTCTTCGCTCAGAGCGGAGGCTTGTTTGAAGCCCAAGCGTTTGCGGGTCCCTGCGAGATCTCGCGACCCACCGTGACGCACTACCTGTCGATTCTCGAAACCACGCTGCTGGCGACGGCACTCCGGCCCTACCATGGAGGGCGGGCCAACGAGATCAAGGCGCAGCCGAAAGTGTACGCCTTCGACACTGGCTTCGTCGCCTACTTCAAGGGCTGGGACACGCTGCGAGACGAGGATCGAGGTCAGCTGCTCGAGCATCTGGTCTTGGGCGAGCTGATCGCTCGGTTTGGCCTGGTGCCGCTGCACTACTGGCGAGACAAGCAACGGCATGAGGTTGACTTCGTGGTGCAGCTCGGTCGCGGCCGGGAATTGTTGGCGTTCGAGTGCAAGAGCAGCTCGCATCACTTCGACCCCGCCGGGCTGCAGGCCTTTCGTCGCAAGCACCCACGCGGGCCCAACCTCGTTGTGACCCTGAAGGAGACCGAGCGGCACTCGCAAACTGCGGGTGAGGTGCAGCTGGACTACGTACCCTTCGCCGACTTGACTACTCGCCTCGACGCCTGGCGGCGACCAACTCGGCGCGCTGTGTAGCTGCGCTCCTCGCAGCGCTTGCGGCGCGAGTCACGAGCGGCGCCAATCTTGCGCCCGCCGTTGAGCCCACCTCAGGCCTGGAATGACCCTCGAGAGTGGCTCGGCCCGGACTGGACGCCGGGCGACACCAGGATGTGACAACTGCTCGGCGCGCTCGGCGCTGGGCGTCCAGGTGTGGCGAGCTCCAGTTCGTATACAAACCAGCGAGTGCGAAGCGGAACCCCGTCTCCCGACGCCAAACGTCGTTTACAGCTGAGTCGTTTACAGCTGAGCAGCCTCCCCGGCTCAGTAATGGTCCCCTTTCTCGGTGACGCCGAAGGGCAGGAGCTGCGCAGCCTGGCCGTTGATCGTCGTGCCGCCCGCCTGCAGCATTCTGGCCAGCTCGAGGAACTCCGCCGGGAAGTTGAGCTTGGGCTGGGTGAGCCCATCGAGCGCTGCCGTCTGCTCGGGGCGGAGCTGCACTTGTAGCGCCTTCAGGTTGTCGTCGAGCTGGGTGAGCGTGCGCGCGCCGATGATCGTAGAGGTTACTCCCGGGCGTGCCTGCACCCAGGCGAGGGCGACGCGCGCGACGGTGGTGTCGAGCTCCCGGGCAATGCGCTCGAGCTCCTCGATCACCGCGTAGCTCTTGTCGTCGAGGTAATTCGCCGCCCACTGCCGCCCCTCGGGCTTGCTGCTCGCGGCATTCTTGCGCGTGTACTTGCCGCTCAGCACCCCGCTCCTCAGGGGCGACCACGGCGTCACCCCCAGGCCGAGCTCCTGGGCCATCGGAATGAGCTCGCCCTCCACCGTGCGCTCGAGCAGCGAGTACTCGATCTGCAGCCCGATGAACGGCGACCAGCCGCGGAACTGGGCGATGACCTGCGCCTGGGCTACCTTCCACGCGGGGGTGTCGGACACGGCGATGTAGCGGACCTTGCCCGCCTGGACGAGGTCGTGCAGCGCCGCCATCGTCTCTTCGATCGGGGTCCACTTGTCCCAGTTGTGCAGCCAGTACAGATCGATGTAGTCGGTGCGCAGCCGGCGCAACGACTGCTCGCAGGCAGCGAAGATCGACTTGCGGTTCGAGCCGCCCCCATTCGGATCGCCGATGTCCAAATTTCCGCTGAATTTTGTGGCGATCACCAGCCGGTCCCGCCTCTGCCGGTCGTGGCCGAGGTGGTCGCCGATGATCTTTTCCGAGTGGCCTTTGGTGTAGAAGTTGGCCGTGTCGATGAAGTTGCCCCCGAGCTCGAGGTAGCGATCGAGGATGGCTTCGGAGTCCTTGACGCTACTGCCCCAGCCGAGGTCTTCGCCAAACGTCATGGTGCCGAGGCAGAACGGGCTTACCCGCAGACCTGAGCGACCGAGCGTGACATAGTGATCGAGCGACATGCTGTCTCCTGCGCAAATTGTTCCGTTTCGAATAGTTCAATATTGAACTAACGGACTGAACTAATAGGACCGGCACCCCCGTCGTCAAGGCTCGACAGGAAAATGGCAAAATCGTCACCGTGGGAGCTGTGGACGCTGAACTTCGAGCTGTGCATGTCGGTGCTGGTCGAGGTGGAGGCCGAGGTGCGGGAACAAGGCCTCGAGATGAAGGAGTTCTTCCTGCTCGGCAAACTCGACGACCACCCCCATCCGGCCGACCTGGCGCGCGCGCTGCTCATGCCCAAGGCGACGATCACCTTCATGGTCAAGCGGATGGAGGCGGCGGGCTTCCTCCAGCGCCAGGCGCAGGCCGGTGACCTGCGCCGCTTTCGGCTGACGCTCACCCGCTCGGGGCGCAAAGCGATGGACGCCGCCCGGATCATCCTCGACGAAGCCTTCGGGCGCAGGCTGGCGCGGCTGTCGAGCGGCGAGCGCGCCGAGCTGGAACGGATGCTCGTGCGCTTGGCGCAACAGAGCACGCGCTAGGTGGTCCGCGTGTCAGGGCTTCGGCGCGGGCGCAGCGGAGGACAGAAACCCGCTGTCGTCGAGCCAGCCACGGACGAGATCGAGCCAGTGCGCGGTGGCGCCGCGATTCGAAGCGCGGACCCCAAACCCGTGCCCGACGGCGGCCAGGACGTGCAGCTCGGCGGACACACCCACCTCCTTGAAGCGCAGGTAGACCTTGGCGAGCCCCTGGGAGATATCGGGGCGATCGTTCTCGCCACACAGCAGGAACGCGGGCGGCGACTTCGCGCTCGGTGCGATCGACTCCGAGCGCCCTGGATAGACGAGCACCTGGAACGCGGCGCGGCCGCTCTCCCGGTCGATGGGCGAGCTGGCGTTGGCGTCGCCATCGGCCTCAGCCTGGGCCGCGAGCGCCGCGAGCTCGCCGCCCGCAGAAAAGCCGAGCACGCCGAGCCGCGCAGGATCGACCTTCCATTCCCTGGCGCGGGCGCGGATGGTGCGCAGCGCTCGCTGCGCGTCGGCCAGGGCGTGGCTCTCGACGCTGTACGTCGAGCCCGGTTGCCGGGCCAGGCGGTACTTGAGGACGAAGGCAGCGATCCCGCGCTCGCTGAGCCAGCGCGCGACGGCGTAGCCCTCGTGATCCATCCAGAGCTCACGGTGCCCGCCCCCCGGCAGGATCAACACACCGGCGCCGGTTGCCGCTCCCGGCGCGGGCATGTACACGCTGAGCGACGGGCGATGCACGTTGGAGACGACGTGCTCGCCGGCATCGGTGACGCGCACCGCCTCCTTGCCGTCCTGTCCTTCCGAGCCAGGCGCTCCGTTCGGCCAGAGCTCGATGACGGGCTTCGAGTCCGCGCCCAGAGCGGCCGAGGCGCCGCAGAGGCTGGCGGCGAGTACGACAAAGAAGCCGGCGCTGCAGCGGGCGAGATCGAGGGCAGTCATGCTGGGCGCAGCCTACCCCGAGAGGCACGGCAGGCGAAATCATGGAGTGATCGGGGGCCCCCGGGGAACAGCTCCGATGGCGCGCGAGCGATGATAGCATTCGCCATGGCCAGCGCTCAGCCCAGCCCAGACGCCCAGCTCCTGCTTCGCTCCAAGGACTCGGGAGGATGGCGAAGTCATCCGCCCGGTAGGTGTGTCTGGCTCGTCGCAACCACGGCCCTCGCTGCCTGCAGCGTCGATGAGCGGTCCCCCGGCGTCGTGTCGTCGCCCGCCTCCGAAATGGCCGCAGCGGCGTCGGGGGGCACTGGGGGCTCCTCGGCGGAGCCGGGACCGGCGCCGGACTCGCCGGGCAGCACCTCGAGCCAGGGAGGGACCGCCACCAATCCGGCAATGCCAGCGCAAACGAGCCTGCCGATGAGCTCGTCTGGCGGCGGCGCCAGCAGCGGCGGCGCTGCGCCGGGCAGCGCGGGGCAAGGCAGCTCGCCGCCCAGCAGTTCCGGCTCCGGCGGAAGCGCCGGCTCCGACGCGAGCAACTCTTCTCCAGCGCAGCCCCTGCCGCCGGCCAACCTCGCCACGCTCCTCTGGGCGGTGGGCGGGGAGGGCATTGGTCCTGGCCTGTTCGAGGACGCGAGGTTCGTTGGTGTGGACGGCAGTGGCCGCATCTATGTAGCGGAGTTTTCGGCGGACGATGGCCCATCGCGCGTGCAGCGCTTCGCTTCAGACGGCGGCTTTTCTGGCCAATGGTTCGTCGCGGACAGCGCCATCGTCACCGGGCTGGTCGCCGACCGCAACGGAACGCTCTACATCAACCAGGGTGGCACGATCACGCGCTACGACGGCGCGTCGGGCATGCCGCTCGGCATCCTCACTCTCCCCGACTACTCGGACTCGCCGCTGGCCATTGCCCTCACGCCCGACAACGGCTTGCTCACCGTGGCGCGCAGCCAGATCCTGCGGCTGAACAGCGCTCTGCAGGTGGTCTTGGACGTGGACACGATCGGGCCGGCGCTCGACGACTCCATCTTCATCCACGGTGCCGCGATGGACGGAACGGGCAACATGTTTGTGGTCGCGACGTTCGAAACTACCGTGTTCAAATTTGACAGTGCCGGAACGTTTCGCGATCGCATCGGCAGCACCGGCGTCGGTGTCGGTCGCTTCGACTCCGATCCCGAATCCGTCGCCGTCGACGGGCGTGGCCGCATCTATGCCGCCGACTCCGATGGCGTGGAGGTGTTTGAGCCCGACGGCAGCTCGCGCGGCCTGATCCCGACCAACCCCGGCATCTTTGGCATCGCCGTGAGCGACCAGAACGAGCTCATCGTGATCGATCGCAACGAGTATACGCTGCTGAAGTATGCGCTGAGCCCGTAAGCGGGAGGGGCGCCAGCGCACGAGGACTAGCCGAAGACCTGGTTCATGCCCGCGAGCAGCGCGGCCACCGCTGCGGAAGAGTCATCGAAGACCATCAGGTTTGCGCCGCCGCTGCGGGCCATGCGCGTCACCTGCATCTTGCCGCTCGCGGTACGGACGAGAATGGCCAAGAGCGGGGAGCGCTGGAGCAGCTCTTTCCGCCGGTCTTCCACGACGCGCTCGAACTCGGGATCATTTCGGCGTGCGGGTGCCGCGCGCACATCGAAGAGCCATGCCAGTGGCGAGCGCGTCTTGGTCCCGAGATTGCCCGACTTGATGCGGCGCCCCAGGGCCCAGTCGTCCACTTGCCTCAGGAACTCGTCGTAAGCCTGATGAACCCCCTGGACGCTCGGGTAGACTGCGGCGGTGCGCTCGAGCCAGACGATGCCGTCGGCACGCAAGGTCACGTCAAAGTACGTCTGCACCACCACGACGTCGCTGGATGGGGCACCCTCAGCCGATGGCTTGGGCATGTCGATAGATGATAGCATGCGGTGGCGTCGGCGACGCGTCGACCCGAGTGCAGGGCGTCGCCGATCGTGTCGACACGGGCTCCCGAACCCGACCCGAGTGTGCCGTTTCGAGATCTTGCCGTTGCAATTCGTGCCACTCCCGGTGCTCCAAATCGGGCCCAGCAAGAACCGGAGCGCGCCGATGAGCATTTTTACGCGCAAGCTCGAGGCTGACGAAATCGAATTGCATCGCGACCTCCGCTTGCGAGCACTCAGCGACAGCCCCGACTCACATTCGGCGAAACGTTTTCCGAAGCCGCTGAACGACCAGCCACCTACTGGGAAGGTCTCACTCACTCGGTCACCGTGCCCGGAGGACACGTGATGTTCGTGGCTTTTGAAGGAGACAACCCGATTGGTTCTGCGTATGGCCTTCGCGATCACTCGAACCCGACAGTTTCCCCGCTCCATGCTCGGCGGCGCTGCTGTCAAACCGACGATCCAAGCGCGTGATCGGGATCGCCCGTGTTCGAACTTGCGTCTGTGCACCACGGCTGGGCTCTCGTCCGCCCCTCGTCGCGGCCGCCCGTGTCCTTGGGACAGCGAGCTGGGGGCGAGATATTGACGCTCGTCGACGAGCGGTTCCGGGGAGGCTCGCGCGCAGTGGCACACCTTCGTGCGTCTTGAACGGCCGCGTCGACATGGCTATGGTCCTCGCGTGCTCGTCCCGTTGCGACGGATTTCACATCTCGCACCCAGCGCAAGCACGAAGGCGGCAGGCACGCATGCAGACTCGGCATCTCTCCACTCGTTCCTTCTCTAGTGCACGGACCATCGGCTCTGATCGCCGGTGGATCATGACACTGCTGCTCCCGGCATTCTTGCTGGGGGCGTGCTCCGACGACACTGCCTCGCCTGCAGGCATCGGAGGCGCGGGCGCCGGAGGCATGGCCTCGGCAGGCACCGGCGGCAGCGGCGCGGCAGGCACCGGCGGCAGCGGCACGGCGGGCACCGGCGGCAGCGGCACCGGCGGCAGCGGCACGGCGGGCACCGGGGGGATGGGCGGGATCACGGACAATCCGGAGTTCGGGTTCAAGGTTCTTTGCCCTGCGCCGGCTCAGGCTCTCATTCTGGACTTCACACCCGCCGGCGGCAGTCCGGGTGTAGACGCGGGGGCCGCCGACGCAGGCGCCGACGCCGGGGCGCCACCCGTAAGGGACACTACGTTCGGTAACTTCGGCACCACCTTTGCGGGCGGCACCTACTCCTACCCAGCGGACGGCACTTGGCCGATTGCATCAGACGTCGCGCAGGGCAACTGGCACCTGAGCGGCAACGTCGGGACGTTCTCCGGCTTTGGGCTCTACATCGGCGGCTGTAACGTGCTCGATGCGTCCACCTACGACGGCATTTCCTTCACCATCAGCGGTAGTGTGGCGATGGGCAACGCGATCACCCTGAACGTCAACACTTCTGCGAACGAAGTGTCGCACGTGTGGCTCAACACGCGACAGCCGCCGCCGCCCACGACCGCTGCAGTCAATTCGGGGCGCTGCATTCCCTCGGGCAACCAATTTGACGGGAGTTGCGCCCCACCCACCTTCTCGGTGCCGGTGACGGCGCAGCCAACGACCGTCACGGTCCTCTGGGCTCAGCTGACCTCAGGCTACCCGTCGTTGACCGTCAATCCCAGTGAGATCACCGGCATCTCTTGGAGCTTTCCAGTTCCGCCGGGCGCGGGAGACCCGGTCAATGCGATGCCATACCCCATGGACATCGTCATCGACAATATCAGGTTCGTCGACAACCCCTGACCGCCAGTTCGTCCAGCGTAACCTCGATCCGCTCCGGCGACGGCCTGACTCTCCCACGAGGTTGCGCCGCCCCCGCAGCGCGTGAGCGGTGCGTTGGACGACTCGACGTCACGTCGTCTTCCCGATCAAGGCGCTGAGCAGGGCCCAACCATCGGGCTCGAGCTGTCGCCGCTCGAGCCGGTGGGGAGGTGACGGAGCCTGTCCAGCGTGGCATCGGGCTGCTCCAGCGTGCGTGCGGCGCGACCGGACGTACGCTACGGCGAACGTCGATACTCGATGCGTGACAGCTGGGCATCCACGTTTGCCCGATAGTAGCCCTCGCCGTACTCGAGCACATACAGGGCGCCGTCCGGGCCGAACTCCACATCGATGGGGTTCTGGACGGTCACCTCTGGGGGAAGAAACTGGTCGACGGAGCTGAGGGCACCATTGTCGCCGAGCCGGAACAGGGCGACGAGATCGCGGGTCCACTCGTAAAAAACAATTCCGCCCGAATACTGCCGTGGCCACTTGATCGGCGACGTCGAGGCGGGGTCGAAGACATACATCGGCCCTGCCATGGGCCCGATCCCGCCCCCGCCCAGCTCGGGATATCCCGCCTTGAAACCATAGTTGTACACGAGCTCGGGGTCCGTGACCGAGGGCAGCTCCACCAGCCCGGTGTTGCGCGGCGATTCGTTGCGGGGATTGTTGCAATTGAACGGTGCGCCCGAGGTCGCGGTGGCGAAATCGTAATCGACATAGGCAAGATGGCCGATGCAATAGGGCCAGCCGTAATTGGCAGCGCGACGCACAACGAGCCATTTGCCCGTGGCTGCAGGACCACGCGTTGGATTCGTCATGCCATTGTCGGGCGCGTAGTCTGCGAGGTATACCTCGTTCGTCGCACGGTTCACGGCGAAGCGATACGGATTGCGCAGCCCCATCGCGTAGATCTCGGGCCGCGTCCCGGCGGTGCCCGGCGGAAATAGGTTGCCCTCGGGAATGGTATATGTGCCGTTGTTCTCGACGTGAATGCGCAGCAGCTTGCCGCGCAGATCTGCCGTGTTCCCCGCGGAACGCTGCGCGTCCAGGCCCGGGTTACGATCCGGGCGCTCATCGATGGGCGTGTAACCGTCCGACATCCCTGGATTCGTGTCATCGCCCGTGGAGAGGTACAGATTGCCGGCTCCGTCAAAGTCGATGTGACCGCCGGTATGGCAGCAGATCCCCCGATCCCCCGGTACTTCGAGGATCATTTGCTCGCTGCCGAGGTTGAGGGCGTTGCCGTCGAAGAGGAAGCGAGAAAGCCGGTTGACCCCGAAGTACGGCTGCCACGTTGCCGCGTCGCCAGTGATCGGCGCGTCGCCGGGCGGAGTCGCGAGCTGTGGTGAATAATAGATGTAGATCCAGGGCTCGACACTGAAGCCAGGGTCGAGCGCGATGCCCTGGAGGCCGTCCTCGTCGTGGGAGTACACGGGGATATCGGCAGCAACGCTGTTGGTGCCATCGAGACCGTGCAACCAGACCCTACCGCCGCGCACGGTGTGCAACACGCGGCCGTCGGGCAACACCGCGAGCGCGACCGGCTCACCCGAGCGTTCATGCAGCGTCGTCTTCGTGAACGAGCCCAGGTCGGGCATCTCCGGGACTGGCACCTCGCCTTCGCCTTCTGGAGGGGTCCCTAGGTCGAGCCGAGGGGTTGGCGTTACCTCACCCGGCGAGCTGACCGTCGCCATTCCCTGCCCCGCCTCGTTCGACGCCGGCGGGTCAGCGCCAACGTGCGAGTCCGCATTGGCGCTGTCTGCGGGCGCAGCCCCAAGCATGGGGGTCGTGCTTCCGTTCGCGCCGTCATCGCACGCCGCCATTGTCATCAAGGGGACCGTCAAGCACGAGGCCACCAACGAACGCCTGCCCAACATTGCTATCTCTCCTCAATCTACTCGCATCTACGTGGAACTCTGGTCTCCGCGCGTCACGACGGTCTTGGCCACGCACTGTCACGAGCCAGACGGCTTCGAGGCGATACTCCAAGCATGTCCCGCGATCAGCGGTTCATGCGACAACTGTTGCCGACGCGTGGAGCGCTTGCAAGGCAACGCACGAGTGCTCATGGCAACGTGCCAAATCAGCGCTGCAATTGCACGTTGAATTGGCGCTACCAGCGCTCGGTCCTGCACGCGCGACGCAAAGCCGAGGATTGGCTCGTTGCTTTAGGCCTACTCAGATAGGGATGGCAAGCTGGACGCCGCCTTTTGCGCGCCCGCCAGCACTTGTGGGCGCGAAGGAAATTCAAATCGGTGACGCCGAGACGCCTCCGAAATCGCACCTTGCAGTGTCTCCCTGCTCGCAGCTGGCTGGGCAGGAGACGGCTTCCGCTTCGATCGGGGCGCGGACGGCTTGAATGCGGGCAGGAATCCAAGTCTTCATCCGTTCGACCTCGGAGCACAGGGACACCAGGTTTCCGTCCTCCTCCCCGCCACCCGCCGAGCGGTACTTCAGATGATGCGGGGTCACGAGCGCTCGCCACCAGGCCCGAGTGGCACGGGATACGCGCAAGCGCAGCGTGACCTACTCTCGTGGCTCGTCTGCGCGCGTCACCCAGCGACGTCAGGAGGGCCCTCCTGGCGTCGCTCGACGCGGGCAGCTCCGAGCTCACTTGCCTTGCTGTCGCCGCGAGCAGGCGAAGGGGCGCGCGCAAAAGGAGGCTCGAGTCGGGGCAGCCGCGATGATCGAACGGCGAGCGCGTCGTGTCGAGATTCAGATCGATCGCAATCCGCATTTGCGTCCTGAGCGTGAAGCAAGTGCCGCCGCGTCTTTGAGTCGAACATGCTCAGTGGCTGTTCTTCGATGCGCTGAGGGAGCGCGCAATCATGTCGCTCTGCATTCGCTGCCACGCGCCTTTGTCTTTGCGTCTCGAATCGCTGTCGCGCTCGTGATCGACCATCAAACGATTGCTTTCCTCCGCTCGCTCGCCGCACAATGGTGGCTATGTCGATGAGCCTGTACTCGAAGGCGTTCAGACAAGTGACCAGCCGTCACGTCGCAGCGGCATGGCTGCTCTGCGCCTGTCAGGGGAAAAGTCCTGGGCAAGGTGTCGCGAGCGAATCGCCGGCGGCGCAGACGGACACTGCGCGATCCGGGAGTTCGGCAATGGCGGACCCCAGTCAGGCCGCTGGCGAATTTGGCCCCGGCAAGGGCACGCTGAAGCGGCTCACGGACTCGGAATTTCGCAACTCCCTGCGCGACCTGCTGGGAGACGTGACGGTGGGTGAGCTGGAGCCCGACAGCTGGTCCGACGGGTTTGCGAAGGTGGGCAGCTCGGTCGTCTCCATCTCCGCGAACGGCGTCGACAAGTATCAGCTGGCCATCGACGCCGCGACGGCGCAGGTGTTCGCTGACGCGACCCGGCGGGCTGCACTCGTGGGCTGCGAGCCGCAGGTCGCCGACGACGCCTGTGTCGATGCCTTCATCGCGCGTTTCGGTCGATCGTCGTGGCGCCGTCCGCTCACCGAGGCTCAAGTGCAGCGCTATGGCGAGCTCGCGCGCAGCACGGCCACGCTGCTCGGGGACGTTACCGAGGCAGTGCGGCTGACCACCAACGCGCTGTTGTTTTCGCCGTATTTTCTGTATCGCATGGAGCGCGGGCAGGCAGATCCGAGTTCCAGCTGGTGGCGTTTCAATAGCTACGAGATGGCAGCGCGTCTGGCCTATTTCCTGGCCAACACGACGCCCGATGCGACGCTGCTCGACGCTGCAGAGCGCGATGGTCTGGCTACGGCCGAAGGTGTTCGCGGGCAGGCCGAGAGGCTGCTCGGCTCTGTCAGCGGGCGTGAATCCATAGGCAACTTTGCGACGGAGTTGTTCCGGCTCGCTATCGTGCGCACGCGCGCCAAAGATCCGGAGCGCTTTCCAACGTACACATCCACCTTACAATCGGCGATGGCGCGGGAGGTGCCCGCCATGTTTGAGAGCCTCGTGTTTGATGAGCGGGCTCCGGCGCTGGATTTGTTCACTACCCGGCGCACGTTCGTCAACCGCGAACTCGCCTCCTTGTACGGGCTCGACGCGACCGGGCTCACCGACGAGTCCTGGGCGGCCGTGGATCTGCCCCCGGATGGGCTTCGGGCAGGTCTGCTCGGAACGGGCGCATTCCTGTCGGTCTACGCCAATCAGAAGGAGGGGTCTCCCACGCAGCGCGGCAAGTTCATCCGCGAGTTCCTGCTGTGTCAGCAGATTCCGCCTCCGCCTCCGAACGTGAGCACGGTGATCGAGGATCCCCCTCCCGGAGTCGTGCTCACGAAGCGCGAGCGGCTCGCCGCTCATCGGTCGCAGCCCGTGTGCGCGAGTTGCCACAGCGCCATGGATCCACTCGGTCTACCGCTCGAAAACTTCGACGCCATCGGGGCCTTCCGCGAGACGGAGCAGGGCCGAGAAATCGACACGACGGGGGATTTGGACGGCGTGCCTTTCGATGGCCCGATCGGGCTCGGAAAGCTCTTGAGCACCAGTGACCGGGCGTCGGCTTGCTTGGTGCGTAACCTCTACCGTTATGCCGCCGGACGGAGCGAGATCGCAACCGAAGAGCCGGTGATCGAAGCTCTAGTCGAGCGCTTCAGAACGAACGGTTTCGACATGCAAGGGTTGATGCTCGATGTCGTGAGCAGCGACGGATTTCGGTACGTGGCGGCGCCTGAGCTATGAAGGACGAGTGAGTGATGCGGACTAGACCTCTGAATCGACGTAGGATGCTGCGAGGCCTGCTGGCGACCGGCGCCGCCATCGCGGTGCCGCTGCCAGTGCTCGACGGGATGCTCAACGGCAACGGCACGGCGTTCGCCCAGGGCCAGCCGTTGGTACGGCGCTTCGCCACCTGGTTCTTCGGGAATGGCATCCTGCCGCCACGCTGGAACCCCACCGTCGCGGGCAACAATTGGGAGTTGAGCGACCAGCTCGCCCCCCTGGCGAACGTCAAGGAATACCTGACGGTCGTGTCGGGGCTCGTCAATAAGTTCCCCGGGTCCTCATTTCATCCCTTGGGTTCGGCGGCGAGCACGACGGGTGGCGGGGTGGAAGACAACTCGGCGGTGGTGCCCTCGATTGATCAGATCGTCGCAGAGGCGATCGGCAAGAACTCAATCTTCAAGTCAGTCGAGCTGGGCGTGAGCGACGCGACGCCCGGTGGTCCAGAGAACACGCTGCACGCCGTCTCGCATCGCGGCAAGAATGCTCCAAACTTCCCGGAGTTCGATCCACTCGCGGTGTTCTCGCGCCTATTTGGCCAAGCGGACGTCAGTGCGGCAGACATCGCGCGCCTGAATCAGGCAAAGCAGAGTGTCCTGGATGCCGCCGTCGTCGACGCCAACGAGATGCGCGGGCTCCTGGGCATGGCCGACCGCCAGCGGCTCGATCAACACCTGGATGGCATTCGGCAGCTCGAGATGCGACTGGCAATGCCGACCCAGTGTGTCGCACCGCCAAACCCGGCGACGGTGGGAATAACCAGAGATACGCGATCCGAGGCGCCGATAGCGATCAGCGGGATGGTCTCGGAGCTCTTGTCGATCGCGTTCGCCTGCGATTTGACGCGTGTCGCTTCGGTGGTGTTCACCTTGCCAGCAGCACACGTGTACTACCGGCAGCTGGGTGCCGACATGAACGACGACTTCCACGACACCATCTGTCACACCGATCCGGGCGACAGTGCCAGCCAGATTCGGGTCCACCGAGGCGTCCTCCATACCATGCAGTGCTTGTCCATCCTGCTGCAGAGGCTCCGCTCGCTACCCGAGGGCGACGGCAATGTGCTCGACAACTCGCTCATCTATGTCACGTCGTGCGTGTCGTGGGGCAAGGTACACGCGAAGGACGAATGGCCCGTGCTGCTCGCGGGCAAGGCGGGTGGGGCGCTTCAGGGTAACGTCCATTATCGCGCACCGGGCGAGAACCTCAGCAAGGTGCTGTTTACGATGGCGAACTTGATGGGCGCCGGCGTCACGAGCTTGGGCGCCGCCGAGGGGCTGGTCGAGAGTGGGCTCAGCGGTTTTGTCTGAGGGCGCACTCGTCATTCGCTGGACGCTCACGGTTGCTCCCCGAGCTCGGGGTTCCGCACAATTACCCATTCAACGCCAGCATTTCGGGGTCATGGTAGACGTCCGATTTCGTCGGCGTGTTCAATGACGTCGCGACCATCAAGAGATGCTGCGCCTCGTAGACGCTGCAGCGCGACACCGTATTGGCGCCCAGGCGAAGAAGGCTCAGCTCTCGTACTTTTGCAGCCGCACGTACAGCTGTTTGCGTGTCAGGCCGAGCCGGCGGGCAGCCTGCGACTTGTTGCCCGCGCACTCGCGCAAG
>Ga0207675_100004150_pt1 | contig 14021 bp, 9 predicted proteins | sample KBSSwiS42_FD_184305 | JGI IMG/M metagenome (GOLD analysis project Ga0207675, IMG submission 184305) | Switchgrass rhizosphere microbial communities from Kellogg Biological Station, Michigan, USA - KBS Switchgrass S4-2 (SPAdes) (version 2) | ecosystem: Host-associated > Plants > Roots >... | reverse complement strand
TCAGAAGGCGACCGGCGGCGGCCAAGCTCACTCGTGGCTGCCGGTGCCGAGCGATTGCTGCACGCGGCGGCGATAGAGGCCAGGTGGCATGCCGAGCTCGCGCTGAAATGCCGTACTCAGCAGCGCCGCGTTGGTGAAGCCGCTACGCTTTGCCACTTCGGTCATCTTGGCGTGCGTCGACTCGAGCAACCCTCTCGCTGCCTCTACGTGGGCGCGACGGATCTCCTCGAGCACCGTCCTGTCGAGCGCCCTGCGAAATCGCCGCTCGAGCCGCTGCCGTCCACCACCGACGGCGTGAGCCACCGCAGGCACGGTCAGACGTCGATCAGCGTGCTCACGAATCCAGCGCACGGCCTTGGCCACGAGCGGGTCCTCGATCGCCAGAACATCGGAGGAGCGTCGCGCCATTACCGCGAGAGGCTCGATGAGGACGCGCTGGCCAGCGATGGATCGCCCGGAGAGCGCGCATTGCACGAGCTTGGCCGCTCTTCTTCCGAGCTCCTGCCAGGGGATGATCACGCTGGAGAGCGGCGGCGCGATCAGCTCGCATTCCAGGATGTCATTATCGGCGCCGACGAGAGAGAGATCTTCCGGTATGCGGAGCCCCGCCACACGGCTGTAGCGCGCGACCACTCGACCCCACGCATCGCTCCCGGTGAAGACCCCGCAGGGCTTGGGCAGATCGCTCAGCCACGCCATGATTGCAGCCGGATCTTCCCTCATGCCAGTGAGCCGCGCCTGGTCGTTGCCCCAACCGCTCGCGACCTTGACGCCGGCTGCGTGGGCACGCTCGATGAAGGCGCGCTCGCGCTGAATACCGAACGGCGATTCGTCGAAGCGAAAGGTGCTGACCTGGCGAAGCCCGGTAGCGAGAAGGTGCCCAAGGGCGAGCGCAGCAACGGCATCCTCGTCGGGGCAAAGCGACGCAATGCCCTCCGCGCTGCGATCGAGCGTGACCGACAGGATCGATGCTGGGGCCAGCGGAGCGAGCGATTCGCCAGCCAGCTCGGGCCCAATCACCACGGCATCCGGCGCGAACTCTCGCGCCAGCCAGTTTAGATCCGCAGGGGGATGATAGTGCAGAACCGTCCAGCACCGCTCGTGCGCCGCTGCGATGAATCCGCGCAGAATCCCGCGCGACCAAGCCGCGCCGATGTCGAGGAGGATGAGCACGCGCGGCCCCGCTGGCTGCTGAAGACTAGACGCACCCATGCTGGTGTAGTTGCTCGCAGACTGTCGCGGCAGGAATGCGGACAGTTGCGAAGGTCGTTTCGAGATCATCGACATTCGATTGGTGCTGCTGCGCGGAAAGAAGCACCGAAGCTGCACGGCTGACCAGAATCGATTGGCTAGAGCCTCGGTCAAATGTTACACGAAGCAACACGAGAGCTCGGGTGCTGGTCGCACCGCGCGAGGGCAAACGGCGGAGTCATTTCAGGCAGTACCCCCGCTCCCTTGCGCTGCTAGGTCCTCACCCGTTGACATGAAGCCTCACCGAATTGCGCGCTACGACGCACTGTTCATCGCTGCCCAGGTCTCGCTGTCGAGGCCCGCGGAACCGCATTGTCCCGTCGGTCCACGCCCCAAGGTCGCCGTCCATCCGCACATGGACGCTTCCTGGCTGTGGCATGCGTGCCACCATCGAGCAGTGGCGTCAGGGCAGTTTTTCCGTCACCGACTCCACGATATTTCGAAGACGCTCGCGCTCAGCTCGCGAGCAAGCGAAAGATCCTCGACACTTGGCGTTGTCCGCGCTGGTCCTGGCGCTGCGACGAATGTTAATCCTGGAGAGATGGTCGGGCGTCAACCGTGCCACTTGCCCTGGACACTCCGCCCGTGACGCGGCCCGGTCGCCATTCGGAGCTCGATCGTTGGACCCTGCGGAAGCTCCCTCGAGTGACGCTCGCGCTCGCGCTGGGGGCCGCCTCGCTCGGCAGCGCGCCGGCCCACGCCCAGCTCGATCTTCGCTGGGAAACGACGAGGGGGTGCCCTGCGCGCGCCGACGTGCTGGCGCGGATCCGCGCGATCGCGGGCGCCGCGCTGGATGAGGACCCGGAGCTAGCCGTGGAGGCAAAGGTCGAGCGCGAGCACGGGCGGTTTCGGCTGGAGCTGCTCGTGCGCCGCGGCCACGAGGTGAGTCGGCGTGTCATCACGTCCGATTCTTGTACGTCGCTCGCGGGAGCGGCTGCCGTCAGCTTGGAATTGCTTCTCGGAGCTCACAAACAGTCCGGCGAACGGCGGGCCCAGGACGATTCGAGCGCTGGCGAGCGGGACGCATCAGAACGACCCGAGCCGAGCGCCGCCAGCGGTGCCGAGTCGACGGCAGCTTGGCCCTGGTCGTTCGTGCTGCACGCCCCCGTGTTGGCCGCGGACCTAGAGCTGTTTCCGCGACCAGCGCTCGGCATCGGGCTCGGCGCCGGCATTCGTTATCGAGCCTGGCAGATCTTTGCCACTGGCTACGTCTATCGTGCGCAATCGGTCGCTTCCCTCGAGCCGGGGAGCGCCTTCGGTGCCAGGTTGCGGCGCGCGTCGGGGCAGTTGTTCACCTGTCACGGCAGGCGCTGGTCGCAGTTCGAGGCGGCGCCGTGCATCGCACTGGCCCTCGAATACGTGACCGCGCGGGGGTTCGGGGAAGGGGTGGCGCCGCGGCTGCGACACGCCGTTTGGCCGGCTGTTGGAGCAGGTCTGGTGACACATTGGTACGCGCTGGAATCACTCGCCTTGTTCGCTGCGCTGAGCGGCTACGTCGAGCTCGCGCGACCCCGGGTCGCAATCCAGGACCTCGGGCTCGTCCGGCGCCTCGCGCCGGCCACTGTCAGCGCAACGCTCGGACTCGAGTGGATTCCGTGACGGAGTCCAGCCTGCGCCGCCACTGCGAGGATGACTGCCTGGCTCGAGTTCCGCCGCACCCAACGGCCGAAGCCCGTGGAGAGGCAGTGTCATCCGCGTTCACCCTGCACCGGGCTAACGTGTCGCGGTTCGAATCAATCTACAAGCAGTACTTCGATTTCGTCTGGGCCTCGGTCCGGCGGCTCGGCGTCGCTCTGCCCGCGGCGGACGACGTCGTGCAAGAGGTGTTCATCGTGATCCACTCTCGCCTCCACACCCTGGAGCAGCCGGAAGCGCTGCGAAGCTGGATCTACGGTGTCGTGCGACGCACCGTGAGCAGCCACCATCGCTCCCGACGTGCAAAGGAAGCCTCGGGCGCGACGCTGGCAGCAGAGCCCGACATGAGGCCTACACCGCCAACTCCGTTCGACCTCACCGAGCAGAACGACCAGGTCCGGCTCTTGTGGAGCTTGTTGGAAGAGCTCGACGACTCCAAGCGAGAGGTATTTGCCATGGCTGAGCTCGATGAGCTCACAGTGCCGGAGATCGCAGATATTCTGGCGATTCCACTCAATACCGCCTACTCGCGTCTGCGCGCGGCGCGGCAGGCGTTCGAAGAAGCACTGGCGCGGCGGCTGGCGCAGCGGGGAGAGCAGGGGCGGCCGTGTCGCGCTTGAGCCCCGAGGCTGAGCAGCTCGTGCGGGCAGGGCGCTCGGCACTGCGATCGAGCGACGCCGATCGCGAGCGCGTGTTTGGAGGGTTGTTGCAGCGCGAAGCAGGAAACCTGGAAACCGAGCAGGGGATGCAGGAGCCTTCCCACACGCCGGCGGCGGTCAGAGCAACCCCTTGGAAGATCATGAGCATGGTCGTGGGTCTCGGCGTGGCTGGTGCAGGTTTGTTCTTCACCGTGCGCCCGCAGCCACCGGCAAGCAGGCAGGTGCCGGGTCCGGCGGCGGTCTCGACATCGCAGCCAGCTCCTGCCGTGCTGCCGGTGCCCTCTCCACCTGTAGACATTGCCGCCGCTGCGCCGACACAGCCAGTGTCCGCTCCGCCCTCCCTTGTCGGCGAGCTCCGCGAGGAGAGCCTCGCTGCTACACCTCGAGTGCCGCCTGTCCGGAGTCTGCCCAGCAAGCCGCGCTCGGCGGACAGTCTGGCCGATGAAGTCGCGCTGCTGTCGCGGGCAAGTGTCGAGCTGCACGCCGCGCGCCCCGCCGCTGCCCTGGAGGTGCTCGATGAGCACGAGCGCCGATTTCCGAAGGGGCTGCTGACGCAAGAGCGCGCTGCCGCTCGAGTCAGGGCGCTGTGCGCCCTGGGTCGGACGGAAGAGGCGCGAGCCGAGCTGGCCGGGCTGGCCCGAACGGACCCTGGATCGCCACATCTGGCTCGCTGGGCACAGGGCTGCGCATCCACTCCGTCGCCAGAGCACGATGTGCCGCAATGACCCCAGCGTCCACTCGCGATCAGGTAACCTCCTTCGCGGCTGGACGGCTGGGCATCGGTGTCACGCTCGCGTGCCTGTCGACCAGCTGTGCGCCGGAGCTCGTCGTGGGCACTTGGACGTGTCCGCCTCCGCCCTCTGTATCCGGCAGCGACGGCGGGGCGCTCGCGTCTGGCGACCAGATCGTCGATGCGCCCTGGGCGACGGGCTTCGAAATGGGCTTTTGCGACTACACGCGGGCTGCCGGGTTTTGCTACTCGGCCCCGGACGCTTCGTTCACGGTTGTTGCTGCACCCGTTCACGGCGGGCGCGCCGCAGCCGCTTTCTCCGTGACCTCCGACTCCGCCAAAAGCGGCACGCAGGCGCGCTGCGTCCGCGAGGGTGCACTGCCGCAGGCGGCGGTGTACGGAGCCTGGTTCTATGTGCCCTCGCTGGCCGACAACCAGGGCAACTGGAATCTCATGCATTTTCAAGGCGGCACCATCGACTCTCTGCACTACCTCTGGGACATATCGCTCGGCAGCGCTGCGGATGGCAGTCTTTCGCTGTACATGGTCGACTTCCTGCACCGGCGCTTCCTTCGAACCAGCGACGACGCGGCGCTGTCGATCCCGATCGGATCCTGGTTTCATGTAGAGCTTCGGCTGCTCCGCGCGCCAGATGCCACGGGCGAGGTGGCGTTGTATCAGGACGGAACGCTACTTCTGGAGCGCACAGCGCTCGCCACCGACGACAGCGATTTCGCCCAGTGGTACGTGGGCAATTTTGTCGACGCGCTGAGCCCTGCCGATTCCACGGTCTACGTGGATGACGTGACCATCCGCGGGGTGCCATGACGCATGGAGTTGGCGTACGCTACTCCCTCTCGGACTGCGCTACGCCCGGCGGAGCCCGCTGAGCTCGTTACTCACTACCGCTCCATTTGTGCCGAGTGTCGTCAAGTTTGCCCCAAAGACATTGGCAATCGTCAGGAGCACCTCTGGTAACGCATGCCCGACGGCGCGGTAGTGCTGGTTGCCCTGTATGGCGCCGCCTGCCTTGCCGATGAGCAGCACGGGCCACTCTTTTCTGTCGTGGACCTTGCCCCAAGACGTACAGGAGGTGACGTAAACGAGCGAATTGTCGAGCACGGTGCCGGCGCCCTCGGGCATCGCGGCGAGGCGGCCGACGAAGGCACTGAGGGCCTGCATCGTGTAGATCACGCCCCGGTTCACGCGTGTCTGGTGTGCGTTGTCTCCAGCATCGGTGTGGCAAATGGTGTCGTGGAAGTCGTCATTCATGTCGCTGCCCAACGATCGGAAGAAAACGTGCGCCGCAGGCAGCGTGAACACCATGGAGGCGCTGCGAGTGACATCGGTCGCCAGCGCCACCGCGAGCATCTCGGCCATGACTTGATTCACAGCGGTGGGAGCCTCGGCGTTGGTATCCGTGGTGACACCCGCCAGCAGCGGATCACCCGGGATCTGGATCGCGGAGTTCACGTCGATCGGCGGCGGCAGCGTCTGAAGACGCGTCTCGATGCCACGAATCGCCTCCAGATGATCGGCGAGACGCCGCTTGTCGGCGGCTCCGAGCAGATTGCTCAGTTCATCGCCGTCGGCCAGGACCGCATCCAGGATACTTCGCTTGGCCAGACTCAGCTTCGCCATCTGCTCGGGCATGTTGTCCCCGCCCGACGTCGAGGGGCTCGTGGCTCCGGTGAAAATGCGAGTAAAGAGCGCGTGGGGGTTGAACTCCGGGAAGTTGGGAGCGCTCGGGCCGCGGTGCGAAACGGCGTGCAGCGTGTTCTCCGGACCGTTGGGAGTGGCGTTGCTGACGCCGACCTCCAGCGACGGGAAGCGCCCGCCCTTGTTCACGCTGGCAACGATTTGATCGATAGAGGGCAGGACCGCCGAGTTATTCTTGAAATCTGCGCCCGTCGTGGAGACCGCAGACCCCGTCGGATGAGGCGACCCCGACGCGATCTGCTGCTCCAGTCCGCTGACGACCGTGAGCCAGTCCTTCACGTTTGCGAGCGGCGCCAGTTCTTCGCTGAGCGCCCAGTCCGCACCCGTGGATACCGGGTTCCAGAGCGGCGGCAGGATGCCGTTACCAAAGAACCAGGTCACAAATCGTCGAGTCAGCGGCATCCCCTGTGCGAACGCGGTGCCGTTGTTGTTCAACATGATATCGAGGACAGGCAGTGGCAACGCCAGGCTCGCGCCGGTGGTCAGCGCGCCTCGCAACATGGTTCGTCGGCTCAATCGTTTGGTTGGCATGTTCTTCTCCTGCCTCAGAGCTCGGTTGGCGCGACGTATCGGAAGGCGTCACTCGACACGAGATCCAGCATCAGCTCTCGCAATTTGTGACCGTTACCCCGGAAACGTTCTGTCAGCGCGTCCAGGACGGGTGCTTCCGTCGCGATCTCGACGTGTCCGGTACCATATCGGTAGAGGCTCCGAACCATGCACGCGGCTGTTTCGGGCTTGGCTGCGATCATCTGACCTAGCTCGATGGGTCCATTGAAAGCCTCGCCGTCGAGGCTCCCGGAGACGTCGATCGGCAGACCTTGATCGCTGGTTCTGAACCTGCCGATGGCATCAAAGTTCTCGAGCGTGAGGCCCAGTGGATCCATGAGAGAGTGGCAGCTCGCACACACGGGGTTGGTCTCGTGCAACTGGGTCAGCCGCTCTCGCTTGGTGAGCACTACGCCGGGGGGCGCATCCTGTAGCACCGCGTTCACGTTCGGCGGAGGTGGAGGGATTGTTTGGCACAGCACGATATTGCGGATGAACTTGCCCCGCTGAGTAGGCGAACCCTCCTTCTGCGATGCGTACAGGGAAAGAAATCCGGCGGTGCCGAACAGCCCAGCTCGCAAGCCGTCGGAAGGCAGCTGTACCGCGCTCGGATCGTTCGACGAAAGACCCGTCATCGGCAGCCCATAAAGCGCGGCGAGCTCCTGGGTCACGAACGTATTGTGCGTCGTGAACAGATCGAGGGCGCTCGCGTCCTCATCAAACACCAGCGACTCGAACATGGCCGAGATCTCTCGGATCATCGCGCTCTGCAGAGCCGGCGTGTACTCGGAGAACAACACCGCGTCCTTCGCGCGCGCAGCGATGATCTGGAGCTGAAAGAGCTGCGTGGAAAAATCGCCAATCGACTGACGCCCCGCCGGCGTACTCAAGAGTCGTTCCGCCTGTGCGCGCACGGCATCTGGAGTCTGGAGCCCATCCTGGTCGGCCAGGTCGAGTAGCGTCGAGTCGGGAGTTGAACTGGTCAAGAAGTAGGAGAGGCGCGCCGCCATCTCGCCGCTCGTGTACCGCCAGAATCCATTACCCGATGGTGCAGGCTCGCCGCGCTCGAGCCGGTACAGGAAGTTCGGTGACAGCAAGAGTCCCGTCATTCCCGCGCGCATCCCCTCGTAGGTGTCGTCGAGTGTTGCGGCGACGCTCGCGATCAACTGAGTATAACGGTCGAGCTGCGCCGGGGTCAGCGGCCTGCGGAAGGCGCGCCGACCGAAACTGGAGACAAAGCTCCGAAAGCAGTCGATGTCCGTCCCGCTCTTTGGCGTGCAGCCCAGTAGGCGGTCACGCCGCCCCGCGTCCGCGAACACTTGGCTCGTCACGGAGTCGATTGCCGTCTGGTATTGCTCGACGCCCAAGGCCGAGATCGACACGCTCGCCGCCGATACTGTCGGCAACCCTCCCACCTCCCACGAGTCGGGCTCGAGTGCGCTGACATCGACGGTGACGGGCCCGCCGAGCAGGTCGCGCAACGAATTGACGAACGCTGAGCTCGTGAGTCGACGGTAGGAGCCCGGAGCCGGCGCAAAGGGAACCGGTTGGGAGCCGTTCTGCAGATCACCGTTGAGGGTTTCATCGCCGGGTTCACTGACGACGGAAGAGGGCGCCCCAGTCGGGCCGCTCAGCTCGGTGTTGCCGGCAGAGGGGGTGTCCGTCGTGGAGCAGGCCAGCGCTCCCAGCGCACCTGCCATCCACGCGAGACGCAGGTGAGCACGCTTCGCAGCACACCGCTGCACGGGATGAAGAAGCGGCTCTCGTCCCGCTGCTGCCGCCAGTCTATTTTTTTCCATTCGGCATCCTCACTCGTCAACGCCGACTGAATGTCGGTTCAAACCATGATCTTCCCGTGCTGCCGGGGCGACGCGCATTGCGCTCCAATAAACTGCGCTCCAATAAACATTGCGGCTTTGCTGAGCTCGGCTGCCCCGCTGCGCGCGTGGGACGCACCGCCAGGGCCAGGGTACCTGGCCCTGCTTCGGCGAAGCGCTGTCGGAACGGACCCGCTCCTCAGACCGCTTCATGAGCGCCCGCACTGGCGCGACGCCGACTTGTACCAGCTGCGTGCGTGTCACTCAAGAGGCTCGACCTCCATTGCAGTCCAACGAGTTGAGTGCGACGCACTCGCGTAGAATGCCATACGCGAAATGGAATGTTTGGCATGTTTGCCAGCAGCTTTCCTGCGCCGCGGCGGCATTTGCGTGCGGCCGTGATGAAGACGACCGAGCACTGCGCGCCGGCAACTTTGTGAAGCGCAGCGTTGCGAGCTGACCCGGTACCGCTTCCGCACGTGTGTTCTGACTAGTATCGCCGCCTGCGCGCAAACCCGGTCACCAACAGGTAGTGACGCAACAGCGGGTCTCGTTCCAGATAGGTGTGCATGCGGCGCTTGCTGCGAGCCAGGCAGCGCTTGGCAGTGGCCAGAGAGACCCCGAGCGCAGCAGCAACTTCTGTCAGCTCCATTCCTTCCAGAAAGCGCAGCAAAAAGGCCCTTCGTTCACGGGCGCTGACGTGGTCGAGCAGAACGTCCAGGCGCTTCAGGGCCTCACGCGCCAGAGGGTCGGGATGCAAGACGCGCACATCGACGGCAGCCGGATCCGGACGCAAGCCAAGCCAGCTTCTGAGCTTGCGACGCCGCAGTTCGCGACGCAGGGCGATGCTGGCAATGGAGATCACAAAGGCCCTGAGCAGCTTGGGCTCGCGCAGGGTGCTTACCTTGGAGAAGAGGGAAATAAAGACCTCTTGCGCCAAGTCTTCCACCTCGTCGACTGGGCCGATGGCGCGGCACACGATGCGCCGGACCAACGGCGAGAAGCGCTGCCAAGCGACTGTGGCGGCCCCGGGCTCACGCGCAAGCAGCGCACAAGCGAGCGCTTCGTCATCCATTCGGACGCTCTGCTTGTCGCTCTCGAGTCCCTGCTGGTCAGCCACTATTTGATAGGGGGCCACGAGCCTTGCCGGGCATGGACCCCATGCGCATGTCTTGGGGTTGCTCGATGATACGTTGATAGCATCGATGATTGCATCGAAAGGTGCTCCGTCGTCGCCACCGGCTAGCGTTCGGAATGTGGGAGCGTGACGACGCTCCGAGCAACGACCAGCATCACTGTGTAGCGGAAGTCTCGACGCCTGGGAACCGTGGAAGTTGGCGCGCTCGGCAGCGGTCATCGTGGCTCTTGACCAGCACTCGCTCGTGAGGCTCTTGGCAGAGTCGGCTGCTCTAAAGCATCTGGATACGCTACCAGAGTTGTGAAAGGCCCCGGCCTGTACTGCTCTCTCCGGAGCCTGCGACGCAAACTGAGAGATTCGCTGACGCGCGGACGCAAGCTGAGCTCAGCGAATGTCGCCGCGCAGTCGTCATCAGGCGAGGCGATGCGCGAGCATCGAGTGCCTACATTCGAAATGCTGGGCCACGGTATTGGTGTTTGCGTCTACGCGTCGAGATCAAGTGAACCAGCTCAAAAATGGCGGGTTGAGTCATGTGTAAGCCCACGTCCGTGCTGCATGAAAGAAGCTGATGATGCAGCAACACATCGTTGTCCCAGCGTGCATCGAGCGGGCACTTTCTAGTTGCTGCTGCGCGACATGTGAGATTGTCATTGTGGGAGCGGTGCTCTTCGACGAATATAGATCAGCGGCGCTCCTGCGCGGTGCCGTCCCGCCTATGGAGGGCTCGGTGGGTGCGACCCCAGTGCTTCCTCGGGTCATTGCGCAATACGTGCGCTGCTCAGTCGGAAGTGGATCTACGCAGCGACGCAGACGCCAACACCAATCGGTCAGTGACTTGTTCGACTCATTCACTTGCTCAGGCTCATCTAGACCATGGACCGTCGACGAATGATCGGTGCCTCAACCTGCGGGGTGATTGCTGGACTGGTGCTGACGCAGCTGACGCTGGGCTGCGGTGGCGACTCTCCGGAGGTCTCTGCATCGCAACAGGCTGGCAACACCGCTGGCGGCAACACCCCAGGCGGTAGCAGCCCCGACGGAGAGACCGCTGCGGAGATGACCGACACGGTAGCTCGACCAAGTGGATACCCGCCCGACCTCAACGCGCCCCCATCGGGGCTCTATGCAGCCCCGCCCGTACCCCTTGCGCCGCGTTGGTCGGCAACCGTCGTAGCAGAGTATTCCGAGAACTATACGTTCCGCGTCACAGCCAGCGCGCCGGTTCGCGCTCTCATCGACGGCGAACCGATCCTTCGGGACTGGACCGAGCAGGGCTCGCGGGTTGCCGTCGGCTCCGTCTGGCTCAATGCGGGGGCGAGCTACGAGCTCAGCGTCGAAGCTGCCGCCGCCGTCGCCGAGCCCGCTTTGGTCATCGAATGGGAGAGTCCGAGCAAACGGCGAGCCTTGGTCCCCAAGTCAGCGGTCGCGGAACTGGGCCTGACCAAGCTGGATGCGGTCGCTCCGTTCTTCAATGGAGTGTTTCCGTCCATCACGCCGAGCTCGGCTGCAGTGCGCGCCGAGGCGGTCAGCGGCAACCTCAACTTGGGGACCGTGATGAGCATGGCCAGCCACCCCAACCTGCCGCACCTGTACGCCGTGGGCCGCTTTGGTCCAGTGAAGTACTTCGATCCCAGCATCAAGAATGACACCGGCACGGTGTTCATCGATATGAGCCAGGGCTTGTTCACGGGGCAGGATTCGGGAGTGTTGAACCTGGTGTTCCATCCCCAGTATCACCAGGCTGGTTCGGCAAACCGCAACTACTTTTACCTGTGCTACGTGGCCAACGAGGGCGGCGCGCAGTTCATTCGTGTGTCGCGGTTTACAGCCACGGAGGGCCAGAACTCGGCCAACCGCAACACCGAGCAAATCATGATCCAGGAGCGCCTCAGCACGACCTTTCACCGGGGCGCCGGCATGGTCTTCGGCAAGGATGGCTTCCTGTACATCGGGTTCGGCGACTTCGGCAATCCGAACAACGGCCAAGACATCTCCAGTCATCTCGCGGCTGGTATTCTGCGCATCGACGTCGACCAGGATCCGCAGCGCAGCCACCCGATCCCGAAAGACAGCGCCCTCGGCGACGACCAGACGTTCAATCGCAATTACATGATTCCCAACGACAATCCATTCGTTGGTCAGCCCGGAGTTCTGGAGGAGTACTACACGCTGGGCGAGCGCAATCCCTTTCACGTGACACTGGATTCGGCGACGGGACGGATACTGGTCGGCAACATCGGGGGTAATCAGACCACCTCTCAGGAGGAAGTGAACGAGGTCATCAAGGGAGGCAACTACGGCTGGCCCTTCCGCGAAGGAGATACCGAGCTCGGCGCGTGGACGTTTCAAGCGTCGGGGCTGACGTTTCAGGTGACAGGCCGTCCCAACAATCTGGTTGGCACGCTGGTCGAGCCGAACCTCTTCTACGAGCGCCCGAGCAGCTGCATCGGGGTAGCCACGCAGTGCCCCGATCTGGGCAACGTGCCGGAAGGCAAATGTGTGATCGGTGGCTTCGTCTACCGGGGCAGCACACTGCCAACGCTGGACGGGCGCTACATCCTCAGCGATTGCACCAACGGCAAGATCTGGGCAACCCGCGACGAGCTCGGGCACGGGCCGATGGAGGAGCTGTTCAACTCGCCGTTCATCGAAGTCGTCACCTTCGGGCAAGACCGTGAAGGCGAGATCTATTTTGCGGGCACGGCAGGTCAAGTCTACCGGCTTGCCCCCGCCGGCCCTCCCGTCCCCGATCCTCCCGCTCTACTTTCCCAGGTTGGGGTCTTCTCCAACCTGGCTACGTTGACACCCTCGCCCGGTGTAATCCCGTACGATGTGAGTACACCGCTCTGGTCCGACGCGGCCAAAAAAGGGCGCTGGGTCATCGTGCCAAACGACGGCCAGGCAGACAGTCCGAACGAGCAGATCGATGTCTCGTCGGGCGACACCTGGCAGTTCCCGGTGGGCACGGTGTTCGTCAAACACTTTGAGCTGGAGCGAGCGGACGGCTCGAGCCGTCGCCTGGAGACGCGTTTTCTGGTTCACGGCGAGGACGAGCGGTACTACGGCGTGACCTACCGCTGGCGCCCGGACGAGAGCGATGCGGAGCTGCAGAATCCCAAGGCCTTTCTCGAAGCGTTGAGCGACCAGGTCTGGCACTATCCCAGCCGCAGCGAGTGCGGGCAGTGCCACAACTCGAGCGCCGGCTTTGTTCTCGGGCTGAAGGTCGCGCAGCTCAACCGCCCGCTCTACTATCCGAGCAGCGGGCTGACGGCGAACGAGCTGAGCACGCTGCAGGGGCTGGGCCTGTTCAATGCGCCGCTCATGCCGGCTTCGCTGTCACAGATGCCGACCCTGCGCCAGGGAACCGCATTTGCGCAGGAGCGCGCTCGCGCTTACCTCGACGCCAATTGCGCTCAGTGCCATCGACCGGATGGCCCTGGTCGCGGCGAATTCGACTTGCTCTTCAGCACGCCGCTCAGCGAACAGCACATCATCGGGGGCGACGTGATTGAGCCACACGGCATCATGGGGGCGACGCTGCTGACGCCCCAAAGGCCCGACCGATCGCTCATCCTCGCGCGAATGTCAGCTTTGGATGGCACCGCCATGCCTCCGCTGGCCAAGAGCCGAGTGGATGATGGCGCAGTGTCGGTTTTCACAGCATGGCTCGCGGCCATGAATCTGCAGCCCAAGCCTGCCGCCCCCACGGCAACGGAGAACCTCGGTCTGTCGCTCTATGCCAACAGCGAGCTTTTGGTCTCTCTCGCGGGCTCGGACGCCGATGGCGATGCGCTCGATTTTCGGATCTCCCGGATGCCATTGCACGGGACGCTGGAGGGCTTCGGCAAGGATCTCGTCTACCGGCCGCACCCGGACTTCGTAGGCGTGGATGGCTTTACTTTCGTTGTCAGCGACGGCGCCAGCGAGAGCGAAGCGGCGTTGGTTCAACTGACGGTGATGGCACCATGAAACAGCGCTGGAGCATTCGCGCCAGAGCTGCAGACCAAGGCTTGGTAGGCGGCCAGTTCATCCACGGCCCATTCGTCCATGACCGTGGACAGCAGTTCATCAAACAGTGGGCACTCCCTGTATCCAGCGGCCGTGCCCCCCTTGCGACGCGAGAAGCCATGAAGAAGCTATTAAATCACGTGACCGAAGGCTCCGCTTGGGCCGCTCACAGCCGCGACCCAATGACGCGATGGGCAGCCGTCGCGGTACTGCTCGGAGCCGGCGCGCTCGCTTGCTCGGACAGCGAGTCCTCCCCGAAGCCACCAGCCACCACGAAGCCAGCGGACACTGGGGCCCAAGTCACTTCCGCCGCTGAAACCGACGGTAACGAGATGGTGCCCGAAACGGGCGACACGGCAGTCGGCAGCGGCGCGCCGCGAGCCACGGAAGGTGCGGTGCCGGAGCTCGTGGCAGGGGGCACCGGTGAGCCAGCTGGTGCGGATAGCAGTGGGGCGGCTACGTCCGGGGGCGCCGGGGGCGCGGGCGCTCAGCAGATGGCAGGCAGCGGTGGCGCT
>Ga0207675_100004148_pt1 | contig 14026 bp, 11 predicted proteins | sample KBSSwiS42_FD_184305 | JGI IMG/M metagenome (GOLD analysis project Ga0207675, IMG submission 184305) | Switchgrass rhizosphere microbial communities from Kellogg Biological Station, Michigan, USA - KBS Switchgrass S4-2 (SPAdes) (version 2) | ecosystem: Host-associated > Plants > Roots >... | reverse complement strand
GTGTTGTGAGTTAGGTCGTAGGCTTGCGGGCGCTGGGCTGAGTGCGGGTGCTCGGCATCGGCGTAAATCTTGAGCTTTTTCGCCATCGCCTTGCCGAGTTTCGTCTTCGGCAGCATGCCCCTGATGGCGAGCTCGATAACTCGCTCAGGGCGCTTGGCAATCATCTCTTTCGCGGTGGTCGTTCTCAGACCTCCCGGATAGCGAGTGTGATGACGATAAAGCTTCTGCTCAACCTTGTTGCCCTTCAGGACCGCTTTGGAGGCATTGATCACAACGACGTGATCGCCCATATCCATAAACGGCGTCCATTCAGGGCTACGCTTGCCAGACAGAATTGAAGCAACCTCAGAGGCCAGATGCCCGACGGTTTGACCGCTCGCATCCACCACGTACCATTTTCGTCTTCCAGCGAGTTCCTTTCCGCTGGGGAAGTAAGTCGACATAGTTAACTATCTCTGTTTTAAGCGAATAAAACGCGAACGGTAAGAATACCGAACGGCCCAAAATATTGTCAACCCGAGAACCGGGTGTCCGGATTTGATTTCTCTGTGCAACCTCTGTGTTCTCTGTGTCTCTGTGGTGTTAGGGCTTACGCAACTCGCCACCACAGAGACACAGAGAACACAGAGGTTGCACAGAGAATGAAAAGGCCCTCCGGGATGCCGAAGGGCCTCAGCCGTTAAATTACCACAAACGATTACGGATTGTCGGGAGTTTTTGTGGTGCTCGGATCTTTCTTCAACTTCGGCGGCGCCTCTTTTTGCGGCTGCTCGCCGTCCGGTGTCGCACCCGGATCGTCTGGTGTCGGTTGGCGACGCTTCAGAGTCGGACGTCCCGGTGCGCCGCTGTCGTCACCTGCTTGAATTGCTCCAGCCGTCGATGCACGAGCGTTTGAAAGTTTCAATAAGCGGCCTTTGACTCGCTGAAACTCGGAGCTGCTGATCACATATTCGTCGTGTTCCGGAAAGCGTGCGGCCAACGCAAGCGCCGAGGCTCTGCGATCCGGCGGGGCCGGGTGCGTCGAGAAGGCGCGAGAGATGAATCCAGGCTTCTTCTTGTTCTTGGCTTCGAGTTTCTCAAACATCGTCGCCATTGCGCCCGGATCGTAACCGGCGGCGTACATGTACTGAACGCCCAGCTTGTCAGCTTCCTCTTCGGCGCTGCGGCTGAACTTCATGAAGATTCCGAGAAGTCCGATGCCGGCTGTGTTCTGGTAAATCATTCCCGGTATGCCACCCAGGAAAATCGAGCCGCCGAGCGCTGCATATTCGAGCAGGCTGGCCTTGGTCTGGTTCTCAACTGCGTGCCGCGCGGCGACGTGTGCAATCTCGTGCGCCATCACGCCCGCGAGTTCGGCTTCGTTATCAGCCGCGAGGATGAGTCCTTTGTTTACGTAAAAGAAACCACCGGGAAGCGCAAACGCGTTAACTTCGTCGGAATCGATGACCTTGATCGTGAACGGGACTTTCGCGTCCGAGTGCAGCACGATGTTTTGACCGACGCGATTCACGTACTCGGTGATCATCGGGTCGTCAACAAACTTCGCCTGGCGGTCGACTTCCGCTGCCGCCTCACGTCCCTGCCGCACTTCCTTCTCGGTCGAGCCGCTCATCTTGGCGATGATGCCGGTGTTGATGTTCCGCTTGCCGATCATGTCAGGATTTTCGTTGGTCGAAAGCGTTTTGTTGCTCGTCTTAACAGCGACCGGGGCAGGCGTAGCCTTTTGCGGCTCGGCTTTCGCGTCGGCCTGTTTTTGAGTCGCCGGAGCTTTTTGATCGGATTGCGTCTGGGTGGTTGTTTGTGCGTTGTCAGCGGGCTTGGTGGCTGTCGTTTGCGCGACCGCAGCCACGGAGCTGAATAATAGCGATGCGGTTAAAACAAAAGCACTCGTGGCGCGGGAGAAGTTGTTCATCTCAAAAAAACCTCCAAAAATTTCGAATGACCTTGAGGGCAGGGGTCGCTGACGTTCTTTCGCTAAATCCAGACGCGCAGTCTATGATGCTCAGGGTCGGCGACTTGGTTGTGTGGCCGATCATAACTTCCTGGCCAGGAGGATTAGGTTTCTTCGCGCCTTTGACGCCCTCAATATACCTATGCCGGACGCGAAAAGGAAGCAAAAGTCGGAGGTCACGATCATCGGTGCCGGTCGACTCGGGACTACTCTCGCACTGGCCCTTGCCGGAAGTGGCTACACTATCCGTTCCCTGGTTTCGCGCGGGCGGCAGAGTGCGCGCAAAGCGTCGCGTCTTTTAGACGCGGACGTGCAGGTATTGGCTGCAAAACAATTGTTCTCGCTGCTTGACGCGGATCTTTTTCTGATCACTGTACCGGACGATCAGATTGCCAGAGTCGCGTGTGAGTTGAGTGAGATTAACGCGGATCGGAAGAAGGTGACGGCGCTGCATACAAGTGGAGCGCTTTCGAGTGAGGTGTTGGCTCCGTTGCGTGAGGATGGCTGGAATACTGGATCTATTCATCCGTTGATGTCGGTTAGTGCTGCACATGATGCTTCTTTGGAAGGGGCGTATTGGAGTGTCGAGGGGGATCGAAGCGCCGTGCGTTTGGGGAAGGAGATCGTGCGGGATCTCGGTGGGAAGAGTTTTTCGATTCGAACCGAGGACAAGCCGCTTTACCATGCTGCGGCGGTGATGGTGTCGGGTAACGTGGTTGCGCTGTTTGATGTGGCGCTGGAGATGCTGGGCGAGTGTGGGCTCGACCGGAAAACGGCGCGCGCGGTTTTGTTGCCGCTGATTGCGAGCACCGTCCGAAGTTTGCAAACTAAGTCGCCCGAAGAAGCGCTGACCGGAACGTTTTCACGCGGCGATGTGGAAACTGTGAAACGACATCTGGCGGCGCTGAAGAATAAAGAACTGGCAGAGGCGCTCAATCTTTATCGTCTGCTCGGCCAGCGGTCCTTAAAACTTACGAAAGAGCATCCGCAGATTACACAGATTCTTAAATCGGTATAATCTGTGGATAGAGATCACATGCAACCAACACCCAGCGCAAGTTACAGTTTGACCTTGCGCGTCAGGCTTTCTTCACGTGCCGGATCGCTTGGGGAATTGACTACCGCCATCGGCCGCGCCGGCGGCGACATCGGCGCCATCGATATCGTCACCGTCGGCAACAACTACATCATCCGCGATATCACCGTCAGTTCAGTTTCGAGCACACACGGCGAACAGATTGTCGAGGTTGTTAAAGACATCGACGGCGTCGAGTTGCTGCAAGTCTCCGATCCGACTTTCCTGATGCACCTCGGCGGCAAGATCGAAGTGGTTCCGAAAGTGCCGCTAAAGACTCGCGCCGATCTCTCGATGGCTTACACGCCCGGCGTCGCTCGTATTTGCGAGGCGATCGCGAAAGATCCGGAAAAAGTTTTCACACTTACGATCAAGAAGAACACAGTCGCAATCGTGACTGACGGAACAGCGGTGCTCGGACTCGGCGACATCGGACCAGCAGCAGCCTTGCCGGTGATGGAAGGGAAGGCGATGCTGTTCAAAGAATTCGCCGGCGTCGATGCGTTTCCAATCTGTCTCAACACGAAAGATCCTGACGAGATCGTGCGCACTGTGAAAGCGGTCTCGACCGTGTTCGGTGGAATCAATCTCGAAGACATCTCGGCGCCGCGTTGTTTCCAGATCGAAGAGCGACTGCGGGAAGAGCTCGACATCCCGGTTTTTCACGACGATCAGCACGGCACCGCTGTTGTCGTGTTGGCCGCGCTAATCAATGCGCTCAAGCTCGTCGGTAAGAAGATGAGCGACGTCAAGGTGATCGTGAATGGTGTCGGTGCTGCTGGTGTTGCGTGTACAAAGATCATCATGGCTGCGGGCGTGAATAATATTATCGGCTGCGATCAGACCGGTGCGCTGTATCGCGGGCGCAGAGAAAACATGAACTGGATGAAGGATTGGTACGCGCAGAACACAAACCAGAACGAAGAAAAGGGAACTGTTCACGAGGTGATCAAGGGCGCGGACGTGTTTCTCGGGTTGTCAGTGCCAGGTGTGATCGATGCGGAAGACGTCAAGAACATGGCGGAGAATCCGATCGTGTTTGCGATGGCGAATCCGGTGCCCGAGATCATGCCGGAAGATGCGGCGCCTTACGTCGCGGTGATGGCTACTGGTCGATCGGATTATTCGAATCAGATCAATAACGTGCTGAGTTTTCCGGGAATCTTTCGTGGTGCGCTTGCGTGTCGAGCAGCGCGGATCAATGAAGAGATGAAGCTCGCGGCTTCGAATGCGATCGCGGGGATCATCAGCGATAGTGAGCTACATCCGGAATATATCGTTCCGTCGGTTTTCGATAAGCGCGTCGCGGAGGCCGTCGCGCGCGCGGTCGAAGCCGCCGCGCATCAGACTGGCGTGGCGCGACGGAAGAGTGATGTAAGCGAGACGTAAAGAAAGAATTTCACGCAAAGACGCAAAGATCGCAAAGACGCAAAGGCGGGTCAAAGACTCGGACGCGACCGACTCGGACGTGATCGAAGAATTTGACCCGCCTTTGCGTCTTTGCGATCTTTGCGCCTTTGCGTGAACTCTTCTTTTAAGGCTTCCGTGTTTTCGGCGCCCTGATTAGCTTAGTTTCGAAGCAAGGCTCAATCACTGCGAGAGTCGTTAACGCGCGGAGAGACTTGTCAGTGAAATTCGTAGCCTGGGCGAGGCTGCCGTCGAAGTCGAGTTTGCCCATTTCGCGAAACGCGTTCTCGGGGTTGAAGCCTGGCGTTGCAAACGACGCGAAACTGCCGAACGTCTTCCCCTCGATCTTTATCATCACAAACTGCCGCTTCAACCTGCTCGTCAAACGACCTTGCCGGCGCGTGAGACGAGTCATCGAGCTTCTCCATTAACGGTAGTTTTTGACAGGATTTACAAGATGTTTCAGGATTTACAAGAATAAATCCTGTCAATCCTGAAACATCTTGTAAATCCTGTCTAACTATTCCCGAAGATCTTGCGCGATCAGTGGAATTATGCGACGCGGCACGTCGATCGCAGCTTTGATATGTCGAGCGTGCGTGAAGTGTCCGGCGACGTATACTCCACGCACGCTCGTCTCAAAAGTTTCCGGATCGTAGACCGGAACCTCGGCAATCTTTCCTGCTTCAGTCTGCACGCCGAGTTGTTTCAATAACGTCAGATCCGCGTCACTGCCGACAAGCACAAACACCACATCGTTCGGAAGCGTCATCGACTCGCCTGTGTCAGTCGTCAATATCACTTCATCTTCCCGAATCTCGTCGACGTGTTTGTAGAGCACGACTTTGAGCCGCCCCGCTTCGACCTCGGCTTCGAGCGGCGTGCGTACCCAGTGTTTCATCGCGCCCGCCTTTGGATCGCGGTTCTCCCAATCTTCACGCCAGATGGCGAGGGTCGTGCGCGCGCCTTCTTCCGACAGAAACAAAGCCGCTTCGGCCGCGCTGTTACCACCACCAACGACGAGCGCGTCTTTGCGAATGTATGCATACGGCTCGACGAAAAGATGATGCACCTTCGGCAACTCTTCCCCGGGCACATTCAATCGCCGCGGGTGCTCCATCGCTCCGATTGCAAACAACACGCGTCGAGCTTCGTACTCGCTACGGTCAGTTTTGACAACGAAGCCCTCGTTTACGTTCCCGTTCACTGAAACCACTTCTTCGCCAGTGTTGATTTTGAGATCGAGATCGAGCACGAAGTGGATGTAGTGAGACAGCATCTCTTCGCGCGTCGGCTTCTCGCGCACAGGCCGCAGCGTGCCCGCGTGCATCTCGACTTCGTTTGGTGTGGAGAACATCGCGCGCCCGACGGGATACTGGCGAATCGTGTTGGCGATCGTGCCTTTCTCGATCACGATGTAGTCGAGGCCCGCCTGCGCCGCTGCTTCCGCAGCAGACAAACCAGCCGGACCAGCGCCGATGATCATGAGATCGAGCATGTTCAGACGATCACCTCGCCGCGCGCGACGAGCACGGCTGATCCACCCACCTTCACTTCCTCAACATTTCCCGCCTGGCCCTTGACGTTGAGATTGATGCGGCTGGGCCGGTTGATAAAATCGCCTTGTTCAATCACAAATTTGTAGCGGCCCTCGTCCGGCTCCAAACTCAGCCCACCATGGTGAATGAGATATCCGCCCAACGCGCCGCACGCGCTGCCGGTCGCGGGATCTTCCGGAATATTGTCAGCCGGAGCAAAGAAGCGCGCGTGAGCACGCGACGCGCCGACTTCGAGCGTCTCGCGCGTGAATGCATGGCAGCCGGTGCCGCCATGACGCTGGTAGATGTCTGTAAGCAACGCCGCGTCGACGCGAATGTCACGCAAGTCTGCAAGCGAGCGAATCGGAACGGCGAGACACGACAAACCGGTCGTGATCACTTGTATCGGCAAACTCTCATCGAGGTCTTCGCGTGCGAGACCCAGCGCGCGCGCGACCTCGGCTTGCTCGTGTGGATCGTCGATCTCGCTAAGGACTTCGAATTTGCCCTGCGTCATGACGACCTGCACCGCTTGCCCGTCTTTAAATTCGATATCGACCGGCAGGACTCCGATCCCGACTTCGTGGAAGATCCTCTGCCAGCCATTGCCGCCGTCGGGAACCGGAACCACACCGAGGCCCGCGAGCGCAGCCCACGTGCCCACGATCGGATGACCGGCAAACGGGATCTCACGAGCGGGCGTGAAGATGCGCAGGCGTCGCAGTGCTTCGTCTTCTTCTGATTTGAGCACGAAGACGGTTTCAGAGAGATTCATCTCACGCGCGATCTTCCCCATCTGATCGTCAGGTATTCCTTCGGCGTCGGGAAAGACGGCGAGCGGATTGCCACAGAAAGCGCGATCGGTGAATACGTCGAATTGGAGAAAGTGATAGTCAGGCATGGTGTTTTTGAGTAGAAATTAAAACAGTTCACGCAAAGACGCAAAGAAGGCCGCAGAGAAATCATTGATTGTTTAGGTCGTTTGTGCTTTTGTGGCCTATGAAGAAGTAGACCTTACCCCCAAAGGAGTGCTTATGGATCTCGGTATCCTAAACACGATAATCGCCCTCGTCGTTATTCTGCTGGTCCTTAGTCTTCTTGTGCAGGCAATTCAAACGCTGATCAAGAAGATATTCAAGATGAAGTCGCGCCAGATCGAAGGCTCGCTGAAAGATCTTTACGAGCAGGTCGTGAGTGCGCCAAACCCGGAGCCACAACCGCCGCTCCCGCGCTTAACTCTCATTCTCACGACTGTGAAAAGAATCCTCGGGATGAAGATCAACCTGCCCGAGACTGCCGCCGACGTCTTCAAAAACAAAGTCGTCGATCAATTCAAAAACATCGGCCGCAAGACTCTCTGGGGAAATGCAGTGCTCGACTCGCTCTCCAAAGAGGATCTTTTCAAAGTGATGGGCAAGCTCGAGTCGGAAGATTTCTTTCCTGACTACGTGCAGAAGTTTCAGGCGCTTTGCGATCGCATCGAGGATTTGCGTCAGGCGGTCGACGCCATAACCAACGATCCGATGTTGCGTGGCGCAGCCAGTACAAAGATCGCCGAGATCCGCACGATCCTCGCACCGATCTTCACCAACGTCAGCGCCATCCTCGACGGTACTCAGGTCAAACCGAAAGTCCTGTTTGCTGACTTGTTACGACTCGGACAGCTCGACTTTCACGGACTGCTCGATGTTCTCAACGAAGCGCAGGCCGCAATTGCGAAAGAAACTGAGACCGCGAACGCTGCGGGAAACACAGGCGAAGTCGCCGCGCTCCAGAAGTTGTCAGGCGAATTTGCTGACGTAGCAAAACTGCTCGGTGACCTTAGTCAGAAGTTTGTCGACGCCACTTCACCACTACGAAACAAGATCGAGCAGGTCGAGGTTTGGTTCGACACGGTCACCCAAAGCTTTGACGAGCGTTACGCACGTCACATGCGAACCGCCGCCCTCGTAATCAGCCTCTTCGTTGTGATCGTGCTGAACGCAAACTTCTTCAACGTGTACAAGAGCCTTTCGAGCAACGAGGTGCAACGCAGTCTGATCCTGGAAAAAGGACCGGAGATCCTCGAGCAATCGAAACGCGCACAAGTGCAAGCCTCGCCCACACCGACACCTGCAAACGTAAAAGAAGCGCTGCAACAGTCGCGCGAGGAGATTGAGACTCTCTCCAGCACCTACCAGGGATTCGGGTTTAGTCCGCTCAGCATGCAACAGTTGCGATCGTTCTTCTGGAGCCTTGGCTTCTTTACCGCCGTTGCGCCTGACGACTCGGGGAATCACAGCGTGTGGGGTATGGCCCTCGTCGAAGGTCCGAAAAATGTTTATAAGTGGCAGAACCAAACGCCCGGGCAATGGTGGCAAACCCGTAAATCCGACGTCACGACGCTGGTTGGTTGGGCCATCATGGTTATGTTATTAAGTGCCGGTGCGCCGTTCTGGCAAGACGCACTGGAATCACTCTTCGGCATCAAGAATTTGCTGCGGCAAAAGACCGACACGCAGAACATCGAACAACAAAGTGGCGCGGGCCAGCCGAAACAGTGATGTTTCGTAGAAACATTTCACTTGTTTTTAGACACATAAGTAGGGCGTACTTTTGCTGAAGACTAAGGAGCAGACAATGGCGACAGCATCTAAGGCAACCATCATAAAACTTAAGGTCAATTTTACGTTGAACACCCCCAACGGACTCCGGCGAGTAATCTTTGGTCTCGAGAAAGACACAAAGGGCGACGTGGTCTCCTGGAGCATCAATTTTCAGCTATTTGAGCGCGCCAAAAAGAGCGATCCGTTTGGCGATGCAATCGTGAGCCTCGATGTGGATGTCGATAAGGCCTTGAACTCCAAGGCTGAAAAGGCGTCCAAGGGTCTCACCGCTCCCCAGGCTGCATTTGCGCTTGGACCGGGAGCGGATGACGCCAAGGCGGCCGAGAACGGCGAGATTGACGAGGCCGATGCTAAGAAGACCGTTCAAAAGACGCTGAAGAAATAAATCTCTTTGCGACTGCTTCTCTGTGCAATCTCTGTGTGCTCTGTGTCTCTGTGGTTATCTTTTTCTAAGGCATTAACCACAGAGAACACAGAGGTTGCACAGAGAAGTGCGCCAGTCCCCAAAAACTATGAACGCACAAGGTAATTGGCGCTGTAGCGCCTTTGTGGGAGCAGTCTTTCTTCTATCCGTACTTTGTTACGGCGCCCAGCCATGTTTGGGGCAAGGCGGTCAGGCTTCTGCGAAGGTCGTTGAAACGGACCAGTCCGTCGGTTCATGCGACGGCATCAACCTCGAGACAGCGAATTACAAGGTTCGAAGCATTCGCCTCGACGATCCGTTTCTCTTTCTCCCCTGGGTTAAGGCGCGCCAAAAGCGCGCCACCGCCCAGATCACGGAGCTGATACAAGGCAAGCCGTTTACCTACGCGGACGTCTCTGACAAGGCGCTCAAAATAATCGAGGATGAAAACTTTCTGCCTGACACGAGCGACGCCCGCGTCCAGTTCAGGCTTGAATTCGTGAGTGTCGAGAATTGCACCGACGGGCAGGTCGACGTCAAGTACAGGATCTACTCGACTCAGATCTTGCCCGTGTTGAGCGCTCGTCCGGAAGAGCGCGTGAAGGAACGCGAGACACCGCAAACTCCTGCCGGACAAACTACGACCCTGACGAAAGATTCCAGTCCGTTTCATTTCGTGCCTACCGGCGGCTACGACTCCACTGATCTAATGTTTGGTGGCGGAAGCTTCGAGTACAAGCCGCGCAAGATGGGTATGCTGCCGTTCAACTCGGCGATCATCAAGGGCGAAGCTTCGTCACGAATGCACGACGTTTCTGCCGCGCTGGAAGGCGCATATGATTCTGACGTCCAGAATCCCGGCTGGTTGGCCCACGCGGATTGGCTAATCAACTTCTCACACTATTCGCTACCGACTGGCGCAGGCGATATCAGAGGTGGTCACGTGATGCTTCATTTCGCGGGAGTGACCAAGCCTTTGGCTGGAGGCAATTTGAGTCTGCGCTTTGGCGCTGCACTCGACGGCGGTAACCGTCAAACTGAAGCCGGCACTTTGATACTCGCGCCGAACACAGTGCCGAATGCAGGCTTCGGCACGTTGAAGCTATATGGCGGGATGGATTCGCGGTTTGCACGCAATATCTTTTCGGCGTCGTATGGTCTCGAGTTGGGTTCAGTAGGACCAGCCGCACGAGTCGACTGGCGGAAGCATATCTTCGATGCGCGGCATCAATTCTGGTATTCACTCGGCAACCACCACTTGCTCGATCTCGAATCGCGTTTCACCACCGGTAAACTTCAGATCCCGGGAAAGGTTCCGCTGCCCGAACGGTTCTTTGGCGGCAACAACGAAGAGTTTCTGATCGCGAGTGACGATTGGCAGATTCGCGCGAACCCGGTGATTCGCGCGATTCCCGGAAATCGTTTCTTCCAAACTGCCGAAGGGTCCGGTGCACGGAGTTTCGTCAGTTACAATTTCACGGCGGCGTACGGAATCTGGCGTCAGACGCTCGTTCCGGAAGAGCTCACGAACGACAGTGAATTCAACGACCAGCTCGAGGGCTCGATCACGAGTGTGACCAGCACACTCGAAGTTTTTTACTACTCAAAAGATCCGCATTACTCGACCGTCGTCACACAATTGCCCGCCGCGCAAACCGCTCTCCAGGATTTAGAAACTGTCGTCAACACAGTGCAGGGAACACATGCCGGCCAGGCTGAGGATCAGTTCGAGGCATGCACGGATGCGATCAAAGCCGTATCCAGACGAATCGGGCTTGCGATTTCGACGTCGAAGGTTCCGTACGGCTCCATCGCCGATGTGCTCTCTGAGGATCCTGACGATGACCAGCTAGTGAACGTGCAGCAGGCATGTGAGAAAGATCTGAATGGTACATTGAAAGATGCATCGCTTACATCGGCGACAACCAGGGTCGAGACACTGCGAACACAATTAACGGCTGAGTTTAATAAGATCGATACAAAAGCGGCGGCGAAGCAAGCCAGCGACGACATGGCTTTCACGCGCCGCACTTTGAACACGCTCTTCAACGATGTGAACATCTATTCGATAAGTCCGGTGTTTGTGTTTGACATGGCGCGGATCGGCCCGCGTAATGGCGCGTTCGGCGGTATGCGTTACGGCCCGGGCGCAGGCATTCGCTTCGAGCTGGCCACGACGGCGCATTTCACTTTCGGTTACGCATGGAACGTCAATCAGGGGCCGGGTGAAGGTCGCGGGAATATATTCTTCGCGATCGGGGTTAGAGATCTGTTCCATTGATTTATCTTGTTAATTCTGTAAATCCTGTCATCCTGTCCCACATGCTCGCTTTAAAAGGAATCCTTCTCCCTACAACAACACCATTCGATCCCGACGGTCGCATCTCGACGCCCGCCATCACCTCGAATATCAAAGACTGGAGCGCGCGCGGCGTGATCGGCTTTGTTGTCCTCGGTTCGACAGGCGAACGCGTTCATCTCGACGAGCGTGAGTATCTAGAAGTGATCGAAGTCTCGCGTGCGGCGACTGACTCGGTTTTGATCGCCGGCGCTGGACAACAGAGCACTGTCAACACCATCAAGGAGATCGAAAACGCTGCGCGAGCGGGCGCGGAAGCAGTGCTCGTCATCACGCCTTATTTTTATCGTCCGGCAATCACGCAGGAGACGCTCGTCAACTACTACACGGCTGTTGCTGATGCGGCGCCGGCGCCGGTGCTGCTTTACAGCATGCCGCCGCTGACTGGAATCAAGATCGAGCCGGAAACTGTCGCGCGTCTGAGTGAACATCCGAATATCATCGGCGTGAAAGACAGCTCGAATGATGTGGCAGGCCTTCGTCGTACGGTTGAGCTCTGTCCGAGTGACTTCGCGGTGATGACGGGGAATGGAACGGTGTTACTCGATGCATTGCGCGCGGGCGCGACGGGTGGAATTCTCGCGGTGGGATGTGTCGTGCCCGAGGTTTGTGTCGAGATATTTCGAGCGTTTGGCGCCGGGAAAGATGCGGAGAAGTTGCAGGAAGAGCTGACGCCGCTCGCAGCAGCCGTAACGACGAAGTATGGAATTGGCGGACTGAAGGCGGCGCTTGATTTTGCAGGGTATCGTGGTGGGGCGGTGCGTGCGCCGTTGCGTGCTCCGGATGAGGCGGCTCGCGCGGAGATCAATGCCCTGTTCGACAGGATTTACAAGATTTCTCAAGATTAACAAGATAAATCCTGTCATCCTGAAAAATCTTGTAAATCCTGTCTAACTTTGCGCCCCGCACTCAGACCTGTAGAATGACCTCGCAGGAGCACCAACAATCTTGAGTACAGCCGAAGCCGCTTGTTATAGCACCCCCGAAGAATCAGGACTGCGCGTCGAGTCGCTGCCTTTTGATCTAATTCCGCATCAGTCGCGTCTCTTTCTCGAATACCTGAAAGACCCGGTTGCGCTGCGCAACTTTTATCCTTCAGCAGTTCGCTTTCATCACGAATTACAGCAACGCGTGCCGGACGTGCTTTCCGCGTATCGAGTCGATCGCGCGCGCGTGTGCGATGCGCTTGCGGCGATGAACCAACGCTGGGGCGCAGGCGAAGAGACCTTGAAGAATATCGAGTTGCTGCGCGATGACGATTGCATCGCGGTGGTTTCCGGTCAGCAGGCAGGTTTGTTCACGGGTCCGCTCTACACAGTCTACAAAGCACTCTCGGCGGTGAAACTCGCCGGCTGCCTGCAACAGAGAAACACGAAGGCCGTGTCCGTGTTTTGGATTGCGGCCGAAGATCACGATTTTGCCGAAGTCGCGAAAGCGGAGCTCATCGGTCGTGATTGCCAGCTCAAGAGCGTCACCGTTTCTGAAGCACTGCATCGCGAAGGTCAACCAGTCGGGCAGGTGAAGCTCGACGAATCGATCGATGCGGTCGTGGATGAGTTGTTTGAGTTGTTGCCCGCATCGGAATTCGCGGCTGACATGAAAGCGCTCGTGAAGAATGCGTGGCAGCCTGGTCGCGGCTACGTCGAAAGTTTTGCGACTATGATGACTGCCCTCCTCGGTCGTTATGGTCTCATCTTTCTCGACCCACTCGATCCCGCGTTGAAACAACTCGCCGCGCCGCTCTATTCCGAAGCCGCCCGTCGCGCGCCCGAGATCGCTGCGGCGCTCGAACAACGAAGCGCCGAATTGGAGCGCACGGGATATCACGCGCAAGTGCTCGCGACTGCGAATTCGTTTCCACTGTTTCTGCACGATGAGGAAGGCGGGCGACACGCCGTCACTCGTGTCGAGAATGGAAAGTACAGAACAAAAGCCAGCGAGCAGGAATACACCGCCGAAGAGCTCGGCACGCTCGCAGAGGAGCAGCCGGAGCGGTTCAGTCCAAACGTGACCTTGCGCGCGGTGGTCCAGGATTACCTGCTGCCGACGATCGCTTACTACGGTGGTGCTGCTGAGATTGCGTACTTTGCCCAAACGGCCGAAGTCTATCGCGTGCTCGAACGGCCGGCGACGCCGATCCTGCCGCGTTCAAGTCTGACGATGATCGAGCACCACACCGGCCGCCTGCTCGGAAGATATGACCTGACCCTTGCGGATTTCTTCGAAGGACTCGAGCCGGTGATCAAGCGCGTCGTGGAGGAGCATCTTGCGGCTGATAGTGCGAAGCTCTTCGCCGATGCGGAGCAGAACATGAACCACGAGCTCGATCGTTTGCGCAAGGAGCTGCAATCGATCGATCCGACGCTCGCGAATGCGCTCGAAACGGGGCGCAAGAAGATTAACTACCAGCTCGACGGTTTGAAGCAGCGCTTCGTGCGCGCCCAAATGACGCGCGATGAAGCAGCGCACCGGCAGTTGCAACGCGCGTTCGATCAGCTCTATCCAAACAAAGATCTACAGGAGCGCCACATCAACATCACGTCGCTGCTGGCCCGCCACGGCACTTACGTGATCGAGTGGATCTTCAACGCGATTAATCTTGGCTCTAACGAACACCAGATTGTCTATCTTTAAGTCCTACCGGTTCTATAGGACTTATTTCAAGCCGAATGTCGAAAATCCGCGTC
>Ga0207675_100004145_pt1 | contig 14029 bp, 14 predicted proteins | sample KBSSwiS42_FD_184305 | JGI IMG/M metagenome (GOLD analysis project Ga0207675, IMG submission 184305) | Switchgrass rhizosphere microbial communities from Kellogg Biological Station, Michigan, USA - KBS Switchgrass S4-2 (SPAdes) (version 2) | ecosystem: Host-associated > Plants > Roots >... | reverse complement strand
AGCTGGCCGAGCGCGTGAGCGCGATCGCCGACCGCTACCCGCTGTACGCACAGCTCGGGTCGCCCGCCGCTATCGCGTAGCCCCACCGACAACTAGAGTTGCGCCGTGGAAGCCCAGCCTTCCCCGGCGCTGCGTCCCGAGTCCGCCCGCGAGGTCGTCGATCGGCTGGCGGCCCAGCGCGCCGGCACGCCGTTCGTGCTGTTCCGCGACGGGGAGCACCGCCAGCGGATCGTGGCGCTCACGGCCGAGCCGCCGCTGGTGCACATCGGCCGCGGCCCGGCGTGCGAGATCGCGCTGCCGTGGGACACCGAGGTCTCGCGCGTGCACGCCATCCTCGAGCTCGCCGGCGGCCATTGGACGCTCGTCGACGACGGGCTCTCACGCAACGGATCGTTCGTGAACGGACATCGCGTGCGCGGTCGCACGCGGCTCATGGACGGCGATGAGCTCGCCGTCGGGCACACGCGGCTGCTGTTCCGGTCGGCGGAGCCGGTGCTGACGCCGACGGAGAGCACGAAGGAGCACGTGCGGCCGGAGCTCTCGGAGGCCCAGCGGCGCGTGCTGCTCGCGCTCTGCCGCCCGCTGCTCGAGGACCCGTTCGCGGGTGCCGCCTCCAACCGCGAGATCGCCGAGACGCTGTTCCTGAGCATCGACACCGTCAAGAGCCACCTGCAGGTGCTCTTCGACCGCTTCGGGGTCGGCGAGCTGCCGCAGAACCGCAAGCGCGCCGAGCTCGCGCGGCGGGCGATCGAGTCGGGCACCGTCGCGCACTGAGTCCGGGCGGCCGGCCCGCCGCGGCCGGCAGGGGTGACGCGCTCACACCGCAGGGGGTGGCCCGGCGGGCGGCCGGGGCGGAGGCTGCGGGCATCGGCATTGCACCACCGGAGGTACGTCATGCGACTTTCCCGCCCATCCCTCATCCTCGCCGCGGCGCTGTGCGCGCTCGCGGCGGCAGCGCCGCCCGCATCGGCGGCGATCGGCTACCACACCCTGTTCCAGGACCCGGGCACGTCGCGGACGGCGGACCTCTCGCTCGACAACCGGGTGGTCACGCTCATCAACGCGACCCCCGCGCACGAGCAGTTGCGCTTCACGTTCCGCGACTTCAACTCGCGCCCGATCGCCGACGCGCTGATCGCGGCCCACCTGCGCGAGGTCGACGTCCGCGGCGTCATCGACGGCGACGAGCGCACCCAGCAGACCGTGATCGACCTCGTCCGCGTGATCGGCGCCGACCGGGTCGTCGTGTGCGGCGCGCCCGGCTTCTTCAACTCGTGCATCGCGAACGTCGACCCCCCGAGCCTGATGCACAACAAGTTCTTCACGTTCTCCCGGCTCGCGGACGGCCGCGAGCAGGTCGTGCTGCAGACGTCGAAGAACTTCCTCTCCCCGAGCCAGCTCACCTACTACAACGACATGGTCGAGATCGACGGCGACGGCCCGCTCTACCAGGCGTACGACAAGTATTTCGCCGACCTGCAGGCGCAGGTGCGCACGGACGACTACGACGTGACCGCACCGGACGACGGCCCGAACACGATCTTCATCTCGCCGCGCTTCCAGGCCACCCGCGACGTGGACGACACGATCGTCGACCGGATGGACGAGATCGACTGCTCCGAGGGCGGCTCCGCCTCCGGCCGCGGGCTGATCCGCGTCGCCAACATGGCGTTCCGCAGCGAGCGCGCCGTGATCGTGGGCAAGCTCGGTGAGCTGCACCGGGCGGGCTGCGAGATCGACGTGATCGCCACGAACCTCGACGGCGACATCGTGGCCGGGCTGGCGAGCGAGGGCATCCGCGTGCGGCCGTTCTTCCTGCGGCGCCTGAGCGCCGCGCAGCCGCAGGTGATCGTGCACAGCAAGTTCTGGCTCGTCGACGCGATCAGCACCCGGACCGGGCGCCGGACGAAGGTCGTGTACGCCGGCAGCAGCAACTGGCGCGGCGATCAGCAGCGCAGCGACGACCTGCTGCTGCGAATGGTCGACGACGGCGTCTACGACGCCTACGCCGGCTACTGGGAGAAGATCCGCGACCGCGCCGCCTCCGACCAGGCGACGCCCGCGAGCGACGCCAAGCCGCCGGTGTCCGCGCTGACGCGCCGGCCCGCGCCGAACGCGGCGGGATGGAACCGCGACGACGTGGCGCTGCGGATCGCGGCGAGCGACGGGCACAACGTCTCGAACTCGGGGCTGCGCAGCCTGCACGTCGAGATGACCGGGGCGCAGAGCGGCACCTGGGACCTGGCGGGCGAGCAGGATGCGTCCCGCGTCGCCGAGCTGGTCGTGACCGCCGAGGGCGAGACCACGGTCAGCTACTTCGCCGAGGACCGCTTCGGCAACCGCGAGGCCCCGCAGGCGCACACCGTGCGGATCGACCGCACGCCGCCGCGGATCGCCGGGCTCCCGCCGGCGTGCACGCTGTGGCCGCCGAACGGGCGGATGGTGACCGTCGCGCAGGTGACGGCAAGCGACGAGGGCTCGGGCGTGGCCTCGCTCACCGCGGACGCGACCGGCGGCGACGTGACGGTGGACGGCGGCACGATCGCGGTCCGCGCCGAGAAGGCCGAGCGGGGCCGGGCGCGCACGTACGCGCTCACCGCCCGCGCGACCGACGTCGCCGGCAACGTCGCCGAGGGCGCCGCCGAGTGCGTCGTGCCGCACTCGCAGGGCGGCTAGGCGGCCAGGCGGGCGCCGAGCCCGATCAGCGCGGCGCCCGTCACCCGCTCGGTCCAGGCGCGCACGCGCGGGCGGCGGACCAGCTCGCGCGCGTGGTGGAGGCCGGCCACGAAGCCGGTCCAGAACACCAGGCACAGCGCGCCGTAGATCACGAGCAGCAGCGCCACCCGCAGCGACGCGCCCGGCCCGGGCGCGACGAACTGCGGGACGACCGCGACGAAGTAGACGCCGACCTTCGGGTTCAGCGTCATGCTCAGCAGCCCGTCGCGGAACGGCGAGCCGCCCGTGCGCGCCGGGGCCTCGGCCTCGGCGGGCCGGTGGGCGCGGGCGATCGCGGCGATCCCGAGCCACAGCAGGTAGAGCCCGCCGAGCAGCTTCACGACGCCGAACACCTGCGCCGAGGAGGCCAGCAGCGCGGACAGGCCGATGGTCGCGGCCGCCACGTGCACGGCCATCCCGGCGGCCAGGCCGCGCACGGCGGCGTGGCCGGCCCGGCGGCCCCCGCTCAGCACCCGGCTGGTCAGCAGCGCCTGGTTCGGGCCCGGCGTGAGGATCAGCAGCACGGACAGGCCGAGGAACGTCAGCACGCCCCCGAAGGTAGCGGCGCTAGCGGCGCAGGCCACGGCGGCGGCCGAGCACGAGCCGCCGCGGCAGCTCCGCGACGACCGGCTCGAGCGCGGCGACGACCTGCGCGGCCGTCGGGCGGTCGCCGGGCGCCGGGGCGAGCATCGCCTCCAGCAGCTCCGCCAGCGCGGGCGGGGTGCGGCGCGGCAGCGCGGCCGGCGCGCGCGAGAGCTGCGGGAAGCGGACCTCCATGTCCGGCGAGCGCCCGGCGCCCTGGGCGCGCGGGAACGGCGGTCCGCCGGTCATCGCGCGGAACATCGTCGCGCCGAGCCCGAACACGTCCACGGGCGGGCCGATCTCGCCGCGCGTGCGGTCGCACTGCTCCGGGGCCATGTAGGCGTCGGTCCCGACCGGCTTGGAGAGCCGCCCGGCGGAGATCAGCCCGCGCGAGACGCTGAAGTCGATCAGCCGCGGCGGCGCGCCCATCACGAGGTTGTCCGGCTTGACGTCGAGATGCACGACGCCCTCGCCGGCGAGGTAGTGCAGCGCCGCCGCGACGTGCATCCCGAGCGGCAGCAGCTGCTCGAGCCCGACGGGGCCGTGGCGGTCCAGCAGCGCCTGCAGCGTCGGGCCCTCGAGGTGCTCGAGCAGCAGGTGCGGGAACGGCCCGCCGCCCGCGGTGTCGAAGCCGCGGACCACCACGGGGTGCGAGATCCGGGCGAGCAGGTCGCCCTCGCGGACGAGGTCGCGCAGCGCGACGGCGTCCGTGGCGTGGTCGGGCCGCAGGACCTTGGCCACCAGCACCGACAGGCGCTGGGCGTCCCAGACGAGGAAGACCTCGTAGCGGCGCCCGCCGCCGATCTGGCGCAGGACGGTGCGCCCGGGCGCGATCGCGTCACCCTCGACGAGACCCCAGGTGGGCCGTTCGCGAGCGGCGCCGGCGCGCTCCCACGGCGGCGGCTCGGCCACCGTCGACTCCCCGCCCACGGTCTCACGACCCGGCCGGGAGGGCATCAGTGTCCGCCGTCTGCGTCCTCGTCGTCGGCCGCCAGCGCGGCCTTGGAGTTGCCGAGCGTGGCGGCGGGCTGGTCGCCCACCTTGCTCGGCGTCACCGGCGGCGCCGGGGCCAGCCACGTCATCGGCGCGGCGAGCGCGAGCACGAGGACGGCGGCGACGGCGGCGAGGGCCTTGAGGAGCGATCGCCGGGCCGGTTCGAGCGCGGGATCGTCGGTGAGCGCCAGGAAGGCGCGCGCCATGCGGTGGTGGTCCGGAAGGGTCAGTGTTGCGGTGTCGCGCATGAGAACGCCTCGGCGCGTGGTTTCCCCGCGATGCGGGCTTCCCAATCGGGAGATTCGGCGGCCGCGGCGGGGCCCCTGCCCCGATCGTCGCGCTCAGGCGCGGACGGTCGCGAGCGTGCGCTCGAGCCCTTCGGCGAGCCCGACCTGCGCGCGCCAGCCCAGGACCTCGCCCGCCAGCGCCGGATCGACGGCGCTGCGCTGGATCTCGCCGGTCCGGGCCGGGGCGTAGGAGAGCTCGAACGGGGTGCCGTTGCCGAAGGCGCGCAGCGCGTCCGCGAGCTCGACCACGGTCGTCTCGGTGCCCGTGCCGACGTTGCAAGCGCCTTCCCAGTCCGAGTCCGCGGCGGCGAGGTTGGCCGCCACGACGTCGCCCACGTAGACGTAGTCGCGCGTCTGCAGGCCGTCGCCGAAGGCGACCGGCGTCCCACCCTCGGCGAGCTTGCCGCAGAAGATCGCCACCACGCCGCCCTCGCCGTGCGGGTCCTGGCGCGGGCCGTAGACGTTCGCGTAGCGCAGCGAGACCGCCGACAGGCCGTAGAGGCGCGCGTAGAGCCCGAGGTAGCCCTCGGCGGCCTGCTTGCTCTGCCCGTAGGGCGCCATCGGCGCCGCCGGGTGGTCCTCCGGGGTCGGGATGACCGGCGCGTCGCCGTAGATCGCGCCGCCGGTCGAGGAGTTGACGATCCGCGCGACGCCGGCGCGGCGCGCGGCCTCGAGCACGTTGATCGTGCCGCCGACGTTGACCTGCGCGTCGAAGCCCGGGTCGGCGACCGCGCGGCGCACGTCGATCTGGGCCGCGAGGTGGAAGACGACGTCGGGCGCGGCGGCCGCGACGAGCTCCGCCAGGCGCTCGCCGTCGCGGAGGTCGGCCTCGTGCAGGACGGCGCCCGCGGCGAGCGCCCCCTCGAGGTTGGACGCCTTGCCGGTGGAGAGGTCGTCGAGCACCTCGACCGTATCCCCGCGCGCGATCAGGGCGTCGACGAGGTTGGATCCGATGAAGCCGGCGCCGCCGGTCACGAAGGCCTTCATTCCGGGCGGCATGCTAGACGTCACCGCCGTGCGGATCTGGGTCGACTTCACCAACACGGCGCACGTGATCGTGCTGCGGCCGCTCGTCGAGCGCCTCGAGGCCGCCGGTCACGACGTGCTGCTGACGGCGCGGCCGCTGTCGCACACCGTCGAGCTGCTCGAGGACTGGGGCCGGCCGCATCTCGTGGTCGGCCGCTACGGCGGGGTGCGCCGTCGCGACAAGGCGCTCGCCGCCGGCGATCGCGTGCGCAAGCTGCTCGGCTGGGCCCGCAGGCAGCGCTTCGACCGCGCGCTCGCCCACGGCTCGACCGACGTGCCGGTCGTCTCGCGGCTGCTGCGGATCCCCAACAGCACGATGTTCGACTACGAGTGGGCGGCGACCCAGCACAACGTCAACTGCCGGCTCGCGAACCGCGTGCTCGTGCCCGAGGCGATCCCGCCCGAGCGGCTCGCCCGCTACGGCGCCAAGGGCAGCAAGCTGATCCGCTACCCGGGGCTGAAGGAGGAGTACTACCTGTCGGACTTCGAGCCCGACCGCGGCGTGCTCGCCCAGCTCGGGGTCGAGGGCGCGGAGGTGCTCAACGTCGTCCGCACCGCGCCGTCCTACGCGCTCTACCTGGGCGGCTCCGAGACGCCGCTGCTGGCGCGCGTGCTGCGCCGCGCCGCCGAGGACCCGCGGGTGCACACCGTCGTGCTGGCCCGCACGGACGAGCAGCGCGCCGGCGTGCACGCGCTCGGCCTGGAGCGCGTGGTCGTGCCCGAGCGCACGGTCGACGGCCGCAGCCTGGTCGCGCTCGCCGACGTGCTCGTGTCCGCCGGCGGCACGATGAACCGCGAGGCGGCCGTGCTCGGCACGCCGGTGTGGTCGATGTTCGAGGGCCCGCTGGGCGGCGTCGACGAGCTGCTCGTGCGCGAGGGCCGGCTGCAGCTGCTCTCCGACGAGCGCGCGATCGCCTTCGAGCCCAAGCAGCCGGGCGCGCTGGACGACCGCGTGCGGCGCGATCCGCGCGACCTGCTGGAGCTGGCGCTGCCGGGGACGACGGTGGCCGCGTGATCGCCGCCGCGCTGCTCGCCGCCGGCGCCGTCGCGCTCGCGCCGGGCCCGAACCTCCGCGTCGCCTCCGTCGGGACGCAGGCGCGCGCCGCCTCGCCGGGCGAGCTGATCCTGCCGACGAGGATCCGCAACGCCGGCAACCGCCGCGCCGGCGCCTCACACACGCGCTACGTGCTCTCCCGGGACCGCGTGCGCGGCGGCGACGTGCGGCTCTCCTCGGTGCCGGTGGCGGCGCTGCGGGCCGGCCGCTCGCGCACGATCACGGCGATGCTGCACGTCCCCGCAGGCCTCAAGCGCGGGTCGTGGTACGTGATCGCCTGCGCCGACGGCCGCGACGCGGTGGCCGAGCGCTCCGAGCGCGACAACTGCCGCGCCTCGGCCGACCCGATCGCCGTCCTGCCGGAGATCCTGCCCGAGCTCCCGCCGCCGCCGGAGGCCGGCTAGCTACGAGGCCTTGGCCTCGAGCGTGCGCTCGACGGCCGTCTCGGTGTCGCCCTCGATCCCGTCCGCGACGGCGTCCTGGCCGAAGCGGCGCAGCCCGACCGCGTGCAGGTGGCGGCTCTTGAGGATCTCCAGCGAGTAGACCATCCAGACCGAGCCGCCGATCACGAGCAGGCCGGCGCCGGCCAGCAGCAGCGAGTTCTGCAGGTCCCAGTCGCCGCGCGGGCGCGGCGGCACGAAGCGTGCCAGCAGCGCGTAGGCGGCCATCGTCCCGGCCCACACGTGCAGGTAGGCGGCGGTGCGGCGCTGGGAGAAGCCGATGCGCATGAAGCGGTGGTAGAAGTGGTTGTGGTCCGCGCGCCACGGCGCCCGGCCGTACTTGAGCCGCTTGAGCACCACGAACGACGTGTCGAGGATCGGCACGGCGAGCACGAGCAGCGGCGCGACCAGCGTGATCGCGGCGGCGGTCTTGAGCACGCCGTCGAGCGACAGGGTGGCGAGCAGGAAGCCCAGCGCGAGCGCCCCGGAGTCGCCCATGAAGATCTTCGCCGGGTGGTAGTTGTGGAACAGGAAGGCGAGCGTCGAGCCGCACACGATCGCCGACAGCACCGCGGCGTCCGTGCGGCCGAAGGAGGCCGACAGGATCGCGAACGCGGCGGCCGCGATCGCCACGATCCCGGCGGCCAGCGAGTCCATCCCGTCGATCAGGTTCACGAGGTTCGCCAGCAGCGCGATCCACAGCACCGACAGCGGGTAGGCGACCCAGCCGATGTCGAAGTCGCCGACGCCCGGGATCGTCAGGCGGTCGAAGGTCACGCCGAAGCCGGCGACGGGGATCAGCGCGATCACCATCACGGCGACGAGCTTGCGGCTGGGGGTGACGTTGTGGAGGTCGTCGTAGAGCCCGAGCGCGGCGACCAGCAGCGTGCCGATGAAGATCCCCAGGTAGGGCCCGTCGAGGTCGATCAGGATCGCCGTCGGGATCAGGATCCCGGCCACGATCGCGAGCCCGCCGATCCGCGGGATCGCGCCCTTGTGCACGCGCGGGCGGTCCGCCTTGTCGTCCAGGCCGCCGATCAGCGGCGCCAGGCGCATGACCAGCGGGGTGAGCAGGAGCACGATCCCGGCGGCGATCGCGAAGCCGACCAGGGCGTGGCTGTCACCGGCCAGCGTCCTGATTGACTCGCCGAAGGACATGTGAACGTGGTATAGCGCAGGGAGGGCCGACAGGTGGCGTTGCTAGCTTCACCGTCGATGACCGAGATCCTTTCGGCGACCGCGTTCGACGAGCGCGTCGCGACCCGCTCGGCCCGCGTCGGCATCGTCGGGCTCGGCTACGCGGGCCTGCCGCTGGCGATGGCGTTCGCCGAGGCCGGCTTCGACGTCACCGGCATCGACCTCTCGCGCGAGCGCGTGGACGCGATCACCGCGGGGCGCTCCTACCTGGTCGATGTGCCGGCCGAGCGCTACGGCGCCGTCGACGGCAAGCTGACCGCGACGACGGACTACGCGGCCGTCTCGACGCTCGACGCGCTGACGATCTGCGTGCCCACGCCGCTGTCGAAGACGCGCACGCCCGATCTGTCCTATGTGGTCTCGGCCGCGGAGTCGGTCGCCGAGCAGCTGGTGCCGGGGCAGCTGGTGATCCTGCAGTCGACGACCTACCCGGGCACGACCGAGCAGGTCATCCGGCCGATCCTCGAGCGCGCGGGCGCGGTCGTGGGGCAGGACTTCTTCCTCGGCTACGCGCCCGAGCGGGTGGACCCGGGCAACCGCCAGTGGGACGTGCACACGACGCCGAAGCTCGTGGGCGGCGTCACGGACGAGTGCCTGCGGCGCACGAAGCTGCTCTACGAGACGATCGTGCAGACCGTCGTGCCGGTCTCGAGCCCGATGGTCGCGGAGACCGCGAAGCTGCACGAGAACACCTTCCGCGCGGTCAACATCGCGCTCGCCAACGAGCTCGCGCTGATGTGCGACAAGCTCGGCATCAGCCCGTGGGAGGTCATCGAGGCGGCCTCGAGCAAGCCGTTCGGCTTCCTGCCGCACTACCCCGGGCCCGGCCTGGGCGGCGACTGCATCCCGGTCGTGCCGCACTTCCTGGCCTGGCGGCTGCGCGAGTACGGCTACTCCGCGCAGCTGATCGACGCCGCGGCCGAGGTCAACGCGATGATGCCCAACTTCGTGCTGCAGAAGATCGCCGACGCCCTCAACGACGGCGCCCGGCCGATCAAGGGCTCGCGGATCCTGCTGCTCGGCGTGACCTACAAGGCCGACGTCGCCGACACGCGCGAGTCGCCCAGCCTGGAGGTGCTGCGCCAGCTCGCCCAGCGCGGGGCGGACGTGCGCTACTGCGACCCGCACATCCCGGTGCAGGAGCTCGACGACGAGATCTACGAGGCCGTGCCGTGGAGCGCCGAGGAGGTCGCCGCGGCCGACCTGGTCGTGATGCTCACCGCGCACCGGGAGTTCCTGGAGGAGCGCCACTGGGAGGGCGCGCACCTCGTCGTGGACACCAGGAACGTCATTCCCCGCGCGCCGCACGTGTTCTCCATCTAGTGGCAAGCCGATGCTGCTGATCCTGGGGGCCGGGTACATCGGCGCGGCCGTGGCGGAGCTCGCGCTCGGGCGCGGGGAGGAGGTCGTGCTCGCCGACAACTGGCGCACGACCGGCCGCGCGCAGCTCGACGGGCTCGAGGCGGCGGGCGCGCGCGTGGAGACCGCCGACATCCGCGACCGCGAGGCGCTCGACGCGCTGCTGGCGGCCGGGCCGCGGCGCGTGCTGCTGCTCGCCGCGCAGGCGAGCCGGCCGATCTCGGAGCGCGAGCCCGACTACACCGAGCAGACGAACCTGACCGGGGCGCGCCGGGTCGCGGAGGCGGTCGCCGCCTCGGCCGCCGCCGAGCTCGTGCACGGCAGCTCGCTGCAGGTCTACGGGAGCCCGCTCTCCGGCGAGGTCGGGCCTGAGGGGCCCTACGGCGAGCAGGGCGACCTCGCGCACCTCTCGAAGATCTACGCCGAGCTCGCGCTCGGCATCCACGCGCGCCGCGGCGGCTTCGGGCTCGCGAACTGCCGGCTCGGGATCACCTACGGCCCGAGCCCCGTGCAGCACGACGCGCCCGAGTCCCAGACCGTCGTCGACAAGTTCCGCCGCCTCGCCGCGGCCGGCGAGCCGCTGACGATCGACGGCGGCGGCCGCGCGACGATCGGGGCGGTCCACGTCGCCGACGCGGCGCGGCTGCTGCTCGACTGCCCGGTCCCGGAGCCGGGCGCGATCGCCGCCTACAACCTCGCCGCGGAGACGCTCACGGTCGCCGACGTCGCCGCGCTCGCGGAGGGCCGCGAGCCGGCGGGGGAGCCGGCCTGGACGCTCGCGCCGCAGCTGGACTACGAGCACTCCGTCGCGGGATACCTGGGGCGCGCGTGAGGTTCCTCGTCACCGGCGTCACCGGCTTCCTCGGCTGGCGCACCGCGACCCTGCTCGCCGAGCGCGGCCACGAGATCACCGGGCTCGCGCGTCCCGGCGGAGCCGACCGCGCCCACGCACGAACGGTGCCCGGCACGGTGCTTGCGGTCGACGCCGGCGACCCCGCCGCGCGCGACGTCGTCCGCGGGCACGACGTCGTGCTGCACTTCGCCGGCGTGCCGGATCCCGCCCGCGCCCGCGAGGACCCGGCGCGCGCCGTGCGCGAGAACGCGGGCACGACCGCCAACCTGCTCGACGGCTGCCTCGAGCACGGGGCGGCGCTGATCTACCCGTCGACCGTGCGCGCGGCGCTCGAGCCGCCGCCCGACGCCTACGGGCTCTCCAAGCGCCTCGGCGAGGAGGCCTGCCGCCATCACATGGCGCGCTCCGCCGTCGCGCGGCTGACCTCCGTGTTCGGGCCCGGCCAGGTGGCGTGGGAGGGCGCGACCGGCGCGATCGCCGCGTTCGCCCGCCGCGCGCTGGAGAACCGCCCGATCGTGATCCCCGGCGACCCGCAGCGGGTGCGCGACTTCGTCTACGTCGACGACGTCGCGGCCGCGCTGGAGGCGATCGCCGAGCAGGGCCGGTGGGGCGAGACGCTGACGCTCGCCTCCGGCCGCCCGATCTCGCTCCTGCACGCCGCGCGCCTGGCGCGCGAGGCCGCGGGCTCCTCCGTGCCGATCGAGACGCCGGGCGGCGAGCTGCCGCCGGGCGAGGGCGCGGGCTATCCCGCGGAGGGCGATCTGGCGCGGTTAGGCTTGACCGTCCGTCCGATCGAGGACGCTGTCGTCTCCTATGTCCAGTGGCTCCGCCGCCATCCCGCTGCTCAAGGCCGCTCCTGAGGCCGCCCAGGTCGCCGACCGCCTGTCGGGCGGCGACTGGCGCGGACTGGAGCTCTGCCTCGCGCCCCGGCACGTCGAGACGGCCGGGGCGCTCGACGCTGCCATCGCGGTCGGCCGCGGGGCGGCCGACGCCGGCGCCGTCCTGACCGCGGAGTGCCCGGTCGCCTGGCCGAGCGGCGCGTTCGTGCGCGTCGACCGGCTCGACGACGAGGCCAAGCGCGGGATCGAGGCCTCCGCCCGCTTCGCCGCGCAGATCGGCGCACCCGTGCTGACGATCCACCTGTTCGTCCCGATGACGCCGGAGGAGTACCGCGACCACGGCGCGCTCGACGAGGAGGCGGTCGCCGACTACCTCGCCTTCTACGCCGCCGCGTGCCTCGGCTCGGGCGTCACGCCGCTGATCGAGAACGTGCCGCCCGTGCTGCGGATGCGCACCGGCGGCGTGTACCTGACGCCGGTCGGCGGCCACTGGCGCGACCTCGCCGCCTGGTGTGAGCGGATCCCGGGGCTGCGGACGACCTTCGACACCTCCCACGCGGCGCTGTTCGAGCACTTCGCCGCCGCGTACCCGTCGCTGTTCGGGCTCGCCGACGACAGCGACCTGGGGCTGGAGCGGTGGGTGCGCGAGCTCTCGGGTCGGATCGACGTCGCGCACGTCTCCGACGCCCACGGGCTGCTCGGCGAGGGCCTGCCGTACGGGACGGGCGAGCTCGACCTGGACCCGGTCGTGCGGGCGCTCGGCGAGACCGTGCCGTACATCGTCGCCGAGATCAACGAGCCCGACCCGGCGCACTCGGTCGACATGAAGGCGGGCTACCGCGCCGTCGAGCGGGCGCTCGCCATGCCCGAGCCGGCGCCCCCGCGGCGCTCGAGCCGGCTGCCGGTGGATCCGTTCGACTGGCAGCAGGTGGTCGGCCGCCGCGACCCCGTGCCGTCGGTGCTGGAGCTGCAGGAGCGCTTCGGCGGCCGGCGCGTGCTGATCACGGGCGGGGGCGGCTGGATCGGCGGGCGCCTGGCCTCGCTGCTGCTCGGCTTCCGCCCCGAGCGCGTGACGCTGCTCGACTCCCACGAGGCGTCGCTGACCGCCGACCGGCGCGCCCGCAGCCCGCGCCAGCTGGAGGCCTGCGAGCACGTGCTCGGCGACATCCGCGACGGCGGCCGGCTCGCCGCGGCGGTCGAGCGCGCGCGGCCCGACGTGATCTTCCACCTCGCCGCCTACAAGCACGTCGACTGGGCCGAGACCCACCCGGACCAGTTCGTCGACACGAACCTGCAGGGGAGCTGGAACGTGCTCCGCGCGGCCGAGGCGTCCGGCGTCGGCACGGTCGTCGTCGCCTCGACCGACAAGGCCGCGCTGGCCGCGAGCTTCTACGGGCGCACGAAGCGCTTCATGGAGCAGCTGACCGCCTACTCGGCGCGCGAGGGCGGCGGCGACCGCTGCGCCGTGCGGCTGGTCAACGTGCTCGCGAGCGCCGGCAGCGCCTCCGAGCTGTTCCTGCGCCAGGCGCGCGCCGGCGTCCCGCTGACGGTCACCGACACGGGGATGATGCGCTTCTGGATCACGGGCGCGCACGCCGCACTCGTGCTCGCCCATGGCGCGCTGCTGGCCGCCGACGGCGAGGTGCTCTCGACGCCGCACGATCCGGCGGAGCTGTCCGTCGGCGAGCTCGCGCAGCGCATCTGGCGCTCCGCGGGGGCGGGCGAGACCGCCGACATCGAGCTGCTCGGCATCCGCCGCGGCGAGACGCTGACCGAGGTCCTCACCGGCCCGGGCGAGACGCTCGGCGGCGAGGCCCGCCAGGGCATCGCGGCGATCACGGGCGGCGCGGCGCCGGCCGGCCCGGCCTGGGTGGCCGAGCGCCTGGAGTCCTCGATGAGCCGCGAGCAGTCGCGCGCGGTCTGGCTGGAGGCGATGCAGCGCCCCGGCCTGCTCGTCCCGGCCCGCTCCTAGACGGATTCGAACCCGCCGTACCGGTGACGTCGGGGTAACCGCACCCCGGCGCTCCGCGGGGGCGTGTAGCGTCACCTCCGATGACGATCTTCCGCCACACGACCCTCCAGATGCCCGGCGTCCGCGCCGATCATCGACCGCTCCCGGCCTAGATCGTCAGCCGCGGGCGGTACCACCGCCGCCCGCGAAGAGAACCTCGCACCGCCTCGACGCGGGCGGCTCCCCACCAACACCACCCCAAGGGAGTCGCAATGCATTCGCTGAACCACAACGCCTACGCCCACGCCGTCGCCAATGACCGCATCCGTGCAGTCCCGCGCGGCGTAGCGCGCCCCCGCCGGCACAGGCCGCCGCCCGTACGCGGGCACGTCGCCTACGCCGTCGCGCGCGTCGCCGGCCGGCTGGACGCAGAGTCCGCCCGCCGCGCCGTGGCGTGAGCACCGGCAGGCCCGCCGCCCTCCTCGGAGGCGCGGCGGGCCTCGCTACCCTGGCGCCGTGCTCGAATCGGCCCGCCTGGAAGACCGCGCAGCGTTCATCACCGCCGACGGATCCTCGATCCGCGAGCTGGCGGGGATCCCGACCGGCAACGCCGTGAACCAGTCGCTCGCCGAGGCGACCGTGCCGCCCGGAAGCGCCACGATCGAGCACTTCCACCGCACCTCCGAGGAGATCTATCTGTTCACCAGGGGCATGGGACGCATGCACCTCGGAG
>Ga0207675_100004142_pt1 | contig 14036 bp, 12 predicted proteins | sample KBSSwiS42_FD_184305 | JGI IMG/M metagenome (GOLD analysis project Ga0207675, IMG submission 184305) | Switchgrass rhizosphere microbial communities from Kellogg Biological Station, Michigan, USA - KBS Switchgrass S4-2 (SPAdes) (version 2) | ecosystem: Host-associated > Plants > Roots >... | reverse complement strand
TCTACCTCGACGGGTTCGGGCGATTCCATCCCTCGATTGCCGCCGGCAATGGCCTTCACGCCCATGACGGTGAGCTCGAGGACTTTTCGGCCCCGTCTGTCGCGGCGGAGATCAAATGGCTGCATGCCATCCGGGGGCGCCTCGACTCAATCTCCGAGCAATCTTTGAGCGCCGACGAGCGCGTGGACCGGCGCATCCTGCTGGGTGTTGTCGATGGCTGGTTGTTGGATTTGGAGACGGTCAAGAACTGGTCGCGCAATCCCATGATCTACGTCGCGGCGATCTCCGACGGATTGCACAACCTCGCCACGATGGATGCCGCACCGGCCGTGACGCGGATGCGCCAGGCAATCTCCAAAATGCACGCCATACCACGGCTGCTCGAGTCCGCGCGCCGAAATATCCAATTGCCGCCCCGGGTATTCGTGGAGACCGCCATCGGCATGCTCAGCGGCGTGGAGGAACTGCTGTCACGCGATTTGCAGCTGGCTTTTTCCGGTGAAGGAGACGCAGCCCTTCGTCAGCAGCTTGCGGCTGCGGCAGGGGAGGCGGCACGCAACATCGTCGAGTATCGCCGCGAACTAGAGACGCGCGGTCTTGCTGCCGCAACCGGCGAATTTGCCATCGGCACGGCGGCGGTCGAAGCGCGATACCGCGCCGAGGAATTGATCGACCTGCCGGCCGACCGGTTGCTGGCGATCGGCGAGCGCGAGTTGGCACGTAACCAGGCCGAGTTCACGCGAACCGCCGCGCGCATCGACGCGACGCGTACACCCATGCAGGTGTGGGGCGAGCTCGTGCGCCATCACCCGGCGCGCGGTGAGCTCGTCGCCGCGGCAGCCGCGCAGGTGGATGAATTGTTCGCCTTCGTCGCCGAGAAGAATCTGCTCGTGATGCCGACCAGCGAACACATCGTGGTAGCGCCGGCGCCGGCCTACGACATCGGCATGGCTTCGATGCATTCATCACCGCCGCTCGAGGCGCGGCCTGTACAGAGCTATTACTACATCACCGACGCCGATCCGGCCTGGCCGCTCGAGCGGCAGAATGCCTGGCTCGAATCTTTCAACTTCGCCACGCTTGCCGACATCACCGCGCACGAAGTGGTGCCCGGGCATTACGTGCACAGCGTGTTCATGCGCCGGACGCCGGGGAAGGTGCGGCGTATCTGGATAGGGCTCAATCCCTTCCCGCAACCCTCGTCTGGGCAGGATGGCTGGGCACACTACGCCGAGCAGCTGGTCAGCGACGAGGGTTTCCACGCGGAGGATCCGGGCTACCGATTGGCGCAGATCGCAGAGGCACTGAATCGCATTTGCCGGCTGATCGCTGGGTTAAAGCTCCATAGCGGCGCGTGGAGTGTTGCCCAGGCCGCGGACTTCTTCGAGCGCGAGGCGCATCTGTCCAGCGCGCATGCGGCGCGCGAGGCTGTGCGCGGCACCTACGACCCGACCTACGGCGGGTATTTTCTGGGCAAGCTTGCGGCACTTAAATTGCGGCGGGATTATGCCGTAGCGCGTGGTGCTTCGTTCACCTTGCGTGAATTTCACGAGCAGGTGATGAGCAACGGCATCGCGCCTTGGTGGGTTCACCGGCAGTTGCTGCTGCCCGGAGATCGCGGTGCCGTGTTGGAGTAGTGCGCGTCGTTGGCGCAGTTCACCTCGGAGGGCCTCAGGGAAGACCGCCAGCGGGGCGGGTGACCGGCCGATTTGGGTCGGTTCGCGACCATCATGACAGCTCCCCAACTCGAAGGAGCGTGCCATGGCAACCAACCTGCATCGCGAGCCGTGGAACAAGGGAATCATTGTTGGCCAGAAGGCACCACTTAAGCTGAGGGATGTCTGGGCCATCCGCATGCGCCTACAATGGGTCATCGCGCACAGGAACTCGCGTTGTTCAATCTAGGCGTGGATAGCAAGCTGCGAGCCTGCGACCTACTCCAGCTGCGAGTCAGAGACATCTGCCACGGTGATCGTGTGAAGACGCGGCATTGCGGACGGAGGGGCGCCCCCGGTACGGCGGCGTCCCTTCGCCGTTCGCGGGTGTACGGTTCGGCCTCTTTTCCGCGCGACGTTAGCAAGCACACGAGTTCGGATCGCGTGGATTTGCGGCATTGATGCCGAGGAGCCTGCGACCGCAGGCCCCTCGTCGACTACACTCAAGCTTCAGTTTTCAACGGTTCGCGTCGGAGGGAGGCCAGCAGCAATACCGGTGGCGGTCGCGCTGCACGCCGGATGGCCCCAACCGCTCGCGCTCACACCCTCCTGTTGCCCGAGTTGCGATGTGATGTCGTAGACGATGTTGTCGGGCCGGGCCGGATCGCCGGACACGCCTCCCGGAATGTAGTCGAGGGCCAGATTGTTACGCGTCCTCCATGCGATGTTGTGATCGGCGCATGAGCTGTCGCCGCTCACACCGAGCGCGCCGACGAGTACACCTGAAGCGTCGTAGAGAGCGAGTCCGCCGCCGAACACGTTCACTCCGCCAATGCGCCCGCCGACCATCGGATCATTCGCCGCGCCGAACCGGGACGCTGGACCGGCATAAGCCACGTGCGTATTCACTGGATTGCTGTGCTGCAGCCCGTAGAGACTGCCACCCGGCGAGACGGCGGAGAAGAGGTTCGCCGTTGACAAAGCAAGGTTGGGCAGACTGAAAGCGTTTGCAGTGTTCGCCTTCTGCGCAGAGATCACGCGGCTGCCAGGCCATTGAGCGCCGCGGTCGTTCCCGGTGAACGCGACGGCGCACACGAGTCCGTCCCGGTTCACGACGGTACCCCACATATCGAGATTGAAACCACCGTTCGGCTGCAGGCGCGCCGCGGTCAACGCCTGCTTCAACGCCGAGTACCCCGGCAGTCCGCGGCACTCATGGGAATTACTTTCGTTGCTGGCTTCGTTGGCGGCGAATACGTTCGCGATCGCCAAAGGTGAGATGAGCGCCAAAGTAAATGCAAGTCGTCGCAGGTTACGCATGACCAAGCTCCTCGACGTATTCGGCAATTGTTAGTAACACGGAGGGCTGTCAGGACGCGTGTTGATGCACACACGGCGGGCTGGCATCGACGCCCTTGTAGCACGGGATCCGAAACGAATGAACTTGCTTACGACAACTTAAGGCGATGGTGCGCCGCTGCGTAGTCATCGCGAGAGCAGCGCGTGAAGTTCGACACTTGTCTCGTCAACGCCTACCCCTTTCGGGGTACTGCACGCAGCGGAGCGGATGTGGTGCAGCTCGAAAACAGGTGGCACTACGCGACGCGAAGAGCGATCACACCTGAGCGATGCATTGATGTCCGCTTCGGGTCGAGAGCAGAAGTCAGCTTACGGCAAGAAGCGGCCATCAACTTGTCTCGAACTGGCTAGACGACCGCGTTTCGCTTGGCTGCTTCGCGATACCACAGCGCGCAAGGACGTTTCTCGAAGGCAGAGGTTTGCCTTCTAGCTCACACAGTCTGCATGAAGTCCTGCAGACACCGGTTGTACGCTGGTGCTTCGTCCCAGAAGCAGGCGTGTCCGGCGTTGGCGATCATTCGAATTGTGGCACCAGGGATGCGAGCCATTTGCTGATCGATGACGGTTGGCTTGACGACGGCATCCTCAACGCCATGCGCAATCAACACGGGCTTGCGAATTTTCGGCAGGAGATCGTCATTGTCGAACGAGCGAGAGAACAGCGCCTGCCGCACGTACGGTGGAACGCAGGCATTGAACCCGAGCATCAGGTAGCGATCTTCGGCTGCAAGTTCGTGGACGAAGCACATGCGTACCAACGAGTCGAGCGCGCCGACGCTCTCCTGCGCATCGGTGGAAAAGAAACCTGGCAACAGACCGAGAAAGTCAGCGGTCAGAACTGAGGCTGCCGCATCGCTGCCCAACTTGGTGACGCCACCTGCAAAGTTGAGCCCGCGGATGGCGTCCTCGCCGTAGTGCCGGACATAGTCGAGGATGACGAGCGGTCCATATGACCACCCACAGAGGACCGGACGATCGAGCTGGAGTGCTTGTACGACGCCATGGACGTCATCTGCCCATAGCTTTGAATCACCGTAGCTCTCGCGAGGCTTATCTGAGAGCCCATGGCCACGTAGGTCCAGCGACACGAGTCGGAAGGTATCAGCCAACTCGGAATTCAGTTGGCGCGCCCATGCGAGTGAGCACTGCGAGAAGCCGTGTATGAATAGAATCGGAGGCCCGCTAGGGTTACCTGTCTCAACGACGTGGAGTTGAATGCCACCGCCGCCTGTGACCCTGTGATGCTTCATGGTGACCCTCCGTTCGCAGCCTCTGGTCGACCCCAACGTAAAGTGCACTCGCCAATCCCGTTTGTGGGTCGCGAGCGGACCCTCGCCCTTCCGCCTGAAAGTGCCGCTCGGCCGCAGGGCAATGCGGGCCGGTCAGTCACGCGAGCAGCGACTCAGCGAGACCGGCAACGGGATCACGGTTGACCTAGTCCACCGCCTCAGGCTGGGCCGCGCCTGGCGCGGCAGCCCTGCCAGCATCGCTGACGCTCAGCACCGCGCCCTCTAGCTCGGCCGGCACGGGCGGCTCGTAAATGGCCTCGAGCATTTCGAACATCTCCGGCGTCACCTCCATCACGAAGGTCTCGCCCTTGGCGGTGTTCCGGTTGGCGACGCGGGCACGCCGGACCTCCTGCGGCGCGTCGACAAAGTGCCACTGCAGCGACAGGCCCTTGGCCTCGGCAATCTGGCGGATGCGATCCCGGTCAGCCCGCCGCATGGCGCCGACGTCGAGCACCACCGAGGCCCCGGCGGCGAGCACGCCCTCGGCGGTGGACCAGATCAGCGCATTGCAGCGGCCAAGGCGCTCGAGCATCCACGGGAACTCGATGGGACCCTGAACGTCGGGGCCGTACAGGCGCGCACCCCATTCGTCCAGGACGAATGGCACCGCGCCTTCGCGGCGGGCCAAGGCATGGGCGTAGGTGGTCTTGCCTGCTGCGCAGGGCCCGAAGATCACGTTAAGAGTGGCTGGCATGGCGCCCACTTTGTCGTTGAAGCCCGGGAGCGAGGTGGCGTTCATGCTCCCCCTTGGCACGGGCAACGGCTCAGCTCGATCTTTCGTTCCCGACATGCCTCGTTGATGACCGATCAGCCCCGTCGTGCCATCTCCTCAATCCGCGGTCAGAATTCCCTGCAGCAACCCCCAATCGTATCGTTGCATCTTCCTGCTCATCGTCGTCTGGCGCTGGTAGTCGGGATCGACTGATGGAATCAAGGATGGATTCAGCGCGCGGCGACGCGAATCGTCGAACAGCCCGCTGTATGCATTCACGGAGAAGATGCCGGGGCCGCCGTGGCATCGCAGACAGGTGGACATGACGACAGGGCCTCTGAGCTTTTGTGCCCGGGTCCACTCCATCCGGACGCTTCCGGTGAGCTCCTGCGAAGTCTCGTCATCAGCAAGTTGATGCAGACCTCCCGTCCTGCGCGCCAATAGATCAGCCCGGGTCATCGTGACCTCGAAAGGATGCTGCGACTTCTGAAAATTCTCCCGAGCGTCGCGTGACCAATCCCAATCAGTTGTCTTGTAGACGCGGAACTGAATCGACTGCGTGATCCTGGTCATTACGGGTTGAAGCTTGTTATTCACGACTGCCATCTGCCTTACGAGCGCGACGACAGTGCCCGGCGGGAACTGTGGTGTCTTGCGGTCGAGCATCACCACATCACTTCTGACGGGACGCTCACCGCTCGGCTCGTATGCCGTGGCGATAGGATCCTGAACGAGCGCCAACGGTGCACGATAGAGATTGAGAGTATTCAGATAACCCAGTGTCGCCTCGCGACCGCCCGGACAACGGATGAATACCATGAATGCAGATCGGGCCCCGACTGCACTCATGTGCATGGGTGCGACGATATCAACGCCGATCTCACCGAGCTGGATCCATGGGCCTTGTGGATCGAAGAGGTCCGCTGGCAGAAACGCTCGATCAGCGTGCTGCGGATCGAAGTCTTTCGCAAACGCTCCCGATCGAACTGCATCCGCGTAATTATCCGGAAGCCGTGCGATCGATTGCTCATCCATTGCCAGAACGCGAACGGCCCGCGCCAGCGGTCGAAGCGCCTTGCGATCATCGAACAACGCCGCCACGTCAAACGCGGTCCACACATCGTGTAGCAAGAGCGAACGCTTCAGCTCACCGAGCGACGTCACAAGATCCTTGCGCGCAACCAGCTCGTCCGCCAGCGCGGCTACCTGCGCAGAGTCGTCGAACCGCTCCGAGAATGCGGTGACGTTGTCGATTCCGAATCGCTTGCCGCCTTCCGTGCGAACTGCGATGGCGGCGTAGAGACGGTTGAAAACGTGTTGCGGGTCTGGATCGTAGACGGCTGGAGGCGCCTCATCGGCAAGAGCCGTTGCCGTCACGGTGAGAATGAGAGCTGCACCAAGGAGAACCTTCTTCATTCGCGGTGACTCGGACATTGCAGCGGCCTCAAAATTGCTCGATTGTTTCAGCAATCCCCGCCAGAAGAGACGACGGGGCAATGATTAACATAGCATTGAGCTAGCTCCAGCCAAGCGGATAACTAAGAGACGACGGGTCTAGCATGAAAATTACGAATCTCCTCCTGGCGATCACCTGTCTTGTTTCGGGCCTCGTGCAGGCTGCTTCTCCAACTCCCGAAATTCTCGTCACGGCGCTGAAAGGCATGCAATGGCAGGTCAGGTATGACTTCGCTCAGCCGGTCGACAAGCTCGAATTCAAAAGCTCTCCCGACGATTCGCGTGGCCGGACATGGCTGCCCGATCAAGGCTTCGAAATTGTCACCACTGATCATGGAGAGGTAGCGCGACGCAAGGACGGCGCTCAGTTCCGCACTGTCCGATTCCGAATGAGCCCAACGTATAGCGTGCTGCCGAAGGAGTACGCGCCGTTTTCGCCATTTGGTGATGGCGGAATGCTGTTTCACACGGGTCGTTTCTTCGCGTGTCAGGACCGCTGTCCCGCTGACGCAGCGTGGACGATGTATCTGTCGGCGGCGACAGAAGATCAGATCATCCTCGATGGCAAAGCGCTGAAGGCGCAGGCGCACTGGACCGACAGGGACGACGGGCGCTCTATCTATGTCGGCAAGAATGCTCCGCAGCAGACCGCCGACTTTATTGCCGTCCTCGACACGGCGCTCCCCGAGCGAATTCGCAGTCAGTTACTCGCGCAATTGCCCGAGTTCATGCACCTGTTCTCTGGAAAGCTGGGCGTCCTGCCGATACGTCCCATGCTCTTCGTCAGCTACGACGTATCGCATCCCAAGGGGTGGGGTCGACAGGGCGGCGTGCTGCCAGGTCAGGTCTTCGTCCATTTCTACGGCAGCAAGTGGCCTGCAGAGATGGAAAAGCCCGGTTTCCCGGACGATCTAGCGTGGCATTTTGCGCACGAGGCCGCCCATTTGTATCAGGGGTCGACCTCTACGGAGTCGGGCGATGCCTGGATTACCGAGGGTGGTGCTGAGGCGTTTGCAGCGATGGCCATGCGTGCTGATGCCAGCGCGTACGTGCAGTTGAACCAAGAAGAGGCACTCGGCAAGTGCCGGGAGTTTCTCAAAGGCCGGTCGGTTCACGATGCCATCGCCGCGGGAACATACGATGCCGCCTACAGCTGCGGAATGCTGATCAATCTCGCTATCGATTCGAAGGTACGGCTTGTCACGAAGCACGATGGCCTTTATGCAGTCTGGCGCAACTATCTCCAGCGTGCCCGCAAGAAAGAGAGTGTCGTGAGTACAGCCGCTTATCTCGAGGCAGTATCAGATGTGGGCGATGCTGATATTGCGGCGTGGGTACAGAAGGCCGTTGCAGATCAGGATGCGAATCTGATTCTTGGTCGAGCAGATTAGTTGAGTCGGTGCGGCGTTACCCGACTCGACGGCGCGGCACTGGCGTCATAGCATCCGCGGGTGAAGCGACCGTTCGTTTTGAGCTTGGCTCTGATCATCTGTGCCACGGTGAGCGCCGCTACCCCGGTCCCGCCGAAACTGGTCGTTGTGGACGTTGAGCTTACCGGCGACCTTGGCGGCGCCGAGTTCGCGGCGGAACATCAAGCTCGGTTGAATCTGGCGAGCGCCAGGTTACGCGAGAGCCTTTCCCGCACTGGCCTCTATCAGCTGGTCGACCGTGCCTCGGCGCAGAGCGACATGGACGAGCTGAAGTCCCAGTACCTGTATCTGCACGATTGCAACGGTTGCGACCTCGACCTGGGGCGGAAACTCGGGGCGGACCAGGTATTGGTGGCATGGGTCAACCGCGTGAGCGGTCTCATCTTGTCGCTGACCTACGAAATTCACGACGTCGCATCGGGTCAGATCATCGCGAGGAAGTCGTTCGATTTCAGGGGAGACAACGACACCAGCTGGACGCATGCGATCGATTACATGGTGCGAGATCTGGTCGAGTCGGAAGGCGAGCCACGCGTTCGTTAATACGTGTCCTCGATGCTCACCCAAGGTCCCAGTAGTACATCACCTTGCTGAAATCGCGCCGAGCGAGATCCTCAGGTCGAATATAGAAGTTGCCGACTCCGCCATCGCCCCAGCCCACCGCATAGCCGCCATGGACTTGAGAGTCGAGGCTGAAGAGCAGGATCCAGTTCTCATCGGGGAATTCCAACCTCGGATCCATTTGCTCCACGCGAGAGTATCCGCCAATTCGCGCGACGTATTGCCGACCGCCCATGAACATCTCATACGCCTCTTCGATATCGCTCTTGTCGCGCTCGAGCCTGCTGAAAAATTCAGCGCGGTCCAGTCCAAAGACACGCCTGAAACGGTAGTCCTCCGGTCTCACGTAGCTCGATCCCAACGCGAACGTGAGCCGCGCTTCGTCCAACGCCGGAAATGAGTACTCGTCGTCGATCTCGACCGCAGGCGTTGCCGTGATCAGGTCGTCGGCATTGCGCGAAACTCGCGGGAAGTAGATCACCCGAAAGTAGCTCTGATCCGTACGAGTAGCCTGGTCCGTGTTGTACTTGTTGTCGTTTCGCATGCCCCACATCTGCTTTTCGGGGAAATAGTCAGCAGAGATGTAGATCTGCAGGATGCCTTCAGCTGGATAACCCGCGAGCGGCGGCATTTCTGAAAAATTGAGCTGCACGAGCATGACGAGCGGCCTGCCCTCGACATCCCGCGGCCATGGCTTGTCTTTCGGGTAGTACGGAACGCCGCGAAGCTTGCTATCCCACGGCGTCGTCCGCCCGATGACCGGCCTGACGTCGACGTGCGCTAGCTTGGAGGCTGCAATCTGGCGGGCAAACGGCTTTAGTTGCGGCGGAAGGCCGTCCATTTCGGGCGACGCGCTCGGAGTGCAGCGGAGGGCAAGGATTGCCGCTGTGACAATGCCTATGGACGCTAGTCCCTTCTTCCACGGGGTCATGTGACGCTGCCGGAAAATCAACGCGACACCCTCAGCAGTTCCGCGATCGTGCGGTCCTTGGTTGACCACAGCGAGTTGATCCAGGCCTGTACGCGCTCGCGGAACGCGGGATCATTCTGATAGTCCCCCGCGCGCAGCTCGGCGGGAATCGGATACTGCCGCACCTCGACGCGCACTTCGCCGATCCGATCGGCGAACAGGTCCGTCATCGAGGGGCGGCCGTTCGGATAGACGATCGTGATGTCCAGGATCGAGTGCAGCGCATCGCCCATGGCATCGAGCACGAACGCGATCCCGCCGGCCTTCGGTTTGAGCAGACGTGCGAAGGGCGAAGCCTGTTTCGCATGCTTTTCGGGCGTGAACCGTGTGCCCTCGACGAAGTTCATGATCGAGACGGGCAGGTCGCGAAACTTCGCGCAGGCGCGTCGGGTTGCTTCGATGTCACGGCCTGCCAGCTCGGGCCGGCGCTCCAGCTGTTCGCGCGAGTAGCGCTTCATAAACGGGAAGTCGAGTGCCCACCATGCGAGTCCGAGCAGCGGCACCCAGAACAACTGGCTTTTGAGGAAGAAGCGCAGCAGCGGAATGCGGCGGTTGAAGATCGCCTGGAGCACGGGAATGTCGACCCAGCTCTGATGGTTCGCGAGCACCAGATAGTGACCTTGGCTGTCCAGGTTCGCGTCGATCGACGTCGTGATGCGCAAGCGCGTGCAGGTATTGAGCATCGCGGTGTTGCAACCGATCCAGCTCGCGGCGATCGCCATCAGCACGGCGTTCCAGAAGCGTCGCGCAGGGCGCCAGGGCATGAGCGCCTTCATCAGAGCCGCAATCATCACGAGCGGCACGTGCACGGTCGTGTTCACGGCCAGGAGCAGCGTACCGAAAGCAAATCGTGCTCCGGTCCAGATCGATCCCATCGATTCCCCCACCCAAGAATTCTGCAGGAAACAAGTATGACCGTATTAAGATGAGCATAATGAAGAAGACTGCGCTGACCCTGATGCTGGTATCCCTGATCTGTGCCGGATGTGCGACGACAGGTGACGGCACCGATCAAGATGAGCCGACTGTGATCGACGAAGTCCCTGCAGCCGAGGTGGCAGCGGCGATCGAAGAAGCGGCCCCCCCCGCGGACGAAAGCTCGAAGCAGGAGGAAGGCGAGGTTGCCCTTCCCGTCGCCGAGTCCGAGCAGCCCACTCAGCCTACCGAGGAGGTCATCGTCCAAGCTACTCGTCACCAGATCATCCACGATCTCGTTGCCGAAGCTCAGACGCTGTTGCGTGACGTCGAGCTCCAATACGTCTTCACCGGGAAGGGGAAGAATCAGGTGCTCCGCGGTCGTCCTGTGGCCTTCGCACTGTGGAGCGAGGCGAAGCAGGAGTGGTCGGTTGCCCAAATCGAGCTGCCGCGGCCGCCGGTCCGGTGGAAACCCGGTCGGAAGCCCTTGCCGTTTCGCACCCTCACGCCCGGTATCGAGGCGCGGCACGTGAAGGGCACCGGTGCCGAGCGGCTGATGTTCTCTTTCTCCCAGGACGGGAATCCCTTGAAGGTCTACGGACGCAAATTCCCTGTGTTCGACAACAAACTTCTCAAGCGCAGGCAGTGGCGTGCAGTCGTCCAGACCGCGAAACCGATCGTCTATCTGCCGTTCACCGAAGACACCTTCGATCCGGGCTTCGTCAGCGGCGGAAAGGAGTTTTTGGTAAGCACGGCGCGCCAGGCGATCGAGGAGCTCCGTCTCGCGCAGGTGCCGAGTGCGGCGTTTCCCGGAGAGCTGCTCGCCGATTCCATTCCGCTCCAAGTCGTCACGACGCTTGCGGTCATCGAGCAGACTGATGACAAGGACTACGTCGAGAAACAAGCGCTCGCTTTCGATGAGGTGCTGAGTCAGTACGGCCTCAAGCAGGAGGAGGCGTATCGGTACAGCGTCTCGAGCGCGAATGCGATAGGGCCGATGCAATTCACCAACCGCAGGGGCAAAGGGACCTACGCACTCGTGGTCAGACGCTGCCCAGCCGCAAAGCTCGACCCGAACTTCGAGAGAGGCGCGACGAATCTGCTGAACGCCATGAAAGCGGCGGTCTGTCTGCTGGATCTCGAGCTGGCGGCGATGCGCGCGGACATTCGCACCGCGTATCTAGCCAACCCGGCTGTGCTGGGTATCTTTCCGGTCGCGGCGTACAACGGCGGACCGCGTAACGTCACGAAGCTCTATCGTGTCCTGGCCCGAATGAAGGTCGATCTCGACGAGTTGAGCCGCCCGGGAGTGCAGCCTGAAGGATCTTCGGTGACTTGTCCCTGCGTGTGGAAAGCGGAGGGCACGAATGTCCGTCCGGTGGCGATCCCGAAATACAACAACGAGAACCGCTGGTACATCGAAAAGTACCAGAGCATCGTGAGCCTGTTCGAGTGAGGAGGTTTCATCCGGATTCAGGGCGGCATTTGACAATAGATCCCGGGCGCGAAACCACCTGCGCGGTGCTGACAATAACGCGCGCCACGTAGTCAATCCCCCGCACAAAATCCATACTTTCGTCACTCCCTCGGACGCGAGCTTCGAGCAATCTATTGCCGCGATGTTCGAAGAGTGGTTGACGGATGCAGCTGACAGATCGGGAACTTGCGGAAATATCGAAACAACTCGCCGATGCCGAAGCGACGCTTGCCGCGCTTTCACAGAAGTCGAGCGAGATAACGGCGGAACTGGGTCTCGTCGTAATCCGAGGTGCCTTGGTCGCACTCGATGAGTCGGCCGCAGACGCGACGCACGCCGCGCGCACGCTGCAGAAGCTTCGCTTGGCGCTCGCGACTCTCAACGTGCCGTCGCGGATTCACGAGCACGTGTGCGAGGCATTCAGGGTTCTCGGCAAAGGCCATGAAGCGGCGCTACGCCAAGTGGAAGCCGCATGCTTGGCCGACGCGCGGTACCGAGAACTATCGCTAAGGGCGGAGTTGCAAGGGGTACGGGCAGAGCTGGCGGGTGACGATCCGGCGGCAGCACTCGAGCCGGCCCGCCGAGCGCAAATGATCGTGGATGCGCTGGGCGAGCGATTCGGCGCCAAGTTGCCGCAGGAGGCTATCGCGGAGCTGGTGCAGGCACTGGGCGGCTGATCACGCCCACTAGCTGTAGTCGAGACTGAGCGACAGCTCGCGCCACCGGTCGAAGTCCGATTTCACCTGCACGAGTTTGGCATTCGCGGTCTCGAATGCGAACGAGCCGGCAATGAAACGCAGCGGCGGTGCTGCTTCGCCGGCGAGACGCACCAGAGCTTCCGAGAGTTTGACCGGATCACCCGGCTGCTTGCCGGATCGTTGTTCGAATGCCGCACGCGCCTGGTTGCGGCGCGTGTCGTAATCGGCGATCCCCGTTGCGCCGAACCGCAACGATTCGGGCGTCAGGAAATCGGTGCGGAAGGGTCCGGGCTCGACGATGGTCACAAAGATCCCGAACGGCGCCACTTCACGCGCCAGAGATTCCGAGAATCCTTCGACCGCGAATTTGCTGGAGCAATACAGCGATGCGAACTCGGTGCCGCGCACGCCGGCCACTGAGGAGAGATTGAAAATGCGCCCACTACGCGCGGCGCGCATGATCGGCAGGATCGCGCGCGTGACCGTGAACAGGCCGAATACGTTGGTAGCGTACTGCGCCATCACATCCTGGTCGGAAGTTTCCTCGAAGAAACCCAGGTGCCCGTAGCCGGCGTTGTTCACCAGCACGTCGATCGAACCGAAGCGTTTCACCGCTGCTGCCGCGGTACTGCGCGCCTGATCGGCGTTGGTCACATCCTGTTCAAGCGTCAGCAGTGGACCACTCTGCGCACCCAGGCTGGCCTCGAGGTCGGCATGCTTGCGGCCGGTGGCAACGACATTGTCGCCTGCGCGCAATGCCGCTTTGGCGATCTCCACGCCGAGCCCGCGACTTGCGCCCGTGATGAACCAGTTCTTGCCATGATGGATGACTCCGTCCCGTCCAGAGGTTTCGGCCAGCGCAGCCGCGAGCTGCCACGATGGCAGCCACAAACTTAGAACACCGACGATTCCCAACGCAAGGTTGCCGAAGCCGAGTCGATGAAGACGCATTTTGTAATGATGGCGAGCTACAACGCCTGGGCCAATGCGCGACTGTATCGCATGGCCGGCGCGCTGGCTGACGAGCTTTATCGCAAGGAAGTCGGCACGTATTTCAAGAGCCTCCACGGTACCCTCAATCATCTTCTGGTCGCGGATCGCATTTGGATGCGTCGCTTGACCGGCTTGGGAGAGCACCCGGAAAGACTCAATTCGACAATGTTCGACGACCTGTCGTCGCTGCACGCCGCGAGAGTAGCGGAAGACAGCCGAATCACGGGGTTTGTGCAGGGTCTGGCAGAGCCGGCCTTCGAGGAATTTCTGGACTATCGAATGCTGAACGGCGCGCCTCAACGGCAGCGTCGGCGAGAAATACTCGCGCATCTCTTCAATCACCAGACGCATCATCGCGGACAGGCTCATGCGATTCTCACGGTTCTAGGTGTCACAGAGCCTGATCCACTGGATCTGCTCATCATGCAGCGCGAGCAGGCCTAGTCCACCGTTCGAATGAAAGCTGGTGGCACGGGCGCCAATCTGTCATACATCTTCCCTGCGCTCATACCCGGGGGATCG
>Ga0207675_100004141_pt1 | contig 14039 bp, 17 predicted proteins | sample KBSSwiS42_FD_184305 | JGI IMG/M metagenome (GOLD analysis project Ga0207675, IMG submission 184305) | Switchgrass rhizosphere microbial communities from Kellogg Biological Station, Michigan, USA - KBS Switchgrass S4-2 (SPAdes) (version 2) | ecosystem: Host-associated > Plants > Roots >... | reverse complement strand
AATCGAATTATTGGATTGGGTTCGTAAGCGATCCCGCCACGGCCATCTTTTTTGTGGTTTGGGACGCTTGGGTATTACACGCCTCGCCGGGATGGCTTGTCCTTTCCTACTGTGCCGGTGTTTTCAATTGGACTCTTTTCGAATACGTGTTTCACCGTTGGATTTACCATCGGGGTGAGACCATGGCTCATGCCGGACATCGCCTGCATCACGAGCATCCGAAGATGCTAATCGGGATGCCGTGGTTCATGACCACTGGGTTCCTGTGGCTGGTCTGGTACCTGTTCGCCTACAAACTTGAAGCTCGCTATTTCATGACTTTCTGGACGGGCATGGTGACCGGTTACCTCGTGTACAGCGCACTCCATCACGTTCATCATCATTTTAGTTTTCGCGGCCGGTGGATTCGTAAACTGTACGTACACCATCAAATCCATCACAAATTCGAGAACGTTAATTTCGGCGTCACCAACCGTTTTTGGGACCACGTCTTTGGGACAACATTCCGCAAGCAATCGTCGCACGCGCATGTGGCAGAGGAGTCGCCCCAAAACTATCTCGGCTTCATTTGGCGACTCGCGAACGCTGCACAAGAGCGTTGGCGTTAATCGCTCGACACCTTTACCTCATTAAGGAAATAAGCAGCATCAACTGCGAGCGGTGCTGACACCGCGAGCGAATGCGTCTAAGATAAACCAGGCATGGAAAGCAAAGGGTTTGTCGAAATCGACGATGTCGCGTCGTTAGATCGATTCATTTTGGAGTCCGGCGAGCGTCCGGCAATAATCTTCAAGCACAGCAACATGTGCGGCGTCAGTGCCCGTGTTTACCGCGAAGTGTCGGAAGTCGCGCGACCGGTCGGCATCGTCGTCGTGCAGCATGCGCGCGCCGTCTCTGACGAGATCGAGCGTCGTTTCGGAATTCAACACGAGACGCCACAAGCCCTGATTGTTCGAGGCGACCACCTTCTGTGGAGCGCTTCGCATTATGCGGTAAAGGCGCAGGCGATTGAAGAAGCACTGACCGCGGCAAATGGAAACGCGTAGTCTATGAGCGCAGCACAGCGACGGCAGGCGATCGAGCCGACGGAGATTTCGCAGGAGAGCAACGCTCAACTGCGGATTACGTGGGCCGATGGGCGAATTTGCAATTACCGAGCGGCATCTTTGCGACGTGCTTGCCCATGCGCGCAATGCGTTGACGAATGGACCGGCGCGCGCACTTTGAAACCGCAAGCAATCGCGGAAGACATTGAGATTGGCGACCTGACCATCGTCGGACGCTATGCCTTAAATTTTCGTTGGAGCGACGGTCACCAGACGGGTATCTACAGCTTTCAATATCTTCGGGATCTGTGCGAGCGGCAGCCGGAAGAAAATGCAGCATAATCCGAGCCAACGGATCCTGTTCGTCAGCAACACGCGGCTCAGTGTCTCGCTGCGTCGCAAGTTGAATGCTCGCGGGTTCGCGGTTACGCTCGAGTCGACTGGTCGCGAAGCCGTCGATCAATTGACTCGTTCGTCGTTCGACATCATCGTGTTCGATTTGGTTTCAACTGCCAATGCCAACGAACTCATCAAACGAATTCGAAAGGTCGCAACGTTTAGGGCGATCCCGATAATCGTCGTCGGCGACTGGGGCACCGGGCAGGTTTCGCTGGCGCTATCAGCCGGTGCCGACACGTTTGCACCTGCGCCGATCGATGCATCGCGATTAATTGAGGCGATCGCCCGATTACCGAAAAAGCGGGCGGCTGTCGCAGGCAAGGGTCACTAATGCGAGAAAGCGATTTCTTCAACGAGAAACAGGAAGTGAAGCGTGCGTCGTTTGTCTGCCCATTTTGCCGCGAGCGTGGCGAGTATGATGTCCGTTGGCTGACGCGCAGGAAGAAATCCGCGCCGCCGCGCGGCGCCGGCGAACAGGACCGCGCGCGTTTCGCGAAATCCCGCGATTACATGGTGCGCGTGGATGACATGCTTGCCTGCCGCAATCCACGCTGCCGTAAGCGATTCGAAATTCCCACGTCGCAGTCCGTGGTCTTCATCTAGCCTGGTTGAATTTCAACCAGGTTAAGGAATATAGACAACTGTCGGAACAATATTGCCAGGTCATTTTAAGCCGTACTCCATTCACGCAGAAAAACCACTAAGTGTTAACGCGGGCGGCTGGCGCACCAATTGCTCTGAGATAGTGGCTTACCAAACGAGTCTTTTGAGGTGAAACAAATGCAAGAGGCAGCAACTGTGGTGGACGACGTGCAGTTGAACGACTGGTCCGCGCGCGTTTACGGGCCGCAGAAATTTGCGGGGGCGGGGAAGTCGAATTCTGGTTTGCTGGTGCCGCTCGAAAGACGTTTTGCATCTTTCGTGTTGCCACGCATCCCGAGTTGGATCGAGACGTATCATCTCACTCTGCTGACTCCTCTTTGGTCGCTCGGCATCGTCTGGTTTTGTTATCTGGCGAAATCGAATTTACGTTGGCTGTGGATGGTTAATGTGATGATTGTGCTGCATTACTTCACGGATCACTTTGATGGAAAACTCGGAAAGTATCGTGACACCGGTTTGTGCAAGTGGGGCTTTTACATGGATCACTTGTTCGACTATGGATTTCTTTGTTCGATCCTGCTTGGGTACACGTTGCTAATTCCCGAGCGCGCATTCTTCAACATGCTGCTGGTGCTTTGTGTTTTCAGCGCGCTCATGTTCCATACCTATTTGCTGCTGGCAACGACTGAGCAATTCAAGGTCAGCTTTGGCTGGTTTGGACCGACGGAAATGCGGGTTGCGCTGATCGTCATAAACGCCCTAATCGTGAAATTCGGAACGCGCCCCGTGAAAGGCGTTCTGCCTTACCTGGCCGTCGGCGGGCTGGTTGTGCTGGGGATTTTGGCGTTTCGAGCGCAGCGAAGACTCTGGCGGCTGGACATGCAGGTGAAGCGGCAATCGCCCGAATTGCAATAATCATTGGCATTTTCCAGCCTCTCCGTGTTATCCTGCGTCCCGAGAGACAATTAACGTTCAGCAACCAACTGCCTCCGCTGAACGTCTAAGTAGTGCTTTCCCGGAAAAGACGGCAAATTCCAATCGGAACTTTCGTCAATAGTTTTCGTTAATTCTAATCACAGAAAGCAACGACCTGCCCCAGGGCAGCGACGTTGAAACTTGAAAAATGTCAGAAAAGAAAGTCGTTAAAGTCATTAAGCGCGAAGAACGTGTACAGAAGAAAGCAAGTGCACGCTCAGCGCGAAACAACAAGCGTAAGCGACCGACAGACATGGTCTCGACGGTCACCAGCTGGGTGAACGATTTCCAGCAAAGACAGCGCGCGGAAACATCAAAAGCAATTGAAAACCTCATTCGTGCTCGCCAGCCGAACGAAGCGTAACCTCGCGCTTTTTAACCATCGTCCAAGCTAAAAACTCATTGACACTTCCGATGCTGCGGCTTAGCATCGCTGAAGGATTCTCCACCAGCGATGAAATCTTCACGGTCGAAGCGGCGTCGACGGAAGAGGTCTATCATTGATTCCATCCGTCGGCCACTTGCGCCCCCTGGACATCCGATCGAGCATGCGAAGCCCGACGAAAGGGCGAGGCCTGCGGGGCGCAAGGCCAAGCATAAGCGTCCACCGGAATCGGAAGAGTGAAAGCGTGCGGGTAGACAAATGAGCACGATCGGTAGCGCCTTCCTCAAAGAATCTCGTTCACTCCTGGTTGGAGACTATCTTCCGAAGATTGAACGCTGCGTCACGTTACTCAACGACGAACAAATTTGGTGGCGCGCAAACTCAGCGTCGAACAGTATTGGAAATCTGCTTTTGCATCTCAGCGGAAACGTGCGCCAATGGATCGTTGTTGGTCTAGGCAGCGCTGAAGATAAGCGCGATCGCGACGCCGAGTTTGCCCAACGTGATGTGATTCCGCGAGACGAGCTGCTCAGTCGCTTGCGTGAGACGCTGCACGAAGCCGATCAGACGCTCGCCGGTTTTGATGATGGCCGCTTGTTAGATCGGTTCACGATCCAGGGACTTGAAGTGTACGCGTTGCCTGCCATCATGCATGTAGTCGAACACTTCTCGATGCACACCGGTCAGATAATTCTGCTGGCAAAGATGTTTGCGGAAGTGGATCTTGAGTTCTACGACTTCAAGAGTGGCGCGCCTGTGTTGACCTGGCGGGCTAAAGCCGAAAGCTCAAAATAGAATTGCGCGAGGATCAGCGGCTCTGCTAGGATGGCCGCGCTCTAATTCTATCGAGCGCAGTAACTGAGTCACACGTGGAGGAATGATTCGTTTATGACCTATGTGGTCGCTGAGCCGTGCGTTAATTGTCGTTACACGGATTGTGCAGTGGTCTGCCCCGTCGATGCATTCCATGTCGATGACGACATGCTCGTAATCAACCCCGAAACCTGCATCGATTGTGACGCGTGTGTACCAGAATGCCCGGTGGAAGCAATTTTTCCGGAAGACAAGGTTCCTTCTGAATGGTCGCAATTCACTGCGATGAACGCTGAACGCGCGGTTAGCGGCTTGCCGATTTATCCGAGCAGCGCCGGAAAACTTGACCCCCTGTGTCATTAGAGACCATCAAGAACACAAAAAGGCGCGGCGACCCACCTGGGACGGCCGCGCTTTTTCATTGGGAACGACAGTTGCTCGCCAATGCAGTTGATTGCTCCCCGATTTGTCGCGACAATTGCTGCTGACGATTACTCATGAAGAAAGCGACGAAGCGAGTTTTGGGAGGCATAGCATTGGCAGCCGGCGCCGTCGGCGCGATTGGAGCTTTGATGATTCGAAACAATGGTGCGCGTCGAAAGCAAAGCGGGAAACGCGATGCAAACATTTGGGCGCGTCCCGGAATGGAAGTTGTGTTTCGCGCAGAACTGATGCCGGGCCGCAACGGTTCGGAGAGAACTTTTCGCGTGCAGCAGTTACTGCCGAGTGGCCGAGTCGTTCTCGAGAATTTTGTCGGTGAACATACCGAGACGGAATTCGAACCGGCACGGTAACGGCGAAGGGCAAAGAGCAAAGGGCTAGAAGTGAAAAACACTTTGCTCTTAGCCCTTTGCTCTTTGCCGCCTTACCATTCGTAGACTCGTCCAGCTTCCATCACATCTAATCCTTTGATTCCCAGCGCGTGGATTTCTTTGAGGAGCGTCGGTCGATAAGCAGGTTTCAAATGCACAGCGAGAATGTCGATGCCGTTGTGACTGAGTTTTGTCAGCTCCTCAGCCATCGTTTGCGGCGTCAGGTGCTTAGATGCTTTTGCCAACTCGTGCATCGAATTAGGAAACGAAGCTTCGATGAAAAGCGCATCGAGGTTTCGCGTCTTATTGATCAAGGACCACAGTTCGTCCGTCGCCGCTGTGTCTGAGCTAAACGCCACAGTCGATCTTCCATCCGTTACGACCAGTCCAACGGTCGGCACAATGTGGTTAACGTCAACGGCGGTTGCTCGCAAGTGAGCGACGCGAAATTCTTCGCCGACTCTGAACGGCACGTATTCCATCACAGGTCCATGCTGATTTCGCAATTCGGCGAATCTTGGATACACGTTGTCATTAAACACGTCGCGCTCAAGCAGGCCCACAACCTCTTCAGTTGCGTGTATTCGAATTGGTTCCGTTAACTCGCCAAACAGATCATCAACAAAGATCGGCAGGCTCGCGATGTGATCCATGTGCGGATGCGTAACGATTATGTCGCGGACTGAGCGGCGTTGAGCGTCGGATAACGCCAGGCCAATGCTGCCGGCGTCGACGGTAACTTTGTCGTCAATTAGAAAACAAGTGAGGCGCTGAGCCAGTGTTGCCCGGCCGGCATCATCAAACGAACTCGGTAGCAATTGGATCTTCAAGGGATAGTTTAGCGGGTCACACTAAACGTAATTCGCGGCAAGTATAAGACAAGAATTGCGGCCGCGCGAACGTTTTTCGCTGACCTTAATGCGCGCCCTGTTGACGTTGCGCAATCTGTTGCCGAAGTTGCTCCAAACTCGAACGATAATTCGCCTCGCGAGCCTGCGCTGCCTGGGGATCGCGGCCAATCCCGCGCGCGACGCGGCTGCGATGAAAGGCGAGTTCACTCGCCATCTGATTGCAGCGCATCCGCAAACGCCAGCCCGAAAAACCTAATGACCAAAGGGCGTCCCACGACATGCCCATGCGCCCGCGAATAGAACAGAGTTTTTCGTATTCATGCTGGTCGAAAAAGCCTGCCGCGTAATCGGGGTAAAGGAATTCCTGGACGATGCGACCTTCACGGCGCAGCGAAAAGTGAATCACCATCAGAATCACGACGAACGCAGGTCCCATCACCATAAAGTACGCGATGAAAAACCCAAATCCGTCTCCCAACGCTGCCGATCCATTCCAGGTTGCATGCATCAGAATTGCCAACATGAAACCGAGGATTGGCATTCCGAACTTCACGAAGCTACGACGCGATTGTCTTGACCACCCCAGGCCGATGCCGGTCATGCTCGTGAAAAGTGGGTGCGAGAATGGCGCCGCCATGCCGCGAAGAATGAAAACGGCTGTCAGCATTTCGGGACCTTTCTGAATGGCGCGCCCGTAGTAAAGAATGTTCTCGGTCATCGCAAAACCAAGCCCCGCCATTCCGGCGTAAACAATCCCATCGACAATTCCGTCGAACTCGTCTTTCTTCCAGAAAAAGAAGATGACCAGAATCAAAGCCTTGGCCGATTCTTCAACGATCGGAGCCGAGATTACCGCGCCGACGTGAGAAGCCACTTCGTCGCTGTGAGTCGCGATCATCGCAATGATCTCGACCCCTGTGTTGAAAATCAGAGCAATAAGGATCGCCACCAATGCCCCCCAAAAGAAAGTTGTGGCGAGCATCCATAGCGGCTCAGATTCATAGCGATCAATCCATAACAGCAAGATCACATAGATCGGCACTGGGAGGATTGCGCAAACCATTCCAATCATCAGTTCGACGAGACCAGTTTCTGCGCCAATGAGCAGCAACACGATCAAGCCGAGAAGCACTGCGAACAATACCGCGACTACCGCTGCGACGACCTTTATTGTGCTAACGCGCGGTTGTGGCGGCGGGATTCGCGTGGGCATGTAGTTCGTCACCGGTGACACAAAACCTCCTTGTTCACTTGCGATCAGTCGTAAGCACTGGCGGCGGAGTATAACCAGAATTCACTGATGACAGCTATCGGCCTCCCAGCCACGCTGTAAACGCCGATTGCGACAAAATGGAACGATCGATCGAAAATACTTCAGTTTCTCGTGTGTCCATAGCTTTGCGATGAATGTGGCGATAGTTATTAAGCAGCGTGGTGTCATTACTTAAAGGGCCGATGCAATTGAGGTTGCAAAGCTGGCGCGTGCAGTCTATGCTACGCCATTCTACGGTAGATTCCGACACGGCTTGGCCCCCGAGTCGCAACCGAGCAACTCGCACGGGCTCGAAGTATTCGAAACACACGTAACTTAGGTCGCCGTGAAGAAAACCTGGCGACGTTCGTTCTTTGATTTAGTTAAGGTGCTCGTGTTAGTAGAGCAGCAAATCCAGCGCCAATTCACCGAGCGAAATGATGTCGACGCTCTGTGGGGGCGTCGAGGTTTCACCGGGCTCCGTTGAGGCAACCGCATTGGAAGAGCAAGGCGGAGTTTGGGTCTCACCAGGGGCGCACGGTGGCGTTTGAGTTTCACCGGCGAGAGCCGATCCGGTAATTACTAGCGCCAGCGTAATGGTCACGAAAAGGGTTCTGATATTCTTCATGTTTTCTCCTCAAAGTTGTTCAAAGCTTTCAGTTTCTAAATCACGAGGTTGCCAATTGTATTCGAATTGGGTCAAGAGGCACACTTATTATCAAAACGATAGAAAGGCAAGCCTCACATGAACTTACAGTCTCAACTCAAAACCACCACAAATGCCGATAAACACGCCCCCGTTTCAACCAGGGCCGAACTCGCTTGCCAGATGGCGAAGGAGCTTGAAAAGGGCGGCGAGTATCAAGCGGCCATCGAAACGCTTTCCGACTTCTGGGATGGCGTGACCGATGCGGTCAAGCTCGATGGCCTAGACGAGCGCACACAGGCGGATTTGCTGGTGCGCGCGGGATCCCTCGCAGGTTGGCAGGGAAGTGCTGATTCGAGCATTGGGAGCCAGGAGCGGGCAAAGGATCTGATCACCCGCGGCATTGCCCTTTACGAGAAACTGCATGTGGACTCGGGCCTCGCTGAAGCCAGGGCAGACCTGGCCGTTTGTTACTGGCGCGAAGGCGCCCTCGACGAAGCGAGAGTCACGCTTTCCGACGCGCTAAGGTTGGTGAACGCCGATGATGTGGATCTACGCGCCGCAATTCTGGTGCGTGCGGGTATCGTTGAGGTTGATTCGCGGCGCTTGAGCGAAGCAATTCGAATCTACAACGAGGCGGCGACACTAATCGAGAAAAGTAGCGACCATAATCTGCACGGGACATTTCATAATAGCTTCGGGCTGGCGCTTCGTCGCATGGCTGACGTTGACAATCTCGAAGCGTACGTCGATCGCGCGCTCGTCGAATATGCAGCCGCAAGTTTTCATTTCGAACAGGCCGGTAACACTCGTTATCTCGCGCGCGTGGAAAACAACCTTGGCTTCTTATTCCACACCATCGGTCGTTACGACGATGCCCACACGCATCTGGATCGCGCTCGAACTCTTTTTACCCAACTGCGGGACACGGGAACGGTGGCGCAAGTGGATGAAACCCGCGCGCGGACTTTTCTCGCGCAGGGCCGTTCGACTGATGCCGAGCGCTTAATCCGTTCTGCAGTACGGGTGCTCGAGCGCAGCGACGAACAGGCGGTGCTGGCGGAAGCGTTGACTACTTATGGAATTGTCAAAGCCAGACTGGGCAAGTTTGTGCGTGCGCGTCAGCTTCTGGATCGCGCAATTCAAATTGCCGAAGTGTGCGGCGATCCTGAAGGTTCCGGGCGCGCTAAGCTAAGCATCATCGAGGAACTAACCGCGCAAACTTCGCCGCAAGAGCTTGCCGAGACATATCACGCGGCGACAGACCTATTGAAGCGTTCGCAGGATCCTTCTACTACGACGCGTCTAATCAGGTGCGCATTGATTGTTATTGATGCGCTTCAGAGTGTTAAAGCGGAGACTGAGCCCGTGCTTTCAGAGGCTTGGGAAAACTTCTCCGTGAAAAAACAGGTACGCGCTTTCGAGAAGGCGTTGATTGAGCGGGCATTGCGCGACTCAGGCGGCGCGGTAACCAAGGCTGCGCACTTGCTTGGCTTCAAGCATCACCAAAGCCTTATTTCGCTAATCAATAGTCGGCATCGAGATCTGCTAAGTCAGCGATCGGCCGTGCGCCCGCGGCGCAGCCACCTGTTTTCGAAATCACGCAAGACCAAGCGGAAGAGCATCCCGACGAACCGATTGCCGAGTTCGCAGATTAGCATTCTGTATGTCGAGGACGAGAAGGCCGCCGCTGATCAAGTCGGCGAGTTGCTTAAGGCGGAAAACTGGAGAGTCGAGCGGTGCACGGACGCGGATACGGCGCTCATGATGCTGACTGGCGATGAGCATTACGACGTGCTGCTAATCGGAAACACAGTCAGTGGGCTGAGCGCGTTTGAACTGGCCGAGCGCGCACGAAAGATCACCCATCGCCGCCGCACTCCAATTATCATGATGTCGGCAAACGACTTCGAAAAATACGCCTGGCGCGCTGGAATGGACGCGTTTCTAAAGCAGCCGCAGCAGGTGAGCGAGCTTACGAATACTGTTAATCGGCTGTTGCGCGAAGGCTCGAGGAACCGTTAGTCAGCGCGCGCAGGTAAGCGCGCGTCCGCCGTCGATCGAATAGGTTGCTCCGGTGATCCATGACGCTTTCTCGGAAGCAAGGAACAAAACCAGATCCGCAATCTCCCCCGGATTGCCAACGCGGCCCAGAGGATGCGTTGTGCGAGAGTGCTCCAGAAAGTTTGCGTAAGCTTCTTCATCCATTCCACCGCGTTTGTGAATCTCCGTCACCACTACACCCGGATTAACTGCGTTAACCCTTACCCCTTTCGCGGCTAATTCCAGAGCGGCACAACGCGTTAGTTGATCGAGCCCTGCTTTGGAAACGCAATACGCCAGGACGCCGGGGAATGAGCGCAGCCCGGTGACGCTCGAAATGTTAACGATATTCCCCTTGGTCTCGATCAAGTGAGGCGCGCACAGCTGCATAAATTGGAACGGTGCGCGAAGATTGACGTTCATCATCGCGTTCCACGCGGCTAGATCGGTGTTCTCAATTGTGCCGCTCGAAATATGGCCCGCCGCGTTCACCAATACATCAAGGCGCCCGAAGGTTCTGAGCACGTCCCCAACTACGCTCTGCACGCCATCAATGTCAGTAACGTCCGCGGGGATTCGCAACACTTTTCCGTCGGTGGCATACAGTTCATTCAATGCGACTTCATTGCGGCCGATCGCCGCCACGTGCGCCCCGTCGCTACGAAACGCGCGCGCGATGGCGTGGCCAATTCCGGAAGTGGCTCCGGTAACCATCACAGATTTACCTGCAAAGCCGTTATCCATCAAACAAGCCTCCCGGCGATGTGTACTGCCGATCAATTCATCGGCGTGGAATGGTGCGAAGTATGTTTACTATAACGACGGCGTGATTACCATTAACTCGACGAATCTGGTTGCCAAATCGGGCGTTTTTTACTAGTTAGCTGTCTTGTCTCTTGTTATTATTTGCGCCAGTGGAGCCGCTTCAACACAAAGGCAATTCGACAGTTGGCGTGCGTATCTCTCGACCACGAGGAGCGCGCCGCCGCATGCCGTCTACATCAGCTTATATGGTGGCTGCGGCTGCGGTGTCGGCGACTTTGTTCTTCGTGCTGTGGTGGATGCTACAAGCCGAAGAGAATCCGTGGGTGCCTGCGGGGTTGGCCGCTAGCGTGGTAATGCTTGTCGCAGCATCCGCGCGCGAAGTGGTCATGCGTCGAGCGTTATCGCGCTACTTGCAGGAGGAGCAGCCCCGTTCTGCGAGGCACGACCGCACGCGGCCTGCTGAATATCGCGGGCAGCCGCCGCCGCCTTCGCAGAGCGAGATCTTGCGCGGACTTGAGAAACAATCAGTGGAAGCCGACGTTAACAACACGCGTCCCGAGATGCATTTAAGAGTGTTTCAGATGTGCGGCGATTTTCTTCAGATCACCGAGAGATCTTTGGCATCGCCGAGCATCTCCACCGAACGACGACTGACAGTCCGGGCGCGGCAGGAACGCGTACGCGCCTTGCAGAAACATCATTTGCTCGCGTGGGCGCGGAATTCCGCGCAATCATTAACGCAGGAAGCTCAACAACGCGCTCGGCTTCACGAAAAAATTGAGGCCGCGAACCGGGCGCTCGAATGCATCGACACGGCGCTCGCAAGCTATCCTGAAGAAGAAGACTTGCAAAGGTCAGCCGCGGCGGTGCGCGAGTTCGTGACTACCAGTCGCGTCGCTCACTGGGTTGAACTCGCACAACGCGCAAGTTTCAAGGGACGCTACGGCCGTGCGATTGACTGTTATCGTGACGCGCTTTTCTATTTAACAAGAGCCGAGGGTGATCATCAGTTGGCCGCTGAACAGATAACGAGGGAGATCGAGTTGTTGCGCGCTCGCCGGGCAACGCACAACGCAGTCGAAACCGAGGCGCGAAAGGCGCGACGCGCGAGGGACACTTAACTTTGCGAAGTATCACCAGCAAATGTCCAAAATGCGGTAGCAGCAGAATTCGTCGCGGTTACGACCCGACGCCGTGGTACATGCGTTTGTTTGGCATACGTCGGCTTTTGTGCGACCATTGCAACTGGTTATTCACCGGATTCGGTATTCTATTGTCTCCCCGCAAACACAAGCGGCGTGCATAATGCCGGCCCAATTGTTTTGAACGGCATTTCGAACGGCGTTCGTAAGAAATCGAGGTAGCCATGACCAAAAAACTCCTATTGATCTTAAGTGCGACTCTTGCTGCTTCGGGCTTGTTTTCGGCTTTAGCGCAAGACCAGCCTCAGAGTCAGGTTTCAGAAGCCAGGACTTCCGCGACAACCTCAGACGTCGACAATCAGGGAGGTCGACGATACCGCGTCGGCCCGGGAGACTTGCTTGACGTGCGTGTTTTTGGTCAGTCTGATCTCAATTCAACGGTCGAAGTCGATGAGGACGGCAACATCTCTTCGCTTCCATTCATAGAAGAGCCGATTCCAGCGAAGTGCCGCAACGAAAAGGAGATTCAAAAAGCGATTACTGATGCCTACGCGAAGTACATCGTAAAGCCTCGCGTCAGTGTGCGCGTGCTCGAAAGACACAGTCGCCAGCCCGCCTCGATCTTTGGGGCAGTGCGGACGCCGAAAAGCCTGGCGCTGACGCGACGAATCAGATTGCATGAATTGTTGGCGGCGGCGGGCGGCATTACGGCCGGCGCAAGTGGCACAATTCAAATCATGCATACCGAGCCGGAACTCTGTCCTGAGCCGGAAGATATTGCCGATAGTCTGATAGCAAGAAACTCGACCGCGTCATCAACTGCCGGGACAACTACGGACGCTGACGCAAAGCCCGAGGCGAAAGAACCAGGGATAGGCGAACTCCGAATGATTCAAATAAACACGATCAAAAATGGGTTCGGCTCTGAGGATCCTTATGTTCGTCCGGGTGACATTGTGATCGTTACGGAAGGTCTTCCGGTTTATGTTACAGGATTAGTGGTGCAGCCGGGGCCGATCGTTTTGAAAGATCGCATGACACTGCGACAGGCAATCGCTATGACCGGTGGCCCGCAGCGAATGGCAAAATCGGAAGTGTTTATTTATCGTCGGAAGGAAGGACAGAATGGCGTAGAGCCGCTGACTTTTAACTACGACGATATCAAGAGGGGCAAAGCTCCGGATCCATTGCTCGAGCCTTATGACATAGTCGATGTCGGCCGCAGTTCGACGTTCTCATCGAAGGGCTTAGCTGAGCTATTCCGTGGCATGGCGACGGGCGCGATCGGCATTGTTCCCCAGCGGATACCATTTTAGATTGTTCATTACAAACATGAGTCAACGAATTACTGCTAAAACAAAGAAGCGCCGCAGTCTGACCTACCTTTGGATTCTTGGACTGGCGATCTCTGTATTTGTTCTTATTTATTTCGAGAAGACAGAACTTCTCTATGTTCTCGCCACGCTCGGCGTTACCGCGCTACTCGTCATTGTTGCGACTGCTGACCTTGGCGCGCATGAGCACTCTGAAAAGCCGCTGACTGATGCGCAAGCCGCCGGCAGCGGCATCAGCTCAACTGCGCCGAAAGTCTCACGGAAATAGTTCCTTTACTGAAGTTCTTAGCTCCGTCAGGTCCTTGGGGCGACGTAGCTTCTGCGTGCTTTGACGACCAGCTTTCCTCGCGATCTCTGCGCTGATTGTCCCATCTCGATCTTCAACTTGCGCGTCGTGCCGTCCCGTTTCTTATTCGTTGAAACAAACGCAAGGTTGTAGCGCGTGCGCAGATGATTGATTAGCGTCGCGAAGGTGGTATCGAGATTCTCAGGTTTGTCCTGCAAAATCTCGCCGCCAGTTTCGTTTGCCAGCGTCTGAACGTCCAGGTACGGCGCGCCGCCAAGCCGGCCGATGCGCGTGGCCCAGCGCATGACGCCGTTCTCCATTTGCTGCTCGCTCGTTCTGGGCAAGATCGCAGAAACAACCGCGCCTGATTCATAAACTGCTTGCGACGCAGTCTTGTTTGATGGTCCACCCATGCAGTCAAAGTCGCGCGTGACGCCGGTTATCGCGACGATAACGCGCCTGCCGATTGGGTTACCGGCACGTTGTATATAACTCGCGGCTTCGAAGAACGCTTTGTTCAGGCAATGGTGCGCTTCTTCATCGTGCGGCGGAACACGTTCGAGCGCGTCGGAAATCAGTCTGCGGTCGCGCGTGAACGACTGCAGGAGCTCAACCTCGTCGTGATAAGTCATCACCGCAACTTCGTCAGTTGGTTTTAGACGCGCGATCGCGTCGTGCGCGGCATGG
>Ga0207675_100004138_pt1 | contig 14045 bp, 10 predicted proteins | sample KBSSwiS42_FD_184305 | JGI IMG/M metagenome (GOLD analysis project Ga0207675, IMG submission 184305) | Switchgrass rhizosphere microbial communities from Kellogg Biological Station, Michigan, USA - KBS Switchgrass S4-2 (SPAdes) (version 2) | ecosystem: Host-associated > Plants > Roots >... | reverse complement strand
CCCGCGTCCCTGATGACCACGCCCCATTGTCCCGCCACGTGACCTCCGTCGTGGGTGCGGGCTGGTAACGGGGCCAACGACGCAGATGCCGCGTCACGCTCCTGCGAGCGTGACGCGGCATCCCTATCGATACGGCCCCGGACCAAGCCCCCGTCGGCGCCGATAACCCCGAACCCCCCGCCGAGTCCGCGGGTCCCCCCGGCCCCCGCGGACTCGACTGTCAATACGGAGGGCCCTGCGTCCGGTTTGATACGTATTCCCCGAAAATAATCCGCCGCCAGAAGCCGAAGAGGCCGGAGAAGCCGTAGAAGCCGTAGAAGCCGAACGAGCCTCAGATCGTGATCCACCCGGTCAGCACGTTGGTGCCGTCGGCCGTGTGGCAGCGCAGCCGGAACGGGCTCTCCGGGATCGGGTCGACCGAGAAGCAGCCGATCTCGTCCACTTCGGTCGTGCTGATCTCGCCTGCCCTGGTATGGATCTCCAGCTCGCCCTCCCGCGCCGGGAGAAGCTGGCCGAGCAGCGAGTTCCCGGTGACCTCGAGCTCCACGCTCAGGTGGGCCGAGGTGAAGGTGAGCGCCCGGATCGAGGCCGTCTCGGACCGCATCACCGTGGCCTGAAGCCGGTCCTCGTTGGAGTCGTAGGTGAGCTGCGCCAGCTCGGCATCGATGTTATGCCAGGCGAAAGCGTTCCTGCCCGTCTCGATGAACCACGAGGGAACGGCCTCACGAGCCCTCAGCGCCTGGCGCAAGGCCCCTAGCAGTCGATCATCGTCCCAGTCGTTACGCACCTGGCTCGCCTCCCCGTATGTCTATCTTGTCCTCGCCCTCTCCGAGGGCGGCGAGAGCGCTCGACCGGCGCATCCGCTCCAGGCAGCGAGCCCGCTGCGGCCCGATGCTGCCGACCGGGATGCCGAGCTCGCGGTGGATATCGGCGTAGGAATGCGGTGGGTCGGATAGCAGCATCGACAGCAGTTGCTGGCAGCGCGGCGGCAGTTCGGCGAAGGCCGCGCGCAGCGCCGCGTTCCGCTCAGCCACCAGGATCTCCTCGTCGATCACCGCGTCGTCCACGAAAAGCACCGAGTCGTCCAGGCCTGTCCCCAGCCGCTCGGCTTTGCTCGCCGCGGTCACGACGCGCAGGCATTCGCGCGCGGTGGTCGTCGCCAGCCAGCCCGGCAATGCAGCGGGCTCGCGGAGCTTGCCGAGCTGCTCCACCAGCAAGAGCCAGACATTCTGTCCCACGTCCTCGATGTCATGATTGCTCAGCCGGTATCGGGTGCAGATTGTATACACCAGCGGAGCGTAGCGGTCGACAAGCTCGTGCCACGCGCCCTGGTCTCCCCCTGACGCGCGGGTCACGAGCGCGACGACATGCGGGTCGTCACGCATGGCCGGTTCCGGCCAGCTTGCTCTCTCCCATGATCAGCACCTCGGTTCGGTGATAATCATCTGTTTCTAACTCAGAGTGCGGCTCAGCGCATCTGATACACCTGTCAACTGATTTTTCTTTCCGCCAGTCGGCCTGGCCGGAGAAAATTATCCGGCGATAGCCCTATCTGGCAGGATTTCGCGCATAGTCGACCCTCGCTGGCCCTGGTCCTGCCGGCGCAGGATCATCCGCCCCGTCCTTAGCATGAGTCGTGTGACCGAGATGGACTGGCACGCCTGGCACGACGGCTACGACGAGCCCGGCACCCGGCTCGCCCGGCGGCTGGCAGCGGTCCAGGATCAGATCCGGGTGGCGCTGGACGCGGCGCCGCCGGGCCCGCTGCACGCGGTCAGCCTGTGCGCGGGCCAGGGTCGCGACCTGATCGGCGCCCTGGCCCGCCATCCTCGCGGCACCGACGTGACGGCCCGCCTGGTCGAGCTCGACCCGCGCAACGCGGCCGCCGCGCGGGACGCCGCCGCGGCCGCGGGCCTGCCGGGGGTCGAGGCGGTGACCGCCGACGCGGCGCTGACCGACCAGTACGCCGGCCTGGTCCCGGCTTACCTGGTGCTGGTGTGCGGGATGTTCGGCAACATGACCGCCGACGACATCCGGCGCACGATCGGCTTCTGCACCCAGCTGTGCGCGCACGGCGGCACGGTGATCTGGACCCGCAACCGGCAGGAGCCGGATCAGGTGCCGCGGATCTGCGACTGGTTCGCCGAGGACGGCTTCGCCCTGGTGTGGGTGTCCGACCCGGCCGAGGGCTGGGGAGTGGGCGCGCACCGTTTCACGGCCAACCCGGTCCCGCTCGAGCGCGGCGCGCGCATGTTCAGGTTCATCCGCCGGCCCCCGACATTAATTTTTATCCCGAACGGGCCGGGCGCGTGCCGCCCCGTACTACCGAGGTTCGCCTGGGTCGCCCGCCCGGCCGGGTCCCTGCGCCCGGTCCGCCACCCACGCGGCGATCTGGCTGCGTGAGTTGAAGCCGAGCTTGTTCATGATGTTGGCGACATGCCTGGCCGCGGTGGTGTGGCTGATGGACAGCTCGGCCGCGATGGCCTTGTTGGACAGGCCGCCGGCCACCAGCTCGGCGATCTCGTACTCGCGCTGGGTCAGCGAGCTCGGCGGCGCCGCGGCCACCCGGTAGCGGCCCACCACGGTCAGCGCCGGGTTCTCGCCCGCCGGGCCCTTCCCGCTGGGCATAGCCGCTGACGGCGCCGGCGCGTCCAGCGCCAGCGCGACCGCGGCTTCGCTGGTCAGCGCCTGCCCGCTGGCCCATAGCCGGGCCACCGTGGCGTCACCGAGGCGGCGGGCCTGGGCCAGGTACGCCTCGACTCGCGCGCCGGACAGCGGGGGCAGGCCGGCCGCCTCGCGCAGCGCGGCCGCCGCCGCGGCCAGCTGCACGGCCAGCTCGGGGCGGCTCTCGTGCCCGGTCAGCGCGGCGAACGCCTCCAGGCCGCGGGCCACGCCGATGCGCGAGCCGGTGGCGTGGCTGAGCCGCAGGCTCCTGGTCAGGTGCCGCCGCGCCTGCTCGATCGCGCCGAGGTCCATGGCCACCCGGCCCAGGCCGGCCAGGCAGCGGGCGATCTCCGGCCGGGCGCCGATCTCCCGCAAGATGGCCAGCGCCTCCACGTACCAGCCGTGCGCCTCGCCCGGGTGGTTGCGGAACCTGGCCAGGTCACCCAGGCCCAGCAGGGCGCGGGCGGCGCCCCACTGCTGGTCGATCCGGCGCATCACCGCGACCGAGGCGGTGGCCTGCTGCTCGGCCTCGCGGAGCATGCCGCGGCGGGCCGCGATGGCGGCCCGGGTGCCGAGGGCGTAGCCCTCGTTCCAGCCGTCGCCGGCCGCCTGCGCGATGGCCAGGGCCTCGTCCGCGCTGGCCGCCGCCTCGTCGATCCGCCCGGTGTGCAGGGCGATCTCGGCGAGCAGGTTCAGCCCGACCGCGACCCAGTACCGGTCGTCGGCCTCGCGGCACAGTTTTAGTCCTTCGGTGCCCAGGGCCCAGGCGGCGGCCGGGTCGCTGGACAGGGTGAGCTGCCCGCGCACCACGGTGGCCGCGCCCTGGACCCGGGCCGGGACCCCGGTCATGTCCAGCGCCAGGAACGAGCGCAGCCACTCGCCGCCCTCGCCGAACGTCCCCCAGACGATCCAGCACGGGCTGACCGCGGCGCAGATCCGCAGCCCCGCCTCGGCGTCGCCCTGCTCCAGGCACCAGTTCAGGATCTGGATCACGTTGCCCGCGTCGACGTCGTAGCGGCGGAAGACGTCCACCCGGTCCGGCCACGAGGCCTCGATGCGAGCCATCCCGAGCGCCAGGTTGTGCTCGGAGGTCCGGATCGCGTAGTCGCGGAACCCGCTCCGGAACGTCGCCGCCTCATCGGCCTGAGCCAGCCGCAGCGCCGCGTACTCCCTGATCGTGTCCAGCATCCGGTACCGGGCCTGGCCGAGCAGTTCGGGATCGAGTACGACCAGCGACTTGTCCACCAGCGCGGCGGTCAGGCCGAGCACCTCCGCGGCCGGGATCTGCTCGTCGGCGCACACCTGCTCGGCCATTTCCAGCGACCAGCCACTGAAGATCGACAGCCGCCGGAACAGCGCCCGCTCCGGGCCGGTGAGCAGCTCGTAGCTCCACTCGATGGCGGCGCGCAGGGTCCGCTGCCGGGGCGCGGCCGAACGGTCGCCCGCGGTCAGCAGCCCGAACCTGTCGTCCAGCCGGGCCACGATCTGCTCCACCGACAGCGCCCGGACCCGGGCCGCGGCCAGCTCGATCGCCAGGGGCATGCCGTCCAGAGCCCGGCAGATCGCGGTGATGGCCGCGACGTTGTCCGGGCCGACGGTGAACCCGGGCTTGGAGGCCGCGGCCCGGTCGGCGAACAGCCGGACCGCCTCGTAGCGCTCCGCGCCCGGGGCGGCCGCCGCCGGGTCCGCGCCTGCCGGGGCCACCGACAGCGGCGGTACCCGCCAGATCGTCTCGGCCGCGACCGACAGCGGCTCCCGGCTGGTGTTCAGCAGCCGCAGCCCCGGCGCGCTGGCCAGCACGTGCCGGCAGACCTGCGCGCACGCGTCCAGCAGGTGCTCGCAGTTGTCCAGGGCCAGCAGCATCCGGCGCGGCCGCAGCGCGTCGCCCAGCGTCTCGAGCAGCGGGCGGCCCGCCTCCTCGGTGATCCCGATGACCGCCGCGATGCGCGAGACCACCAGGTCGGGCTGCCGCAGGTCGGCTAGCTCGACGAACCAGACCCCGTCCGGGAACTCCGCCGCCGCCGAGGCCAGCAGCCGCAGCGCGAGCCGGGTCTTGCCGATGCCCCCGGGCCCGCTCAGCGTCAGCGCGCGCGTCCGGTGCAGCAACTGGCGCAGCTCGACGAGTTCCCGCTCCCGGCCGATGAAGGTATTCGGTTCCTCGGGCAGATGGGCCCGGATCTCGTCCACGTCAGTTTTCCCTCAGGCGCCGGCAACACCCTCAGCGTAAACCTGAGGGACCGATTCCCGGGGGCAACGAGCCCAAGTCACGCAAAGTAGGCCCCGGCGAACACAGTCATCCGGGACCTGAGAGATCGGCGAGGCGGGCTGCCCTCCCTGCCAGAAGCGCTCTTAGCAACAACAATTAATGCGCCCTTGGCACAGCCCAGCCCTCGCCGAGATCTCAAGGTATGAGACCCGCGCCTCCCCCGCATCGTGTGGATTATGTACGTCGTTATGTATTCGCCCCGCCCCGCCCACCGAGCTCCGCCCCTCCAGCCCGCCCGCCCCGGCGCCCGTGCCCGCCCCGGCTCCAATCACATGTGCCCCTCTCACCACACCCGCACCAAGCACCTTCGGGCTGGATGCCATGTTCATGCTGCTGGAGCGCAATGCTGGTTAGCTAATGGGCCGGGGCCGGGCGGCACGTTCCCCAAAACCGGACTCAGGTCACGCCGGCACCATCAGCATCGCGGTCTGGGTGCGCCGGGCCAGCCGGAACGCCATGAACCCCCGGATCCAGGGCGTTCTGACGCCGTGAAACCCCGGATCCCTGGCGTCCGTCAGGCGTCCGGCAGCGGACCAATCTTCATGATCAACTCTCATGAGCGGCGTCTTTGAGCTGGAGCTGCGTGAACGTGGCAGCCACGCCGTAGGCGGGTGCAGCCGGTCGGCCCTCGCTGCTCGCCCAGTACCTCATTCGTCACTGCTGAACGCCGAGTATCGCGAGCAGGTCGCGGAGGTCGGTAATCGTGTAGTCGGGGACGCAGTCCCTGTAAGCCTTCTTGCCCTGGTCGGAATCGAACATCACCGTGGTCAGCCCGGCCTCCCGGGCACCGAAGATGTCCCGGTGCATGTCGTTGCCGACGTACATCGCGTTGGCGGCGGCCACGCTCATCCCGTCCAGCGCGGCCTGGAACAGCCGCCGGTCCGGCTTGCGGTAGCCGCGGTCGCCGGACACCACGATCGGGTCGAAATAGTCCAGCAGGCCGACCCGGTGCAGTTCGGCGCGCGCGTACGCGCTCTGCGCGTCGGTGACCAGCGCGAGCGGGTAGCGCTCACGCAGGACGTCGAGCACCTCGCGGGCGTGCGGGTACAGGCCCAGCCGGCGGCGCGAGATGCCGCGGCACATCTCGGCCAGGAACAGCGGCATCTGCTCGAGCTTGGCGGCGGGCAGGGCGCGGGTGAAGGCGGTCTGGTGCTCGGCGATGACGCGGCGCCAGATGCCGACGGCGTCGAACTCGGGATGCTCCTCCGGACTGGCCTGCTGCTGTTCCGCCATGATCGCGAAGTACAGGTCCCTCACCTGGTCCCGGCACAGGTCGATGCCCTGGTAGGTGAGGAAGTGCGCGGCGGCGCGGAAGATCTCCTCCATGCCGTCCTCGGTCAGGATCTTGACCAGGGTGCCGTTGGCGTCGAACGCGACCGCTCGGATGTCCATGCATGCATACTGCCCGAACGGGCCCGATGCCAGCCGCCCTCCGGAACCGGCGGCGGCTCAGGCCGCCCGCAGCAGCCGCTTCGCCTGGCTGGTCAGCCGTCCGCCGTAGTCCCGGTCGATGTAGTCGTTCCTGGCGATCCGCAGCAAGTTCAGCGCCATGTAGTAGGGTGCGCGGGCCGTGACCGACTCGAACATGCCCTGACGGTCAGGGAAGTGACTGCTGTACTCCCGCAGGAAGTGCCCGATGAAGGGGTCAGCGCGATGGCGGTCGCCCGAGTCGCGCATGAACGCGTGCTGCAGTTCGCCTGCGACCCGCCCGACGTCGAACATCCGGTCGCCGCGCTTCATCCGCTCCAGGTCGATCGCTGCGACGTCCATCCCGTCCCCGAAAAGGAAGTTGGCCGGCGTCGCGTCACCGTGCAGCCAGACCTGCTGGTCCTGCCACATCAGCGGCCGCTCCCGCCAGCGGTCCCGCAGCCGGGCCAGCTCGTCGGCGTCGTCGGACCCGATGCGGCGGGCCCTCCTGAGCCGGCCCGTGACGGTGTCGAGGTAGCCGCAATCAGCGCCGAAATCGACGGCGGTCCCGTTGGCCGTCCGGTCGTGCTGGGCGGCCAGGAAAGAGGCCAGCGCGGTCAGCCGCCGGTAGAGGTGCCGGTCGTCGCGGTGCTGGGTGGCGCGCGCGATCGCCTGGCTGAACTCTTCGCCGGCGTAGTACTCGACCGCCAGCACGCCGTTGATGTCGCGGCTGAAACCCAGCGGCCTGATCACGTGGTGCGGCGACCCGATCAGGTTGTACCGGCGCAGCGTCTCGAGCCCCTCGTACTCCTGGCGGGCCATCCAGGCGGCCTTGTCCAGGTCGGTGAACCTGGGCCCGTAGAACTTGCAGATGATCTTGGTGCCGCTGAACTTCTCCTGGTAGGCGTAGACCACGTTGCTGCCGGACAGCCGGAAGACGCGGAAGGCCGGGTGGGCCTCGTGCACCTCCATGAGGTCGCGGATGATCCGGCTCAGGAAGCCGTACAGCGGGTCGTCGCCGGCCAGGTAGCCGACGTATCTTCCGTTCATCACGATCGCGGCGTGAGACCCGGTCTTCAGGCCGGAGAGAAACGCCGCTACCTCCCCCTGTATTGTGGTACAATCGAATACGTTTGCGATAATCAAGCGGACGCATGCATGATCCAGCACGAAACCGCGGCAGGGCATGCCGTGGCTGCGCCCCGCTAGTCGGCCGGGAGGCGACGGGCTGCCCGGCCTGTGGACCGCGAAGCTACAGCGCGGCGCAAGCTGGGCTGGAATTCCCCGCCTTCAGGCGGGGAGGATGCCAGCGGAAGCCCCCATCTCCCATCTCTGTGTCGCGGCACCGCATAACCCCCGCTATACGGTCGTGCCGCTCCGAGTGCACCGGCAAGGCCCCCGGTGCGGGGCGCGTGGCCGTGCTCTCAATGACACGGAGGCGCCCCGCCCGGTGCTGATACGTACCTTTCGCCTTGTATTCAGGTCGCGTTCACAAGGGCACCTGACCTGCGTCTTGACATAGCCGAACCTCTGTTCGATAATCAGCGAGGTGGGGAGCGCGCCTGCGGAAACCAGGTGGATGACGGCGGGACAGCCTGGGTCATTCGCGGCTCCCAGCGCCCCGGCCGTAGGTACGCTGCCGGTGCTGCCCGCGCTGCGCGGGCTGCTGCCGCGAGGCGGGCTGGCGCGCGGATCGGTGGTGGCCGTGGCGGAGTTCGGCCTGCTCTGCCTGGCGCTCGCGGCCGCCGCGTCGGCGGACGGGGCGTGGTGCGGGATTGCCGGGATACCCGAGGCCGGGGTACTGGCGGCCGCGGCCCTTGGCCTGGACGCCGGGCGGATCCTACTGGTCCCTGATCCGGGCCCGTCCTGGCCGCAGGTGGTGGCGTCGCTGCTCGACGGCTGCGAGCTCGTCCTGCTGCGGCCGCCTGCGCGGGTTTCGGCGCAGGTCAGGCACCGCCTCGAGGCGACGCTACGGCGCGGGCGCGGCGTGCTGCTCGTGGCGGGGGACTGGCCCGGGGCGCAGCTGAGGCTGCGGGTCGCCAGCCAGCGGTGGACCGGGCTCGGCGACGGACACGGGCGGCTGCGGGCATGCTGTGCGGAGATCACAGCGGATGGCCGCGGCGAGGCGGCCATGACGCGGACCCGCTGGCTCTGGCTGCCCGGCGAGGACGGCGGCGTCGCCATGGCCGACCCCGCAGATCTCCCGTTCGATATCGACGAGGAACCGCCGGGAGCCGCGCCCGGCCTGCGGGTGGTGGGCGGGTGAGCGCCCGCACGCCCGCCACGGAAACGCCGCCGCGGGTCATGGTCGTGACCTGCCCGGACCTGCACAGCGCCAGCCTGAGCGCCGACCCGGACCGGGAAACGGCGCGGCGGCACGAACGGGTGATCGCCGCGGTGACCGGGTTCTGCCCGGACGTGGAGGTGGTGGAGCCGGGGGTGTGCACGTTCGGCGCCCGCGGCCCGGCCCGCTACTTCGGCGGCGAGACGGCGCTGGCCGCCCGGATCACCGCCGCGCTGGCGGACCTCGGCGAGCACAGCAAGGTCGGCGTCGCGGACGGGTTCTTCGCCGCGCTTCTCGCCGCCCGGGACGGCCGGGACGGCGGGTCCGTGCCGCCGGGCGGGACGGCGAGGTTCCTGGCCGTCCAGCCGGTGAGCGTCCTGGCCGGCCAGGACCCGGCTATCCAGGACCTGGTAGCACTGCTGAACCGGCTGGGCCTGCGCACGCTCGGGGACTATGCCGCGCTGCCCGCCCGCGACGTGGCCAGCAGGTTCGGCAACGCGGGGGAGGGCGCGCACCGGGTGGCCCGCGGCCTGGACTCCCGGCCGCTCGCGACCCGCCCGCCGCCCGCGGACCTGTCCGTGGCCCAGGAGTTCGACCCGCCGGAACCGCGCGCCGAGCCGGTGGTGTTCGCGGCCAAGGCGCTGGCCGGACGGCTGCACGACGGCCTGGCCGCCCGCGGGCTGACCTGCGTCCGGATACAGGTCACCGCCACCTGGGCGGACGGACAGCAGAGCAGCAGGCGGTGGCGGCACGACGGGCTGCTGTCCGCGGCCGCGGTCGCCGACCGGGTCCGCTGGCAGCTCGACGGCGGCCCTCCGGCCCCGCCGGACGATGGTGCGCCGCAGGCCTCGCCGGGCGACGGCGAACAGTACCAGCCAGGCGGCATCGTCGCGCTGCGGCTGGTGCCGGACCAGGTCGTCCGCGCCACCGGGCAGCAGCTCGCCTTGTGGGGGGAAACGCTGGTCAGCGACCGGGTGGCCCGGGCCGCCATGCGGGTGCAGGCCATGCTCGGGCACGAGGCCGTGCTGCGGCCCGTCCTCGGCGGCGGCAGGAACGTACACGATCAGGTGACACCCATCCCGTTCGGGGAAAAAACCGAGCCCCGCCTGCCTGCGGACCGGCCCTGGCCCGGCCGGGTCCGGGGTACGGCGCCCGGCCTGGTCTTTCCCGCCGCCCGCGAGGCGGAAGTGACCGACGACGCCGGGCGGGCCGTCACCGTCAGCGGCCGCTGCGCGGTCTCGGCCGCGCCCGCCCGGCTGGCGGTGCGCGGCGAGCCGCCGCAACGGGTCACCGGCTGGGCCGGTCCCTGGCCGCTGTCCGAGCGCTGGTGGGATCCGTCCGCCGCGCGCCGGCGCGCCCGGTTCCAGCTGGCCACCGAGGACGGGCGGGCCTGGCTGGCGGTGCTCCAGGACGGCCGCTGGCTGGTCGAAGCCGGGTACTGGTTAGGTGGGCTGGGACAACCCGCCGCTCTCCTGGCGGGAGCTGCAGCGCCGGATGTCCTGGGGGACAGGAGCCGGGCTCCCAGCCGCCGAGGCCCCAGCCGCCGAGCGGCAAGCCAGATCACGCCGTCCCGCGTCGCGGTCGGCCGGGACAGTGCCGTGGGCCGAACTGCACTGCCACTCCTCGTTCAGCTTCCTGGACGGGGCGGCCACCCCCGGCGAGCTGGTCGCCGAGGCGGCCCGGCTCGGGATCGAGGTGCTCGCCCTCACCGACCACGACGGGATGTACGGGGTGCCGCAGTTCGCGCAGGCGGCCGCCCGGCTCGCCGGCCGGGGCGGCACGAAGCTGGGCACGGTGTTCGGCGCCGAGCTGACCCTCGGCCTGCCCGCCAACCCGGGTCAGCCGCCTGACCCGGAGGGGCGTCACCTGCTGGTGCTGGCCCGTGACGCCGAAGGCTACCGGCGGCTGTGCGCCGTGATCAGCGCCGCGCAGCTGGCCGGCGGGGAGAAGGGCCGCCCGGTCTACGACACCGAAGCGCTGGCGGACGCGCACGGCGGGCACTGGGTGGTGCTGACCGGGTGCCGCAAGGGCGCAGTGCCCGCCGCGCTCGCCAGCGGCGGCCCGGAGGCGGCCTGGCGGGAGCTGGCCACGCTGGCCGGGATGTTCGGGCACGAGAACGTGATGGTGGAGCTGACCTGCCAGCACGACCCGGGCGACGACGAGCGCAACGACATGCTGGCCCGGCTCGCGGCGCTGGCCGATCTCGGCGTGGTGGCCACCGGCAACGTCCACTTCGCGGCGCCCGCGCAGGCCCGGCTCGGCCAGGCGCTGGCCGCGATCCGGGCCCGGCGCAGCCTGGCCGACATGGACGGCTGGCTGCCCGCGGCGGGCACCGCCTACCTGCGTTCAGGCGAGGAGATGAAAGCCCGGCTCGCCAGGTACCCGGGTGCCCTCGAGCGCACCGTCGAGCTGGGCCGCCAGTGCGCGTTCGACTTCAGGGTGATCGCTCCCCGGCTGCCCGACTTCCCGGTCCCGCCCGGCCACACCGAGGCCTCCTGGCTGCGCGAGCTGGTCGCCCGCAAGGCTCCGGGCCGCTACGGGGCTCAGGGGGCCGAACGGGTGCCAGGCGCGCATGCCCAGATCGCCAGGGAGCTCGAGGTGATCGAGCGCCTCGGGTTCCCCGGCTACTTCCTGATCGTGCATGACATCGTGGAGTTCTGCGACGACAACGACATCTTGTGCCAGGGCCGCGGGTCGGCGGCGAACTCGGCGGTCTGCTTCGCGCTCGGCATTACCAGCGTCGACCCGATCTCGCACCACCTGCTGTTCGAGCGGTTCCTGTCCGAGGGCCGGGACGGTCCGCCCGACATCGACCTGGACATCGAGCACCGCCGCCGCGAGGAAGTGATTCAGTACGTCTACCGCACCTACGGGCGGAACCGGGCCGCCCAGGTGGCCAACGTGATCTCGTACCGGCCGCGGATGGCGTTGCGGGACGCGGGCCGCGCGCTCGGGTTCACGCCCGCCGACGCCGACGCCTGGGCGCGGGAGATCGGCCCGGGGCCGGCCACGGACGGCGAGGCGCTGCCGGGCGGCGCGCCCGCCACCGTCAAGGAGCTGGCGGCCAGGATGCAGCGGCTGCCGCGGCACCTGGGCATCCACTCGGGCGGCATGGTGATCTGCGACCGGCCGGTGGGAGAGGTGTGCCCGGTGGAGTGGGCCCGGATGCCGGGCCGCACCGTGCTGCAGTGGGACAAGGACGACTGCGCCTACGCCGGCCTGGTCAAGATCGACCTGCTCGGCCTGGGCATGCTGGCCGCGCTGCACGACTGCTTCAACCTGGTGACCAAGCACCACGGCGAGCACTGGACGATGTCCTCGATCCCGCAGGAGGACCCGGCCGTCTACCAGATGCTGGCCGAGGCGGACACGGTGGGCGTGTTCCAGGTGGAGTCCCGGGCGCAGATGGCCACCTTGCCCCGGCTGCGCCCGCAGCAGTTCTACGACCTGGTCATCGAGGTCGCGCTGATCAGGCCGGGCCCGATCCAGGGTGGTTCGGTGCATCCGTACCTGCGCCGCCACGACGGTCTCGAGGACGCGGCCATGCCGCACGAATCGATGCGCCCGGCGCTGGGCAAGACGCTGGGCGTGCCGCTGTTCCAGGAGCAGATGATGCAGCTGGCCATCGACTGCGCCGGGTTCACGCCGGACGAGGCCGACCGGCTGCGCCAGGCGATGAGCGCCAAGCGGGCCCCCGAGCGGATCGAGGAACTGAGGCAGCGGCTGCTCGACGGGATGGCGGAGCGCGGCATCGGCCCGGCCGTCGCCGAGGACATCTACGTCAAGATCCTGGCCTTCTCCAACTACGGGTTCCCCGAGTCGCACGCGATCAGCTTCGCCTACCTGGTCTACGCCAGCGCGTGGCTGAAGCGGTACTACCCGGCCGCGTTCACCGCCGCGCTGCTACGCAACCAGCCGATGGGGTTCTACGCTCCGCACAGCCTGATCAACGACGCGCGCCGGCACGGGGTCACCGTGCGCGGCGTGGACGTGAACGCCAGCGACGCGCTGGCCACGCTGGAGGACTCCGGCCCTGCTGGCCAGACCGGGGCTGGCCAGACCGGGCCGGCCATCAGGCTCGGCCTGTCCGCCGTCCGCAACCTGGGCACCCCGGCGGCCGAACGGGCCGCGGCTGGCCGCCCCTACCGGGACCTGGAGGACTTCGCCAGCCGGACGCGCCTGCCGGCCGCGGCGCTCGAGGCGCTAGCCACCGCGGGCGCGTTCGGCTGTTTCGGGCTCAGCAGGCGCGCCGCGCTGTGGGCGGCCGGGGCCGCAGCCTCGCTCCGCGAGGGACAGCTGCCCGGCACTGCCACCGGGCTGACCGCGCCGCCGCTACCGGGCATGACGCCGGCCGAGGAGACCCTGGCCGACCTGTGGGCCACCAGCACGTACGGCACCCACCCGGTGGCGCACATCCGTACCGCGCTGGACGCGCGGCAGGTGCTGACCGCGGCCGCCACCAGGCAAGCGGACGACGGCGCCTACGTGGCCGTGGCCGGGCTGGTCACCCACCGGCAGCGTCCGTCCACCGCGCGTGGCGTGGTGTTCCTCAGCCTGGAGGACGAGACCGGCATGGTGAACGTCATCTGCCTGCCGCCGGTGTGGGAACGACACCAGCCGGCCGCCACGGTAGCGCCCGCCCTGCTCGTCCGGGGCCGGGTCGAGCGGACCGGCGGTGCTGGCGGTGGCGGCAGTGCTAGCGGGGCCGGCGGTGCCGGCGGGGCCGTTAACCTGGTCGCGGACACGCTGCGTCCGCTCCGGGTCGCCGTGTCCATGACCGGGACCCCCACCGGTACCGTCGCCAGCCGTGACTTCCGCTGATCACCAGGATCTCGTCAGAAATATCTCCGGCGAGTCGCGGTAAACATGTCTCCCCGGCTACGGACGGTCATGTAGAGTCACCGCTTGAACACGTATCGTCACGCGGCTATCGCGTGCTGAATCCGTAAAATTCCTTCGGGGGGAAGACAAGCATGTCTCGTAAGAACCGCGCCTTCGCGCTCGCAGTGGCGACGGCCGCTCTCGTCGGCATATCCGCGCCGGTGGCCCACGCTGCCTCCGGTCCGAGCGGCTTCAACAACGACAGTCTGGTGAACGCCAGCGGCAACCAGATTCCGCTCCAGGCCTGCAACAACGACATCCCGGTCAACGCGGGTCTCGGCGTCGTCCAGGTGCCGGTCGCCGGCGTGTCGGGTGCGCTGGGCATCCTGAGCACCGGCAACATCAGCTCCACGGTGACCCGGCACTGCGACCAGACTCCGACGCAGACCAACACCAACACCACCAGCACGGGCAACGTCAACAACGGCTAACCCGTAGTAAACCGGCGCGGGTGCCCGGTCCCGGACGGCGGGACCGGGCACCCGTTCCCATGCCTGGGCACGCCACGAGTTCGGGCATGCTACGAGTTCGGGCACCGCACGG
>Ga0207675_100004137_pt1 | contig 14047 bp, 5 predicted proteins | sample KBSSwiS42_FD_184305 | JGI IMG/M metagenome (GOLD analysis project Ga0207675, IMG submission 184305) | Switchgrass rhizosphere microbial communities from Kellogg Biological Station, Michigan, USA - KBS Switchgrass S4-2 (SPAdes) (version 2) | ecosystem: Host-associated > Plants > Roots >... | reverse complement strand
TCTCCCGTGAAGATCATCACGCCAGTGGAAGCGGGTGAATGCGAAGTTCGTTACATGACGGGACAGGACGCAAAAGTTCTCGCGCGCCGTCCCATTAAGATAATGGCTGCGGAAGTCACTCTGTCCGCTGCGGAGGAAGCCATCGTGGGCGCAGCCGTCCCGGTGACCTGGACTGGCCCCAATAACAACAGCGATTATCTCACCATTGTTCCAGCAGGTGTGCCGGATGGAAAATACGGTAATTACTCGCTGACTCGTGAAAGTTCCCCATTGAAAGTCACCGCTCCGATGGACCCCGGCGCGCACGAGATTCGTTACATGACCGGGCAAGGCGGCAAAGTCCTTGCCCGCCGCACCATCACGTTGCCCCCGACGTGGTCGAGGTGCCAGTGCGTGTTGATCACGGCCACGATCGGCTTTCGCGCCGCGGCCGCGAAATCGAGGACGCGCTGGGTGTGCGCGGCGTGGCGGCCGGTGTCGACCACGATCAATCCCTCGGGGGCGGTGAGGACGATCGAGTTGCCGTCGGGCTGCTCGCCGGGCACGAACCGGCCGCGCAGGAGATGGACCCCCGGCGCCACTTCGACCGCCTCGCCGCGGGCGGCGCGCACGCGGGCCTCGATCGCTCGTGTCCTCACCAGCGCGGGATGACCTTCTCCCATCGCGGCCTCGCGGGCGGCGCGGGCGGCGGCGATCCGCCGGGACGCGGAAGAGGCGTCGCCCAGGGCCAGGTCGGTCTCGGCCAGCGCTTCCAGCAGGCTGGCGTGCGCGTTCGTGAAGGGCGCGGGCGGTACGGGGAGCCGCCCTTCGACCTCGCGCAGGGCGGCGCGCGCTTCGGGCGCGTGGCCGAGGGCCAGGTCGAGCTCGGCCAGGGCCACGATCTCGCTCGTGGACGGCCCTGGTCCGGGCGCCGCGCGGTGCTCCGCCACCAGCGCGGCCGCGACTTCCCGCGCCTTCGCCAGCTCACCCCGGTCCTGGAGCGCGCGCGCGAGTCCCTGACGCGCCGCCGCGCGCGTCTTGTCCGCGGCCAGGACCGACTCGAACGTCTCCTGCGCCTTCACCGGCTCGCCGGCGGCCAGGTACAGATAGCCGAGGTCGCTGCGCGTGCCGAGCGTCCGCGGCGCCCCGGGCTCCGCCGCCTCGCGGATGGCCAGCGCGTCCGCGAAGGCGTCGCGCCCGCGGCCGTATTCGCCGATCTCGTCATGGACGTAGCCGAGGACGTCGAGCGCGTCCGCGACCATCGGATCGCGCGGCCCCATCAGCCCGCGCCAGCCCGCGAGCGCGCTCTCCCCCGCCGCACGGGCCTTGTCGTAATGAGCGCGGGCCCCGGGCGCGCCCGCCAGCCCTAGGGTGCGCTCTTGCCAGGCCGTGGCCCACAACCCGCGCGCCCGCGCCAGGTCGCGGTCGCGCGGAGTGGCCGGCCGCGGCACTTCCAGCCGCAGGCGATACGCACCCTCGCGGGCGGAGGGATCGAGCGGCTGCAGCTCCACGAAGTACGTGCCCGCGACGGGGGCGACGAGGAGCACGGGCTCCGGGCCCTGGATGCCGTTCGGGCTGTCCACCTCGAGGAGGGTGGCCCCGCCCGGACCCTTGACGCGGACGACGAGGTCGATCCCGTCCTGCTCGACCGCGCCGCTCAGGAGGTCGCCCGCGCGCAGGACGATGCGCTCCTGGCGGGTCGCGCTCCCGGACAGACGTCCTTCGCTGGCGATCCCGGCCGCGGAGGCGGCGAGGAGCAGGGCGCTCAAGATCATGAACATGGCTTCACCACGCCCGTGCCCCCGCGCGAGCGCCGCCGAACGTAGGCCCTCTCCTGTAGATTGTCAAGGGGAGTGGGGTCCCGGCTCGAGCGCGCGCTATTTCTCCACCACCGACCGCGGCATCGACGCGCCCGTGGAGAGGATGATGCTGACGCCGTCTTCCACGCTGAGGTCGGTGTCGATGACGTCCTCCTCCGGCAGCACGACGACGTCGCCGACGTAGAGGTGGTTCGTCGGAACATAGACCGCGCACAGGTCATAGGAAGTGTTGTCCGCGCGCGTGAGGCGGAAGGTGCTGGTCACGAACCCGGGCGTGGTGCGCCCGGGCAGGCGCGCGAACACGAAGCGCTTGAAGGCGGACTCCGGCTTCCCGAAGCCGGAGAGGACCTTCTTGGTGGTGCCGTAGACGCTCCCCACGACGGGGATCGAGTCCACCAGCTCCTCGATCCAGTGCAGGATCCGTTGCAGGGGGCCGGAGGAGAAGAGGACGCCCGCCAGCAGCACGACCGCGATCGTGATGATGAACCCGATGCCGGGTATCGGACGGCCCAGGAGGCGGAGGGCCAGGGGCGCGGCCAGGCTGTCCACGTAGGTGAAGAGCCACCACAGGGCCTTCACGGTCAGCACGATGGGAATGACGATGACGAGGCCGGCGATGAACTTGTTCCGGATGGTGCGCGACAGGCTGCGATGGGCGGTCATGGGAACGATTGTCTCATCGCGGACGGCGCGAAGACGGTGAGCCTGGTCGCGGGGACGCGGGCCGGGACCGAGGGCCCGACGGGCTAGGGCCCCGCGGAAGCGACGCCGGGATCGAGGAAGAACTCGTACAGCGGCTTTTCGTCGAGGACCTCGGCGACGTTGTTCACGGGGGCGCCCTCCCCCATCCCCATCGCGGTGGCGCCGTAGGCGACCGCTCCCCGCAACCCGACCGCGAGCTTCAGATCCGCGGGCGTGCGCGCTTCCTTGGTGACCTGCCTGGCCGCCAACCAGGCGATCTTCAGGAGCGCGTCCCGCGCTTCTCCGTGGTAGCTCCGCAGCGCGGGAACGTGGACGAGGAAGCAGATCCGGCCGGGGCGGCGCTCGCAGTAGGTGAGGAACTTGTCGTCGGAGAGCGAGGGCCCGCCTTTGGGCCCGCCCGTGAACATGACCTTGGACAGGCTCGTCATGACGCGGCTGTGCTGCTCCGCGAGGGCCCTGGCGTCGGGCGTGTTCCCGAACGCGGTCTCGCCGTGGAACATGAAGATCTTCGCGCTCGCGAGCTGGAACGCGGTCTCGCCCGGCGCCGGCGGCGGTGTGGGCGTGGAGTGCCCGGCCACGATCATCACGGCAAGGACGACGGCCATGGCGCCATTGACCGCGTTGACGACGACCCCGCCCACCGCGATCCCGCGCCCGCCGTATTCGGACGGCTGTTTCGTCGCCTTCCAGATGGCGACGCCGCCCAGGACGAGACCGATCATCGCCCCCACGCCGAACAGGCCGAACGACACGAGGCCGATGAGCCCGATCACGAGAGAGGCGATCGCGAGCCCCTTGCGCTGGCCGGTCGGCGGCGCCGCGGGTGATGGCGCGAAGCCCGAGGACGTCCCCACCGCCATGGGCACGTCCATCGTCGCCGCCGGCTTGTAGGAGAGGTACTGGAGGACGTTGTTGACCAGGATGAACGGCGTCATCAGGAAGGAGATGACGCCCCACCAGCCGCCGACCAGCGTGATCAGGGTCAGCTCCTGGAAGTGCTTCTTCGCGCAGGCCGGGCAGAGGTTGCCCTTCACCGACTTGTGGAAGCGGACGACGAGCGCCCCGATGTTCTGGTGGAGCTCGATCCGTCCGACGGGGCCGATCTGGCCGCACGACTCGCAGTACGCGACCCCGGGCGGTGGGGCCGCGGGTGTCCCCGCGGCCGGCGGGCCCGCTGACGGGGCGGGCGGCGGCGGAGCGAATCCCGACGACCGGTCGATCGCCTCGCGACAGCGCGGACACAGGCGGTCCGCGCGCACCGCGTGCTTGAGGTTGCAGGTCGGACAGACGACCCACTCGGCCATGCGTCAGCTCCTCACGGGGCGCGAGCCCCTCAGCGTGTGACGGTCACCTTGATCTGATCCGTGGCCGTGGCGCCGTTGTTGTCCGTCACCTTCAGCTCGAACGTGAGCGCCGTGGTGCTGGACACGTTGGGCGCCGTGAACCGCGGCTGGGAGGTGTTCGCGTTCGTGATCGAGACGGTCGGCCCCGAGAGCTGCCGCCACGCGTACGCCGTGATGGTGCCGTCGGGGTCCGAGGAGGCGCGGCCGTCGAGGGTCACGCTCGTCCGCCGCACGACCGTGCGGTCCGGCCCCGCGTTCGCGATCGGCGGCCGGTTGGAGACGGTCACCGTCGTCGTCGCGGGCGGCGAGCTGGTGAAGCCGTCGTTGACGACCAGGGTCACGGTGAAGGTTCCCAGGGTCGCGTACGCGTGGGTCGGGGTCTTGCCGGTGGCGGTCGCGCCGTCCCCGAACGTCCAGGAGTAGGTGAGCGGATCGTTGTCGGGGTCGGTCGATGTGCTTCCGTCGAACGCGACGGCCACGCCGCGCAACCCCGCGTAGGGGCCGCCGGGCCGGGCGGTGGGCGCGCGGTTCGTGATGGTGACGGTGGTGGTCGCAGGCGCGGAGTCCACCCGGCCATCGTTCACGACGAGCGTGACCGTGAAGGTGTCGAGCGTCGCGTAGGCGTGCGTCGGCGCGGCCAGGGTGGACGTGCCGCCGTCGCCGAACGTCCAGCGATAGGTCAGGGGGTCGCCATCGGGATCGCTGGAACCCGCGCCCGTGAAGGCGACGTCGGTTCCGCGCACCCCGGAGTACGGCCCGCCCGGGTTCGCGACCGGTCCGCGATTGGTGATCGTCACCGTCGCGAAGGCGGGCGCGGAGCTGGTGGCGCCATCGCTCACGACGAGGCGGACCGTGAAGGTGTCCAGGCTGGCGTAGGCATGCGTCGGGGCCACGCCGCTGCCGGGCGCGCTGCCGTCGCCGAAGTCCCAGGCGTAGGTCAACGCGTTGCCATCCGGATCCGACGAGCCCGATCCGTCGAACGTGATCGCCGCTCCGCGCACAGCCGAATAGGGGCCGCCGGCCGAGGCGGCCGGCGCGCGGTCGAGGATGGTGACGGCCACGAACGCCGGCGCCGAATCGAGGTGCCCGTCGCTCACGACGAGGCGCGCGGTGTAGCCGCCGAAGGCCGTGTAGGTGTGCGTCGGCGTGCGCTCGGTGCTGGTTCCGCCGTCTCCGAAATCCCACCGGTAGGTCAGGACGTCACCGTCTTCGTCCGTGGAGCCGGAGGCGTCGAAGGCCACGGGCTGGTTGCGGAAGCCGGTGGAGGCGCCCGCGGCGTCCGCGTGCGGCGCGTGATCGAGGACCTCGACCGCCGCCGTCGCCGGCGCGGAGTCCGTGATCCCGTCGCTGACCACGAGGGTCGCGGTGTACACGTGCGACGCGCTGCCCGCGGGGATCGCATAGAGGTGGCTCGGATGGGCGCCGGATCCGGTGGTGCCGTCGCCGAAGTCCCACCGGTACGTCAGCGCGTCGCCGTTGCCGTCGGAGGACCCCGAGCCGTCGAGAGCGAAGGCCACGTTCTTGAAGCCGGAGTAGGGGCCGCCCGCGCTCGCGAGCGGGACGTCGTTCGTGATGTGGACGGTCGTGGTCGCGGTGACAGTGTCGGTGCCGTCGCTGACTTCGAGCGTGGCCGGGTAGTCGCCGTCCGCGGCGTAGACGTGGCTCGGGGCGGCTCCCTCGCCGGTCGAGCCGTCGCCGAACGCCCACGCGAACGTGAGCGTGTCGCCGTCCGCGTCGGTGGAGTGCGACGCGTCGAAGTGGACGGCCGCTCCGTGGCGCGCGGCGTAGGGTCCGCCGATGTCCGCGACCGGCGGGCGATTGGCGATCGTGACGACCGCGGTCACCGGCGCCGAGTCGAGGGCGCCGTCGTTCACGATCAGCGTGGCCACGTACGGGCCGAGCGCCGCGTAGCTGTGGCTCGGCGTCGGGCCGGTGCCGGTCGAGCCGTCGCCGAAGTCCCAGCGGTAGGTCAGGGCGTCGCCGTCCGGATCGGAGGAGCCTCGCCCGTCGAACTCGACCGCGACGCCGCGCGGCGCCGTGTAGGGACCGCCCGCGATCGCGACGGGCGCGCGGTTGGCCAGGCGGAACGTGGCCGTCACCGCCGTCGCTTCCGCCACGGACAGGGTGCACGCGCCGGTTCCACTGCAGGCGCCGCCCCACCCCAGGAAGAGCGTGTCGAACGCGGGCTGCGCGGTGAGGGTGACGACGGTGCCGACCCGTTCGAGGTAGGCGCACTGTGCGCTCGGCTCCCCGAACAGCGTGCAGGTCTGGCCGGGCGGATCCACCCGGACGGCCCCGCTGCCACCGAGCGTGGTGTTCAGCGTGACGACGAGCGCTTGCGGGCCCCGGAAGTTCGCCGTGACCGATCGCGCCATGTCCAACGACACGAGGCAAGGCCCGGTCAGGTTCGTGCACGCCCCGGACCAGCCCACGAATACGGATTCCGCCCCGGGTAGCGCGTCCAGCGTCACCACCGTCCCCGGCCGGTGCGAGGAGCTGCAGGTCTGGGCCGCGCCCGGCGCGCTCGTGCAGACCGTGTTCGGCGGAGCGACGTTGACGCCGCCATATCCGCCTTCGATGCCCGTCACGGTCACGTCGAGGACCTGCGGGCCGCGGAACGTCGCCGTGACCTGCCGAGAGTCGTCCATCGTCACCGTGCAGGGACCAATGCCCGTGCAGGCCCCGGTCCAGCCGACGAACACGGAATTGGGTTCGGGCGTGGCCTCGAGGAGGACGGGCGTCCCCACGCGGTGCGTCGTCGTACAGAGATGCCCGTCTCCGGGCGGGTTCGCGCAGACCGTGCTGGGCGGCGAGATCTGGACGACGCCCGCTCCGCCCTCCACACCGGTCACGAACAGGTCGAGGACCTGCGGCCCGCGGAACGTCGCCGTGACCTGCCGATAGTCGTTCATCGTCACCGTGCAGGGTCCGGTCCCGGTACAGGCGCCCGTCCAGCCCACGAAGACGGAATCCGGCGACGGCGTCGGGTCGAGCAGGACGACGGTGCCCACGCGGTGCAGGGTCGAGCACAGCTGGCCGGTGGGATTGGACGGTCCTCCTCCCGGAGGATTCGCGCAGGCCGTGCTGGACGGAGAGATCTGCACGACGCCGGTGCCCCCCTGCACGCCCGTCACGAACACGTCGAGGAGCTGGGGTCCGCGGAACGTCGCCGTGACCTGCCGATAGTCGTCCATCGTCACCGTGCAGGGTCCGGTCCCGGTGCAAGCGCCCGTCCAGCCGACGAAGATGGAGTCCGGCGACGGCGTCGGGTCGAGGAGCACCACCGTGCCCACGCGGTGCAGGCTCGAGCACAGCTGGCCGCTGGGATTCGAGGGGCCTCCTCCCGGAGGATTCGCGCACGGCGTGCCGAGCGGAGAGATCTGCACGACGCCGGTGCCCCCCTGCACGCCCGTCACGAACAGGTCGAGGAGCTGCGGTCCGCGGAACGTCGCCGTGACCTGCCGATAGTCGTCCATGGTCACCGTGCAGGGTCCGGTGCCGGTACAGGCGCCCGTCCAGCCCACGAAGACGGAATCCGGCGACGGCGTCGGGTCGAGCAGGAGGACGGTACCCACGCGGTGGGTCGTCGAGCACAGCTGGCCGCTGGGATTGAACGGTCCTCCTCCCGGAGGATTCGCGCACGTCGTGCCGGGCGGAGAGATGCGTACGACGCCCGTGCCACCCTGCACGCCGGTCACGAACACGTCCAGGAGCTGGGGCCCGCGGAAAGTGGCCGTGACTTGCTGGTACTCCGAGATCGGAACATCACACGGGCCTGTCCCCGTGCAGGCACCGATCCACCCCGTGAAGATGGAATCGGGCCCGGGCATCGCGGTCAGATTGACCACGGAGTTCATCGGCGGAGACGTGGAGCACATCTGCGTCGCGCCCGGCATGTTGGCGCACGTCGTGCCCGGCGGCGTGATCAGCACGGATCCCTGTCCGCCCTGAACCCCGGACACCACGACGTCGAGAATGCCGTTGGGCGGCGGCGGGCCGTCGAACGTCGCCTGGACGGAGAACCGGCTGTTCACCGAGATCTGGCAGGTCCCGGTGCCGGAGCAACTCCCGGCCCATCCCGCGAACGTCGAGTCCGCGGCGGGCGCGGCCGTGAGCGTCACCGTCGTGGGCTCCGGATACGTGTAGTTGCAGAGCTGCGAGCCTCCCGGGGCGTTCGCGCAGGTCGCTCCCGACGGCGCGATCGTCACCGTGCCCGATCCCGCGTTGTGACCCTGGATGAAGAGCTCCAGGGATGGCGGCCAGGTGATGTTGACCGGCGCGAACGACGCGGGCGAGGAGAAGGCGCCGTCGCGAACCACCAGTTGCGCGGTGTAGTTGTTCCCGGACGTGTACACGTGCGTCGGATTCGCGAGCGTGGAGCTGCCCCCGTCGCCGAAGGTCCACTGGTACGTAAGGGGGTCGCCGTCAGGGTCGGTCGATCCGGCCGAGCTGAAGGTGATGACGTCTCCCGTCTTGCCCTGATAGGGGCCGTTGGCCCTGGCCGTCGGCGGCGAGTTGGGCTTGACCGCGAACACGATGTCGTCGTGGTCGTTCACCGACCCGGTGGTGCACGGAGTCGCCGTCCCGCCGCTTCGATACTGGGCGCGCAAGCCCTGCAGGACGCCGGTGGGGAGCGTGTAGGTCGTGGTGAGCGTACGCGCACCGGTTGCGGTGGGTGTCAGTGTCCTCAGGAAGACCCAGCTGGGGCTGATGGCATTGGACGCGAAATACAGGTCCAGACGTTCGGTCGACGGCAACTTCGTCCACACCGTCACATCGATGCGCGCGGTGGCCCCGAAGCGCAGCGGCCGTCCATCCAGCGAGGTCACCTTGACGGCGTCGATGGACGGATCGACGTGATAGGTGCCCGTGGTGCCATCGGCGCAGGACGCGTTGATCGTGTTCGGCTGGTTCGGCTCAGGCCCCAGCCCGGCCCGCCCGTTGAGCAGGGTTCCGGAATCGCAGATGGTGCCGATGAGCGAGCACTTCGGTGCCTTGCGTGTCGAGTCGTACACGGCGAGGCCGTTGTACGTGTTCACCGGGACGACGTCGCTGAGGCCGACGTTCCCCGACGGGTCGTAGGCCTTGGCCTGCAGGTTGTGGGGCCCATCGCCCTCCAGCGTGGTGCTCCAGGGGAGGGGGTACGTCGGCACCGTGCTGCCCGGCGCACTGGCGCGCTTCACGCCGTCCACGTACAGCTCGACGAGAGAGACGGCGCCCCGCTCATCCGTCGCCCCGACCGTGACGCTGACCTGGCCGGTCAGGGTGATCCCCGGGGGCGGGAACAGGATCACGGTCGCCGGCGGCTTCGTATCCGTCACCGTCACGTCGACGGGCACCGACGGCGTGTAGCGGCCCAGCGCGTCATGCATGAACGCGACCAGGGCATGGGAAGAATTGACGGGCACGGGCGTCGTGTCCCACGTGGAAGCGTACGGGAAGGTCGTCACTTCCGGCCCCAACGGAAGCCCATCCAGGAGGTACTGCACGCCCAGGATCGGCTGGTCGTTGGTCACGCTGACGGAAAGAGCGACCACACCCGAGACGATGGACCCGTTGGTCGGAGACGTGATCACGATGGTGGGCTGCGCCGCGGGGGGCGCGCTGCCGATCCGCGACGTGTTCCGCGCGTCGTGGTAGACCATCGGCCAGTCATTCGACACCGTTCGGGCCGCGTGCGTGCTGAGGATGGTGAGGATGCCTTCGGTCAGCCAGCCGCCCTGTCCCCCGCCGTCGATCGTCTGGTAGGAGACGGCGATGTCGGTGGTCCCGTCGCGGTCGAAATCGCCCACGGTCAGGGTGGCGTCGTAGTGAGGCTGGTCGCCCTGCGCGCCGAGCAGGCGCCAGCTCCGCAGGTTGGTGCCGAAGCGATTGATGGCGAGCAGCTGCGGCTCGTTGTAGGTGGCGGCGGCGGATGCGGCGGGAGTCACGAAGGTCCCCGTCGCCACCGAGCCGTCCTCCATCACCCGGCTTCGGACCTCCGTATCCGGGCCGACGTGCTGCGCGGTCGTGTCGTCCGCCTCCGGCGGCGTGGGCGCGGCGGCCGCCGTCCCACTGGGGCTCGCGGGCGTGAACCTCTGCGTGACGAGGATGTCCGGATAGCCGTCGCCGTCCACGTCGGCGACCGCGAGCCCGCCGAAGCTGTCGGTCGCGAAGCGAGGCCAGGCCGGTGAGAACGATGTCCCGTCCGCCTTGAGCACGGACAGGACGCTCCCGTTGAGGACGATCACCTCGCTGCGCTCGTCGCGGTCGAGGTCGGCAATCGCCATCGAAGCCGAGCCCTGAAGGAACAGCCACACCGGCCATCCCGGCCTCTCCGTGCCATCCGGCTCGAAGACGTGCACGAAGTTCTCCGTCCCGTCCCGGCCGATCAGCACGGTCTCGAGGCGCCCGTCACCCTCGAAGTCGGTCAGTGCCACCTGCCGGACCGCGGCGCCGGTGATCGTCGGCATCGAGACGCGCGGCAATCCATCCGCGCCGAACACGCGCACGCGATAGGACGAGGGCGACACGCCCTCCGTGACCAGGAGCTCCTTCCCGCCGCTGCCATCGAGGTTGGCGACGAAGACGCGCGGCTCCCGGTTCCAGGTGAGCTGGTCGAGTTGATCCTCGATCTGGAGCGGGAAGTTGGGGCCGACCTGCTGGCCGTTCGCCTTCCACGCGAACACGTACGCCTTCTTGTTGTTCCAGTCGCTCCCGACGGCGATCACCTCGTTCGCGCCGTCGCCGTCGAGGTCCTCGAGGAGCACCACGGACTCCTGGAAATTCACCGTGTACGACGGGCCCGGGACCAGGTTGTACGAGGTTCCGTCCTTGCGGAAGACGCGCATGGACCACGCCTCGGCCACGACGGTCTCGTCGCCGGGGATTTCGTCCACGTTGCCGGCGGCCGGGTTCGCGTACGAGCCGTAGAAGAGCTCGCTCGTGGTCGGTGTCGATCCGTCCGGCAGGAAGGTCCACAGCCGCGACGGATTGGGCGTCGTCAGATAGGGCCCGTTCACGACCTGGAGCCGAACGTTCCCGATCTCGTCCACGGCCGGAACCGCTCCCGACCGGGCGTTCGGACCCTGGTCGAGCCACTTCGGCCAGTTCGCGTTGAGGAGGTCCGGCTCCAGGTAGACGAATGTCCGCGTCTCGCTGGTCGCCTGCCCCTGGACGACGAGTCGCAGCGTGTAGTAGGAGGCCGTGGACTGGGCGGGCGTCGTCCAGGTCCCGAGCGGTCCATTGATCACCGGGCTCGTTCCGCCGCCGGCCAGGGTGACACCCTGGTTGGACCAGCCCGACGTGGGGTTGACGCCCGGCGCCCATTCGAGCCGGAAGGACTGGAAAGACGCGGCCAGCGCCGTGCCCGTCACCGGAATGGACACGCCGGGCTTGAACACGCCGCCCGTGCTCGGAACGGTGGCCGGCGGCGGGCTCGTGATGCTCAGGTTGTCGACGTCGACCTGGATCCGGTCCGAGAAGGAGTTGCCCGTCGTGTCGTACGCGGTGAGGCGCAGGGTGACGAGGCCGTCAGGCAGCAGCAAAGGATCGATGGTGCCGACGGCGCCGCCGGAAGCGGGCGTGGTCGAGTCCTGGATCGTGGTCCACACCGTGGGCGACGGGCCCGCTCCGTACGCGAGGGCGTAGTGCAGGAACCCGGTGCCGCGCGCGGTGCCGGTGATCGTCGTGGGCCCGGTCAGCCGCGTGCCGTCCTTGGGCCCGAAGATCTTGACCTCGAGGACGCGGGGCACCGCCATCGCCGCGGTCGCGTCCACACGGCCGTAGCCCTGAGCGGGATCCACCGGCCCGCCGTGGCCGGTGGCCGAGAAACGCAGCACGGTGCGCAGCTCCTCGTTCGTATAGGTGGGATACCGGGCGAGGATCAGAGCGGCCAGGCCGGCGACGTGCGGCGCGGCCATGCTCGTGCCGCTGGCGCGCGTGTATCCGGGAGCGACGAGAGTTCCCATCGCCGTTCCCGCGCCGGCCAGGGAGAGGATGTCCAGGCCCGGCGCGGACACGTCGATCCGGCTCCCGAAATTCGAGAAATACGCGAGCGTGTCGTCCGAGCCCGTGGCCGCCACCGTGATGACCTTGCTCAGGCCCGCGGGGTAGTAGTTCCGGGCGTCCGCACTGTCGTTGCCCGCGGCGACGACGACCGCGACGCCGAGGCTGTGGGCGTAGCTCACGGCATCCGCGATCGCCTGCGAGCTGCCGGGCCCGCCCCAGCTCGCATTGATGATGTCGGCCCCGTTGTTGGCGGCGTAGGTGATGGCGGTGGCGAGCACCGAGTCGAAGCCGTTGCCGCTGTTGTCGAGCCCCCGGACGGGCATGATCGTCGCCCGGTAGGCCACGCCGATCACCCCGACGCCGTTGTTGCCTTCGGCGGCGATCGTGCCCGAGACGTGCGTGCCATGCCCGTGACCGTCGCGCGGGTCGTTGTCGGAGTTGACGAAGTCCCATCCCCTCGTGTCGTCGATGAATCCGTTGCCGTCGTCGTCGATTCCGTTGCCGGGGATCTCGGCTGCGTTCACCCAGAGGTTGTGAGTGAGGTCGGGATGCGTGGGGTCGACACCGGTGTCGACGACGGCGACGATCACGCCCTGCCCCGCCGTCGTGTCCCAAGCGCCCGGGGCGCCGATCTTCTTCACGCCCCAGAGGTCGGCGTACGTCTGTCCCCAGGTGCCGGTGCTCCCGAAGTAGGGATCGTTCGGCACGAGGCCGACGGAGACGACCTTGTCCTGCTCGGCGTATTCGACGTCCGGGTCCGCGCGCAGCGCGGCCAGCGCCTGGTCGACGGCGCCCTCGACCTCGACGACGTAGGTCCGCGAGAGCGTGGGAGCCGGTGCCGTGCCGCGGAACCTTCGCGCCCGCGCCTGGAAGCGCTGTCGGACCGCGCTCGCGATCTCGCCGTCCGTGAGGCCCGCGTCCTTCTTCATCGATACGAGCGCCGGATAGAGCGGAGACATCCGCCGCGCCGCGTGTCGAGCGAAGAACGCGGAGACGGCCGGGTCGCCTTCTGCGTCCGATGGGCTGAGCTCCACGCCGGGCAGGGTGGCCTCGGCGCGCGCGGCCAGCGTCGCCTTGAGCTTGACGATCAGGCGCGGCGGCCCGTTGGTGGCGCCGGCGTTCTTGGCGGGCGGCGCGGCGATGGCCGTTGTGCGCACGCTCACCGTCGAGACGACGGCGGCGAGCACGTACAGGATCGCCCGGCCGGCTCGCTTCAGGCCCCTACGCTCATGAAGGCGCACTCGTATCCTCGCTCCGGGCGCGCTGCGCGCCCCGCCAGTAGTGCTGTACGACCCAGGGAACTCTAGAAACGGCAACCTCGCCGGTCCCTCCTCCCTTTTCGGGAGAGAAGGCCGGGGTCGCTCAGGTACGCAGGGACCCCGCGATCGAGTCGAGTTGGTAGCCGAATCGGACGACCCGGACGCATCTCGATCGCGGGCGCAGTCTAGCGAGAATTGTCAAGGAATGTCAATGGCTTGTGACAGTTCCTGTGACACTTTCTGTGAGGCTCCAGTGGGGCTTTGGGCTTCGGAAAGGGCATTCTCATTGCTCGGAAGTGGCGCTCGAACGGGGCTTCAATTCCCGCCCAAAACCCCAAAAGAGAATCGAATGACTTCCGAATAACTTCACCCTCCCCCTTTCCGTTCCTCACTACAGAGCGAAGGGCATCCCGATCCCCGAGGTGCCAAGCGCTCCCGCCTCCGCCACACACAGGCGGCGGCAAAGGAGGATGAGATGAAAACCCAGATCCTGAAGGGTGCGGGGCTCGCGGTGGCGCTCGGCATGCTGACGCTGTCCGCTCCGAAGCCGGTCGCCGCTGCGGACATCCGCGCGAACGTGCCGTTCAGCTTCACCGTCAACAAGAAGGTCCTCCCCGCCGGCACGTACAACGTGACCTCGAGCGCGGCGCACTCGCTGCTCATCAGCAGCTTCGGTGGGAGCGCGGTCACGATGGGCCAGCGCGCGGAGTCCTCGTCCGGGTCGCCGCGGCTCGTCTTCCACCGCTACGGCACCGAGTACATCCTGCGCGAAGTCTGGATGGGCGGAGCCTCCGGCTACCAGCTCCGCGAGACGGCGCGCGAACGTGAGCTGGCCGGCAACCGCGGCGGAGCGAACACGGCGTCCGCCAACTTCGAAAAGGTCGAAGTCGCCATCCAGTGACCCTTCCGTCCCGCGGGTCTCTGGGGCCGGCACTCCGAAGGGATGCCCTTCGGG
>Ga0207675_100004135_pt1 | contig 14049 bp, 10 predicted proteins | sample KBSSwiS42_FD_184305 | JGI IMG/M metagenome (GOLD analysis project Ga0207675, IMG submission 184305) | Switchgrass rhizosphere microbial communities from Kellogg Biological Station, Michigan, USA - KBS Switchgrass S4-2 (SPAdes) (version 2) | ecosystem: Host-associated > Plants > Roots >... | reverse complement strand
CGCCATGCAGCGGCGCAAGAAAATTGTCTCCATCGACAAGTCGAACGTGCTCGAGACCTCTCGGCTATGGCGCGAGATCGCCTCGCACGTCGTGCACTCGGAATTTCCCGAAGTGGAACTCGAGCACATGCTGGTCGATTCGGCCGCCATGCACCTGCTGAAACGCCCGCGCGAATTCGACGTGATGCTCACCGAAAACATGTTTGGCGACATCCTCACCGACGAAGGCGCCATGCTCGCAAGCTCGCTCGGCGTGTTGCCTTCCGCCTCCCTCGGCGATGGCAAGCGCGGCGTGTACGAACCGATCCACGGATCGGCGCCGGACATCGCAGGCCGTGGCATTGCGAATCCGATCGGCACGATCCTGAGCGTTGCATTGCTGCTGCGGCACTCTCTCGGGCTGGAACGCGAAGCGGCCACGGTCGAACAGGCGGTGGATCGTTGCATCGCCAATGGCGCGCGCACCGCGGACATCGCCGAGCACGGACGGCCCGCCATGACGACTCGCCGTATGGGCGACGCCGTGGTCGCTGCACTCGCCTGACAGCACGCTACTGATTGACGTCGAAATCCTCGTCGATCGCATAGTCGCCGGCGTCGAATGCCTCTTCAAGTTGTTCGCGGTCGATCTGCATGCGGAGCTATCCGAGCGCGTTGAGACCGTTCTGCAGATCGTGCAGCAGATCTTCGGTGGATTCGATGCCGATCGACAGCCGCAACAGCCCATCGACGAGTCCCGCGGCTGCGCGCGGCTGAAATCACTGAGCGGCTCGTTGCGGAACCGTGTGGTGCGCGTACGATGGGACGGTCAGACGTTAGGCGCGCCGGAAGTGTTGCTGGCGAACATCCCCGGCGGCGGCATTCACGACGGCTCCCGCCTCGCCGTCGGCCCCGATCGTCTGCTGTACATGACGACCGGCGATGCCTCGAACGGGGAGCTCGCACAGGACCGCACGTCGCTCGCCGGAAAGGTCCTGCGCCTGACGCTGACCGGCCAGCCGGCGCCGGGTAATCCGTTCGGCACCGCGATCTACTCATTCGGCCATCGCAATCCTCAGGGGCTCGTCTTTCATCCGACCACGGGCGCGCTCTACTCGACTGAGCACGGCCCGAGCGACAACGATGAGATCAACCGCATCGTCGCGGGACGCAACTTCGGATGGCCGACGGTGCACGGTGCATGCGACGACGACATCGGCAGCGAGCGGGGGTTCTGCCAGACGAACAACGTCGTCGAGCCGCTCGCGACCTGGACGCCCACCATCGCTCCCGCCGGAGCGGACTTCTACCTCGGGGATCTGATTCCTCAATGGAAGGGCAGCCTGCTCTTCGCCGCGCTCAGGGGGACGGCGCTGTACCGACTCACCCTGTCTGCGGATGGCCAGCAGGTCACCGCACGCGAGGCGCTGTATGCGGGCACGTATGGACGCCTTCGCGATGTCCTCGTCGCGCCTGATGGCGCGGTGTACATCGCCACGAGCAACCGCGATGGCCGCGGCAACCCCTCCGGCGATGACGACCGCATTCTGCGCGTGAAGCCGTAGCGCGACGGCCGGCACTGAGAGATTCTGCTCTCTTCCTTCGTTCATTCCCCGGGACGCCGACCAGGGAGCACGCCGGGAGGTCGGCAGGCCTACGCGTAGGTCATTCGACCCACGCGTCGCTGTAGCTTCGGCCGTAATCCTTGGCGCGCGGGTCGGTTGGGACTCCGACACTGCGCGGGCCTTCGTCCGTACAGCAGCGCTCAGCTTCGCTGACGTCGGTTCGAGCGGATGGCACGGCCAGAGTCACCCTGCAGCATCCTGACGCACGCCAACGGAGAAGTCATGTACAACGCCTATTCCAACCGCGCGCATGCGCTCTCGCGCCGCGGTATCGCGATCGCGATCGTCGCCGCAGTCAGTCTTCCCTTTCACGTCGCGTCCGCGCAGCTCGGCGGTCTGGTCAAGAAGGCGCGCGACAAGGTCGTCGAGAATCAGGTCGAGAAACAGATCGACAAGCGCACCGGTGCCGCCTCGAATCCTGGCGCGCCGCCCAAGTTCGATGATGTCACCGTCGAGCTCACCAGCGAGCGCCTGGCTGGGGTGATCCGCGGCCTGACTGCAGGGCGCGCGCTGCTCGACGGCGCCAACGGGTCGCCGAGTCGCGCGACGCTCGTTACCCGCCGGGATGAGGCCGCGCAGAAGAGCGGCACGCTGTCGTCCGAGAACGCAAAACTGATCGCGGCATACCGCGAGAAGTATGACGACAACGAGCGGTGCCGCAGCGAGGCGATGCGCGCGTCGCGCGACAAGCGTCATGCCGGTGCCGACCAGCGCAACAACGAACTGGCGGCGAAGGCGATGTCCGACCCCGCGTTCCGCGACAAGGCCGTTGCGCTCTCGCAGAAGATGGGCGAAGCACAGGCTCGCGGCGACACGGCGGCGTTCAGGAAGCTCGCCGCCGAGATGGGACTCACGATGGACGACCCGAAGCCCGACACGCTGGCCGCGGACAAGGCGTGCGGCCGCGAGCCGGCGAAGCCCGCGGTGCTGGCACAGACGGAGCAGCTGGACGCCCAGGCGCAGAAATGGACCGAGGAGATCCGCCAGCTCGAGGAGAAGTCTGCGGCCACCGAGGTCAAGGAGAGCGGGCTCGAGGAGCGTCAGTTCCTCATGGCCCGTGAGCGTGTCGAAGCGTACCTGTCGGCGATGAAGTACAAGTCGCAGCCGCGCGGCTTCAGTGCCGGCGAGCTCGAGGCGTTAGGCGCGCAGCGGGCGAGTCTCGAGAAGGTGATGTAATGGTCTGGAAGGCGCTGCAGCGCGTCGGCCGGGTGGCAGCGATCGCGACGACCGCGATCGCTGCAACGCCGGCCCGCACGGCGCCGACATCGGCGCCGGCGCCGAGACCCCGTGCGACCGCCACAGCGCTCCCGCCGTCGGCGCTCTCCGTGTGGAACGGCCGCGCGTGGCGCGAATGGTGGCGCTCCGACGCCGCCCCCGACCGCTGGCGCGCCCCGCATAACGCGGTCGCCGACGCCGTGCAGTGGCGGCGAGCCTCGGAGGGCGTGGAGTGGGGCGAGCTGCGTCTCGCCGGAGTCGGCGAAGCCCGCCGGCTCCGCGCGGTCGCCGTCCGGATCGACCCCAGACTCGTGCGCCTGCGTCTCGATACCGCGTTCACCGCACGCGGCGAGCGCGCGAACTGGACCGTCGACGACGCCCGGCCCGACGCGATCGTCGCGGTGAACGTCGGCCAGTTCGTGCGCACGCTCCCATGGGGCTGGGTCGTGCTCGACGGCCGCCAGTTTCTCGCGCCCGGGCGCGGACCGCTGGCGACCGCCGTGGCGGTCGACTCATCAGGCAGCGTCCGGTGGATCGGCCCCGACGGCCTCGCCGATCCGGCGGTGCGGCGCGGCGTCGTTGCCGCGTTTCAGTCCTACCCGACGCTGTTGACGGCCGAGGGCGACGTGCCGGTCGCGCTTCGCGAGCCCGGCCGCGGCATCGACGTCGAGCATCGCGACGCTCGGCTCGGCATCGGGGAGTTGGCGGACGGCCGGCTCCTCATCGTCCTTACGCGCTTCGACGCGCTCGGTGAATCGTTAGGCCTCCTCCCCTTCGGCCCCACGATCCCCGAGTTCGCCGCGCTCATGGGCGCCCTCGGCGCCCGGCAGGCGGTGGCGCTCGATGGCGGGATCTCGGGTCAGCTCCTCGTCCGCGATGCGGACGGCACCGAGCACGCGTGGCGCGGCCTGCGCCGAGTCCCGATGGCGCTGGTCGCCCTGCCCCGTTAGCCGTTGCGTGTTGGCTGATAGCTGATAGCCGCTGCGCTAGTACTTCAGCAGATAGTTGTCGACCTCCCATCGCGTCACCTGCGTGATGTAGTCGCGCCACTCCTGTCGCTTCGCCTCGAGGAAGTTCGTCGCGATATGGGTGCCTAACGCCGAGCGGATGACGTCGTCCTTTTCGAGCTCGTCGAGGGCTTCGTTGAGGTCGTGCGGGAGGTCGTCGATGCGCAGCCGCCGCTTCTCGCGGTAGCTCATCTCCCAGATGTTCGTGTTCACCGGTTCGCGGTGATCGGCGTTCGTCTCCACTCCGTCGATCCCCGCCGCGAGCATGACGGCCAGCGCGAGATAGGGATTCGCCGCCGGATCCGGCATCCGCAGCTCGACCCGGGTGCCGAGCGCGCGGCGATCGGGCACGCGGATGAGCGGCGACCGGTTGCGCATCGACCACGCGACGTTGACCGGCGCCTCGTAGCCCGGCACCAGCCGTTTGTACGAGTTCACCAGCGGGTTCGTCACCGCGCACATCCCGCGCGCGTGTCGCAGGAGCCCGCCGATGTACTGGAGCGCGACCGCGGACAGCTGCCATTCGGCCGCGGCATCCCAGAACGCGTTCGTGTCGCCCCGGAAGAGTGACTGGTGCGTGTGCATGCCACTGCCGTTCTGCCCGAAGATCGGCTTCGGCATGAACGACGCGACGAGGCCGAACTGTCGCGCGACGTGCTTCACGACGAACCGGAACGTCGCGATGTTGTCGGCGGTCCGAAGCGCGTCCGCGTAGCGGAAGTCGATCTCGTGCTGGCCGTGCGCGACCTCGTGATGCGCCGCTTCGACCTCGAACCCCATCTGCTCCAGCACGTCCACCATCGCGCGGCGGGCGTCTTCGCCGAGATCGGCCGGCGCGAGGTCGAAGTAGCCGCCGACGTCGTTCGTGACTGTCGCCGCCTCCCCCTCCCCCGCGGGCTTGAACATGAAGAACTCGGCTTCCATGCCGGCGTTCATCGTGTAGCCTAACGAGGCGGCGCGCGCGATCTGGCGCTTGAGCGCGCCCCGCGGGTCGCCCTCGAACGGTCGGCCGTCCGGGGTGTTGATGTCGCAGATGAGACGCGCGACACGGTTCTCCGGATCACCCCACGGAAAGAGCTGGAACGTCGAGAGGTCCGGCGAGAGCAGCATGTCGGACTCCTCGATCCGCACGAACCCCTCGATCGAGGACCCGTCGAACATGATGTCCCCGTCGAGCGCCTTCTCGAACTGCGATGCCGGCAGCTCGACGTTCTTGTTCACGCCGAGGATGTCGGTGAATTGCAGCCGGAGAAATCGGACGTTGTTCTCGCGAGCGAGCGCGAGAATGTCTTTCTTGGCCGCGCCGGTGAGGTCGCGGACGGGGGAGCGGTGTCTGTGAGCCAAAAGAACGGGGAACGGGGAACGGGAAACTGGGAACGGGAAACTGGGAACGGGGAACTGATGACTGATTATGGCTTATAGCTGATAGCCGCTGCTGCCTCGCCGCCCGTCGCACGCTGCCCGCCTGAACCACCCTGCGCAAGCCCTGTGGCGCGCACGTAACCCGTACTCAGTCGGTTCGCAGTGCTCCGTTCCCAGTTCCCTGTTCCCCGTTCCCGGATTTCCGTCCCCGGTTCCCGCCTCCCGGTATACCCCTTGCCCCCTTCGACGGACTTCGACGCGAAACCACCGACAGGAGGACCGAATGAAGGCTCAGGAAATCATGTCCAGGAACCCGACATGCGTAACCGCCGACACGCCGCTCGTCGAGGCCGCGCGACTCATGAAAACCGAGAACATCGGCGTCGTGCCCGTCGTCGAGTCCACCGGCTCGAAGCGCCTCGTTGGGGTGCTCACCGATCGTGACATCGCCGTCCGCGCGGTCGCCGAGGGTCGCGACGGCACCACGACCTCCGTCGGCCACGTGATGTCATCCGACGTCCGCACCAGCGCGCCCGACGACTCCGTCGAGGACGTCATGGAGCTCATGGGCCGAGAACAAGTCCGCCGCATCCCCATCGTCGACGACCGCGGAAATCTCGTCGGCATCGTCGCGCAGGCCGACATCGTCCTCGAAGCGCCAGACAACCGCAAGGCCGAGAAAACCGTCGAGAAGATCTCGCAGCCCAGCGGCAAGCACGCACAGTAACGGCGTCGCCGCGTCTGGCGAGCATCATCGAAACGAGCGGCAAAATCGAGCGCCGCGCGCGTCGCTACGAAGAGCCGCTCGTTTCGTTAGCTTTGGCCGCATGTCCTCCGCTACCACACCGCCGAAAGCCTGCCCGAGTTGCGCCGCGCCCACGACGGGGCGCTACTGCTCCGAATGCGGGGCCGCGGTCGCCGACGCGATGTGCGCGGGCTGCCGCTCCCTGCTCTCACCCGGCGCGCGGTTCTGCCACCGCTGCGGAACCGCCGTCGGGTCGCGGCCCATTGCCGCCAGCGACACGCGACCCGCCGCATCCGCATCCGCCCTCCCCTGGGCGGTCGCCGCCATCGCGATGCTCGCAGTCATCGCACTCCTGGCCGGCCAGCGGTTCTGGGGCGCTCGCACCGTCGCCGCCTCACCCACCGCGGGTCCGTTCTCCGGCGGAGATGCCACGAGTGGGGTTGCGCGGGCGCCCGACATCTCGAACCTCTCCCCCCGAGAGCGCGCCGACCGGCTCTTCGACCGGATGATGCGCCTGAGCTCCGAAGGAAAGACCGACAGCGTCCAGTTCTTCGCGCCCATGGCGATGTCAGTATACCAGAACCTGGGACCCATGGACGCGGACCTGCGCTACGACTTCGGCCGCGTGGCCGAAGTCGCGGGTGCCGCCGAGGTAGCTCGCGCCCAGGCCGACACGATCCTGGCCAGCGACTCCACCCACCTCCTGGGCCTCGTGCTGGCGGTGCGTGCGTCGCAGCTCCGCCGGGACACCGTCGCCGCGGGCCGCTATCAACGGCGCCTGCTTGCCGCGGAGCCGGCCGAGTCAGCGAAGCAGCTCCCGGAATATCAGCGGCACCAGAGCGACATTCTGGAGGCGCTGGCCGAAGCACGGCGCAAATAGCCCGTCGTGAGCCGGCCAATCACGCGCGCCGCCGGTTCCTCGATCCCGAATCCCGTTCACCCGATGCGCATCCACGTTGCCCACAGCCCGGACTCCGACGACGCGTTCATGTTCTACGCGCTGGCGGACGGACGGATCGACACCGAAGGGCTCGAATACGTTCACGAGCTGCAGGACATCGAGACGCTGAACCAGCGCGCCATGCGCGGTGAGCTCGAAGTCACCGCGGTGTCCATCCATGCCTACGCCTACTTGAGCGATCGGTACGCGCTGCTGCCGCATGGAGCGTCGATGGGCGATCGCTACGGACCCCGCCTCGTTGGACGCACGCCCGCCACTCGCGCGGACGTCCGCGGAAAACGTATTGCCATCCCGGGACCGCTCACGAGCGCCTACCTCGCGTTACGCCTCTACGAGCCCGATTTCCAACCAGTCCCGACCCCGTTCGATGAGATCGAGGATCGCGTCGCGGATGGAGAGGTCGACCTGGGATTGCTCATCCACGAGGGCCAGCTGACGTTCGCGGAACGCGGCCTCCACCTCGTCGTCGACCTCGGCGAATGGTGGTTCGCCGAAACGGGCTTGCCGCTGCCTCTCGGTGGGAACGTCGTCAGGAAGGACTTGGGAGCTGACCTGACGAGGAAAATATCGAAGCACCTTCGCGCCAGCATAGCGTATGGATTGCAGCATAGGGCAAAGGCACTCGACCACGCCATGCAATACGCACGCGGCCTCGACCGGTCGAAAGCCGACACCTTCGTCGGAATGTACGTGAACGACTGGACGCTCGACTACGGCGATCGTGGCCGAGCAGCCGTGCAGCTCTTCCTCGAACGCGGAGTCGCGGCCGGCTTCATCAGCCGCCCCGTCAGCGTCGAGTTCGTGGAAGACTGAGCGCAGACTGACCTCGTGCCACGCGCTCCCCGCTCGAACTTCGCCCTCAACGCCAACCGAAGTGGCGGAGCGGCGAACCATCCCCTCGTCGCCGTCGCCGCCATCGGCGATCGCCTCGCGGAAGGCGCCATCGCCGTCAACGCGCGCCGCGTCATCACCTACGCGAACCGCATCGCCACAGGACTCCTCGGCCTCCGCGCCGATTCGCTCGTGGGCCGCGATGTGCTCAGCGTCGCCGATCCCGCGCAGCCGGAATCTTCACAGTTCGCGCGGGCGCTCACCGAGGTGCTCGAACGCGGGAAGGAGCAGATCCTCACGGTCAACGACACCGACGCCGCGCCCGCATTCAACGTCGATTACTGCCGGCTGCTCCCCATCGCCGACGGCGGTGCCCTCATTCTCCTCGGCGAAACCATGTCGCCGAGCGTCTCCGAACAGCTCTCGAAGGCGCGCGCACTCGCCGAGATCCTGCAGCGCATCAACCAGTCGCTCGAGGTGGAACGCGTCGTCCAGCTCGTCGCGACCCACGCGGCCGCGCTCCTTGGTGCAGCGACAGCCCGAGTACTGATGCTCGACGGCACCGAGCTCGAGACCGCGGCGACGAGCGGCGTGCCCGCCGCCGCGTTAGGCGGCCAACAGCGCCTCGGTGAGAGCGTCGCCGGCCGAGCCATCCAGTCGCTCCGCGCCGCCCGCGTGGTCGATCTGGCATTGTCGGATCGCGATGCGGAAAGCCCGGAGCCGGCCGGCGCGGCGGGGTCCGTCGCCGCGCTCGCGGCGCCGCTGCAGATCGCGAACCGGCCAATCGGCGCCCTCGTGGTCACGAGCCTCCCGGACCGTCGCTTCTCCGACCACGACGAGCAGCTGCTGGTCACGCTGGCCAGGCACGGCGCCATCGCCATCGAGAACGCGCGACTCTATCGCGCCGCCGCGCAGACGGCGCGGCATGCGGGCGTCCTTGCCGCGACCACGCGCACGCTCGCCCATGCCGTGTCGGGCGAATCGCTCTATGCGGGACTCGACCGCCTCGTCACGGAATCGCTTCGCGCCGACGGGTTCAGCATCTACGCCACGGACACCGCGCACCGGCACGTGACGCTGCTCCGCAGCCATGGCCTCGCCGCCACGACGCCTAACGCCGTCGCCGAGACGTTCTGGAGCTCGCGTGCCGGCGCGGTCGTGCGCGCTGCGACAGCCGAATTCCTTCCCGATCTCGGCGACGTGCCGTTCGCGGAGCCGCGGCCGGCGTCCGACGTGGCAGGCCCGGTCGGCGCCATGGCCATCCTGCCACTCATTATCGAAGGCCAGGCGCGTGGCGTCCTCACGCTGCGGTTCCGACAACCGCGGGCCTTCGAGGAGCGCGAGCGAACCCTGCTCGTCGATTTCTCCGCCGCGGTCGCCGTGGCCATTCGGAACGCGTCGCTTGTCGGCGACCTCGAGCGACGCGCCGCTCGATTGTCCGCCGTCGCCAAGGTGCAGCTGGCGATGTCGCGCACGGAGCTGCACGACGTCTACGTCGAGATCTACCGCGCCGTCGCATCGTCGGTCTCGAACGCATCGTGCTTTGCGTTGCTGCTTGCCGACAACGTCGCGCCATTGTTCCGCCCCCAGCTCATCGCGGTCGAGGGCATCGTGACCTGGGCGCGAGCGCTGTCTGCCGTGCCCGTCACCGAGTGCGCCGCGTCGACCGCGCTCCGGACCGGGCGACCGGTGCTGTCGAGCAATCCGGAGCGGTCGTGGGGCGCGCTCGTCCCGGGAACCGCAGCAGCGCGGAGCCTGTCGTCGGACCTCACCTCCGAGCTGGCCGTCCCCATGGTGCACGGCGATCGCTCGCTCGGTGTGCTGATCGTCCAGTCACAGCAGCGCGGGGCGTTCACTTCCGAAGATGTCGAGCTCCTCTCGATCATCGCCCGCCAGGCCGCGGCTGCCATCGACAACGCCCGCCTGTTCGAGGCGCAGCGCGACGAGCGCGAGATGGCGGAGGCTGCGGCGCGCATCGCCCGAGTGGCGCTGTCGAGCACGACGGCCGCCGATGCGGCGTCCGCCATCCTGACGATCCTCGGCGAGGTGGTCCCGATTGCTGGCGCGGCCATCGGACTGCTCGACCAGAAGGACGCGATCGTCTACGTCGCCGCGTCCGGCACATCCGCTTCGGCGCTGGACACCCGCGTCTCGTTGTCGACCAGCATCGCCCGCGAGGTACTGCCGCGCCCTGAAGGCGAAGCGGTTGCCGCACCGGAGGACGACGCCCTCGCGCGCGGCGGCGTCGTGCTGCCGCTCGCGGCCAAGACCCGCCTGCTCGGTGTCCTCACCGCGTCGTCGGCATCGGGCAACGTGTTGCCGCAGTCCGCGCTCGACACGTTCCGCCGTCTCGCGCCCTCCATCGCCCTCGCCATCGACGTCCAGCTGCTCGGCGAAGGCAAACGTCACCAGCACGAACGCGAGCGCATGCTCGCCACCGCGCTGGCGACGATGGACCAGCCCGTGTTCGTCCTCTCGCTCGATCGGCGGGTGCTGTACGCCAACGACGCCGCCGTTCGCGAGTACGGCTACTCCGTCGAGGAGCTGACGTCGATGTCGGTGGACGTGCTGGTCGCCTCGGCCGTCCCGCTTCGCGCGACCGATGACGTGTCGCGAACGCCGGCGAACGTCGTCGTCGCCGAGCACGTGCACCGGCGCCGGGACGGGTCGCAGTTTCCGGCCACCGTCGCCCTGAGCTTCATCCGACAGGACAGCGGTGCCCCCATCGGGCAGGTGCTGAGTGTGCGCAACCTCACCGCCGAGCGCCGCATCGCCGAGCAGCTCAAGCAGAGCGAGAAGCTCGCCGCGTTAGGCGAGCTGGTCGCCGGCGTCGCGCACGAGCTGAACAACCCGCTCGCCGGCATCTCGGCGTTCGCGCAGCTCCTGCTCGAGGAGGAGGAGCTCACCGACGATCAGCGAGAGTCGGCCCGCCTCATCAAGCGGGAGGCGGATCGCGCCGTCAGCGTCATCCGGGACCTCCTGCTGTTCTCGCGCAAGACCGGACCGAGCACGGGACCCATCGATCTCAACGAGCTCGTGCAGCTCACGCTGCGTCTGCGCGCCTACAGTTTGAGATCATCGGGCGTTGTCGTCGAAACGCACCTCGACCCGGCGCTCCCGGAGCTGGCCGGTGACGATCAGAAGTTGCAGCAGGTGATTCTCAACCTCATCGTCAACGCCGAGTACGCGATGCGGCGCGCGACGACCAAGCGACTCGTTATTCGCACGGCGCACGAGGGCGATGTCGTTGTGGCGGAAATCTCCGACACCGGCGCCGGCATGTCCGAGGAAACCCTGAAGCGCATCTTCGAGCCGTTCTTCACGACGAAGCCGGCCGGCGAAGGGACGGGGCTCGGACTCAGCGTGAGCTACGGCATCATCGAAGCGCACAACGGCACGCTCACCGTCGACAGTGCACTCGGCCGCGGTACGACGTTCCGCATCGTGCTCCCGGTGCCGCGAGCGTACGCGCGGCCACGAGGCCGACTCGCATGACGCGCATCATCACGCCGTCCGGTGGCCTGACGAACCGCGTCATCGGCGACGGAGGACCGTGGCGCGTCCTCATCGTCGACGATGAGGAAACCATTCGACTCGCGTTGTCCAAGTTCCTGCGCACGCGTGGCTACAACGTGCAGACGGCCGAGTCGGGTGCCGCGGCGCTCGATCTCCTGCGGCGCGGGAAGTACGTCCTGATGGTGTGCGACGTCCGCATGCCGGGGATCGGCGGTGTCGAGCTCGTCCCGCGCGCGCTGGCGATCGACCCCGAGTTGGCGATCGTGATGCTCACGGCCGTCAACGACGCGCCCACGGCGGCGGAGGTACTTTCCGCTGGCGCGATGGACTACCTGATGAAGCCGATCGAGCTGTCCGACCTGCAGCAGGCCATCGAGCGCGTCCTGCACCGCCGCGAGCTCGCGATCGAGCAGCGCAACGTCGAACGCCTGATTCGCGAGGAAGTCGCGCTCCGAACCGCAGAGCTCGAGCGAGAGAAGCTGGCGCTTCGAGCGCTGAGCATCGACGTCGTCGAAGCGCTCATCAATGCGCTCGAGGCGAAGGACGTCTATCTGCGAGGCCACTCGCAGCGTGTCGCGCACCTCGCCGCCGCGATTGCCCAGGACATGGGCCTCGACGAGGATACCGTCGAAGAGATCCGGCTCGCCGGGCGGTTGCACGACGTCGGAAAGATCGGTATTCGCGAGACCGTGCTGAACAAGCCCGGCCCCTTGACCGCCGAGGAGTTCGACCACGTCCGCACCCACGTGCGAAACGGCGTCGACATCCTGACCCCACTTCGCCATCTCGGTCAGGCGGTCCTGTACGTCCATGAGCACCACGAGCACTGGGACGGAGCCGGCTACCCGCGCGGACTCTCCGGCGAGAACATCTCGCTCGGTGGGCGTATCCTCTGTGCAGCCGACGCGTTCGACGCCCTGACATCCGCCCGATCGTACCGCAGCGCGCTGACGCCGGAAGCCACGATCGACTACCTCGCCGCCCACTCCGGCGCACTGCTTGATCCCACGGTCTTCGACGTCCTCGCGAACGTCGTTCGGCGCGGACGGGCCCTCGTCTTCATCGACGACGCCTGAGCCGGCCGGTCCACGGGCGGCCTGTCCCGGATGTGACGTATTCCCATCGATTTCCACTGCTTCGCCGTATTAAGCAACATGTCCCGTTGCCGACCTTTTGTCATTCTCGCGGCGCTCGCCGCGGTCGCGCTCGACGCCCGCGCTCAGGCGCGTGATATCCGAAGCGGACCCCAGTCCGATACGCTCCGCCTTGCCATCGAGGAAGCCGTCGCCCGTGCCGTCCGTCAGAGCGACGAGAGCCGGCTCGCCGCGGCACAGCTCGACGTCACCGAAGCGCTGATCACCACAACGAGAGCGGCGGGCCTCCCGCAGCTCCGTCTCAGCGGCGCGTACACGCAGGTCATCGAAAATGCCCGCGCGAACGTCGTCGGGTCGGTTTTCGCCCAGTCGTTCACGTACAACACGAACGCCAACATCTCGCAGACGCTCTTTCAGGGCGGCCGCATCTTCGCCAGCACGCGTGCCGCCGCCGATGCGAAGCGCGCCTCCCGGTTCGATCAGGCGGAGGTCCGGGCGCGCGTCTCGGTCGATGTGCAGCGCGCCTACTTCCTGGCGCTGCTGAGCGACCGTCTGTACGAGATCCAGCTTCGCAACCTCGAGCTCGCAGACGCACGGCTCAAACAGGTGGAGAGCCTCGAGGCTGGTGGACGCGCGGCTCGGTACGACGTCCTCCGCGCGCGGGTGGGGCGAGCGAACCTCGAGCCGGCGATGATTCAGGCGCGAAGCGATCGCGAGCTGACGGTGCTGGAGGTCAAGCGCATCCTGAACATCCCGGTCAGTCAGCCCCTCGTGCTGACGAGTGCGCTCGATCCTGACGGACTCCAGCCATTCATCGCGGAAGTCGCGAACGATTCGAGCGCGGATCCGGTCCGGGCCTCTGTGCGGTCGGCCGAGTCGACTCTGGAAGCACGGGCCGAAGGGATCAAGATCGCCCGGGCTGACATGCTGCCCACGGTATCGGCATTCTTCCAGACGGGTTATCTGGCGCTGCCATCCAACAACGGGGTTCCGACCCGGTGGGGTGAGGCATCGAGCACAATCTGCCCGCCTGGCTCTCCGAGCACGCGGATCTGCCAGAACAACGGCTGGTTCCCGGATCGGAACTTTGGTGTACAGATTTCCTGGCCGCTGTTCGACGGGCTCCGCGCGAAAGGCAATGTCGATCTCGCGCAGGCCCAGCGGAAAGTGGCCGAGCTCCAGCTCTCACAGGAGCGTGAACAGGTGGAGGTCGAACGTGCGCAGGCCCGGGCAGAGTTCGCCCGAGCTCGCTCCGCGTATGAGGCGCAGCGCGACAACGCTCGCGAGGCGGAGGAGGCGTTTCGCCTCGCCTCGTTGCGGTTCGAGCGCGGACTCGATACGCAGCTCGAGGTATCCGCCGTACAGTTGCAGCTCCTGGTCGCCAAGACCAACGAGGCCCGTTCCATCTTCGACCTGTTCATCGCGGCAGCCGATCTTGCGCGTGCGCGCGGCCTTCCGATTCCGATGCCGCCCACACGCCCCGCCCCCGCTCCTTCTCGCTGACGACTCCGCTCACTCCGCTTGTGTCCATAGCATTGCTTCCGCAGGTCCTGCGCTCGCCTGCCGTCTGGGTTGCCGCTCTTGTTCTCGCCGCCGCGTGCTCGAAGGAAGACGGCGACGGCACCCCGGCGACCGCATCGGCCGCGACCACGACGCCTGACCGGCCAGACACGTCAGCCGCCGAGAAGGGTGGCGCCGGGCCGGGTGGAGGGCG
>Ga0207675_100004134_pt1 | contig 14049 bp, 11 predicted proteins | sample KBSSwiS42_FD_184305 | JGI IMG/M metagenome (GOLD analysis project Ga0207675, IMG submission 184305) | Switchgrass rhizosphere microbial communities from Kellogg Biological Station, Michigan, USA - KBS Switchgrass S4-2 (SPAdes) (version 2) | ecosystem: Host-associated > Plants > Roots >... | reverse complement strand
CCGCGCGTCGAATCTCCCTGCATCAACGTCTGTACGCTCGATGCGCAGAAGGTCTGCATCGGTTGCGGGCGCACGATCGAGGAGATCGCGGTCTGGTCGCGTCTCGGCGACGAGGAACGGCGCGCCGTCTGCGAGCGGGCCCAAGGTCGCAACCAGAGCCGCAAGCAGTCAATTTCTTCTTCCGAGGTTTGAGCCGTGGACGTTATCGAGCGAATCAAGTCACAGCTGTCCGGCAGTCCCGTGGTGCTCTACATGAAGGGCACGCCGGATTTCCCCCAATGCGGTTTTTCGGCCGCGGCGGTGCGGGCGCTGAGCGCGGTCGGCGCCCAGTTCTCGCACGTCAACATCTTCGAGGATCCGGAGCTGCGCGATGCGTTGAAGCAGTACTCCAACTGGCCGACTTATCCGCAGCTGTACGTGAACGGCGAGCTGATCGGCGGCTCGGACATCATCCTCGAGATGTACAAGAGCGGCGAGCTGCAGAAGCTGGTCGGTCCGTCCTAGGTCGGGCATTAGCCCGACTCAACCGCGCATCACACTGTCGTTGAAGCGGTTGCAGACCTGACAGAACAGCTCTGCCGTCCGCTGCGCATCGTACGCAGCGGAGTGCGCTTCGCTCGAATCCCAGCCGATTCCCGCCGCCTGCAACGCCTTGCCCAGCACCGTCTGGCCGTAGACCACTCCGGCGAGCGTCGCTGTGTCGAAGCTCGAGAAGGGATGAAACGGATTGCGCTTGATCTGCGTGCGCGCGATGGCCGCGTTGAGAAAGTTCAGATCGAAGTATGCGTTGTGACCGACCAGGATCGCGCGCGTACATTCGTTCTCCTTCATCGCGCGGCGCACTTCCTTGAACAGCTTGGTGAGCACTTCCTTTTCGGCGATCGCCGGCCGCAGCGGATGGAACGGGTCGATGCCGGTGACGGCGAGCGACGCGGCTTCGAACTTGGCGCCTTCGAAGGGTTGAACGTGGAAGCGCCAGCTCTCACCCGGCGCGAGGCGGCCGTCCGGCTGCAGCTCGATCAGCACCGCCGCAATTTCCAGCAGCGCATCCGTGTTCGGATTGAAGCCGCCGCACTCGACGTCGATCACGACGGGCATGAAACCGCGAAAGCGGCTGGCAAGGGGCAACCGTTCGCTCACTCACGCGGCTCCTCGATCATTCGCCACGCGAGCTGCTCGCCGGCGCGAAATGGCACCAACTCGTCCTTGTCGAAAGGATACGCAGCCGGCGGCGACCATGCGGCACGTTCCAGCGTGATGGAGTCGCGATTGCGCGGCAGGCCGTAGAAGTCGGCGCCGCGCTCGGCGGCGAACGCTTGCAAGCGGTCGAGCTGACCGGCCTGCTCGAATGCTTCCGCGTACAACTCGATGGCCGCATGCGCAGAGAATATTCCGGCACAACCGCACGCCGTTTCCTTGGTATGTCTCGCGTGCGGTGCGCTGTCCGTGCCTAGAAAGAAGCGGGCGTCATCACTGGTCGCCGCCTCGATGAGCGCACGGCGGTCGTGCTCGCGCTTCAGCACCGGCAGGCAATAGTTGTGGGGGCGGATGCCACCTTGAAAGAGCGCATTTCGATTCAGCAGCAGGTGCTGCGGCGTGATCGTTGCGCCAACGCCGCGCCGGGCACTTTTGACGAACTGTACAGCCTCGCGCGTCGTCACGTGCTCGAACACGACGCGCAGGCTGGGGAAGCGCTCGACGATTTTTGCCAGGATGCGATCGATGAAGACCCGCTCGCGGTCGAACACATCCACGTCGCCGCCAGTCACTTCACCATGCACCTGGAACACGAGCCCGCAGTCTTGCATCGCTTCCAGCGCGGGATAGATCTTCTCGATCGCCGTGACGCCGGCGTCCGAATGCGTGGTCGCGCCCGCCGGATAGAGCTTGGCGCCGAAGACGAAGCCGCTGCTGCGAGCTGCGCGAATCTCCTGGGGTGACGTTGTATCTGTGAGGTACAGCGTCATCAGCGGCTCGAAGCGCGCGCCGGCCGGCAGCGCCGCGAGAATCCGGTCGCGGTATGCAGCGGCCAGCGCCACCGTCGTAACCGGCGGCTTGAGGTTCGGCATGATGATCGCGCGCGCAAACTGGCGTGCCGTGAAGGGCAGGACACTGGCGAGCTGCGCGCCGTCGCGCACGTGCAAGTGCCAATCGTCCGGCCGAAGGATCCGCAATCTCGTCATGCTTCCAGGAGTCCGCCGCTGTTCAGCAACTCTACCGTGTATCGCACGCCAAAGCCGGTGATATCGGTCGGAACGTGGCCGAGACCGCCGCTGCGATTGCTGGCGGCCAGGTCGATGTGAATCCAGGGCACCTGCTCCGGGACGAACCGGCTCAGGAAGCGCGCTGCCAGAATGTGGTCGCCCTTGCTGTCCGGCGTGCATTGCAGGACGTCGGCGATCGCAGACTCCAGGTCGCTGTCGTAGTCCTCGTCCATCGGGAAGGGCCATACGCGCTCGCCGCTGCGAGTGCCTGCAGCGCGAATGGCTTCGTGCCACTGCGGACGATTCGTGAACGCGCCGCTGTAGCGCTCGGTCAGCGCGTTGACGCACGCACCGGTGAGCGTCGCGAAATCGATCATCAGCTCCGGGCGCTCGCGTGCGGCGATTGCGAGCGTATCCGCCAGCACCATGCGGCCTTCGGCATCGCTGTGCGCGACCTGGATAGTCACGCCGTTTGCAGCGCTGACCACTTCTTGCGGCCGAAATGCCCGCGCGCCGATTTCGTTCTCGGTGATCGCGAGCCAGCAGTCGATGTCGTACGGCGCGCTCAATTCGCTGAGCGCCAGCAACGTGCCGACTGCAACGGCGCTGCCCTGCATGTCCGTATGCATGTCGTACATGCTCTTGTGAGTCTTCAGATTGATGCCGCCGGTATCGAAGCAGATCCCCTTACCGACGAGCGCGAGTCGCCGCGCCTTCTTTCTTTGCGGAGCGCGGTAGCGCAGCCTCACGATTCCCGCATCGCGTTGCTGATTGGCCCGTGCGACGGCGAGAAACGCTCCGGCGCCCCGCCGTTGCAGCGACGCTTCGTCGAGGAACTCGAACTGCCAGCCTTCACGGCGCGCGAGATCGCGCAGCGCCCGCCGATAGCCGCTCGTGTTCAGCACATTCGGCGGCAGGGCGGTGAGCCAGCGTGCGATGTGATTGCCGCGATCGATGGCGATCGTGCGAGCGGTATCGAGCTCAGAGCCGTTGATTAGCAACGCGAACGAAGCGGGCGCGGATCGTTTCGGCTGCTTCGATTTCATGACCGGCATCGGGGCAGATGCAGCCAGCGATGCCGCGAGCACCGCCTCGACTGCGGCAGTGCCCGCTTCCTCGTCAAGACCCTGCGTCGCGATCAGCACGCGAGCGCGCGCGGGCGGTTTCAGCTCCTTCCAGGCCCGCGCACCGAGCAGCAGGCGTTCAAAGGCCGACGCTGTATTTTTTGCGAAGGCGACGACGACGGGGATGGCCTCCGGCGTGATGCGGGCACTCAGGAGGCCGACTTGACCTTGGCTGCGCGCATCCCGATATAACCGCTGCCAGAGCGTTGCGGAGGGGAGCTTGCCGAGTGCCTCCTCGGCGCGTTCCCGCGAGCAGACGACGATGGCCGCGTCGTGCTTTTGCAGCGTGCGCGCATCGAGCTTCGCTTTCGGCTGGACGACGCGAATGTCGCGCCCTGCGGGAAGCAATTCCACCACACGACGTTCCTTGACCTGAAAATTTCAAACTCCGATCATACGCGGCCTCATCCAGCAGCACACCCGACATGCCCCAAGCCTCGCCGTTTGACGATCTCGATCCGGAAGAAACCAGGGAATGGCTCGAGTCGATGGACTCGGTACTGAAGGTGCATGGCGCACAGCGGGCGCATTTTCTGCTGGAACGGCTCATCGACTTCACGCGGCGCTCCGGCACCTACCTGCCGTTCAAGCCGAACACCGCGTACCTCAACACGATCTCGCCCGGCCAGGAGAAGGAGTATCCCGGCGACCGCACGATCGAGCGGCGCATCGAGTCGTACATCCGCTGGAACGCGGCGGCAATGGTCGTGCAGGCGAACCGCCAGAGCTCCGAGTACGGCGGCCACATCGCGAGCTACGCGTCGGCTGCGACCCTCTATGAGGTGGGCTTCAATCATTTCTGGCGCGCGCCGTCGGACAAGCATCCGGGCGACATGGTGTACATCCAGGGCCACGCGTCGCCGGGCATCTACGCGCGCGCTTATCTCGAAGGCCGCCTCACCGAGAACAACCTGCGCCACTTCCGCAAGGAAGTCGCGAGCCCGGACGGGCTGAGCTCGTATCCGCACCCGTGGCTCATGCCGGACTTCTGGCAGTACCCGACGGTGTCGATGGGTCTCGGGCCGATGATGGCGATCTACCAGGCGCGCTTCCAGCGTTACCTCGAGCATCGTGGCATCGTGCAGCCGTCCGATCGCCGCGTCTGGGCGTTCCTGGGCGACGGCGAGATGGACGAGCCGGAATCGATGGGCGCGATCACGATGCCGGTGCGCGAGCAGCTCGACAACCTGGTGTTCGTGATCAACTGCAACCTGCAGCGCCTCGACGGTCCGGTGCGCGGCAACGGCAAGATCATCCAGGAGCTGGAAGCCGCCTTCCTCGGCGCCGGCTGGAATGTCGTCAAGGTGATCTGGGGCTCGCGCTGGGATCCGCTGCTGGCTCGCGACACCAAGGGCCTGCTGCGCAGGGTGATGGAAGAGTGCGTCGACGGCGAGTACCAGAACTTCAAAGCGAAGGGCGGCGCGTACACGCGCGAGAACTTCTTCGGCAAGTATCCCGAGCTGAAGGAGATGGTCGCGACCATGTCGGACGACGACATCTGGCGGCTGAATCGCGGCGGCCACGACTACAAGAAGGTGTGGAACGCCTATAACGCGGCCGTGACCCACAAGGGCCAGCCGACCGTCATTCTCGCGAAGACGGTGAAAGGCTTCATGATGGGCCGCTGGGGCGAGAGCCAGAACATCACGCACCAGCAGAAGAAGCTCGACGACGAGGCGCTCAAGGAATTCCGCAATCGCATCTTCATGCAGATCTCCGACGAGGAGATCGCCAACGCGCCGTTCAAGAAGCCGGCCGAAGACAGCGAGGAGATGAAGTACTTGCGCGAACGCCGCAAGCTGCTCGGCGGCTACCTGCCGCAACGCACTGCCAAGGCTCCGGCGCTGGAAGTGCCGTCGCTGGAAGCGTTCGATTCGCTGCTGCAGTCTTCCGGCGATCGCGAGTTTTCGACCACGATGGCGCTCGTGCGCATCCTGCAGATGCTCGTGAAGGACAAGAACATCGGCAAGCACGTCGTGCCGATCGTGCCGGACGAAGCGCGTACCTTCGGCATGGAAGGCATGTTCCGCCAGGTCGGCATCTATTCGTCGATGGGCCAGCTGTACACGCCGCAGGACGCGGACCAGCTCATGTTCTACAAGGAAGACAAGAAGGGACAGATCCTCGAGGAAGGCATCAACGAGGGCGGCGCGCTGTGCTCGTTCATCGCGGCGGGAACGGCGTACGCCAATCACGGCGTCAACATGGTGCCGTTCTACATCTATTACTCGATGTTCGGCTTCCAGCGCGTCGGCGACTTCATCTGGGCCGGCGGCGACAGCCAGGCGCGCGGCTTCCTCGTGGGCGGTACGGCCGGGCGCACGACGCTCGCGGGCGAGGGATTACAGCATCAGGATGGGCACAGCCAGCTTCTGGCGACGACGGTGCCGAACTGCGTCGCGTACGACCCGGCATTCGCTTATGAGCTCGCGGTCGTCATCCAGGACGGTCTGCGCCGCATGTTCGCCGCGCAGGAAGATGTCTTCTTCTATATCACCGCGATGAACGAGAACTACGCGCACCCGGCGATGCCGAAAGGCGCGGAGCAGGGAATTCTCAAAGGCATGTACCTGTTGCACGCCGGCGGGCGCGGCAAGGTGCGCGTGAATCTGTTCGGCTCCGGCACGATCCTGCGCGAGGTAATGACTGCGGCCGAGATCCTCGAGCGCGACTATGGCGTGCCCGCGGACATTTTCAGCGTGACGAGCTACTCGGAGCTGCGGCGCGAAGCGCTCGACGTCGAGCGGCGCAACTTGCTGCATCCGGATCAACCCGCGCAGCAGCCTTACGTGCGCCAGGTTCTCGGTGATCGCGCCGGGCCGTTCATCGCTGCGAGCGACTACATGAAGATCGTGCCGGACCAGATCCGGCAGTGGGTGCCGGGCCGCTTCATCGTGCTCGGCACGGACGGCTACGGCCGCAGCGACTCGCGCGCGCAGCTGCGTCGCCACTTCGAAGTCGACGCGCAGCACATCGTGCTGGCATCGCTGCGCGCGCTGGCCGACGAGGGCAAGCTGGACATGGCGACCGTGAAGTCGGCCATGAAGAAGTTCGACATCGATCCCGAGCGGCCGAATCCGGTCACGCTATAGGCTGTCATGGCGCAAGACATCACGGTTCCCGACCTCGGGGATTTCAAAAACGTCGAAGTCATCGACGTGCTGGTGAAGCCCGGCGACAAGATCGACGTCGACACGCCGCTGATCACGCTGGAAACCGAGAAGGCTGCGATGGACGTGCCATCGACCGCCGCCGGCGTGGTGAAGGCCGTCGTCATCAAGAAAGGCGATCGCGTTTCGAAGGGCAACGTGATCGTGCAGGTCGAGGGCGCAGAAGCCGGCGACAAGAAAAAAGAAGAGAACAAGCCCGCCGCTGCGCAAGCGACCCCGCCTGCTCAGCCCGCGCCCAAAGCCGAGGCACCAGCGCCGGCTGCTCCCGCACCTTCGCCTGCACCGGCGCGGCAGCCGCAGGCGGCACCGGGCCCGGTTGCTATTACAACCGACTTCTCGCAGGTGCACGCCAGCCCTTCGATTCGTAAATTCGCACGCGAGCTGGGCGTCGATCTCACGGCGGTCAAGGGCAGCGGTCCGAAGGGACGCGTCACGGCCGATGACGTCAAGGCGTGGGTCAAGCAGGCGCTCAAGAGCGGCACGCCTGCGGCCGGCGGCGCCTTGCCGAAAGTGGCCGAGGTCGACTTCGCCAAGTTCGGCGCCGTCGAGGTCAAGCCGCTCGGCCGCATCCAGAAGATTTCCGGTCCGCGCCTGCAGGCGAGCTGGCTCAACGTCCCGCACGTCTGGCAGATGGACGAAGCGGACATCACCGAGCTCGAGGAGACTCGCAACAAGCTCAAGGCAGACGCGAGCAAGGCGGGCGTCAAGCTCACGCCGCTGGCGTTCATTCTCCGCGCATGCGTCAAGGCGTTGCGCGAGTTCCCGATGGTGAACAGCTCGCTCGATGCTTCGGGTCAGAATCTCGTCTTCAAGAAGTACGTGCACCTCGGGTTCGCCGCCGACACGCCGAACGGCTTGGTGGTGCCCGTGATCCGCGACGCGGACAAGAAGGATGTCTATGAGTTGGCGCGCGAGCTCGCGACCCTTTCGGAGAAAGCGCGCGCCGGCAAACTGTCTGCGCTCGAAATGCAGGGCGCGAGCTTTACGGTGTCGAGTCTCGGCGGCATCGGCGGGACGTCGTTCACGCCGATCATCAATGCACCTGAGGTTGCGATCCTCGGCGTCGCGCGCTCGAGCATGCGGCCGGTCTATAAGGACGGACAGTTCGTGCCGCGTCTGATCCTGCCGTTCACGCTCGCGTACGATCACCGTGTGATCGATGGCGCCGCCGGCGTGCGTTTCACCACGTTCCTCGCCGAGAAGCTCGCTGACGTCAAGGGCCTGCTGGAAGCCGTGCCGTGACGCGCGTAGTCGTTCCCGATCTCGGCGATTTCAAGGACGTCGAAGTCATCGACGTGCTGGTCAAGCCCGGCGACACGATCCAGCTCGAAACGCCGTTGATCACGCTGGAGACCGAGAAGGCGACGATGGACGTGCCATCGTCAGCCGCGGGCGTCGTGAAATCGGTTGCAGTGAAGAAGGGCGATCGCGTTTCGAAAGGCAGCGCGATCATCGAAGTGGAAGGGCAACAGCCGGCAGCGGCGGAGCAGCCGAAGCAGCCGGCTCCCGCTGAAGCTCCCAAGGCTGCTGAGACTCCCAAGCCCGCTGAGACTTCGAAGCCTGCTGAGACTTCGAAGCCTGCTGAGACTCAGAAGCCCAAAGCGTCTGAACCCGCGCCCGCGACTTCGCCCGCGTCCTACGATTTCGAGGTCGTCGTCCTCGGCTCGGGTCCCGGCGGTTACACCGCCGCGTTCCGCGCCGCCGATCTCGGCATGAAAACCGCGCTGATCGAGCGCTGGCCGCAGCTCGGTGGCGTGTGCCTCAACGTCGGCTGCATTCCCTCGAAGGCACTGCTGCACGCTGCGAAGGTCATCGAGGAAGCAGAAGCGATGGGCAGCGCTGGCGTGCAATTTGGCAAGCCCCAGATCGACGCTGCCAAGCTGCGCGACTGGAAGAACAGGATCGTCGGCAAACTCACCGGCGGTCTCGCGACTCTGGCGAAGCAGCGCAAAGTCGAAGTGATTCGCGGCACGGGCAAGTTCGTCTCGCCGCACGAGCTTGAAATTTCCCGGAACGGCGAAGTCGCGGGGAACGGCGCGCCGCGGCGCGTGTCCTTCGCACACTGCATCATCGCTGCCGGGTCGGAATCGATCCGCTTGCCGAATCTGCCGGACGATCCGCGCATCATCGACTCGACCGGCGCGCTCGAACTGGACCTGCCGCAACGCATGCTGGTCGTCGGCGGCGGAATCATCGGCCTGGAAATGGCGACGGTGTACGACGCGCTCGGCGTGAAGGTCAGCGTCGTCGAGCTGACCGATGGCTTGATGCCGGGCTGCGACCGCGATCTGGTCCGGCCGCTCGAGCGGCGCATCGCCAAGCGCTACGAGCGGATCATGGTCAAGACGAAGGTCACCAAGGTCGACGCTGCGAAGGAAGGGTTGCGCGTGACCTTCGAGGGCGAGCCGAAGGTGGAGCCGCAAACGTACGACCGCGTGCTGATCGCCGTCGGGCGCAGCCCGAACGGTCGCAACATCGGAGCGGACGCTGCCGGCGTGCTCGTCAACGAGCGCGGCTTCGTACCTGTCGACCGTCAGATGCGCACCAACGTGCCGCACATCTTCGCCATTGGCGACATCGCAGGCCCGCCGATGCTCGCGCACAAAGCATCGCACGAGGGCAAGCTCGCGGCAGAGGTCGCGCACGGCGAGAAGCGTGCCTTCGATGCCCGCGTGATTCCTTCGGTGGCATATACGGATCCGGAAGTTGCCTGGGTCGGGCTCACGGAAACCGATGCGAAGGTGAAGGGCACAGCCTACGAGAAGGCCACATTCCCCTGGGTCGCGAGCGGGCGCTCGCTAACACTCGGCCGTGACGACGGCATGACGAAGCTGCTGTTCGATCCGGCGACGCATCGCGTGATCGGCGGCGGCATCGTCGGGCCGAACGCCGGCGATCTGATCTCGGAAGTCGCGCTCGCGATCGAAATGGGCAGCGATGCGGCCGACCTGGGCCTGACCATCCACCCCCATCCGACGTTGTCGGAGACCATCATGTTCGCCGCGGAGGCGTTCGAAGGTACCTTGACAGACCTGTACGTGCCGAAGAAGAAGTAGAATCCGCGGGGCCCGAACAACGATAAACGGGGAGACCTGCCGTGGACTTCAACAAGCTGATCGCACGCATCAAGGGCATTCTGCTGACCCCGAAGACGGAGTGGCCGGTGATCGCCGGCGAGACCACCACAGTCGCGGATCTGTACAAGGGCTACATCGTCTGGCTCGCCGCGATTCCGCCGATCTTCACGTTCCTTCTCGTGGCGCGGTTCGCGCCTGGCTTCGCGGTCACCCAACTCGTCCTGCAGTACGCGCTGTCGCTGGCGCTGATCTACGTCGTGGCACTGATCATCGACGCGCTTGCGCCGACTTTCGGCGGCACCAAAGACAAAGTGCAGGCGCTCAAGACGATTGCCTACGCGATCACGGCATCGTGGGTCGCCGGGATCGCGGCGATCGTGCCGCTCATCGGCTGGCTGATCGCGATCGCGGCCGGCATCTATGGCATCTACCTGCTGTACCTCGGCCTGCCTCATACGATGAAGTGCCCGCAGGATCGAGCCGGCGGCTACACCGCGGTGGTCGTCATCATCGCAATCGTCGCCGGCTTCCTGATCGGCGCGATCGTGGGCACCGTCACAGGCGCGGGCATGATGATGCGCGGCTCGTCTCCATTCAGCGCGTCGCACGATTCGCGCGAGACGACCTTCGACAAGGACAGCACGGTCGGCAAGCTCGAACAGTACGCAAAGCAGGTCGAGGAAGCCGGTAAGAAGATGGAAGCCGCGCAGAAGTCCGGCGACCAGGATGCGCAGGCCGAAGCGATGAAAGCGATGATGGGCGCGACGCTCGGCAGCGGCAACGTCGAAGCACTCGCGCCGGATCGTCTCAAGCCGTTCCTGCCCGAGTCGCTCGGCGGAAAGGACCGCTCGAACTTCTCCACTCAACGCAACAGCGCGATGGGCATGCAGATGACGGAGGCGCGTGCCACGTACACCGGCGACGACGGCCGCCAGTGGGATCTGCAGGTCACGGACACTGGCACCGCGAAGGGGCTGCTCTCGCTCGCGGGCTGGGCCGGCATCGAAGGCGAGAACGAAACGGCGACCGGCTACGACAAGACTTATCACGAGGACGGTCGTCTGGTGCACGAGCAATGGGATCGCGGCAGCTCGCGCGGCGAGTACACCGTGGTGCTCGGCGATCGTTTCACGGTCAAGCTCGAAGGCCAGGCCGACAGCATCGACGATCTGAAAGCCGCGCTCGCGGATCTCGATCTCGCGGCGCTCGAAGCGATGAAAGGCGAAGGCGTGGCGAAGAACTGATGGCGGACGCGACCGCAAAGCGCATGAAAGTCGTCGACGTTCCGCAGCCCGGCGGACCGGAAGCGCTCGTGCTGGCCGAACGTCCCGTGCCGGAGCCGGGGCGCGGCGAAGTGCTGATCAAAGTCGCGGCGGCCGGCTTGAATCGCGCGGACGTGCTGCAGCGTCGCGGTTTTTATCCTTCGCCGTCCGGTGCGCCGTCATATCCCGGGCTCGAAGTGTCAGGGACGATCGACGCACTCGGCGCCGGTGTAACGGAGTTCAAAGCCGGCGACGCGGTGTGCGCGCTACTCGCGGGCGGTGGCTATGCCGAGTACTGCCGCGTCGACGCGGGCCAGGTATTACCGATTCCGGGATCGCTCGACATGATCCAGGCCGCTGCGCTTCCGGAAGCCATGTTCACGGTGTGGAGCAACGTCTTCGTGTTCGGCCGTCTGCAGCAGGGCGAGACATTGCTGGTGCACGGCGGCTCGAGCGGCATCGGCGTCACCGCGATCCAGCTCGCTGCCGTGCTCGGACACACGGTGTTTGCGACTGCCGGCTCGTCCGACAAATGCCGCTTCTGCGAAAGTCTCGGCGCGCGGCGCGCGATCGACTACAAGACCGAAGATTTCGTCGCCGAGATTGGCAAGGAAACAGCCGGCCGCGGCGTCAACGTCGTGCTCGACATGGTCGGCGGCAGCTACGTGGCGCGAAATCTTCAAGTGCTCGCGACGGAAGGCAGGCTCGTCATGATCGCGACACAGGGCGGCGCGAAAGGCGAGGTCGACGTGATGCGCATCATGCAGCAGCGGCTGGTCATCACGGGTTCGACGCTGCGTCCGCGCTCTGCGGAGTTCAAGCGCGCGATTCGTGATCAGCTGCTCGAGCATGTCTGGCCGTTGTTAGCCGCGGGCCGCATCCGCCCAGTGGTCGATTCGGTGTTTGCGTTGGCGGAAGCCGGCAAAGCTCACGCGCGCATGGAAGGCGGCGAGCACAAGGGCAAGATCATCCTCCAGGCAATTTGACAGATTGCACCGACATACTGCCGGTGCTCGTCTTCTGTCGCCGACACTTGCGCTAGTGATAATGCGCGATGTAATGACCAATCCGTATTTATCCTCTTGCCGGACATTTTTGCCGAAATGTCTCAGTGAGTATCCTCAACGGTCTGGTAGAAAACTTTGTCGGCAACTCAGCGGGTGTCCCGGTCCGTACGGAAACGGCGTTGTCGGTATGAGCTCGCGCGCGGCCTCACGATGATGGCCGCGCGACAGGGAAATCCGAAAAGGAAGCGGATGTGAACCAACTCGATCTCGCACATTCCTTCATCGAGCAGTGCCGGCGCGGCATGCCGGCTGCCGAGCTCGCGACAGCGTTTCAGCGCGCGCTCGACGGGTTCGGCTTCCGGTTTTTCTCGTGCAGCTCGCATGTGGATCTGTTGCGGCCGCCGCGCGGCGCAGTGGTTCTGCACAACTATCCCGCCGAGTGGGTGCGGGCGTTCAGCGAGCTCGACTTCTATTACGTCGATCCCGTTTTTCATTATGCAAATCGCTCGCTCACGCCGTTCTTCTGGGACTCGGACGAATTCCGCGCCGAGCTGACGGCGCCGCAGCTGGAGATCATGGCGGAGGCACGGCGCTTCGGCATCGAGCACGGTTACACGGTACCGATTCACGCGCCGCGGCCGGCGAGTGCGTTTCGCGCCTCATGCTCGGTGGTGCCGGATTCGACTGCGGTGGCGAGCGAGTGCTATCTCGCCGTGCAGCTCATGGCCTGCTACATGTATTCCGCCCTGAGCCGGGAAGCCGACACGACTGCTGGCAATGGCGTGCCACGCGGGCTGACGCGGCGTGAGCGCCAGTGCCTGGAGCTGGCGGCGCAAGGCAAGAGCGACTGGGTAGCGGGCCGGATCCTCGGGATCAGCGAGCGCACCGTCCACAACCACATCGAGCATGCGAAGCGCCGTCTCGGCGTGGCCACTCGCGTCCAGGCCATCGTGCACGCACTGGTCAGCCGTCAGATCGCCTTCGGCGACGTCATCCGTTCCACTGCCGACGAGGACGACGAGCGCCGCCGGGCCCGGCCCTAGCCAGCCGCCCGCCCGCTCCCTCACAGCGCGTATTGATCCGATCGGCTCAATTCCGCCTGCCGGGGAATTAAGTCAGTCTTGCCCGCACCAGGGAGGGGAGCCGACATGACCATCACTCAATTTAATGGGGAAGGCTCCCATCGTCGCCTGCCGATTCCTGCCACGCTCGTAACCGGGGACGCGTCGCTGTGCCGACGCGAGAAGAGTGAAAGCATGAACACACTGGCACATATCTCTTTGAAGCGACGGATTCCGCTTCAGCTGGGAAGCGAAGGTTCCAGGAAGAGCGACGAGGACCCCATGACCGAAGGTGCCGTCTACGAACGCATCAAGAACTGGTTGCTCGCGCAGACTCTGGTGCCCGGGCAGCTCCTGCAGATCGGTGTGCTTGCCGACGAGCTCGGCGTCAGCACGACGCCGGTCCGCGAAGCGCTCACCCGACTCGCCGCCGAGCGCATGATTATGTCCGTACCGAAGCGCGGCTTCTTCGCGCGGACGCCGTCCGAGGACGACATCCTCGGCCTGTATTCGGTGAACCAGACGATCCTCGATGCGGCCGTCGCGCGCTGGCCCGAGCACCCCGCAGAGTCGCCGGCTGTGCCCACTGCGGCAACCGAGGAGGTCCCGGTCCAGGAGCGCAGCGCCGAACAGCTGGCTCGCCAGACCGGCGAGCTGTTCCTGCAGATCGCGACGCGCTCCGGGGTGGGGGAGTTCGTCGAGATCATCCGCAACATGAACGACCGCCTGCATCACGCGCGCGTGCTGGAATGCGAGATCGTCGCGGACGTGTTCGTCGAGATCGATCGGCTGGCCGCGCTGGCCGCAGCGAATGAGGCGGCGCAACTGCGGCAGGCGCTGAAGGCGTACCACGAAGAGCGCCTGCGCCAGGTCACGCCGATCTCCAAGGAACTGCTGCTCCGGCCATTCACGACGGCCGACTGGTAACGCACCGCCGCCTGCGGTGCGGCGTCCCGGCCTGCGCAGAGGGACGGCCGGGGAGCTGACCGCCATGGCGTCGCCAGACCTGGTCCTCGTCGAGGGCGGAACGGTCGTCACGATGGACGGCCACGGCGACGGGACCGGGGCCGAGCACGCGCCCGGCCACGTCGTCGTACGCCGCGGGCGGATCGAGAGCGTCGGACCCGGACCGGCACCGCGCCTC
>Ga0207675_100004131_pt1 | contig 14051 bp, 8 predicted proteins | sample KBSSwiS42_FD_184305 | JGI IMG/M metagenome (GOLD analysis project Ga0207675, IMG submission 184305) | Switchgrass rhizosphere microbial communities from Kellogg Biological Station, Michigan, USA - KBS Switchgrass S4-2 (SPAdes) (version 2) | ecosystem: Host-associated > Plants > Roots >... | reverse complement strand
GATCCGATTGCCGTAGATCGCTACAGCCTCAGCGGTTGGTTGCGCCCGATCCATCGTGTGCACGACGGCGTTGATGATGATTGTGTCGGCCACGAATGCGGGCTTGTCAGCATGTACTGGAAGATTCATAAGTGTCAGGGTAAAAACGACAAGCAAAACCATTAGGGGTGTGGTTTTCATAGGCCGTAGATTGTACACTGTCGCCAATCTCGCGTGGATCAACTGATCGACAATTTAAGCGCCATCGCCGGCCGTGAAAACGTGCTTTCCAAGGCTGATGAACTGCTGGTGTACGAGTGCGATGGATTACCGCAACACAAGCATCGCCCGCGGGCTGTAGTGTTTCCTTCTTCAACTGAAGAGACTGCGGCGATCATGCGCGAACTCGCGCGCGCGCAGGTTCCGTTCACGCCGCGTGGGGCGGGTACGGGACTTTCGGGCGGAGCTCTCGCTTTGAACTCCGGCGTGGTGATCGAATTCGCGCGCATGCGCAACATACTGCGCATCGACGTCGAGAATCGTCAGGCTGTGGTGCAGCCGGGCGTTGTGAATCTCAACGTTTCGCGCGCAGTGTTACCGTACGGGTTGTATTACGTGCCCGACCCGTCGAGTCAGCCGACTTGCACCATCGGCGGCAACATCGCTGAGAGCGCAGGCGGCATTCATTGTTTGAAGTATGGGACAACGACGGACCATGTACTCGCTTGCCGCGTCGTGCTGGCAGGAGGTGAAGTCGTCGATCTCAAGCTCGACTCTCCCGGCTACGATCTCTTGGGCACGTTCGTTGGTTCCGAAGGCACGTTCGGCATTGCGACTGAAGCAACACTCAAGCTAAGCCAGGTTCCACCTGCGGTGCGAACGCTGCTTGCGGAGTTTGAGGAAGTTGACGATGCGAGTCATGCAGTTTCCGCAATCATCGCGGCGGGTGTGATGCCGGCGGCGCTCGAGATGATGGACCGCGAGATCATTCGCGCGGTTGAGGCGAGTGTGTTTGCGGCTGGACTACCGCCGGACGCAGGCGCCGCATTGCTGATTGAGCTGGATGGGATCGAAGCGGGACTCGACGACGAAGCGCGCAAGGTGACGAGCATCTGCATGGAATACGGCGCGCGTAACTGCCGTCTCGCGCACGATGAAACGGAACGTAAGAAACTGTGGGCGGCACGCAAGGGAGCGTTTGGCGCCGTTGGCCGCATCTCACCCGATTCGATGATTCAGGATGCGGTCGTGCCTCGTTCGCGACTGCCGGAAGTACTTCGTGCTGCGTACGACATCGCCGCGAGGAACCAGTTGCGCATTGCAAACGTGTTCCACGCGGGCGACGGGAATCTGCATCCGCTGATCTGTTTCGACTCTCGTTTTCCCGATGAAGTGCGGCGTGTTAAAGAAGCCGGGCGCGAGTTGATGGAGGTCTGCGTTGCGGCAGGTGGAACGATCACCGGCGAGCATGGTGTCGGGTTGGATAAACGCGAATTGTTACCGCTTGTTTTCTCGGAAGCTGACATGAACGCGATGCTCTCCGTGCGCGCCGCTTTCGATCCTTTCGGTCTCTGCAACCCGGGCAAGATCATTCCGATGTTGCGTGGCTGCGGTGAAGCGCGCGCGGTTTCCGTTGAAATGAATTCATTTCAGCTGCCCGCAAACACGGTCCAATCCCCTCCTGCAACTGGTGTCGCGCCAGCGCTTTCTCCGGGTACTGTTTACCCCGAGTCAACCAAAGAACTTGCCGAGATCATAAAGCACGCGGCGTCCCAACATTGGACCGTAACAGCCACCGGTGGCATGGCCTTGTTGGACAAACCATCTTCAAACCTAATCGTCAATACAAATCGTCTTAATCGAATAATCGAACACCAACCTGCGGATCTGATCGCAGTCGCCGAAGCAGGAGTGAAGCTCACAACATTCAACCAAACGCTGGCCGAGCACGGTCAGTGGCTACCACTCGATCCACCGAACGACGGACGCGCAACACTCGGCGGCGTGGTAGCCACCGGAATCGGCGGCGCCCAACAATACAGTTACGGACTACCACGCGGCTCAGTGATCGGAATGACTGTCGTGCTCGCGGATGGCAACGTGATAAAGGCCGGCGGACGCGTGGTAAAAAACGTCGCAGGTTACGATCTGTGCAAATTGTTCACCGGCAGTTTTGGCACGTTGGGAATCATCACTGAGCTGACGTTCAAGCTGAGACCGCGCCCCGCACACGAAGCCACGATCGTGGCGACTGGTGGCGTTTCCGAGTTGTTTTCGGCCGGACGCGCGCTTTTGAATGCGCGGCTCTTCCCAGTGGCTCTGGAGTTGGTATCATCGACTTTCGCAAGCCGGCTCGATCTCAACACAGATGCGGCAGCACTGTTGGTTCGCTTTGCGGGAAACGAGAAGGGCGTCGCTTATCAGATCGAACAAGCGTTGCTCCATCTGAAGAACACGTTCGTAGAATCAACCAGCGTTGTTTCAGACGATTCGCGGTTATGGCAGCAACTCGCCGCTCTGCCGCTGAAAGAACCGCTCTCTTTCGCAAAGCGCATTTTGCCAACGGACCTTGGGGAGTGGATTAAAGCAAATAGTGACAAACCAATGTGGCAAGCGGGAATAGCGGACGGACGACTCAGAACATTCAATCAACCGGCAGACTCCGCGTCACTCGACCCGCTGAGTCAACGAGTCAAGCAACAACTGGATCCTTTCAACTTGTTTAGAGGACACGACCATGAACACGCTGCGTAACCTCGGACGAATACTCTTAATCCTGATCTTCATCAACGCCTCCGTGGCGCCAATCGCTGCGCGCGAACCTGTTCGCGGACGCCGCGGTATGGTTGCGTCGACAAATGAAGTCGCATCACGCGTGGGTGTTGAGATCATGAAACGAGGCGGCAATGCAGTGGACGCAGCGATCGCAATAGCGTTTGCATTAGCGGTTACGCATCCGGCGGCAGGCAATCTCGGGGGCGGCGGGTTCATGATGATTCGTTTGAAAAACGGACGCACCACTGCAATTGATTATCGTGAAATGGCGCCGGCTGCGGCGCATCGCGATGTTTATTTGGACAAGAACGGAAATCTGATTGAAGGCGAAGGTGGTTCACTCGTCGGCTATCGTGCCGCGGGCGTGCCAGGCACGGTGCGCGGCATGGAGCTGGCGCTCAAAAAATACGGTTCAGGAAAACTCACCTGGAGCCAGCTTGTCGAACCGGCACGCCAACTCGCGGCCAATGGTTTCACCGTGACCTATTCCCTCGCGCGTTCGCTGCACGCAAATCGCGAATATCTCTCGAAGTATGCAGAGACCAAACGCATCTACCTGCGCGACGGCAGGTATTACAAGGAAGGTGAACTCTTTCGTCAACCGGAACTGGCCGCGACCTTTGCGCGTCTTCAACGGTTTGGACCAAATGAGTTCTACGAAGGCGAAACCGCGCGAATGATCGCCGCCGACATGAAACGAAACAACGGCCTGATGACGCTCGAGGATTTGCGCGGGTATGTCGCGAAAGAGCGCGTGCCTCTACGCGGAAACTATCGTGGTCACGAGATCATTTCGATGCCGCCGCCATCTTCAGGCGGTGCAGTGTTGATAGAGATGCTCAACATTCTCGAAGGCTACGATCTTCAGAAGTTTGAAGCCTCGTCGTCGGATCGTTATCACCTGATGGCCGAAGCTATGCGACGTGCTTTTGCGGACCGTGCGGAGTACATGGGCGACAGTGATTTCGTGAAAGTTCCAATCGCGGGGTTAATCGATAAAACCTATGCCGCTCGGTTGCGTTCGACAATCAATACTGATCGTGCGTCAAGTAGCGCTGAAGTGCGCGCGGGCCGTCCCGCCGGTTACGAATCCGAAGAGACGACGCACTCCACCGTCGTCGATGCAGAGGGAAACACAGTCGCAAACACGTACACATTGAACAACGGGTATGGCTCGGCGGCGATGGCGAAAGGGACCGGCATGCTGCTCAACGACGAGATGGACGACTTCGCTGCGAAACCGGGAACGCCGAACTTGTATGGCTTGATTCAAGGCGAGCGCAATGCGGTGGCACCAAAGAAACGCCCGCTTTCAGCAATGACCCCGACTATCGTCTTGCGCAAAGACGGAAGCCTGTGGTTTACGGTTGGAAGTCCGGGTGGTCCAACAATCATCAATACCGTGCTGTGTGTTATCACTAATGTGATCGATTATGAAATGAACATCCAGCAGGCGATCGATGCGCCGCGCATTCATCATCAATGGCTGCCGGATGAGCTGGTGGGCGAACCGTTTGGACTCTCTGGTGATACGCAACGCGCGTTGAGCGCGCGAGGGCACACGCTCGCGAAACTTCGTTACCTTGGCGACGCCGAAGGAATCATGATCGAGGAAAAAACCGAGGTGCGTCTCGGCGCTACCGATCCGCGCCGTAGCGATGGTCAAGCAGTGGGGTATTAATCTGTCCAACTCGTATTCATCCGTGGTTCTCGGTGCCCAGGAAGACAAACTCCTCGCTTGTATTCACTGTGGCCTGTGTCTCGAAGCCTGCCCAACTTATGTGATCACGGGTAATGAGAATGATGGACCACGCGGCCGGCTATACTTGATGCGCGCCGTGGCGGAGGGACGTCTCGAAAACAGTTCGCAGGCGTTTCGCACGCACATCGATCGGTGTCTGGGTTGCCGCGCGTGCGAACAGGTTTGTCCGGCCGGAGTCGAGTACGGGCAACTGCTTGAGTCAAGCCGTGAAGAATTGTTGCATGCGCAGCCGAAGACAGGTCTGACGGAGAAGCTTCTACGGTTCACGCTGCGGTATGTGTGGCTGTCGCCGGCGCGATTGCGACTATTGTTCGCTACCGCGCGGCTGTTTCGAAATCTTGGCTTGTCGCGCTTGTTACTGCGATCAGGACTCGCGCGGCTCTTCTCGCGACGCGCGCAATTTGGCATGGCTTTACTCGAGAGTTCGCGTCCGATCTTTGACACGAACACGGGCAATTATGGCGCGGCCAAATCCAAATCCGCTGCGGGTAACGTATTATTGTTCAGCGGCTGCGTGGGTGAAGGTCTTTTCGCGAGGGTTAACCGGGCGACGGAGCGAGTGTTGCGCGCAAATGGTTTTCAGGTCAGCGCGCCGGCGGAACAGGTTTGTTGCGGCGCGTTACACGCACATGCCGGAGATCTTGAAGGCGCGCGCGAACTGGCAAGGAAAAACATCGCAGCGTTCAAAGGCGACGCTCCAGTGATCACAAACGCCGGGGGCTGCGGCGCGATGCTGGCTACTTATGGACACCTTCTGGCGCACGATCCGTCACTTGCTGAGGCCGCAGTTAACTTTAGCTCACGAGTACGCGATGTGAGCCAACAACTTCAAACGTCTGAAGGACCAACAGCTCCGGCTATTAATAAGCGCGTGACTTACGACACGTCGTGCCATCTGCTATACGGTCAGCATGCAGGTGACGCATCCCAACAGATGCTTCGCTCTGCCGTTGGACCAAACTTTGTTCCGCTCGAAGGTACCGAGAGATGTTGTGGCGCTGCGGGAATCTACAATTTGTTACAGCCCGAAATGTCTGAGCGTGTACTTCGCGAAAAGCTGAACCACATTCGCGATACCAACGCGGAGATCCTCGCTACGGGTAATCCCGGTTGCCAGATGCAGATCGGTGCAGGCGCGCAACTCGCCGGGATTAAATTGCAGGTCTGCCACCCGATCGAACTCGTTGACGAGGCGTACGCTCAAGCCGGCATGTACACCGATGGAGAATAAAACGCTCAATCAAACGACGCTGATGATCCTGGCGCCGCTATTGCTGGTGACAGGAATCGCCGGTTTTGTCATACCTGAGCGTTACAGCCTGATGAGCGGCGCAGCGCCGTACAACATGTTTCACATATTCTTCGGCGCAATTGGGTTGGTTTTGATTCAGGCGAAGAATGACCTGGCAGCAAGTTGTTTCAACCTGGGATTTGGTTTGATAGATCTCTACCAGGTGCTCGCGAGCGTTGTTGGATTATCACCCATTGAATACTTTCACTGGACCTACGTTGACGATGTGGTCCACGTCATCCTTGGGTTTGCTCTCGTCCTTATTGGCGGTTATGGGTTACGTGCCCGTCTACGACAGTAAGCTTCACATCACCGGCCTGGTCCAGCGCGACTAAATCCGCGCGCTTCCCTGTTTCGACAGAGCCGTAAATGCGATCGAGCCCGAGTAGACGCGCCGGATTTGTTGACGCCATTTGCGCTACGTCCAAGTGAGAAACTCCCAGCGAAAGCATCAAACGAACCGCGTCCGACATGCTGATGACTGAACCCGCGATGCTGCCGGACGCATTCGCAGTGCGGCCATTCTTAACCGAGATCGTTTCACCCCAGATCCGGTAATCACCGTCGCCTTTGCCCGCCGCTGCGATCGCGTCGCTGATCAAACTGATGCCCGCCGCGCCTTTAACCTTCAGCAACAACCGAAGCATGTAAGGATCGAGGTGGATGCCGTCAGCGATGAGGTCGACACTGACGTCATCACGCGACAAGCCCCACGCGATTGGTCCAGGACTGCGATGATGCAGCGGCGACATCGCATTCATGAAATGCGTCATGTGTCTCGCGCCCGCGGAAAAAGCATCGTTCAAGACCTCTAAATCCGCACGTGTATGTCCAATCGAAACAGTCCACCCACGCGAGTTCAACTCGCGCACCAGCTCCACACCGCCACTGACTTCCGGCGCCAGCGTAATCATGCGTGCGCCACGCTCGAGTACCGGCAGTGAATCGAGATCTTCACGGCGGGAATACGTCTTGAAGTATTCAGTGTGCAACGCGCCACATTGCGCTGAGTTAACAAATGGGCCTTCGTAATGCAGTCCCAGGATCCGCGCGCCAGTGCAGTCAGCACTTTGCATCGATTTCGAAACGGCAGCCACGGCGCTTGAGTAATTTTCATCGCTCGCGGGCACGAACGTCGGCAACCAACCCGTCACGCCCCGCGAGGCCAAATACTTCGAAACCTCTTGCAGATCTTCCGGCGTCGCTTCCATCACGTCCACGCCGGCCGCGCCGTGAATGTGAACGTCAATAAAGCCCGGAAGAACGGTGAGACCATCGAGATCCAGCGTCCCTGCGCCGGCGATCTCCGCCGCGCCGCTCGGATCGATTGACGTGATCACGCCCTCTTCGACAAGGATTGTTGCGTGCGTGATGGTCCGGTTTGATAAGACAACATTCGCGTTGCGAAGAAGGAGGTTTTCTGGGGAACGATTCATCCTGCGCGATAGTTTACGATAGAATCTACGCTCTTGCTCATGAGAACAGCGCTGCTTCTTGTCTCGCTCTTACTTTCGATCCAGCCAGACGCCGTTGCGCGCCGCGACCAAACGAGCGGCGGCAATTGCGATCAAGCACAGGAACAATTGAAAGCGGCGGAAACGGCGTCCGCGCAAAACGATTGGTCCACAGCCGCACAACGCTACGAACAGGCGATACAAGTTGCGCCTGGTTGTGTCGAAGCGCTCGTCAATCTTGGCGTTACTTACAATCGTCTCAACCGTCCGGAAGACGCAATCGCAACTTTCAAAAAAGCAGTCACCAAAAACCCGGAACTCCTTGCTGCACACCTCAATCTCGGTATCACCTACTTCCGCACCACGCGTTACGAACTCGCGAAGGAGTCGCTCCGCAACGCACTGCGGTTGAACTCACAACACACGCAAGCCAGGCGGTTGCTCGCCCTATCACTGATCGCTCTCGAGGAATATAAAGACGCCGCCGGCGAACTCGAGCAGATCGTTAAGCTCGATCCTAAAGATGCCGGCAGCAGGGTCGCACTCGGCGAAATTTATTTACGACTAAAACAGTATCCGGCGGCAGTCGCGTCATTTCAAAACGCTTTACAACTCGAACCGAAGAGCGCAAGGACGCACCGGCTGCTGGGCGAAGCGCTGGACAATGCCGGCGAGACCGACAAAGCCGTCGATGCATTCCGTCGTGCAACACAATTAGATCCGTCTTTAAAGGAAGCACACTACGCGCTGGGACACGTCTTTCTGAAGCGAGGCAATCTCGACGAAGCTTTCGCGGAGTTTCAAAAAGAGCTCGAACTGAATGCCGACATGATGATGGCGAGATATCAGGTGGGCCAGATTCTTTATCAGCGCGGCAAGCTCAACGAAGCGGTAACAGAACTCAGCAAAGTCGTTGCGGCGGACGCGACTTTTCGACCAGCCATCGAGACTCTGGCTCAGGCGCGATTCAAACAGGGCGCGATCAATGAAGCCATCGCGTTACTGGAACGTGCTGTGGCTTTGGATCCAACATGGCCCAATGCCTTTGCGCTCCTCGGCCGCGCTTACAAGCGCGCGGGCCGCACCGAAGAAGCGAAAAGAGCCTTCGCCACCGCCCAAAGACTGAGCTCCGAAGAACGCAAACGCCTGGAGCGCGCCGTCTCTAAACCTTGAACCACAAAAAAGCACAAGAGAACAAAGAGGCACAAGATCCGACTAAGATCTTGTGCCTCTTGGTAAAACCTTGTGCCTTTTTGCGATACCTTTTTGCGATACCCTTTTCGTGACTCAGAAGTTGAACTTCAATCCGAACTGAACCTGTCTTGGATCGCGTGTGGAGAAGAACTGCCCAAACGCGCTCCCGGAAGCGACCAGACTCTGAATGCTGTTGTAAACCGGATCGGTCGGTAGTCGATCGGGAATCGTCTGAGAGACGTCGTTGAAGAGCGTCTTGTTGAAGATGTTGTAGAACTCGGCGCGGAATTGCAGCTTGTACCGCTCGCTGAAGTGGAAGTTCTTCGTCAGATTTACATCCGTGAAGAACTGGCTTGGGAAGCGGAACGGCGCGCGCGGCGAGTTTCCAATCTGTCCCACCAGCGTATTGCGGAATGCAAACGGGTTGAATGCATACGGAATACCGCCGTTAGGATTGACCGGAATGTTCTCCAACGGATCGCTCACGATGTCCGGGCGAGTACCGCGCGCGGGTACAGTTGTCGAACCCTGGACCACACGATTTAACGCCAGACCACTTTGCGCCGTGGTGATACCCGCGATCTCCCAACCACTCAACAACATCTTGCCAACACCCGACGCCGCGAAACCCGAATGGAAGGTCGGCACTTCGTAGACATAACTGGCTACGAAAACATGCGGCCGATCCAAACGCGAGACGGCGCGTTCAAGATGCAGGTTCGTACGAATCTGAGGCACGTCGATCGCATCGCGATCGTTGGTCGCGTCAGTGATCGTCTTCGAGAAGGTGTACGCAAGCTGCGCCGTGATACCACGAGTCGGGCGCAAGCGGAACGAAGTTAACAAACCGTGATAACGGGAAGTTGCGCTCGTCTGACGATCGGTGATGGCGCCGAAGCCACGGAACGGTCGCGCGAGGTTAATACAGTTGGCAGGATTGTTCGCCGCGTTCAAAGCGGTGTCGCAAGTAGCGATTCCCTTCGATGCGTTGATGATCTCCGCGGGCGTCGGCGCGTTGATGTCCACCGGACGAATCAGATGATTGCCGGCAGATCCCGCGTAACCGATTTCAAACAGTGCGTTGCGGAAGACCTCCTGTTGCCACGTCAACGACCACTGCTGGATCATCGGCGTAACCCACGGAGCGGTCGTCGCATTCACGCCTCCGAGATTGCCTCGCGTAGTTGGAGTTGCAGGTACTGGATTGCCAAACGGGATCGGTGCGGTTGCCGTGCCAGTTAAAGCAATCGAGTTGTTAAAGGGCGGCGTGGTAAACGAGTTCTGCTCTACGATTCCGACCAGCGCCTGATCGTAGTAGATGCCGTAACCACCGCGGATCACAGTCTTCGAGTTATTCCATGGATCCCACGCGAATCCAATGCGCGGCGCCCAATCGTTCGTGTCGTTCAACTGCACGCGACGACCGAACGGCGAGTTCTTTCCCGCATAAGCGAAACCATTGGTCACATCAAAAGTAGCCGTCAGGAAATTGGCGCAGGTGGCAGTGGAGCAGACGGGTGCCTTCGCTGGATTGTAAAGCTCGGGCAAGAACGTCGCTAACACATTGTTATCGTCAATCGGCTGCCGATAGCGGTAGTACCGCAGACCAAGGTCAAGCTGAAGATTTGGCCTAATTTTCCACGTGTCCTGACCATAAAACTCCGTGCGACCAAATTTCAGAGCCTCGGTCACGTCGCGTTCCGGTTCGCTGTAGGTCGTGGCCCGTGCCAGCAGAAAATCTGCCAATCCGATGCCGCCCGAGGTGGCCGTTGGGTTACGCGTCTGCAAGCCAGTAAACGCGAATCGGCCCTGAGTTAGACTGGCGGCATTCTCGTCCTTGGATTCCCAACTGATATCGAAGCCCAACTTGAAGGTATGTGAGCCGGAGATCATCGTCAGATTGTCTTTGGGATTCCAGTTCTTATACCGCACATGAACTAGCTGTGGCGATCCTATGGTTGGCTGGCCCGTCACATCTATGACCGGCGGTAACGCAGAATTATTCTCAGGGAACAACTCAGCATTGGGTACAGTGATGTCCGTGCCGTTGTAACGGCCCACCAGCGCGTCCGTGATCTCGTTGCCGGAGAACGTGAACGTTGCTTCGTTTACGATGCGCGGACCAAACGTGCTGGTCAACGACAACGCGAGCACCTCACCGGGAACAGTCGTGTCAGTAGTCGCAACGTCCGGAATCGTCAGCCCGAAGAACAGTCCGCCGAGTTCACGCGTCTGCGATAGGTCGCGCGTGTAGCGGCCAGTCAAACGGTGCATCGATGAAAAGTTGTGATCGATGCGAATGGTTTCCTGTCGCGTGTTTTGGATATTCGGCGTCGTGACGGCAAAGCGGTTTGGTGCACGAGCCGTGTTTATCGCCGGAACGTTAGGCAGCGGATAGAGAGCTAATAGATTCTTCGCTACCTGATTAATACGACCGTCTGGAATCGTGTTGTTTGTGAATTGAACGCCGGGGTTCAGGGGATCGAAGATAGCCACATTGCCGGCTTCAGAGAAGTTGCCCTGCCGTTCGAGCAGGCTCGGTACAGTGATCGGGGCGACGTTACTGGGAGCGCGAATGATGCGTCTCCACTCCTGCGAAAAGAAGAAGAACGTCTTTTCGCGATCCGTATTGTAAAGACCGGGAATAAACACCGGACCGTTGATTAGGTAACCGAAGTTGTTGTAGCGCAGCTTCGGTCGCGGTACGCGCTCATCACCAACGGCAACCAATCCCGACTTCACGTTTTGGTCAGCGGGACCGTATGTGCCACTTGCGTTATTGAAAAAGCTATTCGCGTTCAGCCTGTCGTTTCGCAGGAACTCATAAACGCCGCCGTGAAACTCGCGGCCACCACCACGCGTGACTAGATTGACCACGCCGCCGCCAGACTTGCCGAACTCAGCAGTCGGCACTGAAGTGATGACGCGAAACTCCTGAATCGTGTCGACGGTGGGAACTGCCAGCAACGTGATGCCTGAGCCAACGTCGGTATTACTCACGCCGTCCACCAGAAAGTTGATCGAGTTGCGACGGGTACCGTTGATCGAGAAGTCAACCACGTTGGTGAGACCGATGCCGATTTCCGAAGTACCGCTACTAGTCACGCCCGGCACGAGCGTGAGTAGCTGCATAAAGTTGCGGTTGTTGAGCGGCAACTCCACAACTCTGCGATTCTCGACGACGTCTCCGACCGTAGCCGTCGTTTGAATCAACGGCGCTTCCGCCGTGACGGTGACTGATTCACTGACAGCGCCCGTTTCGAGTGGAATGTTGATCTTCTTACGGTCTCCAACGCTTAGCTCGAGACTTTTACTCAGATACTCTTTAAACCCCTGCGCCTTTACAGACAGGTCATACGTACCCGGCTGAATCTGCGTCAGTGTGTAGCTGCCGTTGTCGTCGGACTCCACGGTTCGGACTTCGCCCGTTCTTGTATTAGTCAACGTGACAGTAGCTTTCGTCACGACAGCTCCAGCGGGATCGAGAACCTGACCGTCGATACGTGCAGTGACGTCCTGGGCGAAGGTGACGGTGGCAAATCCCGATAGGAGTAGAGTAATGATGCAAGCTAGAAGTTTATTCATAGGGGTTCCTCGCGCATGTATGTTTTGGATGGCGACCGCGAACAGGTAAATAACTGCGGAAAAAGACCATGCACTTATACACCGGCGGCGGCTGGATAACAAGAGTTAGAACGATTTTAGAAAACGGCGCGCCGGATGCGCTCCAGATACGCGCCGTCAGGATTCAGCTCGCTGGGTCGAGCTGTGAAATCATACGAAAAAAGGATGAAACCTTCGGCATTAAGCGATCGAGCAACATTGATCTTCTCGACCGCTGATTCGGAAGGTATGCGGTAAGCTCCGATTCCCGCCCAAACCTGACGCTTCGCACCGTGAGCAGTCGTCGTCGCAACTTCAATCTGCTTTTGAAAGACCGCGGTGTCGGTCGTGTACGCCATCGGACAAGCGACGTCGAGAATGCCCATTTGCAGCCACCGTCGCCAGTCCTGAAAGCGGCGCGTGTAGGCATTCTCATCGTTGGCAAACACCGCTGCTGAAACGAGTACCTCGGGACGACGTTTCTTCACCGCGCGGTAGATTCGTTCCACCAGCGCCGTCACTTGAGCGCGTTGAAAATCCGCGAACTTCGCCGGAAACATCTCCGCGGCCGCCAGCGGATTCTGCTTCTGTGCCTGTTTCAGTTCCCTGCGCTCGCTCTCATTCAGTTGCGGCTTTAACCAAACGTGGAATTTCTCGAGCGAAGTGCGGCTGTAATCAAAATCGGGACTCGCGAATCGAACGTAGTCAAAGTGCAATCCATCGACACGATAGTGCTTCAGCACGTCCATCCAGATGTTGTAGATGTGTTGCTTGACTTTCGGATTGGCAGGACCCGTGTAGATGCCCTCGAGTTCAGCTCGATTCGCCTTCGACCATTCGACGATCTTCTGCCGGTAAACCGGATCGCGCGGTGACATGTTGAACAGCTCAGCCGCAACCGGTTTTGGTACTGCCAACCACTCAGGATGCTTATTGTAGACATGAGTTGGGTCGGCAGGCAGTGCGTCAAGGTTCGCCAGCAGACTCGTGTTCAACCACGCGTGAACTCTAAGTCCGCGGCGGTGTGCTTCACTGATTGTGAGGGCGAGCGGATCGAATGTCGCAGGCTGATCTTTTAATTCAATCGCGCGTGGCTCGACGCGCGACTTGTAGTAAGCGTCACCACGGCCACGAATCTGGACGATGAGCGTGTTGAAGCCGTTGTCGGCGGCCGAGTTTACTAACTGCTGAATTCGCTCAGGCGAAGTGAGCGTCGTGCGCACCACCCACAACGCGCGCACCTCGCCCTCCCGAGATGTTTGTGCCGGCGAGACGGAAGCGAGACAGGCTGTTAACCAAAACAGAAAAAGTAGACGTATCGCCGGCGATTTCATTCTTTAACTTAAAACGAACTCTAGTACTGATAACGCAAGGACACCTGAATGGAACGCGGTGCATACAGCGTCGCCACACCGGTAATCGCGCCGAAGTTTGTATTCGTAATTACTGAACTCGGAAACCCGTACTGCACGTGGTTGAATGCATTGAACAGATCCGCGCGCAGCCATAGTTTCTGCCCCTCCCACGGCATCGGGAACGACTTGTTGATACTGAAGTCGACCGTCTTCACACCGTCGAGGAAGAAAGTGTTACGTCCGAGAGTCGGCGTCTTGCCATCCGCTGTCGTCAACGTACGGAAAGCAGCACGCGGCAACGCATCGCGCGACGTCAATGGGTGGTTGACGCTGTTTCCGAGAATCGACGGATCGAGAATCACGGGGCGCGACTCACTGAACGCGTCGAAATTAAGATCGAGCGCGGTCGTGGTGACTGTGAACGGTGTGCCCTTCGCCAGTTTCATAACTGCCGAAAACTGCCAGCCGCCAAAAGCCTGGCCCAATATTCCTTTCTCGCCGGCGAAGAACGGCAGCCGGTACGTACCGTACATCGTGAAGCGATGCGGCGTGTGGAAACGAGAGAGTGCTCGCGAATCACGCGCTGCGTTGCCGTTTTGGTTGCTGTCACCCGTTCCGACAAATGTCGCTTCGGAAGT
>Ga0207675_100004129_pt1 | contig 14054 bp, 10 predicted proteins | sample KBSSwiS42_FD_184305 | JGI IMG/M metagenome (GOLD analysis project Ga0207675, IMG submission 184305) | Switchgrass rhizosphere microbial communities from Kellogg Biological Station, Michigan, USA - KBS Switchgrass S4-2 (SPAdes) (version 2) | ecosystem: Host-associated > Plants > Roots >... | reverse complement strand
CGACCCGCCGGGCGGCGTCGGCGCGGTCCTGACCCCGCCCACGGCCGAGGGGGGCGCCCTGCGCAGCCAGGACCCGCGCACCCCCGCCGACCCGGCCACCCTCGACGGGAGCGTGCTGCGGCTCGACCCGAGCACCGGCGCGGCCATGGCCGGCAACCCGATGATCGGCTCCAGCGACCCCAACGCCCGCCGCGTCGTCGCCCACGGCCTGCGCAACCCGTTCCGCATGACCGTCCGGCCAGGCACCAGCGAGGTCTGGCTGGGCGACGTCGGCTGGAACACCCACGAGGAGCTCAACCGCATCGTCGCCCCCACCGCCGGGGTCACCAACTTCGGCTGGCCCTGCTACGAGGGGCCCGCGCGCCAGCCCGGCTATGACGGCCTCGACCTGAGTGTCTGCGAGAACCTGTACGCGACCGGGACTGGCGCGGTCGCCGGCCCCTACTACTCCTACCCCCACGCCGGGCAGGTCGTGGCCGGCGAGACCTGCCCGACCGGCGGCTCCTCGACCGCCGGGGTCGCCTTCTACCCGGCCGCCGGCGGGCCGTACCCGGCCGCCTACCGAGGGGCCCTGTTCTTCGCCGACTACACCCGCGACTGCATCTGGGTGATGCGGGCCGGCGCCAACGGCCTGCCCGACCCGGCCAACCGGGCCACCTTCGCCGCCCAGGCCAGCAACCCGGTCGACCTGGAGGTCAACCCGGCCACCGGCGAGCTGTGGTACGCCGACTTCCAGGCCGCGGGCGCGGTCCGGCGGATCAGCTTCGCCGGCGCCAACACCCCGCCGACGGCGGTCGCCTCGGCCTCCCCGACGAGCGGGGCGGCCCCCCTCACGGTCGGCTTCAGCGGCGCCGGGTCGAGCGACCCCGACCCGGGAGCGACCCTGACCTACGCCTGGGACCTCGACGACGACGGCGCCTTCGACGACGCCACCGGGGCCACCGCCAGCTGGACCTACCAGCAGCCGGGGACCTACACCCCGGAGCTGCGGGTGACCGACAACCTCGGGGCCAGCGACACCGACGCGGTGACCATCACCGCCGGCAACAGCCCGCCCACGGCCACCATCGCCAGCCCGTCCTCCAGCCCGCGCTGGAAGGTCGGCGACACGGTGAGCTTCTCCGGCGGGGCCACCGACGCCCAGAGCGGCACCCTGCCCGCCTCGGCCCTTTCGTGGTCGCTGATCCTCAACCACTGCGACAGCGGCGGCAACTGCCACCAGCACCCGGTCCAGAGCTGGCCGCAGGTGGCCTCGGGCAGCTTCAGCGCCCCCGACCACGAGTACCCGTCGTACCTGGAGCTGACCCTGACCGCCACCGACCCGGGCGGGCTCACCGACACCGACACCGTCCGGCTCGACCCCCAGACGGTCAACCTCACCTTCTCGACCAGCCCGAGCGGGCTCCAGCTGACGGTCGGGTCGGCCGCCCAGGCGACCCCGTTCACCCGCACGGTGATCGTCGGGTCCCGCAACTCGGTCAGCGCCCCCTCACCCCAGACCCTCAACGGGCGCAGCTACGGCTTCCAGCGCTGGTCGGACAACGGCGGCCAGGCCCACGACATCATCGCCCCGGCCACGGCGGCCACCTACACCGCCACCTACCAGGAGGGCTGGGTCTCCCATGCCAAGCTGAACTTCCAGCCGACCAACGCCTCGGTGCCGGCCGGCTACCTGAAGGCCGACGGCACCACCTACCGCAACCGGGGCGCCTTCACCTACGGCTGGACGGCGCCCAACGGGACGGGCAAGGACCGCAACTCGGCGCTGTCACCCGACCAGCGCTACGACACCCTGGTCCACATGCAGAAGCCGGCCAACCCCAACGCGGTGTTCGAGATCGCCGTGCCCAACGGCACCTACCGGGTCCATCTCGTCAGCGGCGACCCGAGCCAGGTCAACAGCGTGTTCCGGGTCAACGTGGAGGGTGTCCTGGTGGTCAGCGGGACCCCGACCTCGGCCGCACGCTGGGTCGAGGGCACGGCCGTGGTCACGGTTGCCGACGGCCGCCTGACCGTCAGCAACGGCGCCGGGGCCAGCAACAACAAGGTCAACTTCGTTGACATCGAACGTCCGGGCTAGAGCGAACGTCCGGGCTGGCGATCTCCGGCTTGGCTTCGAACTGGTCGAGCGCGTCACGGCACGCGGCCACGAACCTCCAGAACACCTCGGTGGTGGTGTGCTTGCGGCCCGGGCGGGTGTTGTCGCCGAACATCGTGTCGCGCAGCGGCTCGCTGAGCTCCAGCTGGGCGCCCTTGGCGCGCAGGGTGCGGTTGACGATGTTGCACGGGTCGTCGCCGCCGATCTCGCCCTGCCCGCCGGTGTCCTCCACCGGCAGGTCCACGTCCTTCAGCGCCGTGAACAGGAGCGGTCGCAGGAGGTCGTCGCGTCCTCCGATGAGCACGACCCGCTCATCCGGGTCCCGAGGCGGGTGGGCCCTCTCGGGCTTGAAGCCGTGCAGGGACAGGGCGCTGAGGGCGCCGCCGCACAAGGAGACGGCCACGAGGTCGTCACACCCGGTCGAGGTGACGTGGAGGTCGGCGTTGCCGCCGTCGCGGATCCCCTCGAACATCCAGTAGTCGTAGGTGACCCCGGCCGGCGGCGTGATCGGCAGGTTGGCCGGGTGGTAGCCGGCCACGGCCAGGCAGAGCTCGGAGGTGCCACGCTCGATCCCGCCGCCGTGCGGGGCCAGGATCACGGTCCTGGGCCCCTCGGCGGTGCGGGCCGGGCTGTCGTCGAAGCGCTCGTGACGGCGGAAGCGCCGGGCCCAGTCGATCCCCTCGGTGAGGCGGGAGGCCGCGTAGAGGTCCGTGTTGAAGTCGAAGTCGTCGGTCACGCCCCCACCTCCTCGCCCTAGCCGCAGACGGCGCCCTGGTCGGCCCCGCCGACCAACATCGCGTACTTGGCCAGGGCGCCACGGGCGTAGCGGGGCTCTGGCGGCTTCCAGGCCTGGCGGCGGCGGTCCAGCTCGGCCGGGTCGACCTCCAGGTCGAGGCGGCGGGCGGCCACGTCGATCGAGATGGTGTCGCCCTCGGCGACCAGGCCGATGGGCCCGCCGACGAACGCCTCGGGGGCGACGTGGCCGACGCAGGCGCCCCAGGTGGCCCCGGAGAAGCGGCCGTCGGTGATCAGCAGCACGTCCTTGCCCAGGCCGGCCCCCTTGATGGCGCCGGTGACGGCCAGCATCTCCCGCATGCCGGGCCCGCCCCGGGGGCCCTCGTTGCGGATCACCAGCACGTCGCCCTTGCCGACCCGGCCGCCGGTGACGGCCGCGAAGCAGTCCTCCTCGGACTCGAACACCTTGGCCGTGCCCCGGAAGACGAGGTTGGGGTTGCCGGGGATCTTCACCAGCGAGCCGGCCGGGGCGAGGCTGCCCCGGAGCACGGCCAGGCCGCCCTCGCGGGCGATCGGGTGGGCGACCCGGCGGATCACCTCGCCGTCGGGCTCGCCCACCCCCTCCAGGTTCTCGGCCATGGTCCTGCCCGTGACGGTGAGCACGTCGCCGTCCAGCAGCCCGGCCTCCAGCAGCTCGCGCAGGACCACCGGCAGGCCCCCGACCCGGTCGACGTCGGCCATGACGAAGCGGCCGCCGGGGCGCATGTCGACGATGTGGGGCACGCGCCGGCTGACGGCGTCGAAGTCGTCCATGGTCAGCTCGACCTCGGCCTCATTCGCGATGGCCAGCAGGTGGAGCACGGCGTTGGTCGACCCGGCGGTGGCCATGACCACGGCGACCGCGTTCAGGAAGGCGGCCCTGGTCATGATCTGACGCGGCCGGAGGTCGAGGCGGAGCAGGTTGACCACGGCCTCGCCGGTCCGCCGGGCCGCCTCGGCCCGGCGCTCGGACACCGCCGGCGGGGTGGCCGAGCCGGGCAGGGCCATGCCGATGGCCTCGGCCACCGCCGACATGGTGTTGGCGGTGTACATGCCGGCGCAGGACCCGGCGCCCGGGCAGGCCACCCGCTCCAGCTCGTCCAGGTCCTCCTCGGACATGGTCCCGGCGGCCACCGCCCCGACGGCCTCGTACATGTCCTGGACGGTCACGTCGCGGCCGCGGAAATGGCCGGGCAGGATGGTGCCGCCGTAGACGAACACGGCCGGCAGGTCCAGGCGGGCGCAGGCCATCAGCATCCCTGGCAGCGACTTGTCGCAGCCGGCGATGGCGACCAGGCCGTCGAGGCGCTCGGCGTGCATCACCAGCTCGACCGAGTCGGCGATCACCTCCCGGCTGACCAGCGAGGCCCGCATCCCCTCGTGCCCCATGGCGATGGCGTCGGACACGGTAATGGTGTTGAAGGTGAGCGGCACCGCCCCGGCCAGGCGCACCCCGTCCTTGGCGGCCACGGCCAGCTTGTCGAGGTGGATGTTGCAGGGGGTGACCTCGTTCCAGGAGGACGCCACCCCGACCTGGGCCCGATCGAAGTCGTCGTCGGTGAAGCCGACGGCCCGCAGCATCGACCGGGCCGGGGCCCGGTCCCGCCCGGCGGTGACCTCGGTGGAGCGGGGACGCCCAGGAACGCTGGTGGTTGTCATGCGTGGCTCCTAGCTGCTCTGGCCGCCGGCCTCGCGGCGGGCGGCGGCGACCACCATGTCGATGAACGGCACCTTGCCGGCCCGGTAGGCCTCGCGGTCGAGGCGGAAGCGGCTGGCCAGGCCGCGCTTGAGCTTGCCGTACTCCTCGGCCGCCTGCGGGTGGCCACGCAGCCAGTCGCGGAACAGCAGGTGCTCCTCGAAATAGTCGCTCGACACCGGGACCATGTGGACGTGGTGGGTCTCGGGGGCGCCAAGGCGGAAGTAGCGGCGGTCGGGGAGCTGGGTCTCGAACTCGGGGACGTACTCGTAGCCGAGGTTGATGAGGCCGGCCACGGCCGGTCCGGCCCGCTCGATGTCCTCCACCCCCACCATCAGGTCGATCACCGGCTTGGCCGGCAGGCCGGGCACGGCCGTCCCCCCGACGTGCTCGATGGCCAGGACCGTGTCCCCGAGGGCACCGCGGATGCGGTCGCGTTCGGCGGCGTAGCGGCGGGGCCAGTCGTGGTCGTAGTCGACCACCTCGACCGGCTGGGTCCCGCGGGTGGCCAAGATCAACCCGCCCGCCTGGCCACATTGCCCTCGGCGTCCCGACGCGGGAACAGGGCCCCGACCCGCTCCACCCTGGCCCCCCGGGGCAGCCCGCCCCAGGCCAGGTCGGCGGGCAGCCGCGCATCGGCCAGCTCCCCCCGGGCGCCCAGGGCAGCCCACAGGACAGGGGCGGCCCTGGTCAGCCACGGGGCGGTGAGCAGGGCCGCGATCCGCAGGGCCTCGGCCCCGGTGTACAGGGTGGTGTCGAGGGCCAGGTCGTCGCCGGCCTTGGCCAGGTCCCAGGGCTTGCGCTCGGAAAGGTAGGCGTTGGCGGCCCCGACGAAGCGCCAGATGGCGGCCAGGGCCCGCTCGTAGGCGACCTCCTCGAGGGCGGCGCTGGCCTCGGCGTAGGCCCGGGCGGCGGCGTCCTGGACGGCGACCTCGGCGTCGGTGGCCGGGCCGGGCCCGGGCAGCACGCCGTCGCGGTAGCGCTCGACCATGGCCGTGACCCGGCTGGCCAGGTTGCCGAGCCCGTTGGCCAGGTCGGCGTTGTAGCGCTCGACCAGCGCCTCCCAGGAGAAGTTGCCGTCCTGGCCGAAGGCGACCTCGCGCTGGAAGAAGTAGCGGACGGCGTCGCTGCCGAACGGCTCGACCAGGTCGTGGGGGGCGATCCCGGTGAGCTTGGTCTTGCTCATCTTCTCGCCCCCGACCAGCAGCCAGCCGTGGGCCTGGACGGTCAGGGGCAGGGGCAGGCCGGCCGCGAGCAGGATCGCCGGCCAGGTGACGGCGTGGAAGCGCAGGATGTCCTTGCCCACGAAGTGGTAGTCGGCCGGCCAGACCCGCTGGAACTTCTCCATGTCGGCGTCCCAGCCGGCAGCGGTCAGGTAGTTCTGGAGGGCGTCGACCCAGACGTACATGACGTGCCTTGGGTCCCAGGGGATGGGCACCCCCCAGGTGAAGCTGGACCGCGAGATGGAGAGGTCCTGGAGCCCCTGCTCGACGAAGGAGACGACCTCGCGCCGGCGGGTCTCGGGGCGGACGAACTCCGGGTGGTCGCGGTAGTGCTCCAGCAGCCGGTCGGCGTACTTGGAGATGCGGAAGAAGTAGTTCTCCTCCCGGACGGTGTCGACCGGGGTGCCGTGGATCGGGCAGTTGCCGTCGACCAGCTCCTCGGGGCTGTAGAACTGCTCGCAGGCCACGCAGTACAGGCCCTCGTAGCTGTCCAGGTAGACGTCGCCCTGGTCGTACAGCTGCTGCCACAGGTGCTGCACGGGCAGCACGTGGCGCTCCTCGGTGGTGCGGATGAAGTCGTCGTAGGCGATGTCCAGCTCGGCCCAGGTGGCCTTCCAGCGCTCCACGATCTGGTCGGTCCAGGCCTGCGGGTCGAGCCCGCCGGCCTCGGCCGCCCGGGCCACCTTCTGGCCGTGCTCGTCGGTCCCGGTGAGGAACAGCACCCGGTCCCCGTGGGCACGACGCCAACGCGCCAGCACGTCGGCCGCGATGGTGGTGTAGGCGTGGCCGATGTGCGGCAGGTCGTTGATGTAGTAGATCGGGGTGGTGAGGTAGAAGGTGTCCTTCTGGGTCACCGTACGACGTGCCTTTCCGGGGGAGGGCGGAGATCCCGGTCAGGCTAGCATCATCGGTGCTCGCCCCGGGCGTCGAGCACGGCCTGGTAGACGCTGCGCCGGGGCGTGCCGGTGGCCTCGGCCACGGCCGTGACGGCGTCCCTGGTGCTGGTCCCGCCCTCGACCAGGGTGGCGACCTCGGCGGCCAGGTCGGCCGGGCGCGCCTGGGGGGCGCCGCCGGCCGGGACGCCGGCCACGACCAGGGTCAGCTCGCCCCGCGGGCCCTGGGCGGCCAGCTCGGCCCGGACCTCGCCCAGGGGGCCGCGCAGCACCTGCTCGTGCAGCTTGGTGAGCTCGCGGACGGCCGCCCCGGCCCGCTCGGCCCCGAACGCCGCCACCATCGCGTCGAGGGTGGCCAGGACCCGGTGCGGGGCCTCGAAGAACACCATCGTCCGGGGCTCGGTGGCCAGCTCGGCCAGGCGCCGGTCGCGCTGGCCGGGCCGGCGGGGCAGGAACCCCTCGAAGCAGAACCGGTCGGTCGGCAGCCCGCTGACCACCAGCGCGGCCAGGGCGGCGCTGGGGCCGGGGACGACCTCGACCGGCACCCCCAGCTCGAGGCAGGCCGCGACCAGGTGGTAGCCGGGGTCGGACACCGCCGGCATGCCGGCGTCGGAGACCAGGGCCAGCCGCAGCCCGGCGGCCACCCGCTCGGCCAGCTCCTTGGCCCGCTCCCGCTCCCCGACCTCGTGGTAGCTGGTCATGCGGGTGGTCACGCCCAGGTGGGTGAGCAGCTTGCGGGTCTGGCGGGTGTCCTCGCAGGCGACCAGGTCGGCCTCGGCCAGCGCCCGGGCCAGCCGGGGCGAGGCGTCCTCGAGGTTCCCGATCGGGGTCGCGCAGACGATCAGCTTGCCTTCCTTCATACCAGGAAGGCTACTTGACGATCTGCTCGTAGGCCGCCTGCCACTTCTGGAGCTTCTGGCCGGTGAGGGTCATGATCGAGAGCTTGGTCGAGGCCGGCGGGTAGATGGACGGGTCGGCCGTCTGGTTCGGCGGCAGCAGGGGCTTGGCCAGCGACACCGGGGTGCCGTAGCTGACGTACTTGGAGATCCGGGCCTGCACCTTGGGGTGGAGCACGTAGTTCATGAAGCGGGCGGCGTTGCCGGGATGGGGCGCGCCCTTGGGGATGGCCATGACGTCGACGAAGCGCAGCGAGCCCTCCTTGGGGATGGCGTAGCTGACGTCCTGGTTCTGGTCCTGGGCCTGGAACACGTCGCCGCTCCAGCCCTGGGCGACCCAGGTCTCGTCGGCGGCCAGCTCGTCGATGTAGGTGTCGGTGGTGAACCCCTTCAGCTTCGGCCTGGCCGACCGCACCAGCTTGACGACCTCGGCCAGGTCGGCGTCGTCGATGGAGTTGGGGCTCTTGCCGAGGTAGATGAGCGCGCAGCCGATCAGGTCGGTGGCCTCCCGCAGCAGCGTCACCCGGCCCGTGGCCGCCGAGTCGGGCTCGAACACCGCCGACCAGGAGTCGAGCTTGCCGCCCGGGACCTTGGCCCGGTTGTAGCCGATGCCGGTCGTGCCCCACTGCCAGGGGACGGTGTAGCGGTTGCCGGGGTCGTAGTCGGTCTCGACGAACTCCTTGTCGAGGTTGGTCAGGTTGGGGATCAGGTCCTGGCGCAGCGGCTCGATCAGGTCGAGATTCAGGTAGGTGGGGACGAAGTTGTTGGTCGGGACGATGATGTCGTAGCTGGTGGGGCCGGACTTCATCCGGGCCAGCAGGTCCCCGTTGGAGGAGTAGACGTCGTAGTTGACCCGGATGTTGGCCTGGGCCTGGAACAACGGGATGGTGCGGTCGTCGATGTAGTCCGACCAGTTGTAGATGTTGAGCAGCCGCTCGTTGCGGCGGTTGCCGGAGATCGGCTGGCCGTCGGCGGCCGCGGCGGCGCCCGGCGGGTTGTCGTCGCCCCACCCGGCCACGGTGCCGCCGGCGTACCCGGCCGCCCCGGCCGCGGCCAGCAGCCCGGCCACCTGCAGGAAGCTCCGCCGCCCGACCCGCGGGTCGGGCCGCCCCACGAGCATGTTCAGCTCAGGGTCTTCCTTGCCGGCTTGTACCATCCCAATCTCCTCGTAGCTATCCCAGACGAACAACAACCTCGTCAACCAGCAGGGTGTCACCGGCCGGGACGCCGTCGGCGACGATCTCCAGCCGGAGCGGACCGGCGCTGGCCGCGGTGTGGTCGACGATGACCCGCCGCCATTCCAGGCCGGGCAGTGTGGCCACGGTCTTCTTGGAGACCTCGTTGGCGCCGGCCCCGACCACGCGGAGCGTGACCTGCTGGCCGGAGGCGCTGGAGCGGACCCAGGCCGAGGCCACGTACCGCTGGCCCCGCCTGGCCTTCGCGACGACCTCGGGCAGCGCCAGGCCGACGTTCGCTGGTGCGGGCCCGCGGGCCCGCACCGAGGCGCTCGACCCCGAGGTCCGCCCCTGCGGCTCCCGGCTGGCGTCGGCCGCGCCCAGGACCTGCCAGCCGCTCAGGTCCTGCTCGAAGCTCCAGTTGCCGACCAGGTTGCCGAACGCCGCCGGCCCCGGCGGCCGGGAGGTCGGCTCGCCCTGCGTGGTGGCGGCATTGGCCGACGCCGGGCTGGAGGGCTCCTTGGCCGAGCTGATCAGCCAGGTGGCCAGCACCCCGGCGACCACAACGGCGACGATGACGACGGCGATGGCGGCACCGGCCGGGCCGCCGACCGACCGCCGCGGCGCCTCATGACGGCCGCGGGGCCGGTCCGGGTCGTCGGGCACCGGCAGGGCGCGCTGGTCCATGCTGTCGTCCTCCACGAACGCCCATCCTCGCCTGAGCGGCCAGTCCAGGCACACCCGCAAAACTCGGAATCTAAAGCAAGGCGATCTACGCAGGCAACTCTGTCCGGTTGCCGGTGAGCTCCCGCAGGGTCGGCGCTGACCTGCGCGGAAGCAACAGGCAGACATCCCCGAACTCGTGCCAGAGGTACCCGGAGGCGAGCGCGGCGGCATAGGCGCGGTCCAGCGCCGGGCGGTCGAGAAAGGCCGCCAGCAGGTCGAGGTGACTGGCCTCCGGCTCGTGCAGGCCGGTGAGGAGCCCGTCCACCACCGCCAGCCCGTACCCCGGCCTGATCCGCAGCCGGCTCACCCCAGGCCCGGGCCGGACCGTGCCCGTCCCGGCGGCGGCGGTCTCCAGGGTCCGGACCACGGTGGTGCCGACGGCCACCACCCGGCCGCCGGCGGCCCGGCAGGCGGCCACCGCGGCCGCGGTCGCCTCCGGGACCAGGTACGGCTCGGCGGGCACATAGCGTTGGTCGGTGGCCGGGTCGCCGTAGGTGGACAGCCCGGCGTGCAGGCTGATGGTGGCCAGCCCGATCCCCCGGTCGCGCAGGTCCCGCAGCGTCTGCACGGTGAACGGCCGCCCAGCGCTGGCCATCTCGGCCGACCCGGGCCCGGCCGCGAACAGCGTCTGGTAGTGGTGCAGCGGCCAGGCCCTGGGCACATAGGCGTAGCGAACCGGCCGCCCGGCCCGGTGCAGGGCCTCGGCCAGCCGCTCGGAGGCCAGGTCGAAGGCCAGCCACACCAGCGGCCCCGCCTCCTCGTGGCGTCCGAGCACGGTCGCCTCCAGCCCGCCCGCGAACCCGATCCGCTCCCCCGCCTCCACCGGCGGCGCCGCCGGCCGGGCGTCGGTCGGCACCAGCGCCGGGTCGGTCTCGTCCTCCGGCACCCCCAGCACCAGCGCCGCCCACCGCTCGCCGTCGCGAGCGGCCAGCCGGACCTCGAGCGGCTCCCCCTTGGAGGTGCGGCCGAGCAGGCTGGCCGGGAGCGTGCGGGAGTCGTTGGCCACCAGCAGGTCGCCCGGCTCGAGCAGCCGGGGCAGCTCGTGAAAGCGGTGGTGGCCGACCGACCCGGTGGCCCGGTCGACGGCCAGCAGCCGGACATGGTCGCGGCGCAGGCCCCGGGCTTCTGGTGGGCTGGCCGCCTCCAGCTCCGGCGGGAGCTGGAACCGGACCGCGCTGCGCACCGCCGCTCCTAGGCCTGGGCGGGCGCGAACTGGGCCGCCTCAAGGCGCCGGCCGCTGTCGCCGTCGCCGGCGGCCAGCCGGACGAACACCTCGGTGCGGTCCTCGGGCCGGGCCAGGCCGGCCGGGTCGTCGTCGGGCAGGGCGGCCGCGTGCATCTCGGTGGCCATGTCACCCGGGTCGACGGTGTTGACCCGGACCCCGCTGCCGTCCAGCTCGCTGGCCCAGATCCTGGTCATCTGGTCGAGCCCGGCCTTGGAGACGCCGTAGGCGCCCCAGCCCGGGTAGCCGACCACCCCGGCGTCGCTGGAGACGTTGATCACGCTCCCCCGCCCGGCGGCCAGCATCGGCCCGAGCAGCGCCCTGGTGAGCAGGAACGGCCCCACCAGGTTGACCTCCAGGACCCGGCGCAGCGCGTCCGGGTCGGTGTCGAGCAGGTACGGCATGGGCGTCGGCCCGAGCTCGGAGGCGTTGTTGACCAGCACGTCGACCCGGTCGAAGGCGGTCAGGGCGGCGGCAGCGACCCGCTCGACGTCGTCCGGGTCGCCAACGTCGGCCGTGACCACCACCGCCCTGGCCCCGAGCGCCTGGACCTCGTCCCTGACCTGCTCCAGCGGCTCGGGCCGCCGGGCGACCAGGACCAGATCGGCCCCCTCGCGAGCGTAGGCCAGCGCGACCGCCCGCCCAAGCCCCCGGGAGGCTCCGGTCACCAGCGCGATCGTCCCGGCCAGCCGGCCGTCGGACCCTCGGGTCATCTCGACACCCCCATCGCCGCACGAGAACGATGCCGGCATGGTGCGCCCGCCTCCCGAAATTTGCAACACTTCTGTTTACTTAATCGGCGGCGCCGCTGAAACCGGGCCGCCGGGAGCGGTGTTGGAGCGGGAGTAGCCTGGGAGCGAACCTCCTCTCCAACCCGCTGCGGGGTGCCCGTGCGACGCCTGTTCCTGCTGGCCTTCATCTGGGGCTGGTCGTTCCTCTTCATCAAGGTGATCGTCGAGGACGCCCCGCCGACCTTCCTGGCCTGGGGACGGATCGTGCTCGGCCTGGCCGTGCTGGTGGTCGCCATGCGCCGCCGCGCCGAACCCCTGCCCGAGCGCCGCTACTGGGGCCATCTGGCGGTCCTCGGCCTGGCCATGAGCGTGCTCCCGTTCATGCTCATCGGCTGGGGCGAGCAGCACATCAGCTCGGCCCTGACCTCGGTCCTGAACGCCTGCACGCCCCTGTTCGCCGCCGGGTTCGCGGCCGGCCTGCTCGGCGAGCGCCTCCGCCCGGCTCAGCTGGCCGGGGTGGCCGTCGGCTTCCTCGGTGTCGCCGTGGTCGCCGGGGTCGGCGGCGGCGACCTGGCCGGCAGCTCCCTGCTCGGCTCGGCCGCGGTCGTCCTGGCCGGCGCCGGCTACGGCTTCGGGTTCGCCTACGCCAACCGCTTCACCACCGGCCTGTCCGCCCTCCAGCTCTCCTTCGGCCAGCTGCTGGCCGGCACCGTCCTCCTCGCCCCGGTGGCCGCCGTCGACCTCGCCGCCGGCCGCGTCCACCTCGGCCTCCAGGCCGCCCTCAGCCTGGTCCTGCTCGGCACCGTCGGCACCGGCTACGCCTACCTGCTCAACTACCGCACCCTCCAGGAGAGCGGCGCCACCGTCGCCTCCCTGGTCACCTACCTCGTCCCCCTGGTCGCCGTCGCCCTCGGGGTGGTGGTCCTGGACGAGCCCTTCTCGCTCCGCCTGGTCATCGGCGGCCTGGTCGTAGTGCTCGGCGTCGCCCTGGTCCAGGGCCGCCTGTTGGGTCCCCGCAAGGTCCCGCAGCCGGCTCACGAGCCCGCCGCCTGCGACTGACCCCGCCCGGTCCCAGGACGAGGTGGTGTCGACCACCACCTGGATCTCGAGCTGGCCGCGGCCGGTGCTCGGCGCAGCAGAAAACGGTAGGAGGAGTGCCGCCGGGCCTCGCCGGCTCCGTCCAGGTTAGGTCCAGCCAACGTCGACCAGCGTCAGGTTCGGCGTGAGCGGGTCGACAGCGCGGAGCTCGGGCCGGACCCCGACCAGCCCCTGCGCCGGTAGGCGTCGGCGGCCCCGGCAACGGCGGCCTCGACCCGGCCCGGCCCGGCCACCGGAATAGTCCCGGTGTCTTGACCCAGCCCTACCTGGCCAGACTGCGGGTCGACCGCCAGCACCGCCTGATCGAGGAGCTCCGCCGCCACCATGGCCGCCCGCGACCGCCGCCGAGCTGTCCGACGCCCTGGGAGTCGACGTCCGCACCGTCGAACGCGACCTCGCCCGCCTCCGCGACGCCACGTCCCCATCACCGCCGGCCGCGGCCCGGCGGCGGCTTCCACCTCGACTCCCCCCGACTGTTCCCCCGGTCCATCTCTCCCCGGCGAGATCGCCGCCCTGATCGCCTCAGTGACCTCCGTCGGCCCTACATCTCAGCCACCGCCCGCTCCGCCCTCGCCCGCCTGATCGAAGCCCTTCAACCCAGGCGGTGGCCCCACCGTCTGCTACCATCCCAACGCTCACCCGGGGGTGTAGCTCAGTCCGGCAGAGCGCCTCCCTCGCACGGAGGAAGCCAGGGGTTCAAATCCCCTCACCTCCACCCCACCACCGATGACCAGCGCAAACGCTGGTCATCTTCAGGTTCGGGACCGGTCCGGGTGGCCGCATAACGCTTGGAAGTCAACTCACTTCGCTACGTTCTGGGCATGAACCAGCAGCCGCCGGATCGGCTCCTCCGCTCCTTTGAGCGGTACCTGCGCGCCACCAACCGCTCGGAGCGGACCGTGGGCAACTACCTGGAGAACCTGCATCAGGTCGAGACGTTCCTGCAGCCCCGTGGCGTGCGCCTGCGCGACGCCACCCGCGCCGACCTTGAGGACTTCCTCGCTGACCTGCTCGCCCGCCGCTCCGCCGCCACGGCGGCGACCCGCTACAAGGTCCTGCGCGTGCTGTACCGCTGGTTGGAAGAGGAAGAGGACGCCCCCAACCCGATGGCGAAGATGCGCCCCCCGATCCAGCCCGAGCAGCCCGTGCCGGTGATCCCCCCAGACGGCCTGCGCCGGCTGCTCAAGGCATGCGACGGCAAGGGCTTCGAGGCCCGCCGGGACACCGCACTCATCATGCTGCTGCTCGACACCGGCGCCCGCCGGGACGAGCTGATGAGCCGCACGCTCGCTGACCTCGACCAGGACCTGGACGTGCTGCTGGTGCTGGGCAAGGGCCGCCGCGAACGCGCGCTGCCCTACGGGCACAAGACCGCGCTCGCGCTGGACCGCTACCTGCGGGTCCGCGAGCGCCACAAGGACGCCCACCTGCCCTGGCTGTGGCTCGGGTTGCGGGGCCGGCTCACCGCGTGGGGCCTGGTCCGCATGCTGGAGCGTCGCGGCCGGGAGGCCGGCCTGCCCGG
>Ga0207675_100004128_pt1 | contig 14055 bp, 11 predicted proteins | sample KBSSwiS42_FD_184305 | JGI IMG/M metagenome (GOLD analysis project Ga0207675, IMG submission 184305) | Switchgrass rhizosphere microbial communities from Kellogg Biological Station, Michigan, USA - KBS Switchgrass S4-2 (SPAdes) (version 2) | ecosystem: Host-associated > Plants > Roots >... | reverse complement strand
CGCCGCCGCGCACTCGGCGCAGCTCGGCGCGCTCGCCGCCGCCATCACCGCCGCCGCCGTGCACTCGGCGCACTCGGCGCGCTCGCCGCCGCCATCACCTCCGCCGCCGCGCACTCGGCACGCTCGCCGCCGTCATCACCGCCGCCGCCGCGCCTCGAAACCGCCCGGGTGCCGCCCGGCGACGTGCGTCCGTGCCCTCAGAACCGCCCGGCGAGGCCCATCCGCGCACTCGGCACCGCCGTCATCACCGTCGTCCGCGCCGCCCGGTGCCGCCCGTCAGGTGCCACCGTCCGCGTCGATCAACGCTGCCCGTCAGCTGCTGCCCAGCGTCGAGCTGCGACAGGCTTCGCCGTGCGCGGAGCCTTGCCCGCCAGCATCGACTGCTGGCTCCCTCACGTCACTGACGTCTTGGCGCGCGGGCGCGAGCTCCGGCGGCCTAGTGTTGCGTCCCGGAAGTAACAATCGTCGGGAGGTCATGGCGGAGTGCGTGCCTCAGAGTTGCAGAGTGCAGGACGCAACACGTCGGCGCCGAAGGCGCCGAGGCGCCGCATGAATCAGCTAGTGTTGCGTCCAGAGTGCCGCGCGGCTTGGCCCGACGCAGGCCGCACTCTGTTGGCCAGCAGAGCGCGAACCGGCCCACGTCGAGCCACGGTTGCTACTTGTGAGACGCAACACTAGTTGCACCCGCTGCGTCGCAAAGGTGTGGAAACCTCCGCGCCAAGCTGTGACGATTTCTCAGGGCCGGGCCTCCGCCGCGCGAGAGCGTGCGCCACCTCGGGGCGCTGCGCGACTCGCTCCCGCACGCCCCTGGCGAACGAATCGCGAACTGTCTCACGACCGTCGCGGCAGATCGGCAGAGGCTCCGCCGCCTTCTTTACTTGGTAGCCCCAGGCTCAGCGTCGGGTGAACGAAGCTCAAAGCGGACGATCTTCGGGACGAACCCGAGAGCCGAGAACGCGACCTGAGCATCGTGATTGAACGCCCACGAGCTCAGCTCCAGATCGCGAATGCCCTGCGCTCGAGCTTGCGCTGCGACCTGGCAAACGAGAGCACGCCCGATGCCTGCTCGACGATGCGTCGCTTGCACACCCAGCTGATCGATGTTCCACCACTTTCTGGCGGGGAAGAAGGGACTTTCTGGGCTTTCGCGAACGAGCGCGGCGACGTAGCCGACCGGCGCTCCGTCGAGCTCTGCAACCCAGAGCTTCGCGCAAGGATTCTGCAGCAGCTGCGCAAACCACTGCGCCAGCTCGCTCAGCTGTGCCGGCTTGAACTGGTCTGGTCGACTCGCGAAGTGTAGCTCCTGAACCTCGGCGTTGAGCCGGGCGAGGGCTTCTACGTCGGCAGGGCCTGCAGATCGTATCAAAGGATTCGCCATGGGACCCAGCTCTCTGTCTGCCGAGCTCTCCATCGGCCCGCACCCGCTCGCAGCGCTCGTCCGCACAGCATACAGCGCTCGGTACGTTCGGAACACGCCGTAGCGACCGGGCGCCGTCGACGTGACAGCGGCTCTCCCCGGAGTGCTGCTGGGCACATCCTGGCGACGCTGGGGGTCGTGGCGCGCCGAGCCCTCGAGCATGGCTCGCAGCGAGGTGTCGCGGTGCCGTCGTCGGCCTTGCTCGGCGCTGCCGGTCAGGCGCTCGCTCGCGCTTCCTCCAGGGCTTTTGCCAGTCGCCGGCGGCCGCGGAACAGGCGGCTCATCACCGTGCCGATGGGCACTCCGAGCACGGCTGCGGCTTCGCCGTAGCTGTGGTCTTCGAGGTCGACGAGGCGCAGGGTGCTGGCGAAGGGTTCCGGCAAGCTGTCGAGCGCTCGCTCGACGCTGGGCAGGAGGAACGCGACGGACGGCGCCGTCCAGCCCGACACGCGGTCGGTGTGCGAGGCTCCGAGTGCGGCCAGCGCGCGGCGGGCGCTGTTTTCGCGGCGGCCGCGCGAGACGAGTAGGTTGTGGAGCACGGTGTAGGACCACGCTTGCAGGTGGCCTTCGCTTTCGAACTGGCCCGTGTGGCGGCAGGCGCGCAGCAGGGTCTCCTGTACGAGGTCGTCTGCCTGGGCCGCGTCGCGACACCAGCGGAGCGCGCGGCGCCGCAGCGCGGGCAGCAGCGCGACCAGGTCACTGGTCGCCGGGGTGTAGCTCGCCGAGCGCGGGGCGGGCTCCGCGGGCGCCAGGGCCGCCGGTACCAGGCCTGCTGGTAGCGGGGCCGCTGGCAGCGGGTCCGCTGGCAACAGAGCTGCTGGTACCAGGGCTGCTGGGACCAGGGCTGCTGGGACCAAGGCGAGGTGGGCACGGACTTGGACGGAGGAGCGGGGCTCGAAGTCCGCACGCAGATCGGGAGCGAGGCTCGAAGACGACATGCTGAGCCCTTGGAGCAAGCGACGTGCCACGCCCGCGCCGGCGGTCGGAGCGCAGAAAACGCCGCAAATCCGGGGAGCGCTGCCGAATCGGGGGCTGTGGTTGACTGCCATTCTGGCAGAGCCGCGCGGGCGTCTGCCAGTGCGACAGGCGGAGCTGGCTAGTGCCCGACTGGGGCGACGCCCGTTCAGGCGCCGTTGCCGACGCCTGGCGCCATGCGGCGGGAGCGCCATTCGCGCAGGATTTCGATCACGGCAGGCAGGATGCTGATGCCGATGATCGCGAAGATCACGAGCGAAAAGTTCTTCTTGATCGCCGGCAGGTTACCGAAGGCGTAGCCGACGGGCAGGATCAACCCGACCCAGAGCAGCGCACCGACCAGGTTGAACGCGAAGAAGCGGCGGTAGCGCATCTGGCCGATGCCGGCGACGAAGGGCGCGAACGTGCGCACGATGGGGATGAAGCGCGCGATGATGATCGTCTTGCCGCCGTAGCGCTCGTAGAACTCCTGCGTGCGCAGCAGGTGCTTCTTGTTCAGGAGCAGCGAGCTCTCGCCCGTGAACACCTTCGGGCCCAGGCGCCTGCCGATGCTGTAGTTGACTGCATCCCCGAGCACCGCCGCGCCGAGCAAGAGCGGCAAGGTGGCGGCGATGCCGATGGCCGAATCGGGCAACGCGCACAGCGCGCCGACCGCAAACAGCAGCGAGTCTCCCGGCAGAAAGGGCGTCACCACCAGGCCCGTCTCCGCAAAGATGATCGCGAACAGGGCCAGGTAGAGCCAGCCGCCCAGCGACTGGGACCATTCTGCCAGGTGTTGATCGAGGTGACGCAGGACGTCGAAGAAGCGAAGCAAGAACGACACGGGAGAGCTCCTTCCCGAGCGACCGCCCGAGATCGGTTAGACCCCATATCAGAAGTGCGGGCGCTTCGCGTGCCCTTCCGCTGCTCACTGCCCTTCGTCTTCGTCGAGCGTGGAGATCGGCGACGGCCAGGATTGCCCGGCCTTCAGCTCGAGCTCGTGGCCGGCGTAGCGCACCAAAACTCGCCCCGACCGCACCTCGACGTGCGTCGAGGTGTTACCCGCCGGATCGACCGCGACCAGGAACTGCGCCGCGCGCGAGCTCAGCTGCGTGTCGGGCGTCTCGACGGCAAAGCTGCCGCCGAGCACGAGATCGGGCACGTCGACCTCGACGGAGCCGAGGCCCAGGAAAAACACTTCCGTCTCCTGCGTGGACAGGATGGCGAGACGGCTGTGCTGCGCCACGCCCACCGCCGCGCCGCTGACGAAGCCGAGCCGCGCCTTGCCGTCGTCGGTGCGCAAGCCGTAGCCCTCGGAGAGAGAGGCAAAACCGCTGGCAGCATGGCCCTCGCGGTCGCTCACGGCGACCTCGCCCAGTACGCCACCGAGCAGCACGTGCGACTCCGCTCTCGGTCGCTCTGCAGCGCCGCTCAGGCGACGCTGCGCAAACCAGATGCCGAAGCCGACGCCGAGCACGGTGACGACGGCGCCTGCTCCCAGCGCCAGCGTCCCCAGCTGCCGGATGCGGCGACGACGCCGCGCGACCAGGCGCAGCGCGCGTGCCACGACGCGGCTACCGCCGCGGGCGATCTTGGACGAGCGCGCGTGCACGCGAGACTCCGCCCGCCAGGCAACGAACAGGTCCTCGAGATCGTGCAGCCTGGCGCTCGAGCCCTGGCGCCGCGCCAACGCCGCGGGCACCGGGCGCAGCGATTTGGCGGCGGGCCGTGGCTGCAGTACCGCGGGCAGCCCCGCCTGAGCCAGGGGGGGTAGAGCAGCGGGCGCAGACAGCGCGGGGGGAAACGAGCTCGCCGGCAAGGAGACCGGCGCCACGGACGCGCCCTCGGCGGGCCCGGCCTCGGCCAGCAGAGCCAGCGTGAGATCCTTGTGTGCGCGCAGCAGGCGCGACTGCGTGGCGGCCAGCGACAAGCGCATCATGGTGGCGATCTCCGCGATCGGATGGCCCATCAAGTCGTGCAACACCACGGCCTCTGCCCGCGCGAGCGGCAGCCGCGCCAGCTGGGCGCGCAACCAATCGACGGCGCGCCGCTGCGCCGCGCCACGCTCCACCCCTTGCACGCGCAGCACGGGCGGCGGCTCGAGCCGGACCACACGACGCCGCTGGCGCGCACGCAGCGCGCCGAGCGCGACCTGGGCAGCGACGGCGCCGGCCCACGTGTTCAGGTTGCAGGCCTCCGCGTAGCGTCGCCGCGAGATGGTGAGGACCATGCGCTCGAAGCTGTGTTGCACCAGCTCATCGTGCCGAGCATCACGCCGCTCGAGCACGGCGAGCAGCGCGGCCTCGACATCGGGCAGCAGGCGGCGATAGAGCGCGCTGGCGACGCGCTCATCACCCTCGGCGATGCCCTCGAACAACTCCGGATCGCTGTAGCTGGGCTCGGACGCGGGCAGCCCGCCCGAGAGCAGACGCAGCTGCGGCCGCGGGCGTGGGGCTAGTGGCTCTGCCACCGGCACTCCTGCACGCGACTCGTCGTGACGAGACCATCAACTCGAGGCCCGGGGACCGAACAGCCGACCCTTGGGCTCTCCTGCCTACGCCTCCCGAACATTGCACTCCAGACCATCACCGCAAACTCACCAGACGCGTGTCGTAGCGCACCTCCGCATACACTGCCGCGAGTCGCGGCGAGATCGCCAAACAAACCGGAACAGCGCAGAGGCGATTTTGGTCGGGCAGCAAGTGTTGCAGCAGAGCGAGACGAAAACCGCGGTTGTTTCCGGCTGTTCCAGGCCGACACAACGGGCGGGCCGGCGCGCGCGAAAGCGAGTATGACGCCGCTCGTGAAGGTGCAGACAAGAGGATCTCCGCGGAACGCAAAGCGGAAAACGTCGAGCCGAACGGCGCCGGCGGCCACGCCGGCGACGGCCGCGAAACGGACGCCGGCGGCGGCCGCGAAACGGACGCCGGTGGCCGCGAAAAAGTCAGCCGCCGTGCAGCCGTCGCGGGGCGCGAAGCCGTCGGCGAGCTCGCGGCGAAAGTCGAAACAAAAATCCAAGCCGCCCGGCACGCGCGCCTCGACGCGCAAAGCGGCGCTCGCGCGCACGAAGGCGCGCCCCGAGCACGCCGATCCGAACGAGCTGCTGCTGCGCATCGACAAGGCAATTCCCAATCCACACGTGGAGCTGCGCTTCGACAGCCCGTGGCAACTGTTGATCGCCGTGATTCTGAGCGCGCAGAGCACCGATCGCATGGTGAACCTGGTGACACCGGAGATCTTCCGTCGCTGGCCCACGCCCGAGGCGCTGGCCGCCGCGCCGCAGGAAGAGGTCGAAGTGGTGGTGAAGTCGACGGGCTTCTTTCGCAACAAGGCCAAGGCGATCCGCGGCGCGAGCCAGATGCTGGTGGAGCGCTTCGGCAGCGCCGTGCCGCGCACGCTCGCGGAGCTGGTGGAGGTGCCGGGCGTGGCGCGCAAGACAGCCAACGTGGTGCTCGGAGCCGCGTACGGCCTGAGCACGGGCATCGTGACCGATACGCACGCCATGCGCGTCGCGCAGCGGCTCGCGCTCACGCGCAAGGAGGCGCCGGAAAAGATCGAGGCGGATCTGTGCCGCATCTTCTCCGAGCAGCACTGGATCGCGCTCAGCCATCAGCTGGTCTTGCACGGCCGCCACCTGTGCACGGCGCGCGCCCCGAACTGCACGCGCTGCGCGTTGAACGAGCTCTGCCCGTCGCGGCAAGCGCCGCCGCAGGGCACCTGGCAGGAGCGCGCCGAGAGCGAAGCAAACGACATGGCCGAACGCGCCTTCGGCTTCTCGCGCGCGCTGCCCAACCTGTCGGCGAGCTAGCTTCCAGCGCGAGCTTGGACTAGTTTCGGCGCTCCACATCGAGCGGAGGCAATGGGCATGAACGACCGGTCAAAAACCGCAGTCTCGGAGATCTTCGATGCCGGCCTGTGGCGCGAGGTGGAAGGCTTCCGCTTCTCCGACATCACGTATCATCGCGCTCTGGACTGTGGCGCCGTGCGCGTCGCCTTCGATCGCCCGGAGGTGCGCAACGCGTTTCGTCCGCAGACGGTGGATGAGCTGTACACGGCGCTCGAGCACGCGCGCACCTCGAGCGATGTCGGCGCGGTCATCGTCACCGGCAACGGCCCTTCGCCGAAGGACGGCGGCTGGGCGTTTTGCTCGGGGGGCGACCAGCGCATTCGCGGCAAAGACGGCTACCAGTACGAAGGCGCGGGCGGGGTCGACCCGGCGCGGCTCGGCCGCCTGCACATCCTCGAGGTGCAGCGGCTGATTCGCTTCATGCCCAAGGTGGTGATCGCGGTCGTGCCGGGCTGGGCAGTGGGCGGCGGCCACAGCCTGCACGTGGTGTGCGATCTCACCATCGCCAGCCGCGAGCACGCGGTGTTCAAGCAGACGGACGCCGACGTGGCGAGCTTCGACAGCGGCTACGGCTCCGCCCTGCTGGCACGCCAGGTCGGGCAAAAGCGCGCGCGCGAGATCTTCTTTCTGGGCGACAACTACAGCGCTCAGCAGGCCTACGAGATGGGCATGGTCAACGCCGTCGTGCCGCATGCCGAGCTCGAGAGGGTGTCGCTCGATTGGTGCCGGCGCATCCTGCAGAAGAGCCCCACCGCCATCCGCATGCTCAAGTATGGCTTCAACCTGCCGGACGAGGGCCTGGTGGGGCAGCAGCTGTTCGCGGGCGAGGCCACGCGCCTCGCCTACGCCAGTGAAGAAGCGCGCGAGGGCCGAGACGCCTTCCTCGAAAAGCGCCGCCCCGACTTCGCCAAGTTCCCCTGGCACTACTGAGGAAGGGGTCGAGGGGTCGAGGGGTCGAGCGCTCTTTGTTCGCGGCCTGTCGGCAACGAGACACGTTCGCATGCGTCGTTCGGGTCGCATTCACCCCTCGACCCCTGACCCCGCGACCCCTCCTCTTACAAGTACAGCTTCATCCCTTTGTGGCTGAATTCGAAGCCCAGGCGTTCGTAGAAGGCGTGGGCACGGGTGCGGCGCAAGTTGCTGGTGAGCTGGACGCGCAGCGCGCGGCGGCGCCTTGCTTCGGCGATGGCAAAGGCCATCATCTGGGCGCCGATGCCGTGGCTGCGCGCGCTCGAGTGGACGTGCACCGATTCGACCTGCGCGACCAGGCAGCCCCCGTTGCTCAGCTGGCGAATGAACGTCAGCTGGAAGGTGCCGACAACCTGGCCCGCGAGCTCGGCGACGTACACGGCGTTGTTCGGGTCGGGCTCGATCTCGCGGAAGGCCTCGAGCTGAGCGGGCCCTAGCGTGCCGTGCGCGGCGTTGCGGCGGCCCGCATCGTCATCCGCAAATAGCCCCACGATGGCCGGCACGTCCTGCTCGAGCGCCAAACGAATCGTCGCTTCTGTACTCACCACGGCGGGTATCTTGGCCGCGGCGGGTGGCGTCGGCAAGGCCACCTGCCCTATAGTGCGGGCATGCGTCATTTTCTCCTGCTCGCCCTGCTGCTCGCATACGCGTGCAAGTCCAACTCTGCTGCGACCTCCGAGTCGACGGCGCAGACCACAGCAGCCGATCCCACGGCAGCCGGTTCTCCAGCGGCCGATGCCCCCGCAGGCCCTACCCAAGCAGTTCCTACCCAGGCAGGCCCTACCCCAGCAGCCAATCCACATGCCGGGCTCGACCCGGCGGCGGCGGCGCGCGCGGAGAACGCTCGTGCCGCCGGCACAGATCCCAAGGCCGCGTCCGAGCACGACGCGCTGACGGCGCGGATGATCGAGCCGCACTCGCTCACCAAGCTCGACCAGGGGCGCGTCGGGCTCGGCCCCTTCTCCCTGAAGGTGCCTGCCGACTGGCAGGAAAAGCCGAGCGTCTCGAGCATGCGCGCCGCGGAGTTTCAGCTGCCGGCGAGCGGCGGTCAGGCGGAGGTGGTCGTGTACTACTTCGGAGAGAGCGGGGCGGGCAGCGTGCAGGCCAACATCGATCGCTGGGTGTCTCAGTTCACGCAGCCCGACGGCAAGCCGTCGAGCGAGGTCACCAAGCTCGAGCAAGCGAGCTTCGCCGGTCAGCAAGCGAGCCTGGTGTCGGTGTCGGGGCGCTACGCTGCGCGCGCGATGCCCGGTGGGCAAGCCGTGGACAAGGACAATCAGTCGCTCCTGGCTGCCATCGTGCCGAGCCCGAGAGGACCGTACTATTTCCGCCTGATCGGCGATCGCGCCGCGGTCGAGGCGCAGACGCCGAAGTTCCGCGAGCTGCTCGGCTCGCTGAAACTTCAGTAGCTTGCGGAATGCCCGCCACTCGGGCAGAGTCGCACGCAGCAGACTCGCGCACTGCGCGACGGAGAGGGTTCCACGATGTTTCCGAGCAGCATGTTTCCCAGCAGCATGTATCCAAGCAGCATGTTTCCCAGCAGCATGTGTCCGAGCACGCTCGTTTCCAGAGGGCTCGTTCTTGGCGGGCTGATTCTGGGAGTGGCCACACCCGCTGCAGCTCAGCAGCCCGCTGCGGCCGCCGCCAAGCCAGCGGTCACTGTGCCTGCTGCCAAGCCAGTAACTCCTGTTACCGCCAAGCCGGCGGCAGCGTCGACGGCCACGACAGCGGGCGCAGGAGTCGCGAAGGCGGCGACCAAGCGCAAGGCTCATCTGCGCGCTTGCCCGGCACACATCCCGGCAGAGCTGAATCCACCGGCAGATACCACGCTCGAGCTGGTGCTCCCCGCCAACGGCGTTCAAAGCTACGCCTGCAGTGTGGACAAGCCGGGGGAAGCGCCGGATTGGCAACCCAAGGGCCCACACGCCGTCCTGGGTGAAGCCAACAGTGTGGTGGGCATCCACTTTGGCGGTCCCAGCTGGCAAGGGCTCGACGGCAGCACGGTCAAGGGCACCAAGATCGCCTCCGCGCCCAGCCCCGACAAATCCGCGGTGACGTGGCTGCTGCTCTCCGGCGCTGCCACCGGCGAAGGCGTGTTCGGCAAGATCACGCACATCCAGCGGCTCGACACCGTCGGCGGCAAGCCACCTACGGCCGGCTGTGATGCGAGCCATCTCGACACCAAGGTGCTCGTGCCCTACCGCTCGTACTACTACTTCTATCGCCTCGCTGAGGCGGGCGAAAAAGTGCAACAGTGCCGCTCCGCTGCGGAGAAGAAGAAGTAAAAATCGGGGAGCGAGCCACACACCAGCGGGCCACTGATTCGACGGCGCAGCCATCGCCCGGCGACAAGTTCACGGGGCGCAGCCATCGCCCGGCGACAAGCAGATCGTGGCTCGCCACCGCCCGTCCCCGAGCGACGCCAGAATGGGCCCAACGAGCGCCCGGCCGTCGAGTTGCACAGCCTGCGGGTTCCGCGTACCCTTTGTGGGGCATGCGCGAATCCGAGCTACCGCAGCACCTGAACACCGCGCTCAGCGACTTTGCTCGCCGCGTGCGCGGCAGCCTGCAGCTGCGCCTGCACGGGCTGAAGCTGTTCGGTTCCTGGGCGCGGGTGAAGCCCATGCGAATAGCGACGTGGATGTCTGGGTGCTGGTCGACTCCTTCAACCCCGCGACGCGCACTGCGCCTTTCGAGGCAGCTCAGGAGACGTTGCTCGAACACGGCGTCGATCTGACCGTGACGGTCATGGACGAACGCGAGTGGCAGCACTTGCGCGGACGCGAGCGCCGCATCGCGCGCGCTATCGAGCACGAGGGAATCGCGCTGTGAGCCCCGCCAACCAGCGCTCCAATATCGCGGAGGAGCTCGCGCACGCGGCCGAAGCGCTACGTGCCGCCCAAGCGCTGATCTCTCTTTCGCTGTTTCGCGACGCTGCCAATCGGCTCTACTACGCGGCGTATCATGCGACACTGGCGCTCTTACCGGGCGTGCCAAGCAAGAGGCCCGCTCTCTGAAAGCGCTATGCTGGAGCTATGCTCCCCAGCCCCGTGCCGTACCTGGATCGAGCGCCGTGCGGCGGAGTCGTGAAGTGGGCACATGCTAGCGGCGAGCGGCGTGCTGAAGGAACGAGCCCTCCCCCAGAGCGGTCAGCGCGACAACGCCCCAGCGCGCCAGCTCGAACAGCTCGATGCGATTCCGTCGGAGCCGGGCGCCAGCCGCCAGACAGGATGTAGGTGCAAGGGGGCCAGCGCTGGGGCGCTGCTTCAGTCCACGCAACCACTGGCCGTCAGAGCAGTTAGATGGTACAGGGCAGCTCGGTGGAACGGGACCACAGGCAACGGCGCGAAGAGTGGGATGACGCTCAGCGTTCGGTGCTGTTTCGCCAGATCGTGAGCGGCGAGCTCAGCGTTGCGGTCGCCTGCCAGCGCCATGGGCTCGGCCTGGGCCAGCTACTCGAGTGGTTGCGCGACTTTCGGCGCGCGGCACTGCTGGCCTTCAACGAGCAGCTGGAGCGGCGCCTGATCGCGCAGGGGGCTCCCGCCGACGCGCTGGGCGGCGCGCAGGTCGTCGGCACGCTGCAAGACATTTCCCTCGCAGACCTCGCGCAGCTCATCCAGCTCACGGGCAAGAGCGCCGTGATCACCGTGCGGCATGACGGAGTGGACAGCCGGCTGTGGTGCGCGGATGGCGCGATCGTCGATGCCGAGTCGGGCCGGTGCTCGGGCGAGGCCGCCGCCTATCGCATCCTGGCGCTCGAGCACGGCCAGGTAGTGGCCGATCTACGCGCTGAGCCGCGGCGGCGCAGCATCGACTTGCCCATGCCGGTGCTGCTGCTCGAAGCGGCGCGGCGCAAGGACGAGGCGCAGCGCCTGCGCGACCAGATCGGCGACGAGCGGCGCTGCTTCCGGCTGGACGCGCGCGCCAAGGCTGCGCTGGCTGGCCTGAGCCCGGCGGAGCTGGCAGCGCTCGAGTATTTCGAGCCCGTGCGCTCGCTCGGAGAGATGCTGGAGCAAGCCGAGCTCGACGAGCTTTCCACGCTGCAAGTGCTGAGCCGGCTGATCGAGGCCGGGCTCCTCATGGAGGTAGACCCCCCAGCCGCGCCGCTGGCTGAGCCTGCGCCGGCAGCCGACGCGAGCCACGAGGCACTGCTCGAGAGCTTCTTTTCGAACGGCCCGGGCTGGCGCCCACGCCGGACCGGCAAGCCGCGCTGGTCGCTGGACGCCGTCAGCAACCTGCTGCTTCCGGCGGCCTCCTGGCTCGGCTCGAAGGTAACGCTGCGACCCAAGGCTGCGCCGCCGCTGCACGCCGGCGAGCGCCCCCTCTACGTCTCGAGTGGTCGTTCGTAACGCAACCCCTAGCCTCATTCGTGCACGAACGAGCTTCAAACGCTCGAGAGCTGGTCCCGGCGCACCTCGGGGGCCAGGAGACATCGCCGTCTGCTTGACTCCATCCGACGCCGCGCACAGCTTTCACCATGCGCTCTGGCTGCTACCTGTTCGCGATGGCGTGCGCCGGCGCCTGCACCAGCGGCGAGGCCGATCGCTACGCCCCGCGCAAGGCGAGCAACTCGGATGCGCAGACGGCGGGCGACGATGCGATGATCGCGCCGGCCTGGGACGACGGCACGCTGGTGGTCTCCTTCGCGCCCTTCGCGAGCCTGACCGATGATCTGGTCGGTTACTGGGTCTTGCTAGACTTCGATGGGAACTGCGCCAATCGCATCAACTACCTCCACCTGTTGCCCGGCGGCGTAGCCGAGACGATCCTCATCGACGACGACTGGTGCACCCCCGAACAGCACGGCACCTTCGTGACTCCTGCGACGTATTCGCTCGAGGGTCGCGACCTCACGCTCTCCGTGTCGGAGAGCACGCTCGAGCCGAGATCGGCGCGACGCTTCCCGGTGGCCGTGGGCAGCTTCTCGGGGGGCAGACGGGAACTGTTCGTGCAGCTGTTTTTGCCGCTCGATGAGTTGCACTGGCGCAGCACCTACCTGGAAGAGTTCTACAACGCGGAAGGCGTGGTGCTGCGCAACTCGGGCAGCGTCGATCTGACGTTTGATACCGCCATCGGCGCGTCCGGCGAGGGCGACGGCAGCGCGGAGATTGCGTACACGTTTCGAGTCTACGATACCCGTGATGAATCCGGGATCGGCATCCCGGAAGCACGCACGCAGACCTTCTCGGATCGATGGGGGCCGCTCCATCTGCACTACGCTCCGAGCCCACTGGGTCAGCGGATCGAGATGCGAAACATTCCGTACGAAGCGCTGGACAGCTACTTTCTCCAGTATCAGCTCGGCCCGATGCTGCACGTGCACAGGGACATGAACACGGAGCCAGCACGATATGACGCGGAGCTGTGGCTGTCTCCCGGCGCGCCGGACTATCTGTTCGCACCAACGGGCTACCTCGCGCGGGAAGGCGGGGAGGACCGCTTGGGTCTGCCACCGTAGGAACGGCGGCCGGAGAAAGTTCCTGTATTCTCGGACGCCACCCTGGCGCCGGCGAAGCACCGGCGTCCACTATCTCGAGACTGTCACCTCTCGCGGCTTCAGCCGCCGGCGTCGGGACCGTCGGCGCCCGCGTCGGGGCCGCCCGCGTCGCTCGGCGGGCTGCCAGCGTCGCGCGCATCGAGCGCGAGCGGGATGTCGCCATCGAGGTTGCGGCGGCCGACCAGCGTGAAGGTGACGTCGATGCTGGCGGAGGGGCACACGTCCATGACGATGGCAGCGCCGCCTTCGGCACCGGCGCGATCGGCGTGCGTGGCGCAGGCGACGCTGGCGTGCGTCGTGCCATGCTCTTCGGCGACGCGCTGGAAGCCGCTGATCACGGGCGTGCCGTTGAAGGACCGGAAGGAGAGCGAGCCGTCGCTCTCGGTCGAGAGCGACGAGATCTTCGCCATCTCGGGCGGTACGCTCGCGCTGTCGCGCGCGACCAGCGATTTCACGTCCACGCCGTATACGCTCTGGTTGGGATCGCCCTCCACGGAGTACAGCTCGATGCGCGCGTCGAAGATGTTGCCGTTGACGTTCAGGTTCGCGAGGTAGGATTCGCGCACCACCTGTTCGGCAGCGCGGTGCGGCACCGGCGCCAGATCGAGCATGGGTACGTTGATGCCGCGCAGGCTCGCGCCGGCCTCGTTCTGTTCGCGAATGTTGCTGCGCGTCGTGCCGTCTCCCGAGAAGCCCTTGACGATGCCCTCCGGGTTGAACACCAGGTCGAGCACCCACTGGCGCTTCTCTTCGATGTCCGCCTGGGTGATGGTGAGCGGATTCTGGAACTTGAACCAGTTGCCGCCGTTGCCCAGGATCACGACCGCCGTCTCCGCCGGACCGACGTCGAGCGCCGTGCCGGGCGCCGTGAAGTAGTCGCGGAAGCTGTCGACGCCGATGGTCTGCACGCGGGTCGCACCGTCGTGCGTATAAAGGAAGGTGCCGTCGCCGAGCGGCACGGTGGCCTTGACCTTGATGGGCAGGCTCCAGGTGATGATGCCGTAGTTGTAGGAGCGCACCTGCTCGGTCCCGAGCGGCGTCGTGCCACCGAGCGTCGCGCGCGAGACAGGGTCGAGCAGGTTGACGAAGCCGGTATTGCTGGCGCGGGCAGAGTCGGCGAGCGACGTCCAGTCGCCCTCCAGATCGTAGCTGTACGCCGAGCGATCACCGGAGTAGAGCTCGAGGCAACCGCTGGGGTTGTTGAAGCCGCTGCCACTCGCCTGGAGCGATTCGCAGATCTGCACCGAGAAGATGTAGTACTCGAGGCTCTCGAGCCCGGGCCGCACGGCGCCTCCGCCGCTGAACGCGAGCAGCTGTTGCAGGCCGCTCGACGACTGGGCCGGTGCTGCAAAACGAACCTGAATGCCCGCC
>Ga0207675_100004125_pt1 | contig 14066 bp, 9 predicted proteins | sample KBSSwiS42_FD_184305 | JGI IMG/M metagenome (GOLD analysis project Ga0207675, IMG submission 184305) | Switchgrass rhizosphere microbial communities from Kellogg Biological Station, Michigan, USA - KBS Switchgrass S4-2 (SPAdes) (version 2) | ecosystem: Host-associated > Plants > Roots >... | reverse complement strand
GGCTACGTCCTGCAGCTGCTCGACCTGCACGCCGGAACGAGCCTCGTGGAGCTCGGATGCGGCTCGGGCTGGATGACACGTTTCGCGGCGCGCCACGGAGTCCACGGTGAGGGCTACGACATCTCGCCCGAGATGATCGAGATCGCCCGCGAGCAGGCCGCCGCCGAAGGCCTGGAGGTCACCTTCGAGGCCGCAGACATGGAGCAGCTCGACCTCGGCCGCCGCTTCGACGCGTGCCTGATCTACGACGCGCTTCACCACAGCGAGCGCGCTGACCTCGTGCTCGCGAGCGCTCACCGCGCTCTCAAGCCGGGCGGCCGGCTGCTGGTCGCCGAGCCGAACTGGAAGCAGCGCTTCCAGGGCCGCTCAGCCTCGAGCGAGTACGGCGTGACCGAGCTCGGCTACAGCCCGCGCACGCTCAAGCGGCTCCTGCGCGGAGCCGGCTTCACCGACATCCGCCGCTTCCACAACAACCGTAAGCGGCTCTTCTCGAACTCGCCGCGCGAGACCGCCGCGCACCTGGCCGAGCCGCTCGCCTATCGGCTGCTCGCGCCCTTCTGGACACAGATCTGGCTCAGGGCGCGAGCGACCTGACGCGTTCGAGCTCGGCCCGGGGAGCCGTGCTGTGCGGATCGAGCTGCACCGCCCGCTCCAGGGGCGGGATCGCGCGCGGGTAGTCCTGCTGGCGGACTTCGAATTCGCCCAGCTCGAGCCATGCCCGCCAGTTGAGCGGCTGCAGGCGCACCGCGTCGATGTAGAGCTGCCGCTCGCCCTGGAAGTCACCCAGCTGCTCCAAGGCGAGCGCTTGCCAGAAGATCGGCTCGAGCGCGAGCGGGTTCAGCGAGCGCGCGTCCCGCGCGTGCCGGTATGCCTGACCCGGCCTTCCGTCGGCGAGCGACGCGATCGCAGCATCGGTGTCCCGCTGCGCGAACCACGGCGTGAGAAGCGAGAGCGCGATGGCCACGGCGACCGCAACCGGCAGCGGCGCCAGCCACGGCCGCGGCTCCTCGCGAACGACTCCTCGTCCCAGCAGCACCCCTAGGGTGAGGAAGAAGGGACCGCTCACCGCGACGAAGTCCCAGTCGAAGTCCACGAGCGAGTGGAGCAGGTAGGTGACGAGCACGATCGCAAGCGCGATCCCGGCCGCCTGCTCGACGTCGCCGAGCCGCCGCACGGCGCGCACCACTCCCGCACCGGCCGCCGCCAGGAAGGCGATCAGGAGCAGGAAGCCGACGATCCCGGTCTCGCTGAGGAACTGCAGCGGCACGTTGTGCGGCTCGGTGACGACGATGTTGTTCGTCCGCAACAGCCGGTGCGTCAGCTCGAAGGTCCCGGCTCCCGTGCCGCGCCCGGGCTGGTCCTCGAAGGCGTGCCACGCCTCCTTCCACCAGAGCCAGCGGCTCGAGGAGTTGACGGTCGCGAGCCGCCCGGGCCCTTCCTGAGCGCCGGCGTTCGTCGGCTGGGCGGTGAACTCCTTGAACCATCCTTCCGGCTTCGTCTCGACCACGACCCCGACGGCCCCGGCCGCAACGCCGACCACCAACGCGCCGAGCGCAACCCGTCCGAGCAGGCGCCGCCGCCGGTCGCTCAAGGGGCGCCGCTCCTCCACGACCGAGCCGAGGTAGGCGAGCGCGCCGACCACGAGCGCTGCCAGCACGAACACGACCGCGAACCAGGCGCCGTCGTGCACGCGGACCGCATGGCTCTGCCCGTCTTCCGCCAAACCGGGCCGCGAGAACGCCCAGACGGCGACGCCGAGCCCGACCCCGCCGCCGAGCAGCATGGCCGCCGCGCTCTCGACGCGCGGTCGCCCGAGCGCGATCCAGAGGACGGCCGCGACCCCGCCGACGAGCACACCGCCGCGCGAGTAGGTCAGCGTGAGCCCGACGACCAGCGCGAAGACGTAGACGACTCCGAGTGCCCGCAGCCAGTGCGCGTGCTCGCGCCGTGCCGAGAGCCAGAGCGCGAGAGGCAGCGCCATCGCGAAGAGCAAGGCGAGCGCGTTCCAGTAACCGACAGGCGCGCTCAGCCGGGCGATCCTCCCGGACTCGGACCCGACCCCGGGGAACGCCTTCGTCAGCAGCGCCCAGCCGAGCGGAAGCGCGAGCGCAGCGGCGAGGACGTAGGCCCAGACGTACACCGCGCGTGGCACGAACGAGCCCACCGCCGTCCCGACCAGGGCCAGGGCGAGGTAGACGAGCCCGCGGTTGAGGTAGTCCCAGGAGCGATCCGGCTCGATCGACCAGAGGACGGAGATCCCGTTCCAGGAGACGAACGCGGTCAGGAGCAGGAGCGCAGCCACGGCCTCCCGGCCGAGCGCAGGAAGCGGCAGGCCGAGGAACGCGCAAGCACCAACGGCTGCCGCGACGACGAGCGCCGCCAGACCGATCCAGACCAGCCGCCCGTTCGACGATCCGGAGGAGAAGAGGGCCGAGACCGCGACGAGTAGGCCTCCGGCACCGAGCAGCACATACGCCGCCCAGCGATCCAAGGCCCTGCGCATCAAGCGGGGAGGCTAACATCGCCCTAGACCGAATCTGCGTTTACAAAGTGTTTACGCGGAGATCACGGTCGGCTTAAGGTGGGTCGTAACACTCGTAGGCACGGCTCTATGCCCCGCGACCGCATGCGCATCCGTTTCGCCGCCACGCTAACGCTCGCCCCGGCCCTCTTTGCAGGGCTCGTCCTGATGCTCGCCATGCCGGGCCAGGCCGCCGCTGCGAAGCCGTGCTGGGAGCGTGTGATCGACGACTGGCTCGCGAACGGCACCATCACCGGCACCTACAAGGTGAACTGCTACCAGCAGGCCCTCAAGCACGTGCCGGAGGACCTGCGCGACTACTCGAACATCACCGACGCGATCAACGCGGCGATGCTCGCCACGCTCCGCGGGACGCCGGGCAACGGCAACGGCTCTGGCGGGACGGGTTCCGGGACAGGCCCCGGCTCCAATCCGGGCAATCCGTCCGGCGGGAGTAGCAAGGCCGAGAAGAACCGCCGACTCCAGGCGACGCCCGAGCGCTCGTACTACCGGCGCGCGATCGACAACCTCGGGACGACGAGCGCCGACTCGGTGCCGGTCCCGCTGCTCGTCCTCGCCGGGCTCGGCACGCTGCTCCTGCTGAGCGCCGCCGGCCTCGCGGGAGCGAAGCGCTACCGCGCAGTTCGCGGCCGGCCGAAGCCGCCGCCGCCCGTGCCCTAGAACTCGAAGGTCAGCCTCCCGGCCACCCGCGCCTTGTAGGCGATGCAGCGGCCGAGGATCCGATGGCGGTAGTGCGTCAGCGTGACGGTGAACGTGCCGGAGCCGTTCCTCGTCGTTGTTGTCGAGACGTTCTGAAGGGCGTCGACGACGCGGTAGCGCTGATTCGTGCAGTCGGGCCCGCGGTCGAGCGTCGTGATCATGCCGCCGTGGAAGGTGAAGGTCCCGACGACCGCGTCGACCGAGGTCCCCGGGCCGGCGATCGTCATCGCGAACGAGCCGCCGTTGACGTAGGTCGGCTTCGAGCCGAGCTTGTCGTGCTTCACCGTCGCGTTCCAGAAGACCTTGCCGCCCGTGTCGCCCTTGCCGGTTCCGGCGAAGGTGCCGACCGTCGAGGTGAAGGCGTACTCGTAGCCGGCGACCGCGAAGCTCGTCGAGGCCGGCGCTGGCGAGGCCGCGGCCGGCACCGCCAGGGTTGCGAGTAGCGCGAGGGCGACGAAGCGAAGCGTTCTCATGGCGTCGTCGGCTAGGACCGCCGTCCGGCGGCCGAAGTTAGGACACGCAGGTAGTCGCTAGCTCGGAGACTCGCTCGAGATCGCGGCCGGCTCGGGCTCGGGCTCCGGCTCCGCGTCCTGCGAGAAGAGCGACGCGACGCTCTCGTCGAGGTCCTCCACCACGAAGTTCTCCGCGCCGAGCGGCTCCAGCAGCTGCTTCGCCTGGTCGATAGCCTCGCTCGCGATCTCCACGACGATCGCCGAGCTGTTCGGCTGCAACGACTTGCCGAGCTGCTCGAGCTGATCGTTCTTGAAGCCGGAGTCGCGCAGCTTCGAGACGCCGGCCCCGATCGCGCCGCCGGCTACGATCCCGAGCGGGCCGCCGAGGATGCCGATCGCGCCGCCCAGGAGCGCACCGCGTCCGGCGCCCCAGTCCTTCGACTCGACGAACTTCGCCTTGCCGTCCGGGCGGACATAGAGGACGGCGATGTTGCCGACCTTGTCGCGCAGAGCGCCTCCGAGGGCGCCACCGGCACGCGAGCCACCGTCGGGAGTGGTGAAGCTTGCGGCCAGGATCTTGCGGCCTGAATCGTCCGGCATGGTTCCTCCTCCGTTCGACTGACTGGCTAGGCCGCGACTCTACCCGGAGGCGGTGGCACCCCGAAGCGCCTCGGCGACCGCGGCCTCGAGGGAAAGGGCGCGCCCTTGCGCATACGCTCGATCGAACTCGGCGCCGTGGGCGACGAGCACTCCATTCGCGTATTCCTCCTTCTCGATTTCCCACTGACCCAGGGGAGCACGCTCCGCCTCGGCCTCGAGCGCGCCCCAGAGGAGTCCGGCCCGAGCGGGCCTCCGTTCGACCGCCGAAGTGCGCGCGAGGTGAGCAAGGCCGTAGACCATCGACTGCCTGTCCCCTATCTCGCACGCGAGATCGAGCGACTGCCTGCAGGTTCGCTCCGACGCGTCGATCCGGCCGAGCTGGAACTCGCAGTCGGAGATGTTCGCGAGCATGTTTTGACGCCACCAGGTGAAGCCGATCTCCGCGCACATCTGCTCGCTTGTCCTGAACAGATCGAGCGCCCCCTCGAAGTCCTGCTCCGCTTGCACGACGAAGCCGAGAGCGCCGATGGCCTCGGCCTCGCCGCGGACCGAGCCGAGCTCGCGAAAACGTTCGACGCTCTGCTCCAGGAGCTGTCGAGCCCGCTCGGGCTCCCCGAGCACGAGCGCGTTGATCCCGATCCGATGCAGGAGCTCGGCGATCCCCGCGACGTCGTCGGCAGCGCGGAACAGCGCGAGGCTCTCCTCGTTTGCCTCCTGAGCCTGCTCGTACCTGCCGGCCAGGAACGACGAGCCCGCGTAGCAGCGGAGACCCCGCGCGCGAAGGAGATCGGGCACGCCCTCCTGCGCGAGCAACCGCTCGTACGTACGGATCCCCTCGAACGGGTCGGCGATGACCCAGAAGTTCTCGAGCGAGATCGCAAGCTGGAGTGCAAGCTCGGTCTCACCGGCGCTCGCCAGCCAGTCGATCGCAGCCCTGAGGTTTTCCCGCTCGGGCGGGAAGACGTCGTAGCGAAATCCGTAGTCGTGCTCGGCCGACATGGCCTCCGACTCCCCGAGAGCGACGAAGAACTCGGCATGGGCCCGTTGCAGCTCTGCCGTCTTCCCCGCCGCCTCGAGCTGGTCGGTCGCGTACTCGCGGATCGTCTCGAGCATCGCGTAACGCGCCTCGTCGAAGCGCAGGAGGCTCTTGTCGACCAGCGACTGGAGGCCGTCGAGGTCGGCGCCGGCGACCTGCTCGGCCGCTTCCAGGGTGCAGCCGCCTGCGAAGACGGAGAGCGAGCGGAAGAGGCGCTGCTCGTCCGCCGAGAGGAGGTCGTAGCTCCAGCCGATCGTCGCGCGCAGCGTGCGCTGGCGCTCCGGTGCGTCACGGGCTCCGCCGGTAAGCAGCGGCAGGCTCTGCTCGAGCCGCTCGAGGATCTGCGCCGGTGAGAGCGATTTGACGCGAGCTGAGGCCAGCTCGAGCGCAAGGGGCAGGTAGTCGAGGCGCCTGCAGATCTCCAACACGGAGCCGTCGTCCTCGAACTCCGGTCGCGTCGCCCGTGCGCGCGAGAAGAAGAACCCGACCGCCTCCTGCTCGACGAAGGGCGGCACCGGGTACTCCTGCTCGGCAGCCAGGCGAAGCGGCTCGCGGCTCGTCACGAGCAGGCCGAGATTCGGGCACGCCGCCAGCAAGTCGCCGAGCCCAGGCGCCGACTCGACCACCTGCTCGAGGTTGTCCAGGAGGAGCAAGATCCGCCGGTTGCCGACGTGCTCGGCGAGCTCGCCTTTCGCGCCGAGCGTCGAGCCGATCGTGGGCAGCACAAGCTCCGCGTCCCGGACCGCCTGCAGCCCAACCCACCAGACGCCGTGCTCGTGCTGCTCGACCACCTCGGCCGCTGCCTGCACCGCCAGCCGCGTCTTGCCGGAGCCGCCCGGACCGGTCAGCGTCAGCAGCCGCCCGTTCTCACGCTGCAACAGGCCGAGCACCTCCCCGAGCTCCTTCTCGCGCCCGACGAACGGCGTGGGCTGCACCGGCAGGTTCGACTGGTTAAGCGACTTGAGCGGCGGAAACGCCGCCTCGCCAACCTGGTACAGCGGCTCCGGCGCGGCCAGGTCCTTGAGCCGGTGGGTGCCGAGCGACTTCAAGTTCCCGTCCGCGACGGCGAGCATCGTCCGCTCCGAGACGAGGATCTGCCCGCCGTGCCCAGCCGAGCAGATACGGGCCGCCCTGTGCACGTCGACACCGACGTAGCCCTCTCCAGTCAGGACCGGCTCGCCCGTATGGAGGCCCATCCGCACGCGGATCGGCTCGGCCGTGAGCGCCTCCTGGGCCTCGCGCGCCGCGAGCAGCGCCTCCCCCGCGTCGGGGAAGGCGACGAAGAAGGCGTCGCCCTGCGTGTCGACCTCGACCCCGCCGTGCGCGGCAAACGACGCGCGCAGCACGCGCCGGTGCTCGGCCAAAGCATCCGCGTACCCCTCCGGGCCCAGCTCGTGCAGCAGCCGGGTCGAGCCCTCGATGTCGGTGAACAGGAACGTGACGGTGCCGGCCGGCAGATCGCGCATCAGCGCGCATCATCCGGGACGCTCAGTTGCTGGGCAACAGCACCGGCTCGTCGCGGCGCTCGGCCTCGATCTGGATCCTCGGCAGCCACTCCAGCCAACGCGGCAGGTACCAATTCCAGTCGCCGAGCAGGCGCATCGCCGCGGGAAGGAGGACCGAGCGGATGATGGTGGCGTCGATCAGGAGCGCCACCGCGATCCCGAACCCCATCTGCTGGAACATGACGAGGTCGCCCATCGCGAAGCCGGCGAAGACCGCGACGATGATCAGCGCCGCGCCGGTGATCAGCCGCGCGGTCGACGAGACGCCGTGGACGACCGCGTCGGTCGTCGAGCCGGTCTCGTCGTAGCGCTCCTTGATCCGGCTGAGCAGGAACACCTGGTAGTCCATCGAGAGGCCGAAGAGGACCGAGAACAGGAACAGCGGCACCCAGGCCTCGATCGCATCGATTTTCTGGAAGCCGAACAGCCCGCTCCCCACCCCGTGGTGGAAGACGAGCACGACGAGCCCGTAGGCCGCCCCGACCGAGAGCAGGTTGAGCCCGATAGAGGTGGCCGCGATCACGATCGAGCGGAAAACGATCGTCAGGAGCACGAAGCTCAGGCCGAGCACGAAGACGAACACGATCGGCAGCCAGGCGTTCATCGCGTCGATGAAGTCGACGTTGTCGGCGGTGTCGCCGCCGACGACCACGTGAGTGTCCGTGCCGGCGAAGGCCCGCGGGATCTCGACCGAGCGCAGGTGCCGCACCGCCGCCAGGGCCGTCGGACCCGTTCGATCGCCGCCGAGCTGCACGCCGATCGCGGCCGTGTCCCCATTGGTCGAGTAGCGCACATCGCTCGCGCCGAACGCCGTGTCGCGCGCGAGCTCGTGGCGAAGCCGGGAGATCGCGGCCCGCACCGGCGGCGTGTTCACCTGTCCCTCGACCGCGATCAACGCGGGGCTCGAGCTCACCTGCGGGAAGTAGCGTGCGAGCGCCTCGAAGCCCTGCTTCGACTCGAGCCGGTCGGGCAGCGTGCTCACTCCGCTCGCTCCCAGCTTGAGCCCGATCGCCGGCGAGGCCGCGACGAGCAGCAGCGCCCCGAAGCTCAGCAGGCTGAGCAACGGCCGGCGCATGACGCCACGCACGATCGCGCCCCAGAAGCGCCCTTCCTGCCCGCTGCCGATGTTGCGTCCGATGAACGGCACGCGGAGCGCGTTCACCCGGTCGCCGAGCAGCCCGAGCAGCGCCGGCAGCAGCGTCAGGGCGGCGAGCACCGAGACGATGCCGACCGCGATCGCAGCAACCGCGAGGCTCTTCATCACGTTCGAGGGCACGAGCAGCATCCCGCTCAGCGCGATCACGAACACGGAACCGCTGAAGAGCACGGCCCGGCTGGCCGTTGCGCCGGCGCCCGCGATCGCATCGAGCTCGACCCGCCCCTTGACGCGCTCTTCCCGGTAGCGCGAGACGACGAACAGCGAGTAGTCGATCCCGAGCGCGAGCCCCATGCCGGTGAGCATGTTCACGAAGAAGACGGAGAGCGAGAACGCCTCGGCCAGGATCGCGCACAGTCCGAGCGCGACGACGATCGCGACCATGGCCATCACGAGCGGAATCAGCCCGGCGACGACGGCGCCGAAGACGAGGATCAGGATCACGAGCGCGGCGGGCAGGCCGAACTGCAGCTCACCCGACTTGAGGTCGTGCTGGGAGAGGTCGTTGAAATCGTGGTCGAGCGTGCCCTCGCCGGTCATCACGACCCTGAAGCCGTTCTCGCCGTTGCTGCGCTCGACCAGGCTCAGGAGGGGATCGACATCCGCCTTGCGCTGGATCCCGATCAGGGTCGCGTGGCGGTCCGCCGAGACCTGGGCGGGGTTCCGAGTGTCGTAGTACGTCGCCGCGCGGTACACGACCCCGACCGCCCGGCCCTGCTCGACGAGCTTCTCGACGAACGAATGGAAGGCCGGGTCACCCACCATTCTCGTCGGCGAGCGGACGACGATCAACTCGTCCACCGCGCGTGGGTCGGGCGAAAAGCGGGTGTGGAAGAGGTCCTCGGCCTGCTTCGACTCGGGATTGCCGGTCACGTGGCCGGTCGTCGTCAGATTCCCCGGGAGGAAGGCCGCCGCAAGTCCGAGTGCGACGACGATCGCGCCCAGCCAGGCTCCGACCGTGCGCCACGGATGGCGGCTCGAGACGCGGGCGAGTCGCTCGGTCACGCCCATCGAGGCCAGTATGCCCGTCCCCGGGCGGGCGGCTCAGGCGAGAGGCGCCGGTTGCTCGTCTTCGTAGATCTTCTCGCCACGGTGGAGCCGTCGCGCGATCTCGTAGGTCTGCCGCTGCGACCGGGCCGTCGGCGCGTGTGCGGCGAGATAGCGGGCCGCGGCGATCAGCGGCAAGCCCGCGTCGCCGGTGCCGCGCAGCAGTTCGTGCTGGCGCACGGCGGCCTCGACGCATTGGATGGTGTGGAAGTTGCGGTCCTCGCGCATCAGACAGGCGCCGACCGCCTCGATCAGCGGCCCGGGGTCGGCGCTCGCAGCGAGGTAGGAGGCGACGAGCTCACCGGCCTGGTCGACGTGCTGCTGGCCGTCGAGCAGGGTCGGCAGCCCGGCGAGGAGCTCAGCCGGGTCGGCATCCGCCTGCGGCTGGGGCAGCCGCGTCGCGGGCACGTTGAGGAAGCGGTCGAGATGGACGCTCATCGCCGCGTCGAACACGCCACGCAGCAGCTCCCGCGAAGGCGAGCGCCGCAGGCCCTGCTCGACCGCGTTCGCGAACGTGAACGTGTGCAGGGCCGTGTCCCAGTCGCCGAACTCGTTGCTCGTCGGGAAGCGCGCGATCCGTGTCGTGGCAGCGAATGTGACCGCCGAGGCGAGCTCGACCGCGCTCGCGCCCTCGCGCAGCGCCGCAAGCAGCGCTTCGAGGATCTCCACGGGCTCGGCGTTCAGGACGACGTGGACGAGCTCCGCGCGCCCCTTCCAGCCGTCGCCTGCCGACCGCGCGCCCGGCAGCTGCTCGAATGCCTCCTCCAGCACCGCGACGAGATCGACCGGGTTCCGCCACGAGTTGGCCTCCTCCATCCGCTCCGCGAAGGCGAGCTGCGGCGCGAGCGAGGGCAGCACGGTCTCGGCGTGTTCCCAGCCGGCGATGTCGAGCGCCTCGAGAGCCTTGTTGACGAAGTCGAGCGTGTGGCCGCCGTCGAGGTAGCGGTGGTCGGTCGCCGCGGCGAAGAGCATGTCCGCGAGCTCCTCCGGTGACGCGCCCGAGCCCACCGCGGAGACCAGCGCGCGCTCGGCGCCCTCGGCGTCGCGCACCTCGACGAAGCCGCGGAACCAGCGGCCGAGCTGCTCGGACTCCAGCTCGGTGCCCGGCAGGGGGTCGAGCGGGAACCGCGGGGCCTCCATCGCGGAGTCGCCGGCCACGTCGGCCAAGCCGTGGTAGAGCGCGGCCGAGCGCTCCTCCCAGGCGAGCTTCGGGACGAGGTTCATCAGGCACGTGAGCGTCGTCAGCCCCCGGAACCAGCCGCCGCCCCGCCGCAGCGCCCCGAACTCGAGCCCCGCCCGGAACGGGCCGACGCAGGTCGCGTCCGCATCGGCCAGCGCGATCGCCGACTTGGCCAGGACGAGGGGGATGTTCCGGCGCAGCCCGTCGTACAGCCGCTGCCGCTGGTGCGCGAGCGCGTCCTCGGGCGGCGTCAAGTCGACGTAGACGTCGTCGCCCTCGACCTCGACCGGGAAGCGGCGCAGGTCGTCGGCCCACTCGTCGAACGTGCCGCCGGTGCAGAGGTCGAAGCGCGCGTGGTGCCAGTGGCAGGTCAGGATTCCGTCGGCGACCGAGCCGCGGTGCAGCGGGAAGCCCATGTGCGGGCAGCGGTTGTCGACCGCGTGGACGTCGCCGTCCTCGACGAGGAGGCAGATCGTGTGGCCGTCGAGGTGGACGACCATCCGTCCGGATGCGCGCAGGTCCTGCAGCGAGGCGGCCCGCTTGCGTTGCGCGGTTCCCGCGACTGCCATGCCGAGACACTATCCCTCCGGGAACCCCTTGACAGGAGAGCGGCCCAGCGCCAGGCTCGGTGTGCGGCCCGCCCCAATGAAGGGAGCAGTAATGCCGGGTCCGTCCTCCTCCGCAGGTTCTGTGGTCGCGCTTTGGCGCTACCCGGTGAAGTCGATGCTGGGCGAGGAGCTGAATGCCACCGAGGTCACCCCGCGCGGGCTCGTCGGCGACCGGCAGTTCGCCGTGATCGACCGCGTGACCGGCAAGGTCGCCGGCGCGAAGAACCCGCGCAAGTGGGGCAACTTCTTCGAGTTCCAGGCCGCTTACACCGAGACGCCGCACCCGGTGTCGAAGCTCCCGGCGGTCCGCCTGACCCTTCCGGACGGCTCGCAGACGACCAGCGAGCAGCCCGACCTCGTCCACAAGCTCTCGCGGGCGCTCGGCCGGGAGGTCGCCTTCGCCCGGATCGAGTCCGGCGCGTCGTCGAAGAACCAGGCGGAGGAGTACTGGCCCGACTTGGAAGGCCTCGAGCTCCGCGACACGGTCACGGACTTCGACCTCCCGGAAGGGACGTTCTTCGATCTCGCCGTTGTGCACCTGCTCACGACGAGCACGCTCGACCGCCTGCGCAAGCTCTACCCCGAGGGGCGCTTCGAGGCCAGGAGGTTCCGCCCCAACATCGTCGTCTCGACCCCCGGGCAAGGCTTCGTCGAGAACGACTGGGTCGGGCACACGATCGCGATCGGCGACGATGTGCGCCTGCAGATCAGCGGCACCTGCGGCCGCTGCGTGATGACGACCCTGGCGCAGGGCGACCTGCCGAAGGATCCGGGGATCCTGCGCACCGCCGCGCAGAAGAACAACGCCAACGTGGGCGTCTACGCCGACGTGATCGCCGGCGGCACGATCCGGCGCGGCGACCGGGTCGCCTTGGCTTCGTAAGAGCTGCGCCGACGCAGACCGCTTCCACCGGGATGCCGGCGCCGCCCGCTTCCTCGGCGAATCCGCGGGAGCCGCCGCCAGGACGGCTCGTACCTGGCGGCGAGATATCCACAGGCCGATCTTCTCCACAGCGCCTCGGTGGAAAGTTCACGCGCACGTTGCGGGAATTTCGTCCCGCTTTCCACATGCGATCTACAGGCAGGCGCGCGACCCTATGACTATGAGCCCCGCCGAGCTCGGCCCCGTGCCAGCGGGCGAGCACCACGCTCCAGTCGAGGAGCTGCAGACTCGCATCACCGCCCTCCAGGCTCAGCGCCAGGAGCTACGGGGGTTTGGCGCGGAACGGTCGTGGCTCGAGCAGAACCGCCTCGAGCTCGCGCACAGCCAGCTCGAGCTCTCCCACGCTCTGATCGAGCGGCACCGGCCGGCGTTCTCATCCTGAGCCCCCAGGAGCGAGGCCGCCGGCCGGTGCACCCTCGGTCGTGATCCGTCCGAACCCCCCTCTACATTGGGCGGTCCGCTCGACCCGCGCAGGCGCGCCGGCCCGGGCGCGGATCACTACCATTAGTCGTAGCCCGGGGAGGTAAGGAAATGGCGGCAGCAAGGGAAATCTCGACCGTCGAGCTCAGCGAGGCGGAGCTCGGAAATGTGGTCGCCGACGAGGCGGCAGGCCTCGGCGTGCGCCGCTTCTTCACCATCCCGGATCGCGACCCCTTCGAGGAGATCGACTGGGAGACGCGCGACGCCCTGATCCCCGGCAAGGACGCCGCCGTCTTCGAGCAGAAGGCCGTCGAGTTCCCCAAGTTCTGGAGCCAGACCGCGACCAACATCGTCGCGCAGAAGTACTTCCGCGGCCGCATGTCCTCGCCCGAGCGCGAGCAGAGCGTCAAGCAGATGATCGGACGCGTCGTCGACACGATCGGCGCCTGGGGCCGCGAGGGCAGCTACTTCGCCGACGAGGACGAGGCGCAGACCTTCGAGGCCGAGCTGAAGGCGATCCTGGTCAACCAGTACGCCGCCTTCAACTCGCCGGTCTGGTTCAACGTCGGCTTCGAGGAGAAGCCGCAGTGCAGCGCCTGCTTCATCCTCTCGATCGACGACTCGATGGAGTCGATCCTCGACTGGATCCGCCGCGAGGGGATCATCTTCCGCGGCGGCTCGGGCTCCGGCGTCAACCTCTCGCGCCTGCGCTCCTCCAAGGAGCAGCTCTCCAAGGGCGGCTACGCCTCCGGCCCGGTCAGCTTCATGCGCGGCGCCGACGCCAGCGCCGGCACGATCAAGTCCGGCGGCAAGACGCGGCGCGCGGCGAAGATGGTCGTGCTCGATGTCGACCACCCGGACGTCGAGGAGTTCATCTGGTGCAAGGCGCGCGAGGAGGAGAAGGCGCGCGTCCTCGAGCAGGCCGGCTACGACATGTCGCTCGACTCGAGCGACTGGTCCTCGATCCAGTACCAGAACGCCAACAACTCGGTCCGCGTCACCGACGCCTTCATGGACGCGGCCGACCAGGACGCCGACTGGAACCTGACCGCACGCACCGACGGCGCCGTCGTCGACACGGTCAAGGCGCGCGAGCTGCTGCGCCAGATCGCAGAGGCGTCCTGGAAGTCGGCCGACCCGGGCGTCCAGTACGACACCACGATCAACAAGTGGCACACGCTCCCGAACACGGGCCGCATCAACGCGTCCAACCCGTGCTCGGAGTACATGTCGATCGACGACTCCGCCTGCAACCTCGCCTCGCTGAACCTGCTCAAGTTCCGCCGCGAGGACGGCGAGCTCGACGTCGAGGCCTTCGAGCACGCGGTCGACGTCGTCTTCCTCGCGCAGGAGATCCTCGTCGGCTACTCGTCGTACCCGACGCCCGAGATCGAGCGCAACGCCAAGGCGTACAGGCAGCTCGGCCTGGGCTACGCGAACCTCGGCGCGCTGTTGATGGCGCGCGGGCTCCCGTACGACTCGGACGAGGGCCGCGCCTACGCGGCGGCGATCACGGCGCTGATGACCGGCCGCGCCTACCGCAAGTCGGCGGAGATCGCCGCGCGGATGGGCCCGTTCGCCGGCTACCGGCCGAACGCCGGCGCGATGATCGGCGTGATGTCGATGCACCGCGCGGCGGTGGGCAACATCGAGAACAGCGACGTCGTCCCGAACGACCTGCTCTCCGCGTCCCGCAAGTCCTGGGACGACGCTCTGAACTTCGGCGAGGTGCACGGCTACCGCAACGCGCAGGCGACCGTGCTGGCGCCCACCGGGACGATCAGCTTCATGATGGATTGCGACACGACCGGCGTGGAGCCCGACTTCTCGCTCGTCAAGTCGAAGAAGCTCGTCGGCGGCGGCGAGATCACGATCGTG